>ERZ842401.6887-NODE-6887-length-11905-cov-2.935527_pt1 | contig 11905 bp, 3 predicted proteins | sample MGYA00521270_ERZ842401 | MGnify/ENA primary metagenome ERZ842401 (study PRJEB31892, sample SAMEA3878208) | bioreactor metagenome | biome: Moose rumen | place: Sweden | collected 2011-10 | study: EMG produced TPA metagenomics assembly of the PRJEB12797 data set... | reverse complement strand
AATCCTGCGCCGCCATTCGCACGATCGTTACCAAGTCTTTTCTGATCTCGTCGATCGAGAGATTGAGCAACGCCGCAAGTTCGCCCAAGTGCGGCGTCAAGATCGGAATTTGCTTGCATTTTTTGAGCTCTTCGATCTGACCGTTGAAAGCGAAGATCGCATCGGCATCGAGCACGAGCGGTTTATCGACGGAAGTCACGATTTTTTTGACGAGTGCGCAAGTCTCTTTCTCTCGACCGAGCCCCGGTCCGAGCAACAGCACGTCAAAATTATCGGCCAGCGTGAGAATTTGGTTGGTTGCATTATCGCCGCCCAACATTCCGATCTTCGTCTCTTGGATCGGAATCGTCATAACTTCAGTCAACTTGACTTCGAAGATCGAATTAAGACTCTCGGCAGCGGCAAGCGTGACAAGTCCGGCTCCGGATTTCAACGCCGCCATCGACGCGAGCGAAGCCGCGCCCGTCATGCCTTTCGAGCCGGCAACGACAAGCAATTTGCCGCAATTGCCTTTGTGAACATCGGGGGGACGCTCGGGCAGGAGAGTTATTGCGAGTTCGTCGTCGACCAGCGTTTGATGAATGTCATCGTTTAGTAATTGCGCGGGCAAACCGATATCGTCGATAATGAGCTCGCCGACATGAGCCGCGCCCGGGCAGAGGTAATGCCCGATCTTCGGCAATCCGAGTGCAACCGTGCAAACAGCGTTGACGGCAGTCTCGCCGAGTTGCCCGGTATCCGCCTCGACGCCGGAAGGAATGTCGATCGAGATCACCGGCTTTGCGGCAGCATTGACAAGTCGAATCAAGCGAAGAGCGTTCGGTCGAAGCGGCGCGAATCTCAAACTTGCCGATACGAGCGAGTATGCAAAATATGCCCTTAGGATCGGCGCAAAAGCCACCACAAAAAATTATGCCGTTTACAAACTCTATGACAAAGACGGCGACACCCTTAACGGCTACGAACTCCTCCGCACCGACATTTCGTCCACAAACGGCTGGACGCTTGCCACCGGTGAAGAAAACGAAGACCCGGCTCGTTTGCAGTCCAAGAATACCGGTTACTGGGATTTCAGCAGCAACACGACGAAATTCGCATTCACCATCACGTCCGAAGCGGGCATTACCGCTGCCGATGACGGCATGCCGAACGGCGTTTCCGTTGTCAGCGACAAAACCAGCGGTACAACACTTGTCTTCAATGCCGAATTAGGCGAAAAGATCAGCAAGAATCCGGGCTATCTCCAATTGGATTCCGATCCCTCTATCTTCGGCAGTAACACCAAGACTGTTCTGCATATTTCCGGCGTCGAAGTCGGCACGGCGTTCACCGTCAAGAGCGGCACCGACGGTCCTTCAACTGTCTACACCGCAGCCGAACTCGACGGCAATGAAGAAAACGGTCTCGAGCTTCTCAAAGAAAACGCTACCGGCTGGCTCTACTCCGCAGGCGCGTGGACTTATGACAACAGAAGAACTGAAGCTTGGAAGCAGTATTCAGATACTTCGGTTGAAAGCAATCTCACTAAAGTGGCTCCGGTTGTCAACTTCACCATCAGTGCGGCTGCCGGACTTGCGGCAGATTCCGATACCGGTCTTCCGATTGGCGTCACGGTCACTGCCGACAGCGATACCGGTGACAACAATACAGGGCTGGTGCGTTCGATCGACTTCAGCGGCATGACGGCGAGACTCAAAAACTACACCGACACTGCGCTTGTCACCTTCGACAGCATCCCGACCGGCAACATCGAAAAGACTGTTCACATCAAAGGCTTTGCGAGCGGTACGGCGACTGTTCCGACCATGTTCGACATCAACGGCACCAATTACTACCTCACGCAACTCGACAGCGACACTACCGTGGCGGCAGGTACCGGTTCAACTGTAAACAGCTTCGAGCTCCTGAAATACAACGAAAACTGGATCAAGACTCCGGCAAACGGCTGGAAGTATTTCAAGAACGGCAATCCGACATTCAACGGCTACGCCGATATTTCGATCGGCTCTGCAGGCGACAGCGACGGAAACTTGGTCTGGGCGAACATCGACGGAGCTCCGCGCGGAATTGAAGTCGGTTCGTTGGACGACGGCAGTATGAGCGTAACTATCAACGCCGCGCTCGGACGTATCGACACAACAAAAGCCAATCAGGATTCCGATTCTTACATCGTTCAGCTCAATCCGGCGCAACTTCTCTTCGGCTCGGGCACCGGCGTCAACAATGCGAATTTCCACATTCTGCCTGTTGAGGGAGTGATTTCTATCGGATCCGGTGAAGATATCGAGACAGATAGTACCACGAAGGCACTCTTTGATTCCGATACGGTCGTCAAAGTTGATATAGTAAACGGTAAGTCTTCCACCATAACGAACTTCAGACTTGCCAACCTTGATCGCGACAGCTCCAACGGCTTCGAGCTCCTGCACAACGACACGGTCAAAGGCTGGACATTCAATAACGGCAAGATTATTACAACCGAGGACGGCAACAAATACGACACCGATGCGAAACGTCTCGGCTCGTGGACGTTCGAGAGTGACGTCAAAGTCGGTCTGTCTAAAAACAAGCACTTCACTTTCGACATTTCTGAAGCGGCAAGTCTGCTCGGCACGAACGCGACGCTCGGTACGCCTGCGGGTATCAGTTTGGTCTCGTTCAGTAGCACAGCGGGCGAAAGCGACGTAACCATCTCGGCGTCCGGCATCGAAGCGCAATACTTCATGTTTGACTCCGACACGGCGAAACTCGTCTTTGAATCCGACAACGGCGTCCACTTCGTCAACAGCATCTCTACGATCAAGACCTTCAAAGACGGCGATACCCTCGGCGTTGTTACAGTTACAGGCACCGATGAAAACAGAACGACCGGAACGACTGTCTACATGCTGAAGGATCTCAACGGTACGCTGAAAGACGGCTTTGAAGTTCTTAAATCGAACGATCGTTGGACTCTTAATGTGTCTGTTGATAAGAACAGCGGCTCTACGCGTGCTTGGACTTACGTCGGCGACAGCGACAACTCGATTGCCATGTCGATCAACACGGTTGCAAACCTTGCGGCAGAAAGCGATACCGGTACTCCGCGCGGCATTACCATCAAAGGCGGCACTCCGTTTGTCGCCGAGGGCGATGAAGGCTTGTCTGATTACGGTGCATTGACTTTCGCGACGATTGCCGTCGATTCCGATTCCATAAAGGGCACCGGTTTCTATCTCCCGAAAGATACGAAGACTGCTTTCACGATTGACACTTCGCTTGTCGGCGGTCTCCGCAACGGCACCATGCAGTCCGGCATTCACATCGTCGGCTATGACACTGATGTGACGGTTTCGCTCACCGGCGACAGAGCAGGCGATTACGCCGGTACTTATTGGCTTGTCGATCTCGACAGCGATACAAGCAACGGTCTCGAGCTCCTCAAGTTCAACACGAATTGGCGTTATTACTCCAATGACAGCGACGGCAATGTTGGAAGAGCCAATCCCGACGCCGGCAAATGGAAATACGACTTCAGCTCGAGCGTAACAGTCAACAAGGTCATGTCAAATATCAAATTGGCGTTCACACTTGAAAGCGACGCCGGTATCTTCGAGAGCGATGGCACGACATTCGCTTCATCGAAAACGGGAGCAGTTGTCCGCGCGAATATGGACGGCACGCCGGAAGGCATCACTGTCGAAGCCACTGCAAAATCGCAGACAATCACGTTCGATAAGAATGTTCTCAACATCAATACAGAGTCCGATACAGGTGTCAGCGAGAGCGAGAAAGTGACATTCGCGAATGACTTGAGTCACATCACGTTTGATTACGCGCGAACCGGCAAAGACGGTCTCCACATCGTGGGGCTGGATTCCGATACGACGCTCCAAGTCGGCGAAGATCAGTACGGCAACAAAGATGTGACTTACTACCTTGCCGACCTCGACGGCGATTCAACCAACGGTCTCGAGCTCGTGGCGCAGAACAAGTACTGGCACCGCACTGCAGAAGGCTGGAAATACACCAACACCGATGCTTTGGTTAAGGTTGCATTCACCATCGATCAGGCACTCAATCCTGTTGAGAGTAATTCGGATACTTCAAATGGAATCTTCCTCGGCGCACCTGCAGGAATCGTTTTTAGATACAATACTAAGCTCAGCGATTCCGATACGATGACGATCACCACCGATACCAAGATTGGCAATTCGAGAGTTACGCTCACTGCCGAAAACTTCAACTTCACGCAACTCACGGCGGGTTCGGACAGCGGTCTCCACATCATCGACAACAATAAGAAGATCGGCGTCGGCGCAAACTTCACTCTCGACGCCAACAGCGACACGACCTTCACTCTTGCGGAGCTCAACAGTGATACTTCCAATGGCTACGAGTTCATCAGAGACGACGATCGCTGGACGCTTACCAACACCGCAAAAACCGCAACGCTAAAAGCAGTCACGCGTCAATGGACGTACACGAGCGACACGGTCATCTTTACCATCACCGAGAGCGATACCTCATTTGCGCAATATGGCTTGAAGGCATCTGCAAACAGCGATACCGGCATTCCGATCGGCGTCGAGGTTGAAGAATCTGATACCGGTTACGGCAAGAGCTTCAACATCAAATTCGGCGATACCGATACAGGCGTGGAGAACGGCAAAAACAACGTCACGTTCAACATGATCAAGTTCGACGACGCGATTGCGGTCGGCAGTCACACCGGCGTCTACGGCGTCCACATCACGGGCATGGCAGAATCCGACACCAAGTACGCTTACACCTACGATACGAATAAGATGTTCACCATCAATCAAGATAAGTACTATCTCGCGGATGTTGACGGAGATTCCAGCAACGGCTATGAACTGCTGAAGAACGACGCCAACTGGCACCGCTACAAGACCGGCTGGACGTACAACGACTCTGTCAACAACATCTACTTCCAAATCGAAAGCGATACTACCAACAGTGCCGGATTGTTGAAAGCCGATACGCTCGCGGCGAATGAAGGCAAACCGCTCGGCATCTCCGTCAGCGGCTCGACGATCACGATCGATTCCGATACCAACATCGCGCAATACATTGTCTTCTCGACGGGCACTTCAGTCTCGAACGTCCACTTCGTCTTTGGCACCCCCGATGCAGTCAATGAGGCGAATTCCTCCGTCACTTCGTATAAATTCAGTTACTTCGATAAGAGTGCGAAACTGACTTACGATAAGGCTACCGGCAAAGCACTTGCACCGTCTTCAGATTCCGACACCACGCAGTATTACCTCGCGCATGTCGATACCAATACCAACGATTGGGAGCTCGTTCGTTACAACGACAATTGGCATCGCTATGACGACGGCTGGTTCTACGTATCCGATTCCGACACGAAGGTTCTCAATCAGAAGATCAGCTTCCTCTATATGTCGACGACTCCGTCAGTCAAGGCGGACGGCTCGCCGAGCGGCATCACCGTCGACGGTACGGTAAAAGGCAGCGTGACAAAGCCAATCATCAAGATCGCCACGGGTACAAGTGCTGCGGCTGCCGCTACAAGTCCGGCGAGTGCTGCCGACAACCTGATCCTCTTCAGGGATAACAACATCGGCTTCCACGATACTGACACGCATATCAGCATTCAAGGCGCGGCGGAAGGCTTGCAAGTTCGCTGGTACAATGCCGAAAGCGATACTGTCGTTCATATTGATAGTGATAAGGTATACACCACCACATCAATCAGTCTCACTGCCGATAGCTTTACGGACGCTAATTCGACATTGCTCAGCCTCTACAACGCCGACACCGACACGAAGAACGGCTTCGAGCTCACCTACAACGGCTGGCTCACCTTCGATTCTGATGACAAGACCTTCTACTCCTACGTACGCGGCACGAATACTAACAAGACAAGCAACATCAGCTTCGCGATTTCTGTTGATGACAAAGTGCTCACGACTGCAACATCTGTTTCTTCGGCACTTGCCGGCTTCACTACCGCGACCAAGAACTCCTTCACCTTCACTGCAGGCAATACTCCGACGGAGGGCGTTGTGATGGCGAGCTTGACCAGCTACAACTTCCATGTGCTCAATCCTAACACCGGCTCCGGCAGCATTGGCGGTGGCAGCAAGGTCACCCTTGGCGGGAATACGTATCGGCTCAAGTATGTCGATTCCGATACATTCAACGGCTACGAGCTCATCAGCTCCGACGGCAATTGGGCGAAGAATTCCGCTACAAGTGTGGTGCAACTGCAATACATCGGACCTGAAAGTGATACGTTCAAGTTCTATGTTGGCAATCCGTCTCAAGCTCAAGACAGCGATTACAACTTCATGCCCGATAAATTCAGTAGCATTAAAGCGACTAATACCGGTGCTACTATTTACGGTAGCGAAGAGCCGGCTAAGAGTGCCATCATTTATGCTCTGAAGTCTGACAGCGATGTATTGAAAGCCAGTGTCACGGGCTATTTCAACTACACGGCATATAGTTTAGAGTCACTTTCTCAGGATGCTACTGTCTCAGAAGGTTTGAATGATACTTATTACGGGTTTTATTTCGAACAAACAGGATCAAACGAATTGCCGGCGAACGAGCCGTGGGTGACGACGGGCTACGACATCGAGTCCTTGCTCGGCTACGACAACCCCGACACGGAGGGTTCCGGCGAATTCGGCGAGATCATGGAGATCAAGCCTCTGGCGACGACCGACGACACATTCGATGCGAGCGAACTGCTCACGGGGGTTGGGAAAACGGACAAAACCATTTCTGCCCTTGCCCTCTCTGCCGCACGCAAGAAAGGTCGTCAATGATCAGTCGTCAGCAATCGACGGTCATGATTGCATAGGCGATCGAGCAATCGATTAGGCATTAACATCTGAACAATCAATGGTGCAAAAACTCAACCGCCTCGGAAGAAATTCCGGGGCATTTTTTTTCAATGCGTAATTCGTAATGCGTAATGCATAATGTCGAAGGCGATCGACGTGCCGACTTCGGCAATAAAAAAGCCGCAGAACAGACTCTGCGGCGATTGATGTTGCAGGAACCGGTTTCGGCTCAGACGATGCCGTACTGCTTAAAGAGCTCCGCGCGGAGATTGGCATCGGTGGCTATTGCCTCGAGTTCGTCTTTCTTGCCGTCGGCGATCAGCTTCTGCATGAGCTGCGTGATTTTGTTTATGCCGAGTTTCTCGCCTTCTTCGCGCCCTTTCTCGCGTTCTTCCATACGCAACATACGAAGTTTCATGTGTTTCATCCTCACTCTCGGTTCAGACAATGCCGTACTGCTCGACGAGCTCCGCGCGGCGTGTCTTGTTTTCAGCAGCTTCTTTCGCATCTTCGACTTTACCGTCGGCGAAAAGCCTCTGCATAAGCCGTGCCAATTTACTCTCGCCTTCCGCACGCCCTTCCGCACGTCCTTCCGCACGCCCTTCCGCACGCCCTTCTTCGCGTCCTTCCTCGCGTCCTTCCTCGCGCCCTTCTTCGCGCCCTTCTTCGCGTCCTTCCGCACGCCCTTCTTCGCGCTCTTCCATGCGCAACATCCGAAGTTTCATGTGCTTCATCCTCACTCTCTCTTGACGTTTGATTGATTCGACGGCAGCATCGAGCGCATCAATAAAGCGATCCCCCGACACCTTCTTGCCCTGCACGTAATCCAAGAAGTTCTTAAGCTCGACACTCATGTCCTTGCGCAAGCCCTTCGCATTCAGCACGACCTTCGTCAAACCGTCATTCAGATCAAGCGACCGATCTTCCAAGCACGCCGTCCGGAACGTGTACTTGCCGAGCCTGCGCTTGAACGGATCGAACAGACAGATGAAAATAATGTACGAATCCGTCAGTTGTTTGTAGCTGTCGCCGGGCTTGAGCTTGTCCATATCGATCATGCCTTGGTAGTATCGCATGCGCTTGCCGAGATCGGCTTTGTTGGCAATCTGCATTTCAATGTCGAAAGACCGCCCGGTGCCTTGCTCTTCAACATAGATATCCAATCGAATGCCTTTTGCATCAAGCCGCTCGTCAATCGACTTCTCGCGCTCGATGTAATGCAAATCTTTCACCTTGATATCGAGAATGATCTCGATCAAATGCTTGCAAAGCTCCGGATACTCCTCGAATGTCGCGCCGAAGATCACATCGTCCGTGATCGTCAGCGATTCAAATTCTTTCAACCAATTCTCGTTCATTTGCATCACCTCTCGCGAAAAGAATATATCAATTGTCGGCAAAGATCAATTACAAAATTTTTTGGGCACCGGCATTTTTGTTTATTGACGCGCGTTAATTTGTCGATATAAAATAAAAACAGTAAATTTCAGTTTTTGCGCGCGTATCCAAGGAAAATTCTTTTGAAAGGACTGAGTGGGATGGCAAAAACAATTTGGGCTGAAGGAAATGTTCAAACGGACGGTACGTCGAGCAAAGATGTCATGGCAGTCGGCGGCGATTCTTCAACGACGGTACTGAATGCAACGATCAATGCCGGAGCGGGCAATGACTCAATTCAGGTGCAGTATGCAAGCGGTACTCATGTTGATGCGGGCGAAGGCAATGACACGATCAATTTGCTTGATATATCGTACGGAAATACGGTTTCGACAGGCGACGGCAATGATGTGGTTAATATTTATTCGAGTGACACGACGACGATCAATCTCGGCGGCGGCACGAATACAATTTTGGCGGCGACTCAACCGTCATTGAAATCGAGTATTGATGTGGTCATAAATGCCGGAAACAATTCGACGCTGAAATTCGATTATGCGAACGGAGCCGCCATCGGCAACACCACGATCACTGCCGGAACCGGCAATGTCATTCGCGGCACGGCGGGCGTCGACAATTTCAGTATTACCGGCGGCAACAATACGATCTACGGTTTCGGCGGCGAAGACAAGATCAATTTGACGACGGTTACGACGCTCGAAGGCAGTAACGACGTGACGTTGAGCGGTGCGAGTGCAAACGCGGTCATCAAGGGCGGAAAAGCGCATTACATCAATTCGGCGAAACAGGGGGATTATAAAACTTCGACGCCGCAAGGTGTGATCAAGGCGTTTATGAAGGCTCTCGACAACACGAAAAAGAGCGGCACGGACGCGCTTGACGAGGCGGTGCTGTCGCTTAACTCGAAAAAATTCGCATCGATGAAAGAAGTCATTGACGCCGCCGTTGCCGATTGCAAAAAAGTCGGCAATGCGGATGCATTTCTTTCCGAATACTGCGGAATTATGTTGGACAATGCGGATACGGGCGCGCTCACGGGTTGGGATGCGGGCGGCTCGGCAAACAAAACCGCCGAGTCGATCGTTCCGGAGAGCGGTTCCGGCATTTCTGCAGACACGAGCTCGTCGTTTACGGTTGACGGTGTGACATTCACCGGTTCGCCGGCAAATGAAACTCAGCAAAAGATTTGGTACGGACTGAAAAATTATTGGATCAAAGGCGCGTTTGATCTCATAAGCAGTACCTACGGCTCCAACTTTTCTTTCTCCGGCGGCACGGCAATAAACGAAAGCGCGAAGTCAATCAAAGTGACGTTCGTCAACAGCGGCAGTTTTGTTGCGCAAGTCAAAAGCACGACCGCGTCGGGTTCGGATACGGCGACTTCGCTTGAGCTTCAGATCAACATGAGCTATTTCGGAACGCTGTCGGATGATGTCAACGGCGTGGGCGACAGCAATAAAACAGGCTATCTTGATCGGACGATCGCGCATGAGATGACGCATGCGATCATGGCGGCAACGATCAATGATTTCGGCGATTTGCCGGCTTATATCAAAGAAGGCATGGCGGAATTAACGCATGGCATCGACGATGAGCGGCGGGATGACATTTACGCACTCGCGGGCAGTTCGGGCAATTTGAACAAAGCTCTGTCGACGGCAACGGACTCCTCGAAAGTGAAGATCAGCAAAATCAATGCGCCTTCGTATGCGGGCGGTTTCATTCTGCTCCGATATTTGGCGCAACAGGTTGCGGATTCGGATTTATCGGACGGCATTCGCGAAAATGCAAAGAAAACCGCCGTTTCAATAACCGATGTTGCCTCTTCAATTACGGCGGTAACTGCCGACATGTATGAGAGCACTGTTGTAACGGTTGACTCGTCTTCGGCCACAAAGGCGTTGATTATCGAAGGAAACGCGAAAGACAATGCAATGTACGCCAATTCGACGTATAACATGACGTTGAACGGCGGCGCGGGCAAAGACAAACTCTACTGCAGTTCGGGCTCGGATACATTCGTGATAAAAGTCGGCAACGGTTCGGACGTAATCGGCAACACCGCCAAGGGGCAAACGAATACGCTGTATCAGGACGGCGACAAGATTGTCGTGCTCGGCGATGCGGCGTCTGTGTCGGCGGATGGTTTCCTGTCGTTTAAAGACAGCAAGAATGTGGTGACGGTTTCGTTCAAAGGCAGCAACGACAAGTTGACGATCAACAAAGAGGATACGTTGACGCCGGTGACGTTTGAATTGAAGTCCGATCTCGCCGGCGAAACGGTAAAAACGATTACGCATAATATGATTCCGGCGGGCGTGACGCTCGACAGTAAATTTACGACGGCGTCTCTTACGGCGGATGCGACGCTCAATCAAGTTTTCGATATTTCGGAAATGAATTCGCAGCTGAAGATTGTCAACGGCATGAATGCGACGGTACCGGTTTCGATTGTCGGCAATTCGCAGGCAACGACAGTTTCGCTCGGCGCAAAGGGCGGCACGGTGATCGGCGGATTCGATTACACGAAAAACAAGGGGCTCGACGACAAGTTTTACGGCAACGAAGGCTCGGATGTGTTTGTTTACAGCGTGGGCGGCGGCAAGGATCAGGTATTCAATTACAACGGCAGTAACGACACAATAGTATTGCTCGGAGTTTCGGATATTTCGACGATCTCGACGGTTTCTTCGGAGGCGGTGAGTTATAAAGACAACGGCACGGCGGTGGTGTTGACGCTCAAGCAGGGCTCGACGAGCGGCACTTTAACTTTGAACAAACCGGAAGGTCAAATCAAGGTCTACAAAGACAGTGTAAGCGATGCAAACGAAATTCTTAAATACGGCATCGAATTGCCGAATTATACTCATTACAACGACAAGAAAACGGCGGTGATGATCGATTCCGGCTACAACACCGAAACGAAACAGTCCGATACGGCACTGATTTCGATCGAATTGAATAAAGGCTATTCCGCCAATGTGAAAGAGGTTGATGCTTCGGCGTACGGCGGAACGACGAATATTGTCGGAAACGACAAAGCGGACGTGTTGCGGGCGTCAAAGGGCGGCAGTACCATTGACGGCGGTTCGGGCGTCAAATCGACGGGCGATAAATTGTACGGCAATGCCGGCGCGGACGTCTTCGTGTACAAAATTTTGCCTTCAATCGGCGGCGGCACGGATGTGATCGGCGGCGACTCGAAAAATACAATCGGAAATTACCAATCGCAAGACAAGATATATATCGCGAGTGATACCGGTCTCACCGCAAATGACGTTACGATAAAAGACTCGAATTTGGTAACGACGTTGACGTTTAACGGCAATAAGAAAGACAAGCTGACGATCAACAAGGAATCATCGGATACGTCAATCAGTCTGTTTTTCGGAGCGAACGACGCGGCAATCAACGTAAGCGGAACTCCGGCATTGGAATACGGCAAAATTCCCGACGGTGTTTCTTACGGCAAAAAGAGTAACAAGATCGATTATACGATGTTGTCTGTCGGCTCGGCGGCGGCGAATACCACGATTGAAGCGGCAAAGATCAATTCGCAAATCAAAAACTTCGATCTGAGTTCGGCAACTTCGACAGTATATGTATTCGGCAATGCGACGGCGAACAACATCAGGCTCGGCGCGGCGGGAGCCACGGCAGACGGCGGGGCGGGCAACGATAAAATTTAC
>ERZ842401.6886-NODE-6886-length-11907-cov-3.577118_pt1 | contig 11907 bp, 9 predicted proteins | sample MGYA00521270_ERZ842401 | MGnify/ENA primary metagenome ERZ842401 (study PRJEB31892, sample SAMEA3878208) | bioreactor metagenome | biome: Moose rumen | place: Sweden | collected 2011-10 | study: EMG produced TPA metagenomics assembly of the PRJEB12797 data set... | reverse complement strand
TTCAAACTTCAAGCTTTCTGACAAGGAAGAAGCCCGTACGTACTTTAACGCGCTCCGCCAGAAGTTCTTGGACTGGAACTACACGGAGTTTGAAAGCGACGCATTCAAGAAAGCGGAAGCTGACATTGACGAGCTGTATGCTTCTAAATCCGGCACATTAACTGCCGAGGCAGAAGCCCTGCTCAAGGACGGTGAATAAGTATGAACAAAGTATATAGCAAGATTGAATCTATTACCGGTTCCGTCATTACCGTCCGCGCGGACGGCGTAAAATACAACGAGCTTGCGGAAATCACGACCCGCTACGGCAAGTCTCTTGCCGAAGTCAACAAGATTGACGGCGACCTGGTTTCACTGCAGGTATTCGCAGGCGGACGCGGTGTCTCAACCGGCGACGAAATCCGCTTTTTGGGACACGAAATGCAGGTTTCCTTCAGCGACAACCTGCTCGGACGCATCTTCTCCGGTTCTGGCGAGGCCCGCGACAACGGCCCGGCCCTGGCGGAGAACCTGGTTCCCATCGGCGGCCCGTCCGTAAACCCGTCTAAGCGTATCCTGGCAAACAGAATGCTGCGCACGGGTATTCCCATGATTGACATGTTCAATACACTGGTTGTTTCCCAGAAGCTCCCGATTTTCTCCATCTCCGGCGAGCCCTACAACCAGCTTCTTGCCCGCATTGCTATGCAGGCAGATGCTGATGTCATCGTTCTGGGCGGCATGGGCTTGAAGTATGACGACTTCCTCTTCTTCAAGAAGACTCTGGAAGACGGCGGCTCTTTGAGCAAGACAATCATGTTCATGCACACGGCTGCTGACCCGACGGTAGAATGTCAGAAGATTCCTGACCTTTCACTGGCGGTTGCAGAGCAGTTTGCATTGCAGGGAAAAGACGTATTGGTTCTGCTTACCGATATGACTAACTATGCAGACTCTATGAAGGAAATTGCCATTACGCAGGAGCAGGTTCCGTCTAACCGAGGCTACCCTGGCGACCTGTACTCACAGCTTGCAGCCCGCTACGAAAAGGCAGTTGACTTTGCAGACTCTGGCTCTGTTACCATCCTTGCGGTTACGACAATGCCGGGCGACGACGTTACGCACCCGGTTCCTGACAATACTGGTTACATTACCGAAGGTCAGTACTACCTGAAAGGCGGACGCATTGAGCCGTTTGGTTCACTTTCCCGCTTAAAGCAGAACGTCAACGGCAAGACCCGCAAAGACCATCGTGCGCTTATGGACGCTATGATCCGCCTGTACTCTTCCTACAAGGATACGGTGGAAAAGAAGTCCATGGGCTTTATGATGTCTAAGTGGGATGAAAAACTCCTCAAATACGGCGAGCAGTTCGAGAAGAAGATGATGGACTTGTCCGTCAACATCTCCCTCGAAGAGGCGCTTGATTTGGGATGGAAGATTCTTGCAGACTGTTTTGACCGCTCGGAGACCGGTATCAAGACAGAGCTTCTGGATGAATTCTGGCCGAAAACTGCGGAGTAGTGCATGGCGAAGATTAAGCTGACGAAAAATGAGCAGAAAGCACAGAAAGACGCGCTGAAAATGTACCAGCGTTATCTTCCTACGCTTACGCTCAAAAAACAGCAGCTTCAGACCGAAATCCGAACGATTGACGCAAAGGCTAAGGCCGTCCGCGAGCAGCGAAAGCAGCTGGAAAAAGAATTTCAGGTGTGGATAAGCGTGTTCGGCGAGGAGGATGCCTTCAAGCCCGGTATGGTTACCGTCCGCAACATCAAGAAAGGCGTCGGCAATATCGCCGGCGTGGCGATTCCTGTCTATGAGGGGGCAGAGTTCGGCCGGGGCGACTACGATTTGTACAGTACGCCGCTCTGGATTGACCTTGCTGCCGACCGCATGGAAAAGGCGCTCTCGCTTGACCTTGAGGCGAGCGTGCTTGACGAGCAGGTGCGCCTGCTCTCGCAGGAACTGCGGACGACGACTCAGCGTGTCAACCTGTTTGAGAAGGTAAAGATTCCTGAGGCGAAACAGAATATCAAGAAAATCTCTGTGTACTTGGGTGACCAGCAGGTCAGCGCTGTTGTGCGTTCAAAAATCTCCAAGAAGAAGATTGACGCGCGGAACGCGGCTCAGGTTGCTGAAAAGCTTGCGACAGAGAAGGGGGCATCGGCATGATAGTTCCCATGAAGAAAGTCGCTTTGGTCGTGCTTGAAAAAGAACGGCGCGAAGCGTTGAAACAGTTGCGTAAGCTCGGTGTGGTGCAGTTGGAGGAGCTGCAAGGCTCCAGCGATGAGCTTTCAGCCTACCGCGACCAGAACAACAAACTTGTGAAGGCAATCTCCCTGCTTTCTGACGTGAAGGTGCCGAAGTCGGTGCTGAAAAATCAGAAGAAGCTGGATAAGACAGCTGCCGTGGAGCTTGCCGCGAAGGTCGTCTCGCTTACCGAGCAGAAAAAGAATGCGCTTGACCGTATTACGGCGGACAGGAACGAGGTGGAGCGGCTGAACGGCTGGGGCGAAGTTGACCCTGCGGAGCTTTCCGCGCTGGCAGAGAAAGGCATACGCCTTGCTTTGTACGAGATTCCTGCGAACAAGTACGGGACGATAGCAGAGAGCGTTAAGACGCTTTTGGTGAACAAGGACAAGGCGAAAGCCCGCTTCCTTGTGCTTGACGCGACAAGTGACCGTCCTGATGGGCTGCCGCCGGAAGCCTTTGCCGTGGTGCTGCCGCGGTGCAAGGTTGCGGAGTTGCAGCAGTCGATTACTGCCGCGCAGAAGCAGGTCGCTGACATTGATACCGAGATTGCCGCAAGTGTGCAGTTCTTGGATTCGCTAAAAGCCTGTGTGCCGTTGCTTGCAAAGGACATTGAGCTTGAGAATGTGTACAGCGGCATGGGCTACGAGACGAAGGCTGCCGCAGAGACGGCGGCCGGAAGCGACGGAAAGGCGGCGAATGCCGCGCCGAGCGTGCCGCTTGCGTGGGTTACGGGCTTTGTGCCGGTGGACGACCTTGCGGCGCTACAGGCTGCGGCGAAAGCTAGAGCATGGGGCCTGGCGGTGGGCGACCCCTCCGAGGATGAGTTCGTGCCGACGAAGCTCAAGAACTCGAAGCTCGTGAGCGTGATTTACCCGCTTACGGACTTCCTCGACGTGACGCCGGGCTACCGCGAGTTCGACATCTCGGGCTGGTTCCTGCTTTTCTTCTGCATATTCTTTGCGATGATTTTCGGTGATGCCTGCTACGGTGCGCTTATTGCGCTCGCGGGGCTTGCCGTGCTTGCGAAGAGCAAAAAAGGCAGCCGCTCGCTCGGCGTGCTCGTGACGATGCTCGGCTGCTGTACGATGGTGTGGGGCATTATGACCTGCTCTTGGTTCGGCATCGAGGCGGCGAAGCTTCCGAAGGCGCTCGTTGACCTTTCTTTCGCCCCGTTTTCGGCGGCAAAGAGCGGCACGGACGTGGCAAACACGAACCAGAAGATATTCTGCTTCGCGCTTGCGCTCATCCAGCTTTCTGTGGCGCACTTGAAGTGCATGGTCGCAGACCGCAAGAGCCTGAAGTTCTTCGGCGACATGGGCTCCCTGTTTATGATATGGGGCATGTTCTACGTCGTCATGAACATGGTCGTGGACAGCACGAAGTATCCGCTTGCCGACACCGGCTCTGCAATCCCGATTTTCGGCGGAGCTTTGGCGCTCCCGTCAAATTTCCCGCTGATTTCGCTTGGCGTCCTCGGCTTGGGCTTCCTCCTGAACTTCATCTTCGCTAACTACGAGGGAAGCGTCGGAAAGTCCGTGCTTGAGAGCGTGAAGAACATCATCTCCGTATTGCTGGGTGTGGTAAACCAGTTCAGCGATATTGTCTCTTACATCCGCCTGTGGGCTGTTGCACTCGCCGGAGCCGCAATCAGCGGCACGGTCAACACGATGGCAGGGCCGATGTTCGGGAAGCTGGTGATGATGATTCTCGGCGTGGTGCTCCTTGTGTTCGGACACGGCCTGAACATGATACTGAACTTGCTGTCGGTTATCGTGCATGGCGTGCGCTTGAATACGCTGGAGTTCAGCCAGCATCTGGGTATGACATGGAGCGGCGTGAAATTTAGACCGTTTGCTGACTAAGCGACAAAGTTCCGGCGTTGCCGGAGCGGGCAAGGACATAATATGTTTCTGCCGTGAGTGCACGTTGTGCGCTGTATAAACATGAAACAAAGGGGAATCTAATTCCCCTTGAAAAATATAGCATTAAATCAGCGGCTCAGAGCCGTTGAAGGAGTTTTTATGAACTGGGGTATTTTAGGCGCAGGCTTGGTAATGGGTATTGCTGCTATGGGAAGCGCAATCGGTATCGGTATTGCAGGTCAGGCTGCAATCGGAGCTTGGAAACGCTGCTATCAGGCAAACAAGGCAGCTCCCTTCCTGCTGGTCGTCTTCGCGGGCGCACCGCTGACACAGACGATCTACGGCTTTTTGCTGATGAACACGCTCAAAGCCGCTTCTGCTGGTGCTGATGCCGCCACTCAGCTCTTCTATCTGGGCTTGGGCATCGCTTGTGGTCTTGCAATGTGCATGTCTGCTGTTTCTCAGGGCAAAGCCGGTGCCGCAGGCAGCGACGCTCTTGCCGAGACGGGCAAAGGCTTCACCAACTACATCATGGTCGTCGGTCTTTGTGAAACCATTGCTCTGTTCGCAATGGTTTTCGGCATGATTGCATAAACGGCAAAAGCGGGCATACAATGTATACTATCCCTAGAATCGTCACTATCGGCGGTCAGGGGAAAGCGAAACGCATCGCAATCGGGGGTACAAACCCGATTACGGTGCAGACAATGTGGAAAGAGGGCATTATTGGCGTTAAGGACGACAATAATGCCCTTTCCCGTATAGTTGACCACATTGAGGAGCTGAAATCCCTTGGCTGCGACATCATCCGCTTTGCCGTGCCCGACATGGAAAGCGCGGAGTCGTTCAAGCAAATCTGTGCGCTTTCTACGGTGCCGCTTGTGGCGGACATCCATTTTGACTACCGCCTTGCGCTGAAATGCCTTGAAGGCAACGTCTCCGTTATCCGCATAAACCCCGGCAACATCGGGAAGCGCGAGAACGTTGAGGCGGTTGTGAACGCCTGCCGCGAAAAAGGCGTCGCTATCCGCATCGGCGTGAATACAGGAAGCCTGCCGAAAGACTTGGAAGCGCAGGTGGAGGCGGGTACCATGAGCCGCGCACTTGCGCTTTCCGAGACAGCCGCGCGCGAAGCCGCCGTGTTCGACGAGCTGAACTTTAATCAGGTCGTGGTGAGCATGAAGGCGTCAAGCGTGCAGGAGACCATCGACGCAAACGAGGCTTTTGCAAGCAAGTACGACATTCCGCTGCATGTGGGCGTTACCGAGGCCGGCCCGCTTATCATCGGTGTGGTAAAAAGCACGATGGCGTTCACGCATTTGCTGAAAGAAGGCATCGGAAGCACCATCCGCGTAAGCCTGTCTTCCACGCCGGAAAACGAAGTGATTACCGGCCGGCAGATACTGACCGAATGCGGCTTGCGGCACGGCGGCGTGCAGATTGTCTCCTGTCCGCGCTGCGGGCGCATAGGCTTTGACGTGCATGGCTTTGTAGACCGCTGGCAGAATAAGCTCATGGCGATGGACAAGAACATCACGGTGGCCGTTATGGGCTGTGTGGTGAACGGACCCGGCGAGGGGAAGCACGCCGACATCGGCATTGCGGGTGGCGACGGGCGCGCTATTATCTTCAAAAAAGGCAAAATAGTGCGAACGATTGACGCAAAAGATGCCGATAAAGTATTTATAGAGGAACTCAATTCGTTATGAAAAGGACTGCCCTGTTTTTTGCAACCGTTTTTTGCATTTCCCTGCTGCCGCTTTTTGCGTCAACCGCGAGCGCACGCAAGCTGGAGAACGACGAGGCGCCGTGGCGTATGCTGGAGCAGGCGCAGGTCGCCTACGACAGCGGCAATTACGGCGTCGCGCTGAACCTTGCAAACAAGGCGAAGGAAAACAGGGCGCTTGAAATCAACTGGGAACTGAATGTGCTTGAAAACGCGCTTTCACCGCAACAGGTGAAAAAAGCTGGTGACCATTTTGACGATGTTCTCTCAGTGCTTGCGGAGCGAGATTCTAATGAGGCAATTGCACTCATTAAGCAATACCTTACCTTGCATGGTGAGTCCTTTTATGAAAATTCTATTACACGATTACTTGAGTGGCTTAATAAAAGTATTGTCTACCCTGAAGCGGATTTTTTAACGGGAAAAATCTATCAGCTAGAAGGAGAATTCGCACTTTCTGCTAACTTCTATGAAAAAGCTCGTGTAGAAGCGGAATTCTTAGATATACCTGACTTAAAATATGATATTTTGTATGCAATGGCGGCTCTTGCCGAAGAGCAGGGAACTAGTGAAGAGTATGAGCAATCTCTTTTGCTTATATTAAGTACAGATGAGAATTTTCAGAATGCTATCCTACAGCGCTCATTTGAAAGAATTATCGATGCAGATACAAGGGATAATGTTGATAGATTTTTTACACTTTTCCGCTGTGCTGCAAATCATTCTATTCCTGCGCTCTATGAGCTTTGCCTTTTGTATCGCAGTCGAGACAGTATGAATGAAAGCTTTAAGTGCGCAACGTTAGGAATGTTGGAAGCCTTTACACACATGCTCGAATCTTTGCAGGAACGGGAAATGTCATATCGTTTTACAGACCTTGCGAGCTTTTTCACTATTGTTGGTAGCTATCGCGATTTCCGTATTTGGACACAAGAAAGTCACGTATGGGAGCTTTTTTTCTTATTTGTTGAAGGTGCAGAGCTTCGTGGAAGGACGGTTTTTGCGGAGCGCTTTTATGAAGTTATGAGCGAAAGTATACCTGATGTCTATTGGCGTGCTCAGGCTCAAAATCGCTTAGAGCTTTTACGTGCAAGCAAAGCAAATGGGGAAGCGGTGCAAGCGCAAGCTGCAAATTAAATAATTAGTAGTGTAAGCCGATGCCGATGTATGCTTCCCATGCGGAAACCTGACTACGCCATTCATCGTCGATAAGGCTCGGAACGACTTTTTTAATAATTTTACGTCCTGCATCAATGCCTAAGCTTGCACGTATTTCAAGGCTTCTCCAGCGTGCCGGAAAAATGATAGCTTCAACACCACCGGAATAGAATCCGTCTTTTATACTAAAAAGCCGCTCTGTTTCTTTGTTTTTTGTGAGTGCAAAATCGGCGAACAAAGCAAGCTGTAACTCAAAATCAAATACACGCATCCAATGAAGCTTGCTCGCAATGGTAGAATCTTCTCCAAAAATAGCTTCTGTCCAACCATTCCAATCTGTTGTAATTATGTGAATTGGTAAATCGAGATTTCCAACAAGTGCTACAGGCACATCAACTGCCGATACATCGTCTCCATCTTTATCGGTAAGATTTGAATAATCTTGCTTGTCTTTGATACCACGCAACCGGCTCCCAATGCTTGTGTCTCCATTAAATTGCGCGAATCCATATAATCGCGCATTGATACCGGCATATTTGTATGCTTTAAAGCCTGTCCACTCAGCCCAAACTTTTGGCGTATACTTTTCTGTGTAGTAATTGTAGGTAACAGATTGCCCAAATTCCAAAGAAAGCCCTTGCCGAAAATTCTCAATCCAATCAACGCGCTTTGTTGCAATGCTATGACCAACACTTAAAGTAGGTCCGCGTAAATCTTCATTTTTCTTGTTTATACCGTTTTTATCCCATTTATATTCATAAGCAATATAGGGCGTCCAAATGACATCACCCCAATTATCTATTTCAGCAGCGATAATTGGTATGGAAAACTTTGCGGCTTCTGTAAAATACAATTTATCATCGTATTTTTCGTAGTCAAAATCCTGCGTTATGCTTTGAGAAAGGTCTAGTACGAGTGAATAGCGGTCAAAAGGCATTGTAAAGGTAAAGCCTGTTGAAATATCAAATTCTGGCTCTGATTCGCCTAAGGTAAAATCAAGCGAAAGTAGATTATTCCATGAGGAAGCTAGCTTCCAGAGCTTAAAAGGGTAATCGTAGCTAAAATTTACACCAAAGATGTTATCGTAGCTTCCGTCATCTTGCTCTTCATATTTGTAATTCAGGTCAAAATTCAACGTTTCCATTGTGCCCAAGAAATTAACGTCTTTCATTTTGATTTTAAAAGTAGCACCATCGTTTGAATCATACTTAAAATAAGGAACACCGATAAAATGCCGAGAATCCTTTGTTTCGACAAGTAGACTCATAAGCGTAATGCCATCTTCTTCGCCGATTTCTTCAACGCTAATGGAGGAAGATTCAAATACGCGCTCATTTGTAAAGCGCTGGCGTAAATCATCAATATAGCTATCAAATTCTTCTTGTGAATGGAAAATGCGTTTAGTAGAAATTTCTATGGCAAGCTCAACGGCATATTGTTTAGTCATACCGTCAATATTATAAAAAACTTCCGCTATGCGAAATTGCTCGGCAAAAATAGCTGTAGGCGTTAATAACAGTCCTAAGATACATAAAAATGTAGAAAGCCTTTTCATCAGTACGCGCCTTTTCCTTTTATAACAACATACACTGTTTTTATGATAATCCACAGGTCAAGCCAAATTGACCAGTTTTGAATATAGTAAGAATCAAGCGTAATGCGCTCTTCGTAGCCGGTATCAGAACGCCCAGAAATTTGCCACATGCCGCTTAAACCTGGCTGTACTGAAAGGATAAAATCTGCCATGTCGCCGTATTTTTCAAGCTCTGGCTTAGTAACGGGGCGAGGGCCGATAAAGCTCATCTGTCCAACTAATATGTTAAAAAACTGCGGAAATTCATCAAGGCTTGTCTTACGCAAGAATTTGCCAATAGGTGTAACGCGCGGGTCATTGGTGAATTTTCGGTCTTTTTCCCATTCTGCGCGCATCTCTGGATTTTCTGCAAGAATTTTCTCTAACTGCTTATCGGCATCGATGACCATCGAGCGGAATTTCCAACACTTGAATTCGCGTCCGTTCTTGCCGATGCGCTTGTGCCCGTAAAATACGGGCCCCTTGCTGGTGCATTTTACCAGAATAGCAACGACAAGAGTGAGCGGAATGGTGACAGGTGCAGAAATCAGCAGTAGCAGTAGGTCTATTAGCCGCTTTAGCACAAGCCCGCGTCGTTTTGTAAGCTGATGTGTGGAGGAAACGCCTAGGATGCCGCCAAAATCGCGCACCGAGGACGTAAGCGTGCTGGTGTCTTGTAGCGGAGCGATATTTATTGTGTAGCGGTAGTAGCGATTTATGGCGCGGGTATCCTTATCATAGCCGCACAGGATTGCAACCTTTATGCCGGTGCTTTTTATAGCTTCAGCAATCGCTGCCGAAGGGGGAAAGATAGGCACATCTTCAAAAAACGATTGAGCAGTTGCGGTGCTATCAATAATAAGCGCTGGTTTGTAGCCAAAATCTTGGCGCTTTATAAGACGTTTGACAATAAAATTACCGCTGTCACCTTTTACATATATGACGGCAGGAACGCCGAACCAGCGGCGTCTTGCAAGAAAGTGCCGTGCAATTTCACGCCCAAACGGAATGCCAAACGAGGCGATTGGCGTAGCAAGAATAAATGCCGCCATAACGGGGACTTTTTCTTCTGCTTCTTCTACCGTAATAGAAAGCGCAATGCCAATAAAAATAAAAAAGGTGCAAATGGAAAACTTTTTAATTTCTTCCGCAGGGGGAAGCGAAATACCGGGGTAGAGTCCTGCGGCATAGAATACGGCAAGCGCTGGCGGTAAGTAAATCCAGTAAGTTACGAAAGAGCGGAAGTTTATCCAGCTATGATTAAGCAAGTTGATAATAAAGAAGCTTGTACCGATAGAAAGCATAACTAATAGCGCATCGCACGCCATTAGTGCAGCTCCGGAAGTAAAGGAGCTGGTTTTGTAGTAAGTTTGCTTAAAATATGCTTTGTATTCTTGCTCTAACATATAGTATCGTGTAAACTGCTGATATTTATAGAATATTCTACTAAAGTTTCCCGCAAAAGTCCACTAGAAACCTATTGTGCTTAAAATTATCTGTGCAGATTTTTCATACGAAAACGGCGAACGTATGCCGCTGACGTCCACTCGCGTGCTTGTTGCGGAAAGCAGCTTTGCTGCAAGGTCGGAGGCGTCGCCCGCTTTAAAAAATGTGACGGGATAAGCGCTATAGATTTCTTTAAACACGGGAATGTCGGAAATAAGCGCGGGCGTGCCTACGGTCATCGCCTCAAGCGGTGGAATGCCAAAGCCTTCATAGAGAGACGGCTGCACTAAAAGCCGTGCGCGCGCGTAAAGCCGCTTTAGTTCCGCATTTGAAACTCTGCCAGTAAAGACGATGGGGCTCCCTTCTTGCGCTTGTGCTTCCTGTAAGCGGCGTACTGCGTCTTCATCTCCGGTGCGAAAATTCTCTGCGTTTCCCACGATGACGAGCTTTGCCGTAAGTCCCTGTGCGCGCGCTTTTGTAAACGCTTCTAGCAGTGTGCTTAATCCCTTGTGCTTCTTTATGTTGCCCACAAAAAGAATTTCGTCAGCTTTTGCGGGCACACCGCCATCAGCGGCATCGAACGGCGTTGTAAGATAGCGAGGCGCGGCGTTGTAGGTGAGTACAAGTGGCTTTTTGCAATGCAGGTGATGTTGTATGCGGCTACGGGAAAAGTCAGACACGGTAAAAATAGCTTTTGAACGGCGTATAGCGCGCTGATAGAACCAGCGCCTTGCTGCACGCCCTAGCGCGCTTGTGAGCTCTGGCACGTCAAAAAATACCATGTCGTGAATCGTGCTGAATACGGGTATGCGGATTCCGGCGGGAATGTTGCAGTAGGGCGTATAGTAGGCGTCGCTGGCGTTAATTTTGGCGAGCACGTCGCGCGGAAAGGACAGTAGCTCACGGGCAGAGAACGGCTGCACGTCGCAGAAGCAGAACTCCACGTTCTCCATGCGCACAAAATCCATGCACTGCTCGTGCGTGCCGATAAGCAAACATTCAGCATGTTTTAGTAAATATGGCACAATTTCGCTTATGTACGAGCCTATGCCGCCGGAGCCAATCATACGCACATCTACGGCAAGCTTTAGCATGGACTGCCTCCTTCTGCGTCGTGTGTAAACTTCGTAAGCAGTTTGTCTATCTCTTCCTGCATTTGTGTGCAAAAGCGCTCTGTGCTGAAAGCACTTGCATGAGCACTAATTGCTGCGCTTGAAAATGCGCCAGTGCTTTCTAGCTGCTCAAAGCGTTCGAGCGCAGCGATAAGACTTTCTGGCGTCTGTTCGCTAAAAAATACGCCGGTTTTGCCAGCAATCACCGTTTCTAGCGCGCCGCCTTTGCCGTATGCAATTACAGGTCTCCCGCATGCCTGTGCTTCCACGGGAATAATGCCAAAGTCTTCTTCTGCGCAAAAGAGGAGGGCGCGCATTCGTTGCAGGTAGTCTTTCACTTCCTCGTCGCTGATTCTGCCGGTGAAGGTGATGGACGCGCCTTTAAAGCCTGCCGCAAGCGCCTTGAGCTCCTTTTCCTGGCTCCCGCCGCCGATGACGACGAGCTTCCGCCCGCTTTTTCCGCAGGCGGTTATGGCAAGGTCGATGCGCTTGTACGGCACGAAGCGGCTGAACACCACGTAGAAGTCATCTGGTGCGCGTCCGTTCGGAGAGAGCCGCGCCGTGTCTACCGGCGGGTAGACGACAGCCGCGTCGCGCCGTCCCCAGTATTTTGCGATGCGGCACTTGATGTAGCGGGAGTTACAGACAATGCTATCAATCCGTTGGCTGGAAATATAGTCCCACAGCCGAATTTGCGGCATCCACCTGTCCATAAAAAAGCGCGTAAGGCGACCGCTCCGCGCTCGGTACGCAAAAAACTGGTCCCAAGCGTACCGCATGGGGGTGTGGACGTAG
>ERZ842401.6884-NODE-6884-length-11909-cov-5.126708_pt1 | contig 11909 bp, 10 predicted proteins | sample MGYA00521270_ERZ842401 | MGnify/ENA primary metagenome ERZ842401 (study PRJEB31892, sample SAMEA3878208) | bioreactor metagenome | biome: Moose rumen | place: Sweden | collected 2011-10 | study: EMG produced TPA metagenomics assembly of the PRJEB12797 data set... | reverse complement strand
CTTGTCGCGCCTTGCTATTCCCAGCCTCGAATTATCAACCATAAAATTTAAATATCTCCTTATATTTTCGTTTGTGTTTATGAAATCAAAATTTAAAACTCAAAGTTTTCACCCAAATAAAATTTACGCGCTAATTCATTTTCAGCGACTTCGGCCGGCGTTCCTGATAAAAATATTTTTCCAGCGTGAATTAAATATGTTCTGTCAGTTATTGAAAGCGTTTCGCGGACGTTGTGATCTGTTATTAATACTCCGTAGCCTTTTGATTTTAATTCCTGTATCATCGATTGAATATCAGCTACTGCAATCGGATCAATTCCGCTGAAAGGTTCATCAAGTAAAATAAATTTCGGCTTCAACGTTAAAGCCCGTGCAATTTCAACGCGCCGACGTTCACCGCCCGAAAGTGAATAACCTTTTGTTTCGGCAATATGCGTAATTTTAAATTGTTCAAGCAAATCATCGGTTAAAATTTTTTTATTTTTTTTCTGACCAGTTTCCTCCCAAACTAAATCTATATTCTCGCGCACAGTTAAATTTCTGAAAACAGAAGCCTCCTGCGGTAAATATCCTATCCCTGCCCGCGCTCTTTCGTAAACTGCGAAATTTGTAATATTATTATCGTCAATCATTACGCTTCCGAAATCTGGTTTAACAAGTCCTACGATCATATAAAATGATGTAGTTTTTCCCGCACCGTTTGGACCTAACAAGCCAACCACTTCACCGGGATTTACGCTAATGCTGACGCTCGAAACGACTAAGCGATTATTATAACTTTTTCTCAATTCTGAAGCTGTTAAACCGTTCATATTTTATTTTTTCCTGTTCTTATTATTTTTAGTTTTTAATTTTTGTATGTTGTCTTTGTTAATATTTTCTTTCGTTAAATCAATCGTAATTTCTGCGCGGCTTGTTGAGATAGTTCCATCTTTTTTGTGCGTAACTTTTCCGAGAGCTTCGACACGATTTTGATCGGGAAAATATACAATTGAATCAGATTTTAAAGTCCTTCCGCCTTGATTAGCGATGACATGACCACTAACTACAACGCTGCCACGCTGAAGAGAATATAAAGCGTTATCGCCCTTTAAAGTTACAGGAACGCCGTTATTTTTGGGTTTGCCTCGCAAATAAATTCCGTTTTTGGCGGTCATGCTGTATAAATCACCATTTCTCACAATTCCTTCAATTGAACCAGCCGTGAAAGTTATTCCGCGTGAAGTGTCCTGAAGATTTCGGGCGTTTACCAGCCAAAATTTAGTTTGTGCATCCGCTTTTGTTGGTTTTGCAATTCCTCCAGCTCCAGTAATAGTTAATCTATCAGCATCGAGTTTCATGCTTCCGTAAGCACCTTTAACGCCGTTTAAAAATTTGCAGGCTGGAATATCTGAGAGATTTAAATTTAATTTTCCAGATTGTAAATTTAATTTATTGCCCTGCCATTTTCCTGAAGCGTTAATCCCTTCATCGAAATTAATTAATTTTTTGTTTACATTTCCGGAACCTTTAGGCGCAATAATTTTTAAATCTCCTGCAACAATTTCGACATTTCCATCCGCCAAAAAATCGCCGGTCTTTGAATCAAATCTCATTCTATTAGCTGCGAGTGTAGCTTTATCGGGCATATTATTATTATCAATAGCGTAAACAGGATTTGAGATGCAAAATAAAATTACGAGAGCAAATAAAATTTTACGCATTTAAAATTAATCACACTCCGAAAATTTTTAAGGGATATTATAAATTAACGCGTTTAAAATTTTTGTTACTAAATATAAAATATAAACATTAATTTTTAATGCCGAAAATAAATTTAATTTGAATATTCAAAGGAGATTTTATTATGAAAGTTGTTACAAAATTATTTATGTCGGTTTTTGCGCTGCTGATTTTGGAGAGTGTATTATTTGCAGAACCTGAACCCATCCAAGTTCAACAAAGTTCGCTGGGATTAGATTTTAAAGTTTACAGAACTGATGACATGCCGGACGGTTGGTATAAAACTTACGATAATTTTTTTGTGACTCAACGCGCTGACGACAGTTGGGTTTATGGCCGCCCAACTAAAAAAGGACTGGTCGCAACAAAAAATTTGGTCGGAGCTGTTGACCCAAACAAAATTTCAAATTTAAAAGTTTCTGACGATGACGAAGAAGCCGAAACTGAAGAGGAAGAACCTAAAAAAAATAATAAAACCGCTGCTAAAAAAAGAACTGTACGCAAAAATCTTCCTGACGCTGAAAAAAGTCCAGACGAATATATTGAAGCGGATCTAATATATGAAATAATTTCAAAATTTTATGACAACGCCAAAACCGTAATAAACGGCTATAAAACAGAATTTGGAAAACCATCCGAAGAGAAAACTAAAAATAAAAGCAAAATGGTTTTTTCAAAAGAGCCGTACGACACAACTGTAAAATGGCAGCTTGCAGATTACACCGAATTAACTTTAAACGCCGTGAATAAATCAAATTTTAAATGGGTGTTCGCAAATATAAATATTACTGAAAGTTCCAGCAACGCAAAATTTTTATATGATCGCAGAATTCAGGAATTTACGGACATGCTCGGCCACGCTGCAGTAAAAAGGGCTGTCGTTTCGGAGTGGGATATTTTAAATAACACCTGTAAATTTTTCGTGAGGCTCGAAGGAAATAATGTGCGCTATTTTGTTAGACCTATAGTTTACACGAGAATGATGAAGAGAAATTAAATATAAATAAAATTAAATTAAATTTCCGAACGTAAATCATGAACAGTTTTATAAAAATACGGGGCGCGAGAGAACATAATTTAAAAAATATTAATATCGACATTCCCAAAAATAAATTAACTGTTATTACAGGGCCTTCCGGTTCTGGTAAATCTTCGCTGGCTTTCGACACTTTATACTCTGAAGGTCAGCGGCGTTACGTTGAATCCCTTTCAGCTTATGCGCGGCAATTTTTGGGAGTTCAGAAAAAACCGGATGTAGATGAAATTTCAGGTTTATCGCCAGCCATCTCAATCGAACAAAAAGGAACAGGACATAATCCGCGCTCAACTGTTGGAACTGTTACGGAAATATATGACTATTTCAGATTATTATTCGGCAGGATCGGCGTGCCTTATTGTCCTAAATGCGGTAAGCCTGTGCAAAAACATTCAATTGATGAAATTTTAAATTATATTTTGACGAATGAAATTAATTTGAAAGTTGAAATATTTTCACCGTTGATCCGAAACAAAAAAGGCGAATATAAAAATTTATTATCAGACGTAAGCAAAAAAGGTTACACGCGCGCGAGAATTGACGGAAATATTTTATATCTGGACGAAGAAATTAAATTAAACAAAAACAAAAAACATAATATCGAAATTTTAATTGACCGCATGAAAATTTTACCTGAACGCCGATCCCGTTTAGCTGAATCAATCGAGAACGCTTTAAAATTATCTGAAGGTTATGTGACAATTTCGCCGGAAAATAAATCAGAATATATCATGACTGAAAATTATTCCTGCCCTGATTGTGAAATCGGTATGCCTCAAATTGAACCGCGTTTATTTTCGTTTAATAATCCGATTGGAGCTTGTCCGGATTGCGGAGGCTTGGGAAGTCATGAACATTTCTCGCAAGAATTATGCATCGATCCAGAACGCTCAGTATTTAACGGCGCAATTATACCGTTCAGATCAAAACCTCACACGCTGGAAAAATTAAAAATGTTCGCTGATAAACATGACTGGGATTTAAATGTCCCGTTTAAAGATTTGCCGGACGAAATTAAAAATTTTATCTGGAACGGCAGCGGTGATGAAAGAATCCCGATGATATTCGATGAAAAAGGCATCGCACGGCCTTATATGGGACGTTATGAAGGTGTTACGGGCTGGCTCGAAGCTAAATTAAATTATTTTCAGGATAATGAAAACGTTCAGGAAGAGGTCGCATCATATCGTGAAGAATCTATTTGCAAAACTTGTAACGGTTTAAGACTTCGGCAGGAGGCATTAAATATAAAAGTTTCCGGCCATGACATCGGCGAATTAATTTCAATGCCGGTCGAAAATTTAATTGAAGTCGTGAAAAATTTTAAACTCTCGAAAAATGAATTAAATATCATCGGTCAAGTTTTAACGGAAATTATTAAGCGGCTGGAATTTTTAAATAATGTCGGAGTTGGATATTTATCATTATTGCGGAGGGCCGATACACTTTCGGGCGGAGAATCTCAGCGCATAAGATTAGCGACTCAAATAGGTTCAAATTTAAGCGGAGTTTTATACGTTTTGGACGAACCGACTATCGGTTTACATGCTCGCGACACTGAAAAATTAATGCGCTCTTTAAATTCAATTCGAGACTTGGGAAATACTGTAATTGTTGTTGAACACGACCGCGAAACAATGCAAGCAGCAGATTATTTAATTGAAATTGGTCCGGAAGCTGGAGAGTTCGGCGGAAAAATTTTAAATTCAGGAAGTTACGACGAGTTTTTAAAATCTGACGGAGCTACAGCTAAATATTTGCGCGGTGAAGCTACTGGAATAATAAAAATAAAACCCGACACATTACGCAATAAAAATAATTGGCTAATCGTAAAAGGTGCGGCGCATAACAATTTAAAAAATATTGATGTCAAAATACCAGCTGAAAATTTTACGTGTATCAGTGGTGTATCAGGTTCGGGGAAGAGCAGTTTTTTATATGAAATTTTATATAAAGGTCTGCGCAGAATTTTAGATCAAGATTTCAGGGAGCGTCCTGGAAAATTTGAGAGCATTGAGAACGCAAATATTTTTAATAATGTCGTGTTAGTTGATCAAAGTCCAATCGGCAGAACTCCGAGATCAAATCCTGCGACGTATACCGGAGTATTTAGTTTAATACGGGATTTTTTTGCTGATTTACCAGAATCCAAAATACACGGCTATAAATCCGGGCGATTTAGCTTTAACGTTAAGGGCGGAAGGTGTGAAGCATGTGGCGGAGCTGGGAGCGTTAAAACTTCAATGTTATTTTTGCCAGATATTTACACAGATTGCGAAATTTGTAACGGGACTCGTTATAATCACGAGACGCTGGAAATAAAATTTAAAAATAAAAATATCGCTGACGTTTTAAATATGAGCGTAAATGAAGCGTTAAATTTTTTTGCGGACATTCCGAAAATTGCGAACAAATTAAAAATTATTCAGGACGCTGGTTTAGGTTATATAAGGCTGGGGCAGTCTGCTTTAACACTTTCCGGCGGTGAAGCTCAACGCGTAAAACTGGCGAAAGAATTATCAAAAAAATTTACGGGGCGGACATTATATTTACTTGACGAGCCAACGACCGGATTATTTTACACGGACGTAAAAAAATTATTGGAGATAGTTCATAAGCTCGTGAATAATAAAAACACCGTGATATTTATTGAGCATAATTTAGATGTATTATTGTCGGCAGATTATATAATTGATCTCGGACCTGAAGGAGGAGAAAGGGGAGGCCAGCTCGTAACGGAAGGGACTCCGGATGAAATTATAAAATTAAACAAGGGATATACATCAAAATTTTTAAAAAGTTATCTCGATGAAATTAATTCCAGTTCAGCAAAATAAAAAATATTTTTCACACTCATGAATTTTATTGAATTAATAATTTTTATGCATTATTGACAAATTTTAATCATTTTGCTAATCTTAACGCCGTTTTAAAAAATTTATTAGCACTCAAAAATATAGAGTGATAAAAATATAAAATATAAATTAAAAATTTTAGCAGGAGCAGGAGGTGAAAATTTAAAATGACTGAACGACAGCTCGGAATAATTTTGGCGGTTGTTTATGAATATATTAAGACTGGCGAACCTGCAGGCTCAAGAACTATAACGCGGAAATATATAAAAGGTTTAAGCCCTGCAACAATTCGTAACGAAATGTCTGACCTCGAAGAAATGGGATATTTTTATCAGGCTCATGCTTCATCTGGAAGATTGCCGACAGCTAAAGCGTATAGAGTTTATGTTGATTCTGTTACAGCTCGTGCAAGGACGAAACCCCATAACGTTGAAGATGTCAGACGAGAAATTTTAAGCCGCAAAAATGGAATTGAAGATTTATTACATTATGTTACGCGTTTGCTGTCGCGTTTAACGAATTGTGTAGCAGTCGCGGCGGTTTCAAGTTTAGATGATACGGAAATACAGCATATAGATTTAATGAATTTAGGCGGAAATAATGTGCTCGCGTTAATAGTTTTGCGCGGTGGTTTAGTTCATCATTCGCAGTTTAAATTACCTGATGAAATAGAACCCGGCACACTCGAAGAATTATCGCGCCGAATAAATACATTTGCTGCAGGACATTCATGGAGCGAGGTGCGTGAAGTTTTATATCAATATGTGCGCGGAGGACTTGAGGAGGCTGAAATTTCGTATAAACTCGCAATTAATGAGCTTGATAAATTATTAACTCAGCAGAATTATAAATTTTTCAGCAGTGGCGCACGTCAAATTTTAAATTTACCGCATTTCCAGACGTTAACGAGATTGCAGGCAGTTTTAAATTTACTTGAACAGGAGAAGCCTCTTGCTGACGTGATAGAAAAATGTAAAGGAAGTCCAGAATTAAAAATTTCATTAGGTGACGAAAACGAAACCGAAGGGATGCAGGATAACGCAATGATTTTAATTCCGGCTCGGCCTTCGCAGCAAAAAACGGTTTTGGGTTTAATTGGGCCGTTGAGAATGGATTATGAAAGATCAATAAATATTTTGGAGACCGTAGCGGAAATTTTAGATGAGAATTAAATAATAAATATTAAATAATAAAAATAAATTCAGGAGGTGAAAATTTTGGAGAATGAAAATATAAACGAAATGAACGAACAGGAAAATAATAATAATAATAATTCTGAAAATGAAGAAGTTACGCCGGAAGTTGTTGCAGATGAGAACGCCGAAAAAATTAAACAGCTTGAACATGAGTTAGCAGTCTCGCGAGCAGATTTTTATAATTTCAGGCAGCGCGCTCAAAAGGAAAAATCAGAAACCCGCAAACGCGCTCAAGAAGATTTAATAACGGAATTATTACCGGTGCTTGATAATTTGGACAGAGCTTTAAACGCAAATTCTGACGATCAAAAAAATATTATTACCGGCGTTGAGATGGTGCGAAGACAATTTTTAAGCGTTCTGGAAAATTTCGGAGTAAATATAATTTCTGCGTTGGGTGAAAATTTTGATCCTGCTTTACATGACGCTACAGGAACTGAAAATGTTAATGAACCTGAACAGGACGGAAAAATTTTAAAAGAATTATTATGCGGATATAGAACTAAAGACAGAATTTTAAGAGCTTCAAAAGTGATCGTAGGAAAAAATAATAATAATTAAATTAAATTTAAATTAAATTTGAATGGAGGAATTTTATAATGTCAAAAGTTGTAGGTATAGATTTAGGAACGACAAACAGTTGTATAGCAGTGCAGGAAGGAGATCAAACGACTATAATCCCAAATAGCGAAGGTGCTAGAACGACACCATCAGTTGTAGCTTTCACAAAGGACGGCGAGAGATTAGTCGGACAACTCGCAAAACGTCAGGCGATCGTAAATGCTGATAGGACGATCATGTCAATTAAACGCGAAATGGGCACAGATTACAGAGTAGACATCGATGGAAAAAAATACACGCCTCAAGAAATTTCAGCGATGATTTTACAAAAATTAAAACGTGACGCAGAAGATTATCTCGGCGAACCTATTACTCAAGCTGTTATAACCGTGCCAGCATATTTCACGGACGCTCAAAGACAAGCGACTAAAGATGCCGGAACAATTGCGGGTCTCGAAGTTTTGAGAATAATCAACGAACCGACCGCAGCGTGTTTAGCATACGGCGAAAATAAAAAAGAAGAGCATAAAATTTTAGTATTTGATTTAGGCGGCGGAACTTTCGACGTTTCGATTTTAGATGTAGGCGAAGGAGTTTTTGAAGTTTTAGCCACTGCTGGAGATAACAGACTCGGCGGAGATGATTGGGATAACAGAATAGTTGAATGGATCGTTGATGGTTTTAAGAAATCTGACGGGATCGACTTGAATAACGACAGCATGGCCATGCAGAGATTACGCGAAGCAGCTGAAAAAGCAAAAATAGAATTATCGAACATGACCGAGACGACTATTTCATTGCCATTTATTACGGCTAATCAATCCGGGCCGAAACATTTGGAAATGAAATTAACCCGCGCAAAATTCGAGGAGATGACTGCGGATTTATTGGATCGTACTGTTAAACCTGCACAGCGCGCAATTGAGGATTCCGGATTAAAAGCGAGCGAGATCGATAAAATTTTATTGGTCGGCGGATCAACAAGAATGCCGATGGTTCAGAAAAAAATTATAAGCCTTCTCGGAAAAGATCCAACTAAAGGAATTAACCCGGATGAATGTGTCGCGGCCGGTGCTGCTATTCAGGGAGCAATTTTAAAGGGCGATCATAAAGATATCGTACTTGTTGATGTTACGCCGTTATCTTTAGGTCTTGAAACTTTAGGCGGAGTGTTCACGAAAATTATTGAGCGCAATACGGCTATACCTGCGCAACAGAGTCAAGTATTTACGACAGCTGCAAATAATCAGCCTCAAGTCGAAATAATGATTTATCAGGGTGAACGCCCAATGGCTGCGGATAATGTCAAGCTTGGCCAGTTTGTTTTGGATGGAATAGCTCCGGCTCCTCGCGGAATTCCTCAAATTGAAGTCACGTTTAATATTGACACGAATGGAATTTTAAACGTTTCGGCTAAAGATAAAGGCACGGGCAAAGAGCAAAAAATTACGATTCAATCCTCGAATTTATCAAAGGATGAAATTGAGAGAATGCGCCGTGATGCAGAAGCTCATGCCGATGAAGATGAGAAAAAACGCAGTGCCGCTGAAGCTCGTAACGAGGCAGATGCTACGGTGTTCAACGCCGAAAAATTAATTAATGATCTTGGCGATAAAATGACACCTGAAGAAAAAGGCCGTGTAAATTCGAAACTTGACGCGCTGAAATCTGCGATCGAAAAGGAAGATGCTTCGGCCATGAAGTCAGCTAAAGAGGACTTAGAAAAAACTTTACAGGAATTTGGCACGAGACTTTATCAGAGTGCAACGCCTAACGCTGGCGCAAATCCCGGAAATAATTCGGGCGCGAATGCTTCAAATAACAATAATAACGATAATGAAACAGTTGATGCGGAGTTCAGCGACAAATAAAATAAAATTAATTGCAGATCATTAAAAATTTTATTTCCTCCTGTATAATTTGCGGGAGGATTTTTTTTATTAATATAATTTAATTTAAAAGGCGGTTGTAAAAAAATGGTGTATACTTGTAAAATGGGAAGCCAGAAGCCAGAAGCCAGAAGCCAGAAGCCAGAAGCCAGAAGCCAGAGCAAAGAGCAAAATAATTTAATTGCATACTCCGGGTATTATAAAGAACGTGAAAAATTATTACAATCTGCATCGGGCGGTGCAGCGAGCATAATTTCCGAAGGCTTTATAAATTCCGGCGGTTTAGTAATAGGTGCGAGTTACTCAAAAGATTTTAAACAAATTGAATTTTCATGCGCAGAAAATTTAAGCGAACTCGAAAAATTTAAAGGCTCAAAATATGCCGAATCAATTAAAAAAATTTTGGTTGAAAATGAATATATTTCAGTCTTTGAATTTATCGAAAAAAAATTAATTTCTGGTGAAAAAGTTTTATTTACTGGTTTAGGCTGTGATATAGCGGGTTTATTCGGATATTTGAAAACGTGCGATAAAAATAAAAATAAAAATATAGATTACAAAAATTTATTTACAATTGATTTGATTTGTTACGGCTCAACGTTAAAAGAAGTTCACTCGCAATATATAAATTACCTGGAAAAAAAATTTAATTCAAGAATAAAAAAATTTACTGTCAGATATAAAAAAACTGGTTGGGTTCCGCCGTATGTATTTGCAGAATTTGAGAACGGAAAAATATTTACTGAACAGTTTTATAATTCTGAATATGGTCATGCTTTCGCTAAATTCGCGCGTCCCGGTTGTTATTCGTGTAATTTCAGGGGTGAGAATCATAAATCAGATATAACAGTCTGCGATTTTTGGGGACTTGAAAAAATATGCCCGGTTATAATCCTGATGGTGTATCGGCTTTATTAGTGCGTTCAGAAAAGGGGCGTGAATTAATAAATTTAATCGACCGCGAAAAATTTCAGCTGGATGATGCCGATGCAGATTTTATAATCTCTCATAATGGCATGTATTCAAATCGCAGAAAAAAAGACAAAAATTACAATGAATTTGTAAATAATTTAACACTTCATAATTTAAAATACGCTGTTTTTCATGACAGAGGCGGACACGTCGGAATTATTTTGAGCCGTGTAAAAAATTATTTGAGGCGAATAAAAAATTATTTACGGAAATTTAAAATATTAAGACTCGCTAAAAAAATAATTTTGAGAAGATAATATTTTGAAATATAAATTATAATTTGTAGAAAATAAAATATTAAATTAGAAAGGATTTAAATATATTCATGTCCAGAAAAAGAATTTTAGTAACTGGTGGAGCAGGTTTTATAGGTTCTCATTTATGCGAAAAATTATTAACATATGGTTATGATGTGATATGTCTTGATAATTTGTTCACTGGCTCTAAAGATAACATAAGACATTTAATGAACAATAATTATTTTGAATTTATCAGGCAGGATGTTTTAGAAGATATTTATATTGAGTGCGATCAAATTTATAATTTAGCTTGCCCAGCTTCGCCGATTCATTACCAGTATGATCCGATTAAGACGACGAAAGCGAGTTTTATAGGTGCGCTTCATACTTTGGGACTTGCGAAGAGATGTCACGCGAGAATTTTACAGGCTTCAACCTCCGAAGTTTACGGCGACCCTGAAGTTCATCCTCAGCCTGAAAGTTACAGAGGTTGCGTGAATCCTATCGGGCCGCGTTCATGTTATGACGAAGGGAAACGTGTAGCAGAAACATTATTTTTTGATTATCACAGACAGCACAAAGTAAATATAAAAGTTATAAGAATTTTTAACACTTACGGGCCTAGAATGAGACCAGATGACGGCAGAGTCGTGAGTAATTTCATTGTGCAGGCTCTCAAAAATCAGGATATTACGATTTACGGCGATGGAACTCAAACGCGGAGTTTTTGTTATGTTAGCGATTTAGTTGACGGCATGATAAAAATGATGGAATCCGAAAAAGATTTTACAGGCCCTGTAAATTTAGGAAATCCCGGAGAATTTACGATGTTAGAGCTTGCGAACCTCGTAATAAAATTAACCGGCTCAAAATCGAAAATTACTTATATGCCATTGCCGCAAGATGATCCGACGCAACGTAAACCGGTTATAGAGCTTGCGAAAAATAAATTAAACTGGGAGCCAAAAATAAAATTAGAAGACGACCTAAAGAGTACCATTAAATATTTTGACGATATGTTACGGGACGGACAGTTATAAATAATGTGCTGAAAAATTTTTTTTGACATAATGTCCTGAACGGGAATTTTAGGTCTAATTCTTTGTACATTCGGCGCATTCTTCTGAACATGATTATACGTGCTAAGGGTGAAAAAATTCGTTCTAGATGCAAGAAACCGATATAACCTGTCCTGTTCAGGCTTTTTATATCGACAAATATAACAGTTTTTGAGCCGTTGCTGTTTTTGCGGATAACAAAATTACCTCTGTTGAAGTCAAAAAAAAACATATCTCGAAAAATTAAACGTTTCATGATCCAATTTAAACTTTTTTCAAAATCATTTGCGGAATTTCCGGAATTTATATACTCGTTTATATTTTGTGAGATTTTTCCGTCAAAGTCCCGAATTAATTCGCATATTATTCCATATCCCCCCC
>ERZ842401.6883-NODE-6883-length-11910-cov-16.661240_pt1 | contig 11910 bp, 11 predicted proteins | sample MGYA00521270_ERZ842401 | MGnify/ENA primary metagenome ERZ842401 (study PRJEB31892, sample SAMEA3878208) | bioreactor metagenome | biome: Moose rumen | place: Sweden | collected 2011-10 | study: EMG produced TPA metagenomics assembly of the PRJEB12797 data set... | reverse complement strand
CGCCTTCGCAAAAGCGTCCAATACCATGAATCCAGTATTGTGGCGGGTGCCAGCGTACTCGTCGCCAGGATTACCCAGTCCTACAATCAGATACTTGTCCATACGGTCTCACATTACTGTGCGGCAGCCTCAGCAGCAGCAGAACGCGAAGCACGAGTAGCCTTGACAGAGCAAACGATAACCTCCTTCGGAGTTGCAATCTCCAAGCCCTCGAAACTCAGCTGACCCACCTTGATGGCCTTGCCCAGACCCAGCTCAGTGACGTCGATGTCCAGCTTTTCAGGAATGTTCTTGTAGGGAGCCGTCACGTTAATCTTGCGGATTGACAGGTTCAAGCGACCACCATCGCGCACACCCTGAGCGTGACCAGTGAGGTTGACGGGAAGACCAACAGTGATGGGCTTCGTCTCGTTAATCTCAAAGAAGTCTGCGTGAATCAGTGCATCGGTAGTGGGATGGAACTGCAGCTCCTTGATGATAGCCTTGTGCTCGGCACCGTCGATGTTGATGTTCACAACATATACATGCGGAGTGTAGACAGCCTTGCGCAACTCAGCAGCAGATGCAGAGAAAGCCAATGCCTCGGGCAGACCATTCTCACCCTTCTTCTCACCATACAGATTGCAGGGAACCAATCCCTCCTTGCGAAGCAGCTTCGAGGCCTTCTTGCCAACGTCGGTGCGCTTCTGACCGTTAATGCCAATTTCTTTCATAATTGTTAAATGTGTTACTCTAAAATTAAGTTGTTTTGCTTAATTCACCATCACACGGTGCGAAAAGCGGCTGCAAAGTTACACAATTCTCCCGACACCCGCAAGCATTTTCCATTTTATTTCGCCTCTGCAGGCGCTTTTTGACCCAATTTTACCACTATCTTTCAGTCCTAAAAGCAATATTCATCAAATTGCAGCCATAAAATTCACAATTTCCACAACAGAATTTGCTTGATTTAGGAAATTTTGCTACCTTTGCAGCTGATAAGAGTATCAAAACAGAATTAGAGAAAGAGTATGATTAACAGAGAACTCATCAGGATTAAGACGGTACAGTTAACCTATGCCTACTACCAAAACGGTAGTAAGAACATAGACACGGCTGAAAAGGAGCTCATCTTCAGTCTGTCAAAAGCCTACGACCTTTACAACTATCTGCTGGCGCTCATTGTGGGCATCACACATGAGTCACGGCGCCATTTGGAAGTTGCACAGGCGCGTGCCAAGCGCGAACAGACAGAGATGCCGTCGCAGAAATTTGCCTACAACCGTTTTGCTTTGCAGTTGGAGGAAAACCGCATGCTAAACGATTTTCTTGAGACACAGAAAAAGAACTGGGATGCCGAGAACCCCGAATTTCTCAAGAAGATATACACCCAGATTACGGAAAGTCAGATATACAAAGACTACATGGCCGACACGGAGGACAACTACGAGGCCGACCGTGAGTTGTGGCGCAAACTCTACCGTACCCTCATCCAGAACAATGACGATTTGGATGCCCTGCTCGAAGAACAGAGCCTGTATTGGAATGATGACAAGGACGTGGTGGACACCTTTGTGCTGAAGACTATCAAGCGTTTTGAGGAGAAGAACCAAGCCCGCCAGCCTTTGTTGCCCGAATACGACAGTGAGGAAGACAAAGACTATGCCCGCAAGCTGTTCCGCGCCACCATCATGAATGCCGACGAGTACCAACACTACATGACAGAGGCATCGCGCAACTGGGATTTCTCCCGTCTGGCCTATATGGACATTGTCATCATGCAGATAGCCATTGCCGAAATGATGACCTTCCCCTCCATCCCCGTCAGCGTCACCATCAACGAATACGTCGAGATAGCCAAGCTCTACTCCACCCCACGCAGCGGTGGCTACATCAACGGCATGCTCGACGGCATTGCCCATCATCTCATTGAGACTGGCAAACTGCTGAAGCACATGGAAAGAAATTAAGAGGTGAGAAGTAAGGAAATTAGTAATAGAATTTAGAATTATATAATTATGACACAGATTTTTCTCGCCGCACAGGCCGCCCAAGGCGGTGGCGGCATGACCAGTTTTCTGGTAATGATGGTGGCCATCTTCGCCATCATGTATTTCTTCATGATTCGTCCGCAGCAGAAGCGCCAGAAGGAAATTCAGAACTTCCAGAACACGCTGACGGAGGGCACACAGGTCGTGACAGGCGGCGGCATCTATGGCACCGTGAAGAAGATAGACCTGGCCAACGGCATCATCGAAGTGGAGATAGCCCGCGGCGTGATTGTCCGCGTAGACAAGGGCTATGTGTTCAAAGACATGGCCAGCGCTCCGATCCAAGGCAAGTAAAGACGTTGAACGCTGAGCTTTGACCATTGAACTTTAAGGACATATACGAGACTATCAGGAGCTACTTGTTCAGTAACATGAACAAGCAGTTCCTGATTTTCATGTTCTTTCTCCTGCTCTCGGGCATCTTCTGGCTCATGATGACCCTCAACGAGACCTATGAACGGGAAGTGAAGATACCCGTCTATGTAGACAACATCCCCAAGAACGTGGTGCTCACCTCGTCAGAGACAGACACCGTGCGCGTCACCATTCGCGACAAGGGATGGATGCTCATGAGCTACCTCTACGGCCGCAGGCTAAGTGCACTCAGCCTGCCCTTCAAAACCTACGACCGGGGCAACGGCAGCGGCAGCATTTCGTCGTCGGAAATCAAGCGACTGCTCAGTCTACAGCTTGAGAGTGCATCGAAAATCAGTACCGTCAAGCCCGACAAGCTGGAGTTCAGCTACAACAATGGTGAGCGCAAGCGTGTGCCTGTACGGTGGGCCGGGCGCATCATTCCCGAACAACTCTACTTCATCTCGCATGTCGCCTATGAGCCCGACAGCGTGGATGTCTATGCGTCAAAGGAGAAACTTGACAGCATCCGTGTCGTCCATACCGAGCCGCTCAACTACGTCGGGTTCCGCGACACGCTGATGGTGGATGGGAAACTGTCGCACCCCAAGGATGTGAAACTCGTGCCCGACCGCACCCGCATCAGTTTCTATACTGACGTGCTGACCGAAGAGAGCATCGACGGCGTAAGCATCCACTGCATCAATCTGCCGCAAGGCAAAGTGCTGCGCACGTTCCCGGCCAAGGTGAAGGTAAACTTTGTGGCGGGTGTCAGCCAAATACGCCAACTGCGACCAGAAGACTTCACGGTGATTGCCGACTATCAGGAAATCATGCAGAAGCCTTCAGAGAAGTGTAACATCTATCTGCGCTCCACGCCACAGGGCATCAGCCGTGCCACGCTTAGCACCAAGCAGGTGGACTATCTCATCGAAGAAGAATGAAGATAGGCATTACTGGCGGCATTGGTTCCGGCAAAAGCTACGTATGTCAGCGGCTCAAGCTCCGTGGCATCGAGGTGTACGACTGCGATGCGGCTGCCAAGCGGCTCATCCGCACTTCACCTATTATATATAAAGAGCTGACCGCCCTTATTGGGCCAGATGCCTATATCAAAGGCGAGGAGCAAGAGACGAATGGCGACAGGATGCTCAACAAAGCCGCCGTAGCCCGTTTCCTGTTAGAGAGTGAAGCCAACGCCAAAGCTATTGATGCCATCGTGCACCCTGCCGTGTTCCGCGACTTCAAACAGAGTGGTATCGAGTGGATGGAAAGCGCCATTCTTTACGAGTCAGGCATCTGCCAACTGGTAGACCGCTCTGTGGTGGTCACGGCTCCTGACGAGGTGCGCATCCAGCGCGTCATGCAACGCGACGGCATCTCGCGCGAAAAAGTGCTCCAATGGATGCAACGCCAATGGCCACAGGCGGAGGTTCGCCGCCGAGCCGACTACGAGATTATCAACGACGGCGTGGCAGACATAGATGCACAGATTGACAGCCTGCTCAAAGCCATTGGCAACGCCACTACAGGCAATACAACAACAGAACAAATAACACTAACAAAATAAGAAAACAATGAAACAGACCATTTTAGCCATCTCGGGCAAACCGGGACTCTACAAACTCGTATCACGTACCAAGAACAGCTTCATCGTAGAAGCACTTGACGAGACTCACAAGCGCATGCCCGCCTTCGGCACCGACCGTATCACCTCGCTGGCCGACATTGCCATGTTCACTGAGACTGACGACGTGCCCTTGATGAAGGTGCTGGCCTCCATGCGCGACCTGGAGGGCGGCAAGGAGTCGAGCGTCAACTTCAAGAAAGCCACACCCGAGGAACTGCGCGAATATTTCTCAAAGGTATTGCCCGAATGGGACCAGGAGCGTGTACAGAACAGTCACATCAAGAAGCTCATCCAGTGGTATGACATCCTCATCAAAGCTGGCATCACCGACTTCGAGGAGTCCATGGCTCCCACCGAAGGTGACAATGTGGAGGACAGGAAAGAGTAAATTAGAATCTTCGACCGCCACCGAAACCTCCACCGCCGAAGCCACCGCCACCGGGTCGTCCACCGCCGAAGCCGCCACGACCCTCGCGGCCTCCACGTCCTTCACGTTCGCCAGGGCCACCCTCTCCACCTCGACGCATGTTCTGCATGCCGCCAAAGATGTTCAGACGATAGTTGACGCGCAGCATGACATAGCTGTTGATGCTGTTGTATTCGTTGTCAGTGCGCGTCATGGCCGTAATGGCACGTGAGAAGTTCGACTGCTGATGCAGGATGTCGTAGAACTCCAAGCGCAGCGACAGGGGCTTGCCCTTGAGGAACGACTGCGCTATCTGCGCATTCCAGATCAGCTCATTGGTGTTGGCAGCAGCATCGCTATAGCCGCGACGGCTGGCCATGTTCAGACTCGTCGTGAGCTGCATGCCCCACGTGGTCTGTGCCGTAGTGTTGAAACCATAGTTGAAGGCCCATGTCGAGAGGTCTGACTGCGGCTGCAACTTGTTGGTGACGTAGTTGTATTGCACACGCCCATTCACCTCAAACTCAAACCAGTCATTACGAAAGCTGGCACCCAAGCGCTCGCCGATGGTCGTCTGGTGAGTGTTGTTCTTGTTGAGGTTGCCGTCACGGTTGACATCGAGCAGACCCACACTGTTGCTATAGCTCAAGTCGGTCGAGGTGTTGACATTGAATCGTCCAAGCGTGTCGATGGCCGTGTTCAGCACAAAGTTTCCGCCGATGTTCCAGTTGCCATTGATGTTCTCCTTGGTCGATATGCGTCCACCCGTCTCAGGAATATAGCGCACAGCATTGGTCACCGAATTGGAGGTAGTCGAGAAGTTGAAGTTGGCGTTGACAAAGCGCTGGTGACGCTCGAAGTAGTTGTTGTAGCGCCACATGAAACGCTGGGTGAACGAGGGCTTCAGGTCCTTATTACCCACCGAGATGTTGAGCGGGTCGCTGTTGTCGCTGATGGGTAGCAGGTCCGACATCGAGGGCTGGCTGGTGGTGCCACGATACTCAAAGCGCATCTGTCCGCGGTTCGATATCTTCCAGCGGAAGTTTGCCGTGGGGCTCCAGTTGATGACCGACCGTTTGGCCACGGTGTCAGTGGTCTGGTAGCGGTAGGTGAACTCGCTGGACTGGGGGATGACCTGCACACCAACGTTGAAGTTGTAAGCCTTGCGCACCACACGCAGCATGATTTCGCCCGTATGGATGTAGTTTTTGTACTGCGAGAACTTGCTGAGCGACTCGTCTTTATATTGTTCAAACGGCTGATAAGCCTCAAGGCGCTGCAAGTAGGGGTCCCAAGTCCTATAGGCAAAGTTCAGTCCGTCAAAATTGAAAGCATCCTGTGGATAAGGCGGCTTGCTGTAGTCGTAGGTGCTGCGGTCGCTCTTGGTGAACTTATACTGGAAGTTATAGCTGAACTGCAGGAACACGGCACGGGCAATGGGCTCGCTGTAGGTGAGTCGTACGCTATAGTCATACGACTTCTGCGGAGTCAGGTTATAGCGGCTGGTGGTGTATTCGGCCACCGAAGTGTCGCCCCTGTTGACCAGCGAGTGGTAAAGGTTGACCAGATTGTCAGACATGGAGCGAGAGTCGCCGTCCGAATAGTTGCCAGCCAGTCGCAGCGTGATGTTACGCCCGCCGCCACCCAACTTTCGGTTCAGTTGCAGGGCACCGCCGAAGCGCTTGGAGTCGCTGTAGCTAAGTCCGCTGTTGCGACGCTTGTTGACCACAAGGGCCGAGTCAAGACCTAACAGCCGGTCCACCATCTCGTCGATGTTATTGGCCGACGTCAGTTCATAGTTGTAGGGGTCGTCACTGAAAGTGGCCGAGGCACTGCTGCTGGTGCCATCGCTGGTGGAGTAGCTCCACGTAGGCCGGAAGTTAATGTTCCACAGCGTATCGGGCGTCCACTCCAAGCGCATTTGTGCATTCCACGAATTGGAACGGGAGAAGTTCTGGTTCAGCGAGTTAGAGAAAGAACCGGTAGAGGCCACAAAGTTCTCCGTGGCGCGACGCGACCATGCATCGCCGTCTCCGTGGTTCCAGCGCAGGCTGCCGTTCAGTTTCACCAGGTTTTTCTTCTCATAGTTGAAGTTGATGGCCGCCATCTTCGAGGCTTGCAAGCCATTACGCCCGCCACCGCCGAAGCGTCCGCCGCCACCACCGCCACCGAATCCCATGTCGTTGACGTTGTTGGCACTGCCAAAGCCCATCAGGCGGATGTCATCTTTCATCATGGCACCCATCATGCGACCAGAATAGCGGTCCTGCGTACCCACGCCAGCATCCACATTGGCAAACACGCCCTTGTTCATGCCGCGCTTCAGCCCGAAGTCCAACACGGTCTGGTCCTCACCGTCGTCAATACCCGTCACGCGTGACAGGTCGCTCTTTTCGTCATACGTCTTGATGCGCTCCACGATGCTGGTAGGCAGGTTCTTGATGGCCGTCTTCGTATCGCCCGTCATAAATTCCTTGCCGTCTATCAGCACCTTCTTCACCGTCTTGCCGTTGATGGTCACCGTTCCGTCATCAGCCACCTCGGCACCAGGCAGTTTCTTCACCAGTTCCTCAATGACCGAACCCTCCGGCGTACGATAGGCGGCGGCATTGTACATAACCGTGTCGCCACTCGTCGTCACCTTGGCCACGTTCTTCGTCACCTCGACACCCTTCAGCAGCGTGGCATCGGGCGATATGTCAATGGTGCCCACGGCCAAGTCCTTATTGTCCTTGACCGTCACCCGTTTAGTCACTGTCTTAAATCCCACGTAAGTCACGCGCAACGTATATGTGCCGTTCTCTGGAGCCTTGATCGAGAACTGTCCGTTAACATTCGTCACGCCGTTAGCCAGCACCTTGCCGTTGGCATCCGTCAGTGCCACCGTAGCCTGAATCACCGCGTCACGGGTATCATTCTCCACTACCTTTCCCGACACTGTGCGCTGTGCTGATGCGCCTATTGCTATGGCCACGGCCACCAGCACCATCATAAGTCTTTTCATCTGAAAATCATGTTTTGTTTTTGTCTTAGACGCACTTTCCGCATAAAAGTTTAAGCGATGAAGAAAAAAGATTTCATTGCGCCACGATTCGGAATACCCACCGTTCCCTGCAAGGCACAGAGATCTTGCACCCAGCTAAGATTATGGTGCCTTTCCAACCACGTTTCTGCTAAAATCACATAAAATTTAGCACTTTTTTATATAAAGCGGTGGCAATGCGGAGAATTTTGAGTATTTTTGCAACGTAAAAAGAGCTGTGAATATGAGACGAACGGATGTAGTAAACCAGATTAGCAAGGCGATTCGACAAGCTGCCCCCACGGCAACGGCCATACTCTATGGCTCAGAGGCTCGTGGAGATGCCCGTGCTGACAGCGACATTGATGTGCTGATTTTACTTGATGGTGACAAGATGAGCCTGAAACGCGAAATGGAAGTGACTGGGCCACTTAATGAGATAGAGTGGCGGACGGGTGTGCTGGTCAGCCCAACAGTGATGTTGCGTAAGCAGTGGGAGAATATGCCGTTCAAGACTCCGTTCTATATCAACGTAATGAATGAGGGCATCAGAATATGAAGGAGACACTTGACGAACAGAGCCGTATAGGACTGATACGCTACCGCATGGAGCGGGCCGACGAGGCGATGGAGGAGGTCGACATCCTTGCCGAGCGCGGACACTACAATGCCGCTGTCAACCGCCTGTATTATGCCTGTTTCTATGCCGTGCAAGCCCTTCTGCTGAAGCATCACATTGCCGCCACGACTCATGCGGGTGTGAAGTCAATGTTCGGATTGCATTTCATCTCGAAGGGTATTATCGCCATCGAACACGGCAAGACCTTCAACACGCTTTTCGAGAAGCGCCACAGCAGCGACTATGAGGCTTTCGCCTATTGCGACAAGGCATTGGTTGATGACCTGACACCGCTGGCCGAGGCTTTCATTCAGAGGATAAAGGAACTTTTAGAAGATAACAAATAGTAGTAACGAATTAAAAACTAAAAACAAGGCACAGAAAGTAACGAGAATGTAAATCGGGATGCAGACCGCACGGGTGCGGCTCGCCCACAAGGGAACAAGTAACACGAATCAATAACCAAAAGGATTGTGCGTCGTTCCCGTTCGTACTTTATGGATAAATAGAGCTTTTAGCTCTTGTTCCTTTTCTGTTGAATACCGCCAAAATATTCCCAGAGGACAAGTTGCGAAAAGTTCACGTTTTAGGCGTGGACTATACGGCACTTGTTTGGGAAAGGTCACTTGGCGGTAACCTAACAGAAGATGAGTAACGGATGGTTTCACGCCACTTTCATTTTTTTAATTATGAGCAAACAAAAGATAAGTCTATTTATTCTCCTGTTGTTTATATCAATGGCTGGCTACTCACAAAACAGCGACGACACAGGAAGACGGCGAAACAAATACATAAATATCAGTTTCGCAAGTTCAACGATGGAACAAGATAATTTTCCAAAGTTGAAAAGTAATTATGGTGTGGGATTCACGGTAGGAAAGACCTTTTATCTTCATAAACAGCCTATCGCTAATTGTCTAAGATTTGGCATTGATGCCACTTGGTTTGACATCAATTATACCAACTATAAGATTGAGCACATTACCTACTGGGGAACAGATAAATACGATTATCACCAAGGAGATGTTTCAATGCACGTTGGTCCTTCGCTAACAATTACGCCAGTGAAGAATCTCAATATTGTCGGCTATTTCCGCTATGCCCCTACGTTCTCTGGCTTATATGCCAATGATGAATTTAGCGGTAACTATGCATCAATGTTTGTTGGTGGCGCATCCCTTTCTTATGGAGTTATAGGTTTAGGCATTGAGTCCCGATTTGGAAACTGCAAATATAACGCTTTCAGTTTTGAAGAGGATGCGGAAGATGCAGACAAAATCAAAACGACATTCAGTGGTTTTAGGGCGTACATTAGTTTTAGATTTTAATTTTACTTAGGAATATGAACAAGATAAGCAAATTACTATTCGCATTATTGGCTATAGTATTGGCATCATGCGAGACAAATGTGATAGATGATTCTGACAAAATTTTAGAAGGAAGAGATATTCCTATAACAGAATCGACAGATGATTATAGTATCACATATCAGTACAAAAAAGGAGTTGTCTTATTAAATGACAAGGCGCAAGGCTATTTACAAAAAATTGAAGAAGATAGTATTTTATTCTTTTCTGCAAACACACCATCAGATATTTTACCAAACGTAGGTGATGTAATATCATCAAAGATTACAGATAAAACGCCAAAAGGTTTGGGTAATGTTGTTCTATCAAGAACAAACGAAGATGGCTTAATCAAATGTGTGACATCTGTAACTTCACTTGATGACATCTTTGAAGTGTTAGAATTAACTTCAAATTTCTCTCTTGCAGACTTGGTCAAAGACAAGGAGGGTTTCTATGATGAGGAAGGCAATTATTATGAGATTTCTATTGAAGATATTGACATTGCGGATACTGATGGAGACCTAACAAGAAGTTTTGGAACAAGAATTCAAACAAGGGCAAAATTTGGTTCGCTGAAAATAATTGAAATACCTGTAAAAATAACTACGCCAAGTGGATTGTTTACAGACATAAAGCTACAAATTGGAGGCATAGTCACATTCGACAAGAGTAAAGAGAAAAGAACTTTTGAAAACTCCTTGGAGATTTCTATTGGCATCAAGGGGGAAATGGGCTTGAAAGGCAAAAAGGAATTCGATAAGGACTTAACATTGAAAGTCCAAAAACTTTTAGAATTAGTAAAAAGATGTAAGATAATAGAAGGCAGTTTCCCTATAGCGGGTGGAATAATAAATCTGCGACCATTTGTTGATTTTGAAGCGAATTTGGTAGGTGGTATAAACGGGAAAATTTCCGTAGGATTTGGTGCGAGATTTGGATACAAATGTGGGTGGAATGAAAAAGGCCGCATTAGCGAAAATACGTCAACAAAACCGACATTAGAGAACATCTTCAATTCTTTTGATATAAGCGGTAAGGCAGAAATAGGGCCTGAAGCAGTATTTCACCTAGGCTGTGGTGTATGGACAAGAGATTTGGTTATGATGTTGAACGTCAAGCCTTCTGTTATGATTGGTGCTGAACTTGGAATATCAGGAGAAAGAGGTGATGGCAAATGGCAAATCCAAGGCCAGTCAGTAGATTTAGATGCTGTTGTTGATGTTGAAGGTGAAATATCTGCAACAATATTTGGGAAAGAATTGTATAAAGATGAATTGAAATTGGCCAAGTTTAATCTTTTAAATTTAAGATTCCCGATTTTCCCTGAACTTGTAAATGGTTCTTTGTCTGTTACTCAACAAAGCGACGAGCCTTTAGTCTTTGGTGCTCAATATTCATGTACGGGTGGTATAATTGCAAAACTACTTGGTGCCATGCCTTCATTGAGAGTAGAACAGAGCGGTGTTGAAGTATACCACATAATAGATGCACAGGACATTCATTGGGGAGCACAATCCAATTTAAATTACGAACTAACAGGATTGAAAAAGAAGGTGAAATACAAAGCTATTCCATGTATCATTATTGGCAATGCTTATTATGATTGGCAAGGGGTGGATTTTTCTGCAAAGGATGACAGAATGGATGATGTCGTACCAGAAGATATTCGTGATAAAATGGATGACTATATCCCTATATATGATGGTGTAGACCCTCCAAATGTGGAAGGAACTTACTTTGTTGATCCTTTTGTAACGATTTATTGCGAGGACGGTGTATACTCGCCTGGCTATGTAATTGACTCATATTATGTTCATTTCTACAATCAAGATATGGATAATAATACACTGGATTATTCTGGTAGGCATGCAACTGTCAGCTCTTCAGAATCTGGAACTGGCGTGTTTATTAGTGGCACTGGAGATAATTTTACAATATTCTTTAATACAATAGGACAAAGTTTGGGAATTAACACCAAGACAGCATTAATTATTTCTGGAACTAAGACTAACACTGGAATAAAAGATCTTTATTATGCTTTTGTCATGGTTGAGAAAGGAGAAGACCCAAACCACTACCTCATGGATGAAGGTGTATATCGTGTATTTAAAGACCAAGATGGAATAAGCATCCCAACTTCATGGTCTTCTGTGTCAAGAAGAAATATTATACAAACAAATCGCAAATCATCTATGATGAAGGGTATATATTCCAAGTAATGTGTGTGGTCGGATGAATAGCCGTCCATCGTGACGGCTATTTTTTACCCCTTTGGCTTACGCCGCTTCCCCGTTTGACGGGGAAGCTCAAATCTTCAAGGGCAGTCCGGCACGGAGCATGTCCTGTTCCTGCTTCGTCAGTTCGGTGTTGCCGATCTTCTCAGGGATGCGCAGACGGCGCACGGGCAGGTCAGTAATCTCGTTGGTCTGACGGTCGATGCTGATAATGCTTGGCACACGTTCGCCTCGCTCGTTCAGGAGGTCAACGACACGTCCCATGT
>ERZ842401.6882-NODE-6882-length-11911-cov-3.844130_pt1 | contig 11911 bp, 9 predicted proteins | sample MGYA00521270_ERZ842401 | MGnify/ENA primary metagenome ERZ842401 (study PRJEB31892, sample SAMEA3878208) | bioreactor metagenome | biome: Moose rumen | place: Sweden | collected 2011-10 | study: EMG produced TPA metagenomics assembly of the PRJEB12797 data set... | reverse complement strand
CTGATGATCCGGCAGGGGGACGGGGCGCGCATCCGGGATATCGGGGATCTGAAATCCGCTGTGATCCTGGCCCAGGCGGGCTCCCTGCAGGAGGCGCTGGCGGCGGACAATATATACGAATACCGGCAGTTCCGCCGCATGCCCACCATGCAGGAGGTATACGCCGCCCTGGAGGAGGGGCGGGCGGACGCCGCCATTGTGGATATAGAAAACGCGCAGAGCTACATCGCCGCCAATCCGGACTGCGGCCTGACGGTGGTGCCGGAGGTGCGCTTCATCCTGGAGGAGCAGTTTGACGGCGACCGCATCGCCGGGCCCAAGGGCGAGATCATGCTGATGTACTTTGTCAACGGCGTCATCGACGAGGTGCTGGAGGACGGGCACTACCAGTCCTGGTTCAGCCAGTACACGGTGTACGCCTCCAAGCTGGACCTGTAACACTGCAAGGACGGTGCGGCCATGAAAAAGTGGAAGATTTATCAATTTGGCCTGTTTACGGCCTGCTGCATCCTGCTGAACGTGGGCGGGCGCATGCTGGCCGATCATCTGGCCCTGCCCCTGTGGCTGGACAGCCTGGGCACCGTGCTGTGCGCCTATCTGGCCGGGCCGGTGTGCGGGGCCATCGTGGGCGCGGCGGGCAACCTGATTCACGGCATGATGGACCACAGCTCCCTGTTTTACGCCCTCACCAGCATCGCCCTGGGGGTGATCGTGGGCCTGAGCGCCCGCAAAAAGCGCCTGGATACCATGTTTGGCACCATGACGGTCATCTCCCTGTGCACCCTGGCCGCCGTGGCCGTCTCCGTGCCGCTGAACCTGATATTTACCGAGGGCATGACGGGCAACGTATGGGGCGACGGCGTGATCGCCTACCTGCTGGAAAAGGGTTTTCCCGTCCCGCTGTGCAGCGTGCTGGGGCAGTTTTACCTGGATTTTGTGGATAAGCTGCTGACGCTTTTGTGCCTGCACGCAGCGCTGCGGCTGTTCCGCTGGCTGCGGAAGCGCCCCCTGCGCCCCAAGGCCGAAACCGCCCCCAAGGTGATCTCCCTGCTGCTGGCGGCGCTGCTGCTGGGCGGGCTGCTGCCCCTGCCGTCCCGGGCCGAGGAGAGGATCATATCCACCCGCTGCTGGGCGCTGACCTCGGCTTTCCAGTCCAGGCAGCCCACGCCGCTGATGCAGGTGAGCTCCACGGTGTCAAACAGCGTTTGGCTCAGATCGATGTAGGGCGGACGGAAAAAGGCCGGGGCGCGGCCCGTGATCTCCGTCACCCGCCGGGTGCAGTATTCGATCTCCCCGCGAATCTCCTCCGCCGTCATAGGGCCCATGTGCCGATGGGTGCGGGAGGGGTTTTCAATATCGCAGCCCATGCCGATCAGCACGGGAATGATGGCGGTTTCCCCGGCCAGGCAGGTGTTCAGGTTGCGCTTGTGGGCTTCCTCCATGAAGCACTTAATGTTCCTGTGCAGGCGCTGCACGATGCTGGGATCCTTCCTGAGCAGATGAATGGCCTCCAGGCTGGCAGCCGCCAGGGCGGGAGAAATGCCCACGGAGAACACGAAGCCGGGCAAATTGTAGCGCATGTAATCGATGATGGCGTGGCTGCCGGCCAGGTAGCCGCCGCAGGTGCCAAGGCCCTTGGACAAGGTGCCATACTTGATATCGATATCATCCGGGGCCAGGCCGAAGTATTCGTCCACACCGCCGCCGGTTTCGCCGATCACGCAGGCGGAGTGGGCCTCGTCCACCATCAGGAAGCAGCCGTACTTCTTTTTCAGGGCCACGAATTCGGGCACCGGCGCGATGTCGCCGTCCATGGAGTACGCGCCTTCGATCACGATGAGCACCTTACCGAACTTATGGCGCTGATTGCGCAGGATGCTTTCCAGGGCCTTCACATCGTTATGGGGGAAGGGCTTGGCGGTGGCCTGGGACAGGCGGCAGCCCTGCTCGATGGAGTTGTGGGCGATGGCGTCGTACACGATCAAGTCGCCCTTGCCGCAGAAATTGCCCACGCAGGTCACGTTGGTGGAATGGCCGCCCACCAGCACCAGCGCGGTTTCGGTGTGCTTCCATTCGGCAATGGCGGCTTCCAGTTCCTTATGCAGGGTTTTTTCGCCGGCCAGCAGACGGCTGCCGGAGGCGGAGGTGCCGTACTTGTCGATGGCGGCCTTGGCGGCGTCCTTGGTTTCCTGGCGGCCGCTCATGCCCACGTAGTTGTAGGAGCCGAAATCCAGCATCCACTGGTTGTCCACAAAGCTTTTATCCAGCAGCGGCGAATCGTGGGCCACGAAATAGGGGTTCTCCTGGCCCTCGCCCATCAGGGACTGATAACGCTTTTCAAAGGCCTTGTATTCCGGGGAATCCTCAAAGCGGGTGATGGGGGTCACGGGCTCCAGGTTTTCCGGCGCGGCACTTTCATAGGCCACGTTGCCCCGCACCTTGGCGTACAGCAGGGCGGACAGATCGTTGACCGTAGTGCACTTGCCGTATTCCTCGGTGGGGATCAGCACGTTGAACTGCTCCTCGATTTTCAGGCTCATGCCCAGCACCTGCAGGCTGTCGCCGCCCAGATCGTCGATAAAGTGGGCGTCGTCCTTGATCTGGTCCGGGGTCACGTCCAGCGTTTCGGCGTACACCCGGCGTACCTTCTGCTTGATTTCCTCCAACTGCAGGTCGGAGGGGGTATTTTCCTGCTGGATCAGGGGCTTGTTTTCCTCGGCGGCCACGTCGTCCTTGCGGTTAAAATCGATATCCCGATAGGCCAGCTTGTTTTCCTCGATTTCCTTTTTCAGCGCCAGACGCTTTACCTTGATGCCCCCGGCGGTCTGGAATTTTTCGGGGGTGGCCAGCACCCGGTTTACCCGCTTTAAGGAGGGCAGGGTGCTGTTGATCTTGCGCACCTGGCCCATGAGCCCGGCGATGTAATCGTCGTCCCGGTAATGCTGGCCCACGTTGATGACCAGCGTAATATCCTCATAATCCACCTCGCCCTTTTTCTTGCCGGGCAGATGGGGATGGGGAATATGGGAAAGGAAGCCCTTCTCTTCTTTTTCGGCAGTTTCGCCCTTTTTCCGGGCCTTCACGCCCAGCACGCAGAACTGGTCCACGCCCTCCAGAGCGCCGAAAGCGTCCTCGATCTCGTCGGGGTACACGTTTTCGCCGGATTCGTTGATGATCACGTCCTTGGCCCGGCCCTCCACGTACATGCGGCTGCCCTTTTCCAGGCGCACCACGTCGCCGGTGCGGAACCAGCCCTCGTCGTCCAGGTTGGGCGGCAAAAGCTTTCCGTCCACCAGGCGTCCGGTGTGAATGGTGTTGCCCCGGATGTACATTTCGCCCCGGTTGCTCTTTTCCCCGTCGCTCTGCACCCGGTATTCGGCGGAAGCGAGGGGCCGGCCCACGCTGCCGGAGGTGCGGGTGATCACGTTCATGTTGGTTTCCACGGAAGTGATGCCCGTTTCCGTCATGCCGAAGCCGGATACCGTGAAATAGCCCAGGGCGGACAGGGTGCGCATATGCTCCTTGGGGGTATGGCTGCCGCCCAGAATGACGCAGCGCACGTCGCTGCCCAGCATTTGGGAAGTAATGGATTTAAACAGCACGTTCCGGGCAAAATCCAGCCCGAAGCCGGGGGCCACGCTTTGCAGCGCCAGGGAAAGGCCCCGCAGGGTTTTAAAGCCCGCACGCTTGAAGCGGCTTTGCTTGGCCACCTGTTTATTCAGCGCCACGGACAGGTTGTTGGCCAGCAGCGGCACCGCCATCAGGTGGGTGATTTTGAAGCGCTGGGCGGTTTCCTGAATGGTTTTGGGGGCCCGGTCCTTTAAATACACGGTTTCGTAGCCCAGGAAATGGATCCATTGCAGGCACACCATGAAACCGAAAATATGGTGGTAGGGCAAAAACGCCAGCTGCCGCCGGGGCTCGTCGCAGATGATGCGCTTGTTGGCCTTGTACAGCATTTCGGCGTTCAGCACCTGGCTGCACACCGCTTCCTCGTTGTATACGAACACCCGGCTGGTATCCGTGGTGCCGGAGGTGCACAGGGCCACCATATTGCCAAAGGAGGGCTTGAACCCGGATACAGGCTTGGCCATGGACAGCTGCTTGATGGTGAACTGCTGATAGGTTCCGGGCAGCTTCCGGGGCGCTTTGGTGATCAGCGCCACGGCCCCGGCCTGGCCCAGGATATAGGCGGTCATTTCATCGGTCAAGGTAAAGTCCACCAGCACGGCGTTATAGCCCGCGACGATGACGCCCCAGAACAAATAAAACCATTCGGGGCAGGTGTCCGCCTGGATGCCGATGAATTTCCCTTGATTCTTTTCGCCCAGGGCAGAACGCAGCAGCGCGGCGGCGGCGAAGGTTTTTTCCCGGTATTCGCCGTAGGTAATGGCCTTTTCCTCGTTCCCTTCCAGATAACGGGCGGCCACCTTGTCCTTTTCTGCGCTGGTTATCTCAAACAGATTTTGCAGCGTCATTTTTTCCCGTAATTTTTCGCTGCGGGCGAGCACATCGCTCATGCTTCAGTCCTTCTTTCTATAATCAAAGGCGCTTGCGGTAATAGCCGCCGATGATCCGGTCAAAAATGCGGGTAGGCAGCAGATCGTGGAGGATCACCGCCAAATGTTGGTCCAATTTCGCCACCCGGAGGCGGCGGGGCAGGCGCTTTTTTTGCAGCGCCTTTGCGATTTTCCGGCCCAGTATATCGGGGTCGGCCCCATTAGCCTCGTCGTGAGCGATCACGGCGGTGCCAATATCAAAGGCCTGCTTATAGGGGGAATCGTCCGTGATTCCCCGGGAATGGCGGCGGTAGGCTTTGCTTCCGCTTTGATGGTCCCCCGGCTCCACCACCATGATTTCGATGCCGTAATCCTTCGTTTCCAGGGCCAGGCATTCGCTGTAGCCCTCGATGGCGTGCTTGCTGGCGGTGTAGGCCCCCTCAAAGGGGATGCCCAGCAGGCCGTTGATGGAGGAAAAATTCACGATTTTTCCGTGGCCTTTTTCCCGCATCAGGGGCAGCACTTTGGAAATCATGGCCGCCTGGCTGAAAAAATTGGTTTCCATTACCTGGCGCAGCTCGTCCAGCGGATAGCTTTCGCAGGCGCCCAATATCAGCATCCCGGCGCAATTTACCAAAATATCCGGCGGGCCGTAGGCTTTCAGGGCCGCTTCCGAAAAAGCGTCAACGCTCTCAGGGTTGGTTACATCCAGCGGCAGGCAAAGGCAGCCTTCCGCGCTTTTTCCGTTTCCAAAGGATCGGGCCCCGGCTACTACCGTAAAGCCGCTTTTTGCCAGCGCCTGGGCGGTATGCAGCCCCAGCCCGCTGGAAGCGCCGGTGATCCATACCACCTGCTGATCCATGCCGCCCTCCCGTAAAAATGGAAGCTTTCTTCCCGTTTTCGATATATCTTTGAAAATCCTTGCTTTCCAAAGGCATATCGCTTTCCATTATACGCTATTTTGCGGGATAATGCAAATCCTAGGAGAAAATAATTCCGGTATCTTTGCTGTACCGGAGGAGGGCCGCTTCGTTTCAAATATCGCTGCGGCAGGCCGGCAGATGGATTCTATGAAAAAAGGAGAAACGGGGGACTGTCCGGCCTCCGTTTCTCCTGAAAGGAATTCCGCATGTCTGTAACGCGCCTGTTTATCGCCGTTGATCGTCCGGCATATGCCGCGGAACGATTTCATGCTCGTTTTTATAAATATGACCGGCGGGCACCGTGCCGCGCACGCAGGAGGTGGGGTACACGCTGGCGCGTTTTCCCAGCACCGTGCCGGGGTTCAGCACGCTGTTGCAGCCCACTTCCACATGATCGCCCACCATGGCGCCGAACTTCTTCCGGCCCGTGGGGATTTGTTCCTCGCCGTTTTTCACCACGACAGGCGTTTTATCGCTTTTCACGTTGGAGGTGACGGACCCGGCTCCCATGTGGCTCTTATAGCCCATGATGGAATCGCCCACATAATTGAAATGGGGCACCTGCACGCCGTCAAACAGGATGGCGTTTTTGATTTCTACCGAATTGCCCACCACGGCCCCGTCGCCGATCAGGGCGCTGCCGCGAATGAAGGCACAGTGGCGCACTTCCGTTTTGTGGCCGATGATACAGGGGGCCCCCAGATAGGCGGAGGGGAACACCTGCGCATCCTTCGCCACCCAAACGGTAGGAGCAATTTCGTCATATTCATCCTTGGGCAATGTGGGCCCCAGAGCTAAAATGAAATCCTTGATCCCGTCCAGCGCTTCCCAGGGGTATTCCGTCTTTTCCAGCAAGGGAGCGGCAAGGGTGTGGGAAAGGTCAAACAGATCTTTGGTTTTATACATATTCTAAACCTCCTGGGCAAATGAAACTTATGGAATGATGAAGCCAATTATTGAGTTGAGAGTTAAGAGTTGAGAGTTGAGATTTATATAGTCGCTGTCTCTTTCTCGTTGAAAATCCAGCGAATAATAAATATATTAGCAAAATATATCTCAACTCTCAACTCTTAACTCTCAACTCCTTTTCTTACCCAATGTGTGCTTTTGCTTCTCACCAAACGCCCTTATTCGGTCACAAGTCCTTCCTTTTTCATCACGTCCACAATGCTGTCCACGTACTTTTTGCAGTCCGCCTCATCCGCGGCCTCGGCCATCACGCGCACCACGGGCTCCGTGCCGCTTTTGCGCAGCAGCACCCGGCCCCGGCCCTGAAGCTCCTGCTGGGCCTGCTGGTAGGCCGCCTGCACGGCGGGATGGTTCAGCGCGGCGTCCTTATCGGTGACCCGCACGTTTTTCAGCACCTTGGGGTACAGCGTCACGGGTTCGGCCAGCTTGCTCAGGGGCTGCTTCTGATCCAGCATGGCTTGCATCAGCTTGATGGCCGTCAGCACGCCGTCGCCGGTGGTGGCGTATTTACTGAAAATAATGTGGCCGCTTTCCTCGCCGCCCAGCATGTGGCCTCCCTGGCGCATGCATTCGTACACGAACCGGTCCCCCACCTGGGTTTGCTGCCAATCGATACCCGCGGCCTCCAGGGCCTTGCCCAGGCCGTAATTGCTCATCACGGTGGACACCACGGTGTTGGTGGTCAGCTTATCCCGCTTCTTCATGTACGTGCCGTAAATGTAGAGGATCAGATCGCCGTCGATCAGATTGCCCTTTTCATCCACGGCCAGGCACCGGTCCGCGTCGCCGTCAAAGGCGAAGCCCACGTCCAGATGATTTTCCTTCACGAATTTCTGCAGGCCCTCAATGTGGGTGGAGCCGCAGTTGGTATTGATGTTCAGGCCGTCGGGGCTGTTGTTGATCACGTGGGTTTCCGCGCCCAGGGCCTCGAACACCGATTTGGCGATCATCCAGGTGCTTCCGTTGGCGCAGTCCAGGCCCACCTTCACGCCCTTGTAGGAATGGGTGGCCAGGGAAATCAAATAGCCGATGTACCGGTTGCGGCCTGCGGCGTAGTCGATGGTGCGGCCAATATGCTCCCGGGTGGCGTAAGGGGCCTCCGGCAGCAGGCCGTCGATGTACTTTTCCACCTGATCCGTCACTTCGTCGGCCATTTTTTCGCCGTTGCTGTTGATCAGCTTGATGCCGTTGTCGTAATAGGGGTTGTGGCTGGCGGAAATCATAATGCCGCAGTCGAATCCCTCCGTGCGGATCACGTACGCCACGGAGGGCGTGGTGGTCACGTGCAGCAGGTACACATCCGCGCCGCTGGCCGTCAGGCCCGCCGCCAGGGCATATTCAAACATATAGCTGGAGCGCCGGGTATCCTTCCCGATCACCACCCGGGCCTTGTGGCCCCGGCCATAGTAATAACCAATATAGCGGCCCACCTTGAAGGCGTGCTCTACCGTCAAATTCACATTCGCTTCTCCACGGAACCCATCCGTGCCAAAATACTTGCCCATGCTTCCTCCCAGGTGCGGAAAAATGAATTTTGCGCTGCTGCCGCACCGAACCGCGCCATTATATTCTTCCCCGCGCGCTCCTGTCAATACATTCCCGAAAACATGTCAAGAATATCCAAAACAATGCAATTTTAGCTCGATTCAATCACAAATCATTTCAAAATCTATCGTTTTTTGTTTCTCAATGCAAAAAACGGGAACGCGTCACGGCAGACGCAGTTCCCGTTTCATATCCTTTTGCAGCGCTTTGCACTTTTCCTTTACTTTGGGCAAATTCTTTTCCAGGTATTCATACAGCGCCCGGCAGTCCCGTCGGTCCTGATCGTAAGCCAAAGAAGAAATATCCCCTTTTTGAAGGGCCTCCTCCAGTTCGTCTTCATCCAGCTCGCGTAAGGTTCCGTCCGGCGCGGCGACGATGTCCAGGTACATATCCTCAAACCAGGGATTTTTCGGATCGTCAAACTGATTCCCGGCGGTGATATCGCAGTAAATTTGAATCAGCTGGTCCCGATCGTCAAACATGGCGGTGAGCCAGAATCGGGCGTCCCGCAGAGCGATTTGCAGCCAGGAATAGCCTTTGTCCGCAATTTTGATGGGGCCGTGGGGATAAGTGATGGTCAGCGGCGCGGTCAAATCTTCAATCACCAGCAGCCCAGCCACGCCGGGCCGTCCGTCCCATTCCGTGGGGCGGCAGATTTCTCTTCGCCGCGTCACCCGATGCCAGTCCGTGCGGCGCATATCCTTTCTGCTCACAGCAGGATGATGCCCTCCCGCTCGCAGGTTTCCCGGGTGGCCGCGTCCCAATAAGAGGACTGCACTTCACCAATATGAGCTTTGCCCAGCAGCAGCATGCACGTGCGGCTCTGGCCGATGCCGCCGCCGATGGTGAAGGGAAGTTCCCCTTTCAGCAGCGCCTGGTGGAAGGGCAGCTTCCGCCTTTCTTCCTTGTGGGCCAGCATCAGCTGCCGCTCCAGGGAAGCGGGGGACACGCGGATGCCCATAGAGGAAATTTCAAAGGCGCAGCCCAGCACGTCGTTCCAGAACATGATATCGCCATTCAGATCCCAATCGTCGTAGTCCGGGGCCCGGCCGTCGTGGGGCTGGCCGGATTTCAGCTTGCCGCCGATCTGCAAAATGCAGGCGGTGCGGTATTCCCGCAGGAAAAGATTTTCCCGCTCCTTGGGGGTCTTATCCGGGTACATGTCCTCCAGTTCCTGGGTGGTCACGAAGGTCACGTCCCGGCACAGGGTGGTTTTCACCTGGGGGTATTCCCATTTCACCCGGTCCAAAGTGATGCAGATGGCGGTGACGATGCGCTCCATGGTGTCCTTCAGGGTGTCCATGGTGCGGTCCTCTTCCCGGATCACCTTTTCCCAGTCCCACTGGTCCACGTACACGGAATGCAGGTTATCCAGCGTTTCATCCCGCCGGATGGCGTTCATATCGGTGTACAGGCCCTCGCCCACCGGGAAGTGATACCGCTGCAGAGCGTAGCGCTTCCATTTGGCCAGGGAATGCACCACCTGGGCCACCTCGCCCGTTTCCAGCATATCAAAGGATACGGGCCGCTCCACGCCGTTCAAATCGTCGTTCAGGCCGGAGGCCCCGTCCACAAACAGGGGGGCCGATACGCGCTTCACGTGCAGCGCGTGGCTTAAATTGCTTTCAAAGGTTTTCTTGATCAAAGCGATGGCTTCCTGGGTGTCATACAAGGAAAGCGGGGAACGATAGCCCGCCGGAATGGTCACATGGCTCATGGTTTTTCCTCCTTCACGGCCTTATGCAAAAGAGCATAACAACATCGGGCTTTTTTGTCAATCACCGGGCTGTTTTTTCCGTGATTTTTGTGCCGCCGCTGGATCCCGGATTCATTGACAGGGCCCTTTAACCGACCGCGACCGCCCCTGTTTGCAAGCTCCTGTAAAAATCCCGTGAAAACTTGCGCCGATTTCATAACTGTGGTATATTGTAGGAAGGATTTTTTTCCAAAGCGGAGGATACGCGAATGAAGCGATTTTGGGCCTTGTGCCTGGCGCTGGCGTTATGCTTGCCGGCGTGCGCCGTGGGAGAGAAGGAAAAAAGCTTTCCGGCGGTTATGAATGTAGATTATCAGGTGAAGGAGCGGGAAATCAACCAGGGGCGCAGCTTTGTTTCCAAGGATGTGATCACCGCGGCGCTGCCGGAGGTGACCGAAGAAATCAACGGCCTGGTGGACGCCTTTGACGAGGCCCTGTCGCCTCAAATGACCCCCGACGCGGCAAAGAACCCCAAGCGGAACAGCCGCCTGGACATTCACGTGGTGAACACCCGGTCCGGGGAAAGCACGGTCAGCTTCCTGGTGCTGGCCCGGGAAAGCTATTACCGCAAGCAAAAGCAATCCCCCATTGCCGCCCGGGTGTACGATATGGCCACGGGGCAAAGGATCACGTTAAGCGATTTGTTTGATGAAACCAGCGAAGCCTGGGACGTGATGGCCGAAACGGTGTATGAGGAACTGAGCAATTATTTCCCCAAGCAGGAGGCGGACGATGCCGCCCTGAACGCTCTGTGCACCCGGGAAGCGCTGATGGAAACACCCTTCATGCTGGGCCCGGTATCGCTGAGCTTTCATTACGAAGCCAAAATCCTCTATCCCGATCAGCCGTCCCTGATGCGCGTCACGGTGCCCTACAACGCCCTGCGCGGCATGATGACGGAATACGGTCAGCGGCAGACGGACAATTCCATGTACAAAATGGTCGCCCTGACCTTTGACGACGGCCCCGCCTATTCCACCACCGCCACGCTGCTGAATAATCTGCGGCGCAATGGGGCCCAGGCCACCTTTTTCCTGGTGGGCGAGCGCATCCCTGAATACGCGGACATCGTGCTCCGGGAAAACGATGAAAACCATTCCCTGCAAAGCCACCATTACAAGCATTCCGATACCAGCAAATCCACCATTCCCCGCATCCAGGAATACACCAAAAAAATGTACGACGTCATGACCGAAACCTTCGGCCTGGCCCCCTGGATGCTCCGGGCCCCCTACGGCATTTTCGATTATTTCATCAGGGCCAAGGTGAACCTGCCCCTCATCGAATGGGACGTGGACACCAAGGACTGGACGGGCAAGGGCTCCAAAGCGGTGCTGAGCGTGGTGAAGGAATTGACCAAGGACGGCTCCATCATCCTGATGCACGATATCAAGGACAACACCCCGGAATCCGGCCGCCTGGCCGCCGAATGGCTGTATCAGAACGGCTTTATGTGCGTCACCATGGAGGAATTGTTCATCCAGTACCGGGAAGAAATGATCCCCAATAAGATTTATTACAGCGTGGATACAAAGGGGAACTGACAGACGAAAGCCCGATACAAAAATAGGCCGCTGCGCGAAAAATGCGCCGCGGCTTGTGTTTGTGTATTTGCAGATTAAGGTGATTATTGATCGTGATGGAAGGCTTTTATCATGGTCAATGTGGCCTTTTTCTGTTCACTGGTCAAGGCCAGCCAATTATCAAAAAGCTCCTTCAGCTCCGGGGTCAATTCCACCATATCCCCTTCCGCGAAAAACTGGGCCAGGGTGATGCCAAAGCCGCGGCAGATGGCCTCCAGGGTGTCGATGGTGGGCTGGGTGTTCCGCTTGTAAATGTTTTTGATGGTGGAATCGGAAAGCCCGCTTTCCTTCGCCAGCCGGTATTCCGTCCAGTTCCGATCATTCAGCAATTGACGGAGCCGTTCCAGGGTGTCCATGGCATCACCACCTTTCTGAAACTATTTTACCGTTCAGCTAAACAGGTTCATATTGCTAAGTTGTCGGGTTTATGATATTATTGTTAACGATGATAGACATGCTTATTCTGATTTATGTATGCGATGGTATACCACTTTTCAACTGAAATCAGATATGATATAATTCTTAACAGAGAATGGTCATTTATTATTGATAGTGTAATTTGACAGAATAAATGGAGGAATAAGTTTGAAACATTCAAATAACGGTCCACCAGAAAGAAAGGTAAAGCAAACAGAC
>ERZ842401.6881-NODE-6881-length-11911-cov-34.711960_pt1 | contig 11911 bp, 5 predicted proteins | sample MGYA00521270_ERZ842401 | MGnify/ENA primary metagenome ERZ842401 (study PRJEB31892, sample SAMEA3878208) | bioreactor metagenome | biome: Moose rumen | place: Sweden | collected 2011-10 | study: EMG produced TPA metagenomics assembly of the PRJEB12797 data set... | reverse complement strand
GGCACCGGCCTTGCAGACTACCAGGACATCGTGGTGGGCCGCAAGGACGAGATGGCGGCCGAACTCGCCGACCTGTAACGCACGGCTCAAAGCCTCATTCCCGATGGCTCAAAGCCTCATTCCCGATTTAATCGGGAATCCCCAAAAAAGCGGCTCCCGGTTCCCCGGGGGCCGTTTTTTTTGCAACGGCCCCGCCGGGCAGCCCCGGACAAACCTGTACAAAACAGGACAAGTCAAGTCGCTTAGTCTCAGCGGATTTGGAATTCTCCCAAAAAATCACTACCTTTCACCCTTGATATAATGACTATATACCCATAACTTGTAACCATATGAACAGATTATCAAGCACAATCGGTATCCTGCTCGCAGGGCTGGCGCTTTTCGCCTTCTCCTCCTGCGATGAGGACACCCAGCTGGAAAAGCTCAAGATTGACGTTTCCCAGAAGTCGGTCACCATCCCGGCGGAAGGAGGCAGCGGATCTGTCGAGCTCGAAGTTCCGCTAAGCTGGGAGGCGACCCTCTCCGACAGCTGGTTCAGCGTTTCCCCGACAAGAGGGGAAGCCGGAACCGCGACGCTGGTGTTCGAAGCCCGGAAGAACGAGACGGGCGAAACCCGCAAAGGCACCGCCACCATTTCCGCGGAAGGGCTGCAGTCCGTGACCATCACGGTGTCACAACCCTCCGTCGACATCACTCCCGCAATTCCCGACACCGAACTGGGAGTTTCCACCGGATCGCTCTCCTTCGAGGCGGCCGGCGGCACCCTCAATTTCGACCTTACCGCGAACAAGGACTGGACGGCATCCGTGGCGAACGCCCCGTGGCTCACCCTCGGCAAGACCTCCGGCAACGGCAACGCCACGATTTCGGTCAAGGCCGCGGAGAACAGCTCGACAAGTTCCCGCGACGCCGTGGTGACGGTGGTTTCGGAAGAAAAGACGGTCACCGTCTCCGTCTCCCAGAAAGGCGCGACTCCTTACCTGAAGCTTTCCTGGAGCACCTTCAACGCTGAGGCCGCCGGAGGTGAACTCAGCCTCAGCATCGACAGCAACGTCGCCTGGAAGGCCGAAACTCAGGCCGGCTGGGTCTCCCTCTCCCAGACATCCGCTGATGCGGGCTACACCACCATAGTGGTAACGGCCCTGGAGAACAAGGACCAGTCCGAACGCAGCGCTACCGTGACATTCTCCGGTGACGGCGCGAGCGCAAGCATTACCGTGAACCAGAAAGCCGCAGATCCCGAGGGAGTAGACCTGGGAGGCGGCGTGAACGACTGGGGAGACGGTTCCGACATAGACTTTGAAGGCGACAATTAAGAAAAAGCGGCTATGAAGACACGAATACTTTATTTTGCACTGGCTGCTGCGGCTCTGCTTTCGCTTGGAGCCTGCAATGACATGAAGGAGCAGGGGCTCTCCGGGGAACGCATTCCCCTGAAGTTCTCCGCTTCCGTAGGCGCATATGCCACCAAGGCGACCGACAACGCCTTCGAGGTGGGGGACGAGGTCGGCCTCTTTGCGACCGCACCCCTCAGCCTTACCAACGAAAAACTCACATGGAACGGTGCCGGCCTCGCCGCCGCGCAGCCCCTGTATTGGCCCGCAGACACTTCCGCGCAAGTCGGATTCCGCGCCTATTATCCCTACCATGAGGAACTTACGGCCCTGGAGGGCAATCTTCCCTTCAAGGTGAAAAAAGACCAGACCGAATACAAGGACTACACCGCTTCCGACCTCATGTTCGCAACGGCCACGGCCACGCCCAATGACGGGACGGTGAACCTCCTCTTCGACCACAAGCTTTCCAAAATCGCCGTGAACGTGGTGAACAACACCGGCGACCCCATCCGCAACGTCACCCTGGCGGTGCTGTACGGCACGGCCATGGTGGACGCATCGAACGGGGAAGTCACGGGAGCCGAAATGGAGAAGGATGACGACATCGACGCCACCTTGATTTACCCCTACGTGTCCGGGAACTCGTTCTATGCGATAGTCCCGCCCCAGAAGACCCCGGTGGCATTCATCCTGTCGACGGCCGGAGGAAACACATATTACTTCTACTGCGAGGAAACGGAACTCCTTGCCGGCAAGCAGTCCCGCGGCACCGTCACGATCAATCCCGTCCCCGAAGGGGAGAAGGTTGAATTCAATCTTTCAATAGTCCCGTGGGAGGAAGGCGGGAACATCCGCTTCACGGATAACGAAACCGGCACAAGGTCGGGCTATGACGTATATCTGATAGATACCCGCGAAAGGCTGCCGATGACGGAGACCGCCCCCGGCGAGTTCTTCTTCAACTTCCCTGATTACAAAGGAGAGGCCTTCTACGTACTGAATGAAAACTTCAATTACATTTACGGATGCACCCTTCAGATACCCCAGGACTTAGGCACATGGCCCTGCGTGAACGGCGGCTACTTCCAGCTTTCCGGTTACGAGGGCGACCTCAACGTCCTGTTCTACCCGGACGAAGGCAAGCTGACGTATGAGCCTGTCTATCCTGAGTGGAAGAGCATCGGCGAAGGCGAAGTCGTGTGCGGCATGTTCTCGAACTATTACGGATACATTCCGGACATCGTCCGGGTCAAGGTTTACGAAGACACCGCCCATCCCGGAATGTACATGCTTTGGAATCCCTTCGAAAATGCCTCAAATCAGAACGCCTTCATTCTATCAGAATACAGGGAATTCATCATTGACGCGAGGAACCCCGAAAAGGTGTTCCTGAAACCGGTGGAATTCTACAGCGGTTACAGTTGGTTCCGCCTGTACTCCGACGTGGCCGAAAACGGCGGGGACGTCCAGTACGGAGATTACGGCTACGGCACCCTCAAGGACGGCGTAATCCGCCTCGGCTATCTCACCGCAGATTATTCGGACGGGGAAATCATTTTCAACACGGACAATGCTTTCCAGCTGGTGCTTCCCGGATACAAGAGGGAGCCGGTGCTCGGATTCGGCTACAGCTTCAACGGCACCTATGAAGACGGAGACTCCGTCGTCGCGGAATTCCTCCTGAAGCCCTACCCGGACATGCAGAGGATAAGCTATATGTTCTTCTCCGGAAAACCGTCCTCTCAGGAAATCAACGGCGACATCCTTCCGGAGTTCAAGGCCGGCGGCGGCGAACCCGTACCGGGACTGGTCATGGGAGAGGAGTTCCTCTTCTCGGTTCCCGTCACCCAGAGCGGCCGCTACACCGGATTCTTCTATGGCGATGCACCTGACTACGGCGACGACTACTGGTATTGGTACAGTTACTTCGTGGTGGAAGTCCCGGGAAGCGAGTTCCCCGCAGCGGGAATTTCCCTCTCCGATGCAGCCGCATCGTCCCTGTTCCCCGACAAGGCCGCGACGGTGCACGTCGATTTCCCGTATGCCTCCTCCTTCAGGCTAAGGGCCGTCTCGAAGGATGCCGCACAGGAAGCGGGCCTCACCGAAGACGATTACTATTCCTATGCGATGGCCGGCGGATTTGCGCCCGGATTCATGTCATTCGTCAGTGACAATTCCGGCGCCGACCTCGGAATCACCGGCCTGCAGCCCGAAACGGATTATCTGCTGATTGCCGCAGGTTACGACTTCAACGGCAATTCGTCATGGACTTCGACCACCGTGCGCACCTCGGCCGAGCCTTCATGGAGCGATTTCGGAGAAGGAACATGGACGGACGACAGCTGGCTCACGGGCAGTTACAGCCTTTACAGTTCCCCCGTCACCATACAGAAGGCCTCGGACACCGGGCGCTACCGCGCGCTGAAGCCCTATGCCTCCTACTGGGAGAACACCTGGCCGGAGCAGTGCGAAAACGACCCCGACAATTTTGAAGGCACATATGCGGGCTATTCCGACGACTTCGAATTCGCATTCGTGGAAGACGGCGGAGAGTCGTACATCTACTACCTCCCCTTCCGGCCCGGCTACGTGCTTCGCAACTTTGCCGTGGAAGGGACCGACACCGGCGTGATAGCTTTCACCCATCACAACATTGCGGAAAAGCGCCCGTCGGCATATGCCTATATCTCACAGAACAAGGCCCTGTCCGAAGGAGTCTACAACATAGCCCCTTATGGCGATATTCTGAACTCCGGTCGTTATTACAACTGGATGTATGCCTACGAAGCCTGGGTCCTCTCCATGCCCGGCCATTCCTTCACCCCGGAGCAGGCTCCGGCAATGAAGAGGCAGAAGGCGGAACAGGCGCCCTTCGCTCCCGTAAGCGGCGAGCACAAGGTCCTGCCCTTCAAGCGGCAGCCGGTGAAGCTCGGCCGGCCCACGGTAACCCCGGTCAACAACAACGATTAACCTGATACGGATATGAAACACTACAGAATATTTATTCTTGCAGCACTGGCCGCACTGGCGGCATCCTGCTCCGTGAAGGAAGACTTGCAGCCCTCCTCCAGGGCAATCCGTTTCACGACCAACCTCGGCGCCTACACGACAAGGGCGACCGACACGGCCTTCGAAGAGGGCGACGCCGTCTCCCTTTTCGCCGAGTACCCCATCAACGCCCTCAACGTGAAGATGACCTACAACGGCGACGACCTGGTCCCCGAAAAGGCCATCTTCTGGCCGGAGGGAATGCAGGACGGCGAATACGCGACGAACTTCTTCGCGGTGTATCCCTACAGGCAGGACTGGGAGGACCTTTCCAGCCTGAACGTCTTCAGCGTCAACGCCGACCAGCGCACCCATGAGCTGTACACCGCTTCCGACCTTCTGGGCGCCAGATACATGGCCTTCCCGGACTGCGAGACCGTCCCGCTGAACTTCACCCACCTTCTGAGCAAGGTGCAGTGCGAGATAAACGGACTCGACGGAGAAAAGGTCGCCGACGTGTATCTTGCCGACGTCTACGGCAAGGTCCGGGTCTCGATCGGGGGCAGCATGTCCGCCTCCAGCGTGGGCGACAAGGGCTCCGTGCGCATGGGGCAGACCGCCTCATGGGACAACGAGGTCGTATTCAGCGCCGTCCTGCCGCCCCAGGCCATGGATTTCAGGGTGCTGGTAATAACCGAAAGCGGAAAGCAGTATACGTTCAAACGGTCCGGATACTACGACACTGCCTATATGGAGCCGGCCCGGAAGTATTTCCTGTACCTGTATCTGCATAATGCAGAACCTGAATCCGAATTCGACGTGGAAGTCTCAGACTGGACGGATGACAACGACGTCCAGTTCGGGAACTACATCCCGGACGAATACCAGAACGAAGGTTCCTGGTACCTTGTGACGACGGACGAAAACGGCGAGGATTCCTTTACCTACATGCCGTACCAGGCATACTACTACAACTTCATCGAATCCTGCATCGAGGCCGGCGACAACGCTTCCTACAGGATCCAGTACAGAATTGGCAGGAGGGTTACGTCCTATGGCCTGAAGACGGGCGAGCTCACTGCCGGGCAGTATGCCCTCGTGGAGGACGGCGAGCCGTTCAGCTGGAACGGGAACGTGCCCGTAACGCTGAACTACAACCTCTACGACAAAATCCTGACGGTGAAGGAAGACACCGACGTGTGGTCGGTAATCGGCTCCTTCGACGGCTGGCAGGGCGACCAGGACATGACCCGCGTCTCCCACGGCGTCTATACCATAGACCTCGAGTACTGGAACGAGGAGTTCAAGTTCCGTTGCAACCGCTCCTGGGACGTGAACATTGGCAATTATGACGATGATGTCTTCTATGACCTTCCCGAGGGTTACGCTTTCTTCACCCTTCCCGACGGTTACAACATCAGACTTGAATCTCCCGGAATCTGGAGGCTCACCCTGGATGTAATAAGGCAGCGCCTGCATGTGGCTTATGTGGAAGAGTTAACGGACAGCAACTTCGACGCCCTGGCGGGCAACTGGTCCTACGCACTTTCAGACTCGCTGAATGTGGACATTGCGATTGAAAAGAACGGCTACAACCTTCTCATTTCCTATGACGGATGGCCCGTCAGCGCCGTTTATAACCACAAGAGCGGTTCGTTCGACGTGCAATTCCAGACTCTGCGCGAGTGGCAATGGGGAAGCTACGGCCTCACTTATGACTGGTTCAGGGGCTCCTATTCCAAACCTGACGACGACGGAGTCTACTGGCTGTGGGGCAACATGTCGGACCTTGTGCTCTTCAGCGGCGCACTTGCCGCCGACGGCACACTTGACATCCAGCCCGGCCTGTCCTACGACGGATATCCTTTCAACGCATTCGACATTGTCGCAGCCATTCAGGAAGGAGATTATCAGGGCTGCTATGCACCTTATTACGACACCTATTTCCTCTTCCCCCTCCCCCAGACATGGACCCGCGTAAACAACTGACCATAAGAAAGAAAAGGATATGAAAAAGATTTATTCAATAGCAGCACTGGCACTCACGCTCGCCTTCGCTTCCTGCTCCAATCTTATGGAAAAGGATATGGCTCCGGAAAGCCGGGGTGCCGTACAGTTTACCACCAACATAGGGGCGTTCGCCACCAGGGTGACGGCCGACGGCTTCGAAAACGGAGACCAGGTGGGCATCATGGCCGACTCCCCCATCAACGTGGACAACGTCCTCTATACTTTCTCAGGAAACACCCTGTCGAGCACCACGCCCATACACTGGCTCGAAGGGCAGACTGATTATACTTATTTCTTTGCATACTATCCGTACGACAAAGACCTCAGCATGTACACCGACTACGCGTACGTGATCAACGTGGCAACCGACCAGCGCAGCCACGAGGCCTACAGCCGTTCGGACCTCCTCGTGGCCTCGGCGGAAGCCAGACCCGGAGAGACGGTGAACCTTGAGTTCGAGCACTATATGTCCCGCGTGGACATCGCCCTTCCCGCATCGCTGGCCGCATCGGTTTCTTCCGTCGCGCTCTCCGGCGTCTGCGTTTCCATGAAGTACGGTGAAGCTTTCAACGAAGCCACGGTCACCGCCGCGGAGATTACCGACGCCACAGGGGAAAAGGCATGGTCCGCCATCATAGTCCCCCAGACGTGCAATCCTTCGCTGGAGATAACCAAGACCGACGGCAGCGTCCTCAGCTATTCCCTCAACAAGAAGACGAGCTTCGAAAGCGGCAAGCGCTACAAGGCCCGGCTTTCCCTCAAGGAGGACGGCTCGCTCGAAGCGGAATTCGTCTTCAGCATCTTCGACTGGCTCTACGGAGACTGGGTATGGTTCGACGGCTACACTCCACGCTGGGGCGTCATCGGAAACTTCACGAACTGGGAGTGGGATTACCAGATGGAGCGCACTGCAACAGGTGTTTACTCCATCGACCTCTACCTTCCCGAGGAGGCTGAATTCAAGTTCCGCCTTGACGGCAACTGGGACACCGACTTCGGCTGCGCATGGTATGAAAATGAAACCGAATTCCGGAGCACGGTCGAGCTCGGACAAACCATTAAGCTCATGCAGGGCGGTCCCAACCTGTACTACCCCAAGGGAGGCAGGGTGAAGATAGAACTGAACGTCAACGAATGTACCGCCGTCATAAGCGAGTACAAGGAGTACTATTTGGATCTCGTGACCTACTCCGAAGACGGGTACCCAAAGTGGACGGACTACCGTTTCGACGACGCTTCCGGCGGCCTGTTCACGCTGAGCGAAATCTATATTCCCGCAGGCGGAGAATTTTACCTGTATGACGCAGTCGACTGGTCCACCTACGGCGCGGCCGAGGCCGACGGTACCGACGGCCGGAAGATTCTGACCGCAGGGGAGGCCATCAAACTTACACAGTCGGGCAGTTCGATTTACGTCACGGAGAGCATGTTCGCCGACTTCGTGTTCGACCCGAATGAACTCACGCTGACAGTCTCCGCATCCGAGAACCAGGAGTTTGACATCGACAGGCTCCTGGGACTGGACAACGGAACCGCAGTGACCATGACCTCCCAGACCGTCTATGCGGTGGCCGAGGAAGGGTTCGTGGTGTCCAGGGACGGGCAAAGGGGTCTCTTCATCTATACAGGATACGGGAATCCCCTTCCCGGGGTGGGGGACGTCGTGGACGTTACCGGAACCAAGGACATTTATTACGACCAGCTTGAGCTCAAGGACGCCTCCTTCGTAAAGACGGGCACGGCTTCCGTCGAAGGGGTGGAGTATGGAAGCTTCGACGGATATGCACCTGAAGCCCTCCCGATCATTGTCACAGGCACACTCCTGGTCAGGCCTTACACCTCGCATGAGGTTGTCTATATCGACACCGGCGATGGCGTGTTCAAGACCCATTACTGCTTCGACGAATACCTCAAGTATTACGGTTCCACGGTCGAAGTGCTCGGCTGGGGCGGCGGAAACAGATGGAACGACAACCTTGCCATTACGGTCGTCTCCATCAACGGCCTGGAAGAACTGCCCCATGGCTCCGGGACCGTTGAAGATCCCTTCGATCCGGTCGGCGCAGTCCTTTACACAAGGAGCCTGACGCCCGGTTCCACCGGCACGGAAGACATTGCCGTCAAGGGACGCGTGCTGTCCGTCACCCGGCAGTACACCGACACCGGCGACTACGCCGGCTACGGCAGCTTCCTCCTTTCCGACAACGGCAATTCCAGCTACGAGTGCTACTTCAACATCCAGCTGGCGGCATTCCTCGAAAACAAGGCGTGGGTTGAAGGCAACAGCCTCATCCAACAGGGCGACGAGGTGACGGTAGTCGGCAGGAGCTATCTCTGGGACGACGGCCTTTCAGCCCAGATGGCCGAGAGCCGGTCGTACATCCACACGCTCAACGGAATCACCGAAGAGACTCCCGTCCCGTTCCAGTACTCCGGAGACGGCAGCCTTGAGAACCCCTACTCCGTCGCTGACGCAATCCACGTCGCGGAGAAGACGGGAGAAACGCCCACGGACGACTTCTACTACATCCGCGGACGCATTTCGAACGTAATCAGCGAGTTCAGCTCCTATTACGGCAACGCCACCTTCTACATGACCGATGAAGACGGTGACGGCAGGGAGTTCCAGGCATACCGCATCTACTACTTCGACAACCAGAAATGGACTGACGGCCAGTACAACATCTCCTTGGGGGACGACGTCACGGTCTACGCCCGCATAGTCAACTACAGGAGCTATCTGCCCGAGACCCAGTCCGGCAGCGCATGGCTGTACTCCCTCAACGGAATTACGGAGCCCTATGTCAAAATGGAAGGCAACTGGTCCATAATCGGCAATATCCAGGGCCATTCCTGGAACTATGACATTCCCATGTACAAGTGCTACAACGGCGACGGCTACTACGCCCTTGTCTACTACCGGGACGGGGATTCCTTCAAGATCCGCCTGAATGCGGATTGGGCCGTGAACTTCGGCATATCCGGTGGCGGCGGCATCGGCGGCTGGCTGGGAGAATCCGGCGGCGACAATATCTGCCTCCCCGAAGAAGGCTTCTACGAGATACTCTTCTATCCCGAAGACGGGAATTACATTTACATCGCCCCGTTCGGAAAGAACGAAACCTGGGGCATCACCGGTTCGCTGGAAGGCCTGGGATGGGAAAGCGACCACATGGGATATGAAGCAAGCGTGAACGACATGCTGAGTCCCGTGGTCATCTTCCGCAACGTCGTCTGCAACGAGGGGGAGGAGTTCAAGATCCGTTTCCAGCATGACTGGGTCCTCGAATTCGGCTATGATGCGGACTGGACCGGCGAAAGCTATGTGCTGGCGCCCGATGTTTACTATCCGCTGCGTGCGGCCGGTCCCAACATGAGCATTAGCGAAAGCGGCACCTACGACATCTACTTCGACCTCTATGGCCTGACCATCCGGGTCGTGAAGACCGAAGGTGCCGGGCAGCCTGAGCTCCAGAGCATAAGCATTCCCGAGATTGTGGAGCTGGTCAAGGGAGGCACATCCTCCAGCCCCGTGAGTTTTGAAGGCATCATCGACTACTCCGTGGTAACTTACACCAACGGCAACTACGCATACCTCCAGGACAACAGCGGCAGCATCCTCCTGTACAAGTGGAATCACGGCCTTAACGCCGGCGACATATTCCATGGTCATATCTCCGGCTCGGGATACCTGTACCACGGCCTGCCGGAAATCACGGACATCGGAAGCGACTATACCCTGGACGGCAATTACGGCCAGGTGAACCCCGACGAAACCACTCTTGAGGACGTGTACGAATACTACGATTTCTACATGAGCAGGCTCATCCGGCTCACGGACGTGACGGTGGTGTCAGTTTCCGGGCGCAATGCAACGATTTCCCAGGATGGCAAGGAGATAACTCTCCGCACCCAGAAGACCGGCATGACGCTGCCGGCCGAAGGCTCCATAGGCAATCTCACCGCCATAGTCGGTTATTATGATGATGGATGCCAGCTTTCCTTCTGGGAAGAGGACTGGTTTGAAAAGACCGGAGAGATTGAACCCGAAGAACCTGAAGAAACCGGAATTTTCGCAGCTGCGTCCCTGTCCGACCTCAGCGCCGGCGACGTGATTGTGCTCGTCTCCACGAAGGACTCCACGTCGTTTGCCATGTCCAATTCTAACGGCACATCCGCAGCTCCTGGCGCAATCAGCATAGAGCCTGCCGGCGACGGCCTCCTCGAGAATCCCGATGCCAGCCTTGTCTGGTATGTGGACGTGACCGATGACGGCCTGGTCTTCTACAAGAACGAAGAGAGGAGCGAGTGGCTGTACTGCACCAGCTCCAACAACGGCGTGCGCGTGGGGACCGACAGCAACAACCTATTCACGGTTGATGCCGACAGCGGCTACCTTGTAAACGCAGCCACCAGCCGTTATCTGGGCGTTTACAACTCCCAGGACTGGCGCTGCTACACTACAATCAACAACAACATCAAATATCAGCAATTCTCCGCTTACATAAAAGTAAGCAATCAGTAAACGGCATATCTCAGGAAAAGGGCCTCCGGTACTGCCGGGGGCCTTTTTTTGCGCCATGCTCCGCCAGCAGCCGGCTGCCTGACGCTACCGGTCCATCAGCTTGACAGTATATGCTCAAAAACGGCTGTTTTTGAACACACCGGTCCACTTCAATGGACCACTAGGAGCACTCAAGGGTCAGTTCGACTGGGCAGTGGTCGGAGCCGAAGATTTCGTTGTGGATGTCGGTGCCGGCGATGCGGGGAGCGAGGTCGCCGGAAACGAGGAAGTAATCGATGCGCCACCCGGCGTTCCTTTCGCGGGCCGCCATGCGGTAGCTCCACCAGGAGTACTTGGCCTCGCCGGGGTGCTGACTGCGCCAGCTGTCGGTGAAGCCGGCGGCGAGCAGCTCGCTCATCTTGCCGCGCTCTTCGTCGGTGAAACCCGCATTGAAGTGGTTCGTGGCGGGGTTCTTGAGGTCTGTCTCTTCGTGGGCCACGTTCATGTCGCCGCAGATTACCACGCCCTTCCGAGCGGCAAGGCCGCAGACGTAGGCGCGGAAGGCGTCTTCCCAGCGCATGCGGTAATCGAGGCGCCTCAGGCCGTCCTGGGAATTCGGGGTGTAGACGTTCACCAGGTAAAAGTCAGGGGTTTCGAGCGTTATGACGCGCCCTTCGTGGTCGTGTTCGTCGGTTCCGATTCCGTACGTTGCGCCTAGCACCTCGCAGCGTGTATAAATCGCCGTGCCGGAGTAGCCCTTTTTGTCGGCGTAGTTCCAGTAGGAAACGTAGCCCGGGAACTCCAAGTCTATCTGCCCGGCCTGGAGCTTGGTTTCCTGCAGGCAGAAGAAGTCGGCGTCAAGCTCCGCGAAGATGTCCGCGAAGCCCTTCCCCGCCACGGCCCGCAGGCCGTTCACATTCCAGCTGATAAATTTGGTCATACAGGTTCTTTCAGTCATTCCCCTGCTTCTGTCATTCCCCTGCTTCTGTCATTCTCCCATTTCTGTCATTCTCCCATTTCTGTCATTCTCCCATTTCTGTCATTCTGAGCGCAGCGAAGAATCTATTCCAAA
>ERZ842401.6880-NODE-6880-length-11913-cov-4.153146_pt1 | contig 11913 bp, 12 predicted proteins | sample MGYA00521270_ERZ842401 | MGnify/ENA primary metagenome ERZ842401 (study PRJEB31892, sample SAMEA3878208) | bioreactor metagenome | biome: Moose rumen | place: Sweden | collected 2011-10 | study: EMG produced TPA metagenomics assembly of the PRJEB12797 data set... | reverse complement strand
ATACGAGATGTAGCCGTGACTGGAGTTCAGACGTGTGCTCTTCCGATCTATCAAAAACATTAATTCCTTTCTGCAATGGAGCGACTTGGGCTAAAGCCAGAGGAATGCCTTATCTGCGAGGACAATGAGAACGGCATAAAAGCCGCTGAAAACTCGGGCGGAAATCTGCTCAAAATAAAGACCGTTGCGGATGTCAACTACACGAACATCCATTCACGGATTCGTGAGCTTGAGGGAGGCGCAAAATGAAGCTCTTGGTTCTGATGGGCGGAAGCCGGATTCTTGATACGACGAATTCCTATCCTTTGTTTCTTACTGAAATCAACGGTCGGCTCATTATTGAGGACATTCTTGCGACCTACTCAAAGGAATATTTCTCTGAATGTATTTTCTGTGTGAAGCAGGACGATATTGACTCTTTTAATGTGGATGCGATTATAAAAAGTGTTGTGGCGGACGCGCGCATCGTTGTCGTAAAGGGAAAGACCGAGGGGGCGAGTTGTTCGGCTCTCCTCGCGCAGGAATTCATCGACACGGATGATGCGCTCGTGGTCGTTTCGATTGACGACTACATCACCTGTGATATAAAGGAAGTCATACGAAATTTCTCTGAGAAAGATGCGGATGTCGGGCTTATATCTTTCACATCCGTCCATCCGCGATACTCGTTCGTCAAAAAAGACGATGAGGGAACGATATGCCAGATAACCGAGAAAAAGCCCGTGAGCCGGGACGCGCTGGCGAGTTTTTTCTACTTTAAGCATGGGAGCGATTTAGTTTCTGCGGTGCAGGATGAAATCAGAAAAGACACCCGCATAAACGGCGTTTTTTATATCAGCCAGGCTCTGAACGAGCTTATTTTGCGGCAGAAAAAAGTCGAGATGGTAAAAATCCAAAATGAGCATTTCCATTCATTCAAAACGGAGCGCCAGCTCGCCGCCTACATCACAAACTACAGGCACAGCGGGGATGTGGTATGAAAACGGCAAAACTTTCGGATATGACAAAAGGCTGGTTCGTCGGTAACTTCGAGCCGAGCTTGTGTAAGACGAACGAGGTTGAGGTTGCCGTAAAGTCATACAAAAGAGGCGACAAGGAAAACGCACACTACCACAAAATCGCAACGGAGATTACGGTTGTTGTGTCGGGGAAGGTGCGCATGTTCGGAAAAGAATGGGGCGCGGGTGACATCATCGTGGTGGTGCCGGGCGATGTCACGGACTTTGAGGCACTTACGGATGCTGTGAACACGGTGGTCAAAATCCCCGGCGCGAACAACGACAAATATGAAGTTTAACTAAAAACCATGTTCAAAGAATTGAAGTCAAGTATAAAACAGAGTGTAAGAAATCTTCTCATTTATTCGCTGCATGATGAATATCAGTCGCTTTTGAACCGCACAAACGACTTGGAAAATCATCTTCATTTTGTCGCAGACCAACAAGCTGTGTTCTGGAAAATCGGTTCGCGCATCTCATCTTTTCCAAAGGCAGAGGGCTGCTTGAAAGAATTGCAAGATGTCAATTTCTATATCCTCAAACGACTGAAAGAAATCTGCGATTCTTTGGGGATTCAGTTTTGGCTTCACGGCGGTACGCTTCTCGGTGCGGTAAGGCACGGTGGCTTTATTCCGTGGGATGATGACATTGATGTTGGAATCCGCCGTGCTGATTTTGAAAAGCTCTCCGCATATCTTGAAGAGGACGGGGAACTTGAACTTAAGAATTTTTATTTTGTGCCGGGCATTTGTTCCCGTCAGCCTCGTGTTGTCTTTCGTGGAACTTATCAGCCGTTCTTTGTAGATTTGTTTGTATATGATGATATTTCGACGGACAATCCTACAGAAGCATGGAATACTTTTTGCGCGGAGAAAGAAGCGCAGGTGCGGGAACTTGAAGCATTGCGCATATACAATAATCCGCATTGTTTGATTGATGATGAGGCAGACAGGGCGAGAGTTGATGCTGTATATGCAAGGCATAACTGGAAAAACAATCAGACTGATTTGAACGCCATCATATTCAATATGGACGAAGGCACCAATTTAATTCAGCCCAAAACAGCCGAAAATGATTCGTTTGTCCGCTGTTTTTTCAAAGATTTCATTTTTCCATTAAAGCCCCTTCAATTCTGTGGTGTGGATTTCTTTGTTCCAAATCACTATGAAGAATATCTCATCGCACAATATGGCGACTATATGCTTTTGCCACGCGAATTGGAACGCTCACAGCACCTTGTCAGTTCAAGCAAGGAAATGCTTCTGCTTGTCCATAACACATGGTGCGAGAAAATACGCTCCAATGGTATCGGCTACACTGCGGGCGCGTTCGATTTGTTCCACATCGGGCATCTGAACCTGCTCCGTCGCGCAAAGGAGCGATGCAGCCATCTCATCGTGGGCGTTACCACGGACGCGCTTGTTGAGCAAACAAAAGGTCACAAACCCGCAATCCCACTTGCGGAACGAATGGAGATAGTAAAGTCATGCAAGTATGTGAATGAGGTCGTGATTCAAGATGATTTGGACAAAGTGCTTGCATGGCAGAAATATCATTTCAATGTGCTGTTCTCTGGTGACGATTGGAAGGGAAATCCCCGCTGGGTGGAATACGAGCGAAGACTCAATGAATTATGTTGGGGGGGGGTATTTATATATCTTCCGTATACACGCACCTCGAGTTCCTCAAAAATAAATGCTTTCTTGGAAAAGGAGAACTTGCATGAATAAGAAAACAGCGTTCCTTATTCCCGTTTATCCGCCTCACTACAAATTTGCCCGCAATCTGATTGAAAGCTGGAAGGCAACTCGTCTTGAAGAACAGTCCGACCTTTGGTTTGTGTTTACAACCGAGGAAGAGAAGAATGAATTCGGCGAGTGGGAACACGGCATAGTCCTTCCCGAACCGCTCCGCAACTTTGCGAACAACGGCATGATAAACATCAAGAAATTCTACGGGCTTTCGCGGATAAAGGACAAGTATGAATGGGCGATCGTCCTTGATGCAGAAAGTGCGTTCATCAGAAATATTGACTTGAAGCAGGTGTGCGAAACCTACTGGAACAGCAGAGTGCTGTATGGTAATTATACTATACCTATGAACAGGGGGGGGGATGGAAACTGTTGAAGCCGTCAAAGAATCGAGCAAGCGTTTTTTTGAGGACAGCATGAAGCCGAGATTACAGAGCGACCTCTACCTTTGGTTCAATCAGCCGTGCATCTACAAATGCTCCACGCTCGATGACTTCTTCTCGGTCATCAATTATGCAGAAAATGAAGCTCAATTCACATGGCATGACTTTGACTATTACATCTACATGTATTATCTCATTCTGTATCACGGTTTTACGATTGACGACATCGAGATTGAGTCGAACTACGGCATCTGCGAAGCAAGCCTTGATTACCTGTGGTTCAAGAGCAACAAGTACGAGAAAATCAACATTTGGATGTGCTCGCAAGTGACGCTTCCAAAATTCGACACCCCGAACCTTTTTATCGTATGCCATCTTGACCGCGACGAGGCATGGCTGCTCCGCATTACGAACATAAAGATCGACAACCTTTCGCATCAAGTGAATGAACTGCGCTCACGACTTGAACAGAAGGACAGGGAGTGCGCTGACCTGTACGCCCGCACGGATGACTTATACCGTTGCCGAGATGACTTGTACAGAAGGACAGATGATTTATACAGGAAAAGTGAGTCGCTTGAATTTTTGTCCGACGACCTAAAGAGACAGTTGAATGACATCAGACAGTCGAAATCGTATCTGTTGGGACGCATGGTTACATGGCTTCCTCGAAAAATGAGAGGAATATTCAGGAAGTAAGACGGCACTATGCTTATACACGGAATCGATACAGCCGACATCTCTGTTATTGTTCAGGGGAATGTCGCAAAAGAAACGGAAAAATGTCTCAAAAGTATTCGGAAATGTCTTCCTAATTCAGAAATCATTTTATCCACATGGCACGGTGCGGAAACAAACGGGCTTGACTATGACACGCTCGTATTGTCCGATGACCCCGGAAGCCTTGGCTGGCACTTCTACGGGAACAAAATTGTGCCGTTCAACTACAATAGGCAAATTGTATCGACAAAGGCAGGGCTTGAAAAATCAAACCGAAAATACACCCTCAAGATACGAAGCGACTTTTTCCTTAAAAACGCGGTTTTTCTCTCGCATTTTGAGGATTTTCCGCTTCGCAATAAGGAAGCGACATTTTTCAAACACAGGGTAATTGTTCCGTCAGTATATACGCGGATGTTTTTTTCAGAAACAGGATTTCCAACGCCATTCTGCGTGTCGGATTTCTTTTTCTTTGGGCTGACAGACGATGTGAAAGATTATTTTGACTCTGAAATTATTACGAGTGATGATGGCTGCAACTGGCATTTTCTCTACCCCGACCGAAAGCCCGACATAAAGGAGACTGGTCGGTATGCGCCCGAACAGTTCTTGTGCTATGGCTGGGCAAAGCGGCACGGCATTGCCTGTTCATTTGAGGACTGCTCGGATTGGAATATGAAAAATCTTGCTGTTTCAAACGCAGTCCTTTTCTCAAACTTCATCGTATTGGATTCTTCAAGGCTGGAACTTGCAAGTGCAAAGCACGACCTTCCTCGGCTAGAAAAGCAATACGGGCTTGTGAGTTCTGCCGTCTTTGAAGAGGAATATAAAAGGATATTTCTAAATAATGAGCCTGAGTTCTGCATGGAACGGTACGCAAACTACTGGAAACCACGAAAAAGGTGCATTATTTGGAAATTTATTGCGAAAGTCGCAAGATTTTTTTTACAAGTGTAATTTAAGAGTTTTGCAAGGCAATACTTGGAAAGTGAAAATATCACAGTATTTTCACTGTGTTCTTTGACATTTCTATTTTTGAGGGAAATTACACACCTCGAAGTTGCGTCGTGCGCGTCGCGACTTCGAGGTGGGATTGCGTTTTCCGTGTGTTTTGGCTATACTCAACCTATAACTTGCGTCGCATTCGTCGCAAGTTATAGATGAAACTATGATCAAACGAAAACGCTATCTTGAAAAACTAATCCGCGCCATGTGGAACGGCGAAATCAAAGTGGTGACGGGAATCCGCCGCTCTGGAAAGTCCGTGCTTTTGTTCGAGCTGTTTGTGGACTATCTGCACGAAAACGGCACAGTCGAAAGCCAGATTATCAGAATCGAGCTTGACCAGCGGCGAAATTACCAGTACCGCAATCCGATTGCGCTGTGCGAGTATGTGGAGTCGCTTGTTTCGGCGGATTCCGGGAAGCAGTTTTATCTTCTGATTGACGAGGTTCAGTTCACACAGAAAGTCGTTGACAAAGAGAACGGCGGAATCACGGTGTCGATTTACGACATGCTCAACGAGCTGAACGGCTACAAGAATCTTGATGTGTATGTGACGGGCAGCAACTCAAAGGGCTTGTCCAGCGACATTGCCACGGAATTCCGCGGGCGGGCAACGCAGATTCATGTGTATCCGCTCTCGTTCGCGGAATTCTACTCTGCGGTCGGCGGAGAGAAGCGGAATGCGCTTGAAAGTTACATGCTTTATGGCGGGCTTCCGAGGATTCTTTCTTTGTCGGACGAAAGCGACAAAAAGCAATATCTTTTGTCACTCTACCGAGAGCTGTACATCAAGGACATCGTTGAGCGGAACGGCATTGGGCGCGAGGACATACTGAACGGAATTCTTGACCTGCTCGCGTCGCAAATCAGCTCGCTCACGAATCCCACGAATGTGGCGAACGCAATCGCGGGCAGGACGAAGGAAAAAATCAATCCCGCGCTCGTCTCGGGCTACATCCGGCATATCGAGAACGCGTTTTTAATCAGCACCGCCCGCCGCTACGATGTGAAGGGCAAGTCCTACTTTGACTACCCGAACAAGTATTATTACACCGACATGGGGCTTCGGAACGCGAGGCTGAACTACCGTCAGTACGACCCGGGGCATATCATGGAGAACATCGTGTACAACGAGCTTGTCCTGCGCGGCTATTCGGTTGATGTGGGCGTGGTTGTTGACCGCCGCAAGGGCGCGAACGCTCAGAAAGAGATTGACTTTGTGGTGAACAGCGCAGACAAGCGCATATACATACAGAGCGCGTGGCAGATGAATGGCGATGAGAAAATCAACTCCGAGCTGGATTCGCTCAAACTCACCAAGGATTTTTTCGGAAAAGTCATCATCCAGAATGATATACCCGCTCACTTTTCGGACGATGACGGAATCATCCACTGCAACCTGATTGATTTTCTGCTGAACGAAGATTTGCTTCCGTTTTAATACAATGTAATCTTTCTCAAAAATAGAAATGTCTTCTAAGAACGCGAATAGATTGCATCGTACTTGTGCAGTACGGTACTTGCGTTATGGAAGGAGATTTTTATGATTGTAAACGGAATTGACACAAAGGACATCTCTGTCGTGGTGCAGGGCGCGGTTGACAAAATCAACACACCAAAATGCCTTGAAAGCATTAGGAAATTCTTGCCATGCGCAGAAATCGTTCTCTCCACATGGGAGGGAACCGATGTTACAGGGCTTGATGCGGATATTGTTGTAAAAAGCAAAGACCCACTCGTACCGAACTACAACTTTCTAGTCGGCAGAACGATACCTGTAAATATAAACCGTCAGTTAATCTCTGTTCAAGAAGGCTTAAAAAAATGTACGAAGACCTATACCTTGAAACTTCGTACAGATTTCTTCTTAAAGAACGCAGATTTTATTAATTTTTATGATTCTTACGAAAAACGCGGAGAATGTTTTAAATTTTTCAAGCATCGCGTCATTATCAATTCAATATTTTCTCGAAGATTTTCAGACGAAAACGGTTTTCCGACTCCGTATCACCCGAGCGATTTTTTCTTGTTCGGATTGACAGATGATTTGAGAGATTATTTTTTGGGAACAGAAAATGACGAAGACGATGATTCGTATCATTATAAATTTCCCGACAGAAAATGCTATTTTAACATGACGGGAAGGTATTCCCCCGAGCAATACTACTGCGTTGAATGGATAAAACGGCATGGGGTAACCATGGATTTTGAAGATTTTACTTGTTGGACTCTCGAAAAATTAAAACATTCCGATGCCATTCTATTCAACAACTTCATTTTCCTTGACCCGAACCAGGCGGGAATTTGGTCAGACAAACATGATTATGGACTAAGGAATTTTGCCCATAACTACGGAAGCATAAACAACGCGCTCTTCAATAGCGAATACAAGAAACGCTACGATGCGGGATTCGTAAATAACTATACAACAGTACGGGGGGGGGGCAATTTGCCGACCTCGCCGAAAAATCTGCCTGACAAGCAGGAAAGTACAAGAAAGGAACGCTATCGCGTCCTGAAATTTATATTGCGTCCTGTGCGACCGCTCGTGAGGATATTCCTCAAGCGTCCGCTCAGGCTTTTGCGCCGATTCTGGGACTGGTGCGGGTAGTATGAGCGTATAATTCCATCGCTTCCTGCCCCGTTCCGATAGGCGGGGGGTTATGGATTTTGAAAAAAATTTGTTTTGTTGCCCATGAATTCGGATTTTTCAAGGGGCATGGCGGAATCGCAAGTTATCTCTATCAGATATGTTCCTCTGTTTTGGAACGGCGCGAGGATTTTTCTATATCGGTTCTTGCGATAACCGCCGATGAAAAATGTGACTTGCTCAAAAGCAGTCGTTTCTCGCTGCGCAGAATTCTTCCAGGTGATTTTATGTCCATGGGGAAGAATGTATTGAAGCAGTTAAAAGTCATTCAACCCAATTATGTTGAATATGCTGAATATTTGGGACTTTGCATGGAGTCGATTCTCTATAAAAAGTTCATCGGCAAAGAACTAAAAAACACCGTTTTTTCCACAAACAACCACACTGCAAGCCGGGAATGTTTTGAATGGTCTGCAAAACTTCCTCTCGAACTTGCACCCTGTTCCGTCAAGTCCGCATATATGCGCGAGAAACTTCAGATGCTCTTCTCGGACTTCAATTCCGCCCCCTCATCATTTTTGGCTCGCTATGTCGAGAAAAATTATTTCCTTCCTGCGGTGAAGGTTCTCCGCCATCCCGTAAAAGTTCAGGCATTTCCGAAAGACGATAACAAAACGAAAATCGAAAAAGATTTTGACCTCTCCCAATATGCGGGAAAATTTGTCGTTACTTGTCTTACCCGCATTGAAGGAAGAAAAAATCAGGCGGGGCTTGTGAATGCGTTTGCAGGATTTCTGGAGAATACTAGTGCGAAAGCCGTCCTTCTTTTAATTGGAAATTCTTCGCGCGATGAGGTTACGGGAAGGGATATGCGCGAGAGCGTTTTTTCTGAAGTCCCACAAAAATACTGGGAAAACATACAGTTTTTTGATTTTGTCGGTGACAGGGGAAAGCGGATGTTTTTTTCCATAAGCGATGTTACGGTGCTTGCCTCCCCTTTCGAGAATTTTCCTGTTGCCATGACCGAATGCATTTGTGCGGGAGTGCCGGTTATCACCTCAAAATACTGCGGTTGCGCGGACTTTATGCAGGGGATTGAAGACAAGACCGTTTTTGACCCATTTGCCGAGTCAGACTTGGAAGAAAAAATAGAGAAATTTTATGCACTTTCGGATTCTGAGCGAAGGCGCATTGCCGAAGTTGAGTTAAGAAACATGACAGAACTTGTTTCCCCCGAAAACTCCATAGACAAAAAACTTCTCGCATTTGGGCAGTTTACAGAGAACAAGAGAAAAATTGCGGAAAGAAAATTTGTGTTTCTCTCGGAACTTTCCGAAGAACACTGCGGAGCGAAAATAAATCTTGTACTTGGAAATGATTTTTTTGACGCGCAATCTGTCTCTGAGTTTTTTAACGGGAACATGGTTCTTCCGTTATTTCCTGAGAATTCCATCGTCGCAACAGGAAGTGAAATCGTTGACTTGACTGCAACCGAGGCGTTATACAACAAAAAAATGCTGATTCTGTTCGGTTTTGAAATCGGACAAAGCACGGCACTTCCTGAAATCGAAAGACATGTTGCGGAATTTGTACAACGCGGCAGGAATTTTTATTATCTGCCGTTTTTCTTAAAAGAAAGAACAGATGAAAAAACTGAATTGCTCTATAAGCATATAATCGACATCTGCTTTATAAATAAAAACAAAATCAATCTTGAGGATTTGCTATGAAAATTACGATTTTGCTGCACGGCCCGTTTAGCGATAACGCATACGAGAAACTTCTTTCTTCGCTCAAAAAAATCCCGAAGCACTATCGCTCCGAATTGAATATAATTGCCGTTTGCTACACGACGGATTTTGAGGAGACAAAAGTCGTTTTTGAAAAATTCAGCTATTTTTCTGTACAATTTATTCAAAGCAAGGATTTGATAAATCCCGGCTTTTTCAACATGAACCGCCAGATTCTTACCGTAAGCAAGGGATTGTCTGCAATAGATGGTGATGCGTTCGTAATAAAACTTCGGAATGATATGTGGATTTCGTGGAAGAAGCTTTTTAAGATATTAAAGAAAAATAACTTTCTTCAGGATTCCCCCGAGAAAATCTTTACGACAAACTGCTTCACGCGCAAAGACAGACTCTATCACCCATCGGATTTATTTCTCTGCGGGTGGAAAAAGACCTTGTGCGAATATTACAGCCGTCCGCTCACAGACCTTACGCAGATAAACTGGCAACTAAGTATTCTAAAAAAAACGCAGGAATCGGATGAGCCTTTTTATAAAATTATGTTCTCGCCGGAAAGCGAACTTTTTTCACATTATCTGAAAGTAAGAAAATGGGATTTCAAAAATACGCTTGAGGATAGTTACGAGGCAATCAAGAAATACTGCCTTGTGATAAACACATGGGATATTGATTTGCGCTGGAACAAAAAGCGGAATGCATTCCTTCCGAAAGGAACGATAATTCTGCCGTACAAGTTCTCGCTGGAGCCGTTTGCGGGCGTGCCAAAAGAAAACGCCGAATGTTACGCACGGCACGACTTTGAAGGACATAAAACGCTCCGAGATATTCGCTACCTTGCTCTCGCGCGATTCGTATTTGGCTGGAAGTACACATACAAGAACGCGATAAGAACAAAAGTTATCAAAATATTAAAAAAGATTTACCGCAGCCCGTTTTTCCCAGAACTTGGAAGACGGTTGTATTGGAAATTTTTCAGGAGGTAGCAGATATGGAGAATAAAAGAAACTTCGCACTTGATTTCATAAAATTCCTTGCCTCAATTGTCATTGCACTCCTTCATTACAACTGGAGGATTGTGCCGCAAGGTTATTTGTGCGTGGAATTCTTTTTTGTGTCAAGCGGCTTTCTTATTTACAAACGCAGATGCCATTACTCTGACCGTAGTTTTTTTTTCATTGCATTGGGTAAAATCAAGTCGTTTGGCAGGTATTATATCATTCTTGTTGTTCTTGCAATTTTTTTACATATCAGTAACAGGGACATGGGGGTGCTACAGAATTTTCCCGCAAAAATACTACAATTTTTTTTGTTTTTACCATACATATTTACGGGGGGGGGCTATACTTTGCCGTTTGGTCATGTATGGTTCTTGCCATGCTGGCTCGTGGGAAGTCTTATATTGATTTATTTCCTAAAAATGAAATATAGAAGTGAGAATATAATGATTGCGCTTATTTCACTTGTTCTGTTCGGACTTGTTTACACTGCTACAGATTTTCATGGCATCAACATGAGCCTTGAAAAAGCAATTTTCTGCTTCACTTTTGGATTTTCTCGTGCGCTTCTTGATATGTCGATGGGAATCGTTTTTTCAAAAATATCCGAGAGACTGCAAATCAGAAATACTTTTTGTGCGAATTCGCTCGTTGTTTTCGTACTGATTTTTTCATTGTATATTTTCACGCTTTCTGCAAATCCCGCCTATGATTTTATCTCCATCTTTTTATTCGGGATTCTGATTTTGCTGCTGAATGAAAAAGAATTGGGCGTAACGAGCATTCTCTCAAAACTGGGAAAAAGACTGAATGTTCTTGTTTCACTTTCTCTTCCGATTTATGTCTTCCATGTTCCGTGTATAAAGTTACTTCAAATCCTCGGATTTGAGAACAGGCTGCGCTTCATACCGTTGTATATGGCAATCGTTCTGTCCGTGACCTTCATTGACTTGGCATTGCGAAAACTATTTCACTGCGATAAAAACAAAAAAAGGAGATTATAACCAATGGAAAAAAAACGAATCCATTACATTGATGTGATTGAAGCGGTAAGCATGTTTGCTATTTGCTTTACTCATTATTCGGAACTCTTGAAACCAAACTATTTCGACAATTTTATCGATATGTTCTGCTTTATGGGTGTCAGTTGCTTTTTCATGGCAAACGGGGCACTGCTTTTGAACAAAGAGAATTTCGATATAAAAAATCATTTTAGAAAAACCGCGATGATTTTCCTTGTCCTTCTCGTGTGGGAAGCAATCAGCCTCATCTATTTCTCGTTCCTCTACAAACGAAATATGAGCGAATATGCTCTCTTTGATGTCTTCTCGTATTTTCTTGGTGATTTGCGATGGGGACTTCCCACTGGACATTTTTGGTTCATCAGGGCATTGATTTCCATATATATCATATTCCCGCTACTCAAGAAGTGTTTTGACGAAAATCCAAAATTGCTTTTGATACTGATTGGGGCAATCATAATCGGGAAGTTTATACCCAGTGATTTCAATCATGTTCAGGTTTTCTTACTCAGAAAAAATAAAAATTATGTCTACTTCAATCTCTATGTGATGACAGAGTATGTGCCGTTTGGAAAATATATGGAGCATCTTGTCTATTTTTTGCTGGGAGGATTCTTGCACAAACTTTTTTACATTGAGAAAAGAAACATCGTGTCCTATCAAGACATCGTGATAAAAACAGCGTCCGTATTCGGTAT
>ERZ842401.6878-NODE-6878-length-11914-cov-4.236023_pt1 | contig 11914 bp, 11 predicted proteins | sample MGYA00521270_ERZ842401 | MGnify/ENA primary metagenome ERZ842401 (study PRJEB31892, sample SAMEA3878208) | bioreactor metagenome | biome: Moose rumen | place: Sweden | collected 2011-10 | study: EMG produced TPA metagenomics assembly of the PRJEB12797 data set... | reverse complement strand
CAAAAGTGAGGAACAGATTATTATTTATGACTTTGTTTGGTATGGGACAGGACACTGTCGCCGAAGGCTGGCTTGATTCGGCAGTGAGATTTTGGGAAAGTCAGATGTGAGATAAAAATTGCTTGTTTTGTAATGAGTAATATAGTATAATAACTAACAACATCCAAGGAGTAATGGAATGCAAAAAATCAAATTATTTGCCATTATGGCACTGACATTAGCACTGACATCATGCTGTGATAAGACTGTCCTGCATATAGCGAAGCAGGGCATATTTGCATCTGGAGGAATCGTGACTGAGCCAGTCGCAGGTGAGTATGTACCTGAGAAGAATTGGCTGGATCTGAGCAGAACAGGCAACACCGCTCATATTGATCATGCCAACACATTTTATCAGATACCATCCGGCAATTTGGCTGTAATTATCATCCCAGGGGTCATCACGGAGGCCAGCCCGTCGGTTTCCATGCTTTTGCCTCGCGGTATCCCGCATTTTCGCTCAGGTCTCCCTGGGCTGAAAACTCTATTTATCGAATACTTTGCCTGCCCCCCAGGCCTTGCCGACGACGTCGCCAAGGGCGCGGTAGCACATGCCTGCAGCGTCGAATACGACAGGTTTGAGTTTGGCAAGGTCCACCTGGCCGTTTTCGCCGAGGATGCTTTCATCAGCGCTCATGTTCACTACTTCGCCGATCAGGATCCCATCTTCGAAGCTCACGACCTTGCACTCGATGCACAGGGGATACTGGTCGATGATGGGCGCATCTACATTCGGGCTGGGGGAGACTGTGAATCCTGCCTTTGCCACCTTGTCGGGAACCTTATTGCCGCTGACAATGCCAAGGTAGTCGGATTCCGCCACGGTGCGTTCGTCGGCAAAGCTGACGGTAAAGGCTTTGGTGAGGGCGAGATTCTCGGTGGTCTTGTGCTTTGAGAGGCTTATGACTATCTGATTGTAATCATATTGCCCGGCCCAGGCGGCCATCATTACATCGGGATTCTTCTGGGCGTCCCATGTGGCGATCATAACGCAGGGTTGGGGAGTGGTGATAAGTGCGTGTGCCGCACCGAAATTCTTGCGTCCGGCGACTTCATTTACACTGACATTGTTGTCCATATTATCTTCGTTTTGTTGTTTGGCATTGTCCGACTGGCAGGCGGCCAGTAAGGAAAGAACTGCGATTGCAGATAAGATTTTTAAATGTTTCATAGACAAATATAGCACAATAATTGTAGTTTTGTAACGACAAAGTGTGGAAATAACGGGCAACTTAACATAATATAAATTGTGTAACAAATGTATTTATTTAATTTGATCTTGCAGGCCCAGGATGCCATAAATCCTGAAAAATTCAATCCTGACTCACTTCAGGCCAAGTCCGAACAAGCTTTTGAAGTCATCAAGAACACCGAACCCAGCGTGCTGCTCAAGAATCTCACCGAACAAGCGGTCCAGTTCGGTCTCAAGGTCCTTGCGGCGCTTGCCATCTACATTCTCGGTGCCTGGATCATCCGTGTGGTCAAAAACTCCGTTACCAGGGCTCTTAACCGCAGACATTCCGATGCAACCCTCGTATCGTTCGTAAACAGCCTTGTCGGCATCACCATGTGGATAATACTTATCATAATAATGATAGGTACGCTCGGCATCAATACAACCTCTCTGGCGGCCCTTCTGGCAGCCGGCGGAATGGCCATTGGCATGGCTCTGAGCGGCACCGTACAGAATTTCGCAGGTGGACTCATGTTGCTGGTCTTCAAGCCGATAAAGGCCGGCGATTTCATTGAGGCTCAAGGATTTACGGGCATAGTAACCGCCATAAACATCACCAGCACCAAGCTCACAACTCTCGACAACAGAGTCGTTTACATACCCAACGGAGCCCTTTCCAGCGGCAATATCAACAATTTTTCGGTGAATCCCCTGCGCCGTGTCGATATCAACGTCAGCCTTAGTTACGGCGCCGATATCGAAAAGGCTAAAGAGTTGATAATCAATATTATAAAAGAGAATCCGAAGGTGCTCGACAAGAAAACCCAGGGCGTGCCCGCTGATCCTTTCGTGGCACTTCTTGCCATGAAAGACAGTTCTATCGAACTCGTCACCCGCACCTGGACTTCTTCGGCCGATTACTGGGACGTGTATTTCTGGATCAACGAGAATATCTACACACGACTCCCCCAGGCAGGGATTTCATTCCCCTTCCCTCAGCTTGACGTCCATATCAAGAATCAGTGATTATTTAATCAGGCTGAAAAATTCGTTGCGTGTCCGGGCAGATGCCAGGAACGCCCCTGAAAAGGCCGACGTCGTTGTTACGGCGTTGGTCTTTTGCACTCCCCTCATGCTCATGCAGGTGTGCATGGCTTCGATCACTACGGCAACGCCCAGCGGATGCAGGGTGTCCTGTATGCAGTCGCGTATCTGTTCAGTGAGCCTTTCCTGCACCTGAAGGCGGCGAGCATAGGTTTCCACTACACGGGCTATCTTGCTGATGCCGGTAATCCTGCCGTTCGGGATATATGCGACATGAGCCTTGCCGATGAAGGGCATCATGTGATGCTCGCATAGAGAGAAAAGTTCTATGTCTTTCACCAGCACCATGTGCTTGTACTCCTCTTCGAACAGCGCGGATTCAATGATGGAGGCGCCGTCTTCGCCATAGCCTTTGGTGAGGAACTGCAAAGCCTTTGCAACCCTCTCAGGAGTCTTTACCAGCCCTTCCCTGGAGCCGTCCTCCCCTATCAGTGACAGAATCTCCCTCACGTGTTCAGAGATCTTGCGTGTGGTCTGCTCGTCGTATTGTTCGATGTTTTCGTATGCCATAGCGGCACAAAGATACAAAAAAAAGAAGGACACTCCGCAAAGAGTGCCCTTCCGAATTGTACGCCGGACCTTAGTTTACATTCTTGATCTGCTCGAGTTTGAGAGTAACCTTGGTCGTGTAGCTGTCGTTGTTATACTTGAAGCTGCCGTTGATATCGAGAATGCAAAGATTGGAGTCCTTGTCGATATTAATGGTACCGTTGGCTTCTGCATTGAGTGCGAAGTTACCTTCCACATCAAGTTTATATGAGAACTTGTTTCCAGAGAGAGAGAAGTCGCCGACATAAGGATCTGCGCCCTGGAACTTCACGAGGAATGTGCCGTTCTTGGTGAGAGTGACGCTCTCGATAACATATCCTTTGAAATCGTCAGCCTCTATGACTTGCTTCTTCTCGTTGATGTACTTGGCCATCTCGTAGAGACTGGCAGCCTTGCTGCCCTCGAAGATATGATCGACCTTGACTCCTTCGCCGTTCACTACGACATTGGTGCTGTAAATCTTCCAGGAGCTGTAGAAATCGCTGTTGGCTGCGCTGGGCGTCGTCACTGTCGCCTCGACTTCGACATCCTCTGCAGGAGCATCGTTGCCGGATGCGGCTGTGATGGTTATTTTTGCGCCGTCGATTTTGATATCGCCGAATCCGGCCACTTTATAAACGCCTGCTGCGAAAGTGTAAGTGGTGACGGTGGTAGTGACATCGCTGTCAGCCTTTGTGGATTCTTTGGTGATGATAGCATATCCGGATTCTGTAAACTCGATACTCTTGACAATATCACCTTTCTTTGTGGTAACGGGAGTGGCAACTTTGCTAAGGTCTACGACCTTGATGGCATCGGCATATTCAGGCGTCTCCACAGCTTTGGCGACATAAGTGTCATCATCCTTGTAGGGATCATCCTTCTTGCAGGAAACGAAAACTGTCGCAGAAAGGGCTGCAACAACAAGCAACAATTTGTAAATAGTTTTCATATCGGTAATAATAAAAAAATAATCTGATTAGAAAAGACGGATATTGATACCGATCTTGATGCAAGGCAGGAAATCCTTCAAAACCGGAAGATCCCCGCTCTTCGCCTTGTCGATGAGATCGGTCTGTTCGCCGAGTTTGCCGACAACGGGCAGCCCTGTAAAATCAAACTTATCATTGTGTTCCACAGTAGCGCTGGAAACAGGAGAATCCTGCTTGTTCTTGTAGTCGCGGGCATAGATTTCGAAACCGCTGGTCTTGAGCAGACCGAGGTCGAGGCTGAGGCTGAGCCAGCTCTTGAGGTTGCAGACGCGTCCCCACCCGAGGCCGAAGTAAGGCATGAGATTTTTGTTTGCTCGAAGCCCCGCATGTACGAAACCGTCGGAATCGGTAGAAACACTCAAGTCATTGTATGAGATGGCAGTCTTAGCATAATCTTCCTTGGTCAACTGATCGACATTGGTAAGATCTGCAGTTGCATGGACAATCTCGCCGTCACCGCCGAAGAGACCGGCCGTAAGGTGGAAGGCACTCTTCTTTGAGAGATAGAAATCTACCATACCATAATACTGCATCACTATATCGGCCTTGACAGGGGTTTTCGAAAGGTCGATGGTGGTACTGTTATCCATCTTCCAGGTGCCCAGATTGGCATTAGTCTGGTATGAATAAACAGAACTCAGGAAGTTGTAACCTCCCCGGATTGCGAAATGCCCGCCTATAGGAAGACCCACATTGGCTGTGAGACCGTCCATCAAACCTGCGGAAACTCCGATTCCGAGGTGGTTGAACAGGCCGTAAGTCTTCTCGCCCTTCTCTTTCTTTTCTTTGACAGTCTTCTCCTTGACCACTTTCTCTTTCTTCACTTTCTCTTTCTTGATTTTGACCGGCTCTTCGACTATGGTTGTTTCTTCCTGAACCTCGGTGACAGGTTCAGTCACTTCCGGGATAACAGGCACCACAACTTCCGGTACAGGAGGCTGCTGAGGTTCCATATCTTTGGTGAGGTCAATTTCCTGGGCTGAAAGCCTTGCAGGAACAATCAACAGAAATGCGGCAAGGACTGCCAAAGAATGTTTTTTCATAACTAAGATTGTAATTTGCTGTTATTCAACTCACAAATATAAATAAATTATCTTTAAAGTAGATGCTTTTTATTGTCAAAAAGTTGCAAGGTTATGATTCTTTGGCCACAACTGGATTTCCATAGATGTGCCAGAAGATGTCGCGGAGTTCTTCCTTTTCGAGCTTGCGCTCCGCCCTGGAAAGCTTGTGTTCGGTATATTTCCTGAATTTTTCCAGGTCCTCTTCACTATAGAATTCGGAATACTTGCTGCCTCCGGTCATGAGGTCGTAGCCCATGTAATTCGTCTTCCACAGCTTGTATCCGCTAATTATGCGCTCGTCGAGAATATGGCGTATGGCCTGGTAGCGGTCATTTTTCTCGTACCACGAGGCTCTGGATATTTCGTTGTCGGTCAGAGGCTTCCCTACACAGAGATGGATGCCCCCCTTCCACTGCCGGATGCCGGTGAGGATGCTATGCATGTCTTCATCTTCCTTCTTGTGGTACTCGCCGGTGTTCTTCTTGATGAGTATCTCGCGGGCCTTGCGGAAGTCGCACGGCTCGTATTCGTAGGAAATCGACATGGGAACGATGTTCAATTCCTTGAAATTGGTCTTGAAGTCCCCTTCCCCGCTCATGTCGAACATCTTGAGGAGACCCTGCTCCGTGACGTCCAGGCCGTTTTTTGTGCGGCCTTCGCGCTGGGCGATCCACACCGAACTCTTCCCGGAAGTGATTTCTTCGCGGATGAATTTCGAAAGGATCTGAGAAGACAGATAGACCTCCCTGGCCGAAATGCCTCTGATCACGGTAATCATCCTGTTCGAGCGCAGCAGGGTTTCCACCACCCCGTTGGCAAGGAGGTTGCTGCCCACGCAGATTTCGGTGAGAGGCACGTTGTTGAGCATCAGCATCCATTGGGTGAGGGCCGGGTCGAGTACTATGTCGCGGTGATTCGAAACCGCAAGGAACTTGCCCTGGATCTTGTGCAGGTTATCCACTCCTTCATAGGTGAAACCCGATGAAGAACGGCCTACTACCACGCTCACCGCCTTGGAGACGATGGAATACTGGAAGTCATCCACTCCCTTGATGTTCATCAGCATCTCCTTGAGGGTACCCACAGGGAATTCCGGAAACACATATTTGCTGATGACCGGGAGGGCAGGATGCCTTGCAAGCTTATGAAGGGCGGCAATGGCCTCTTCGTCGTTGTAGGGTTGGATATTCTCAAAATCTTCCATAATTAACAATTTCTGAACAGAAGGGAGCTGTCGCCGTAGCTCAGGAATCTGAATTCGTGCGACAGTGCATAATCGTAAATGGTACGCCAGTCTCCGCCTACAAATGCGGAGATAAGCAGAATGAGAGTACTTTCGGGTTGATGGAAGTTGGTCACCATCATATCGACCAGACGGAATCTGAATCCGGGAACGATGATGATGCGTGTCCCCAATTTAAGTTCCTGCAGGTCATGGGCCTCAAGATAAGCGATGATGGCATCGAGGGCTTCTTCCGCCGAATAGGGATAATCCCTTTCGTACGGAGCCCACTGGGCGATGTCTTCAGGGACACCGTTTTCAATTATGCCCACCCCCGCATAATACAGCGATTCCAGAGTGCGGACGGATGTAGTGCCGACCGCAATACAGGGCCTGCCTGCCGCGCGGAGTTTGCGGAGGAGGTCCAGACTCACGGAGAAAGGTTCCCTGTGCATGGGGTGCTCCGACACGTTGGAACTCTTTACAGGGAGGAAGGTGCCCGCACCTACGTGAAGGCAAACATTTTGAGTTTCAATACCTTTTGCCCCAATTGCCTCAAGTATTTCTTGAGTAAAATGAAGGCCCGCGGTGGGTGCTGCCACCGATCCTCTCACATGGGCGTAGAGCGTCTGGTAACGTTCAATGTCGATCGGCTCGGTTTCGCGGTTGAGATAAGGAGGGATGGGGACCTGTCCGCATTCCTCCAGAACCTTGGAGAATGCTTCTCCCCCGGTCCAGTTGAACTCCACGATACCGGTCTGGCTGTCTCTGGAAACAAGTCGCGCGGTGAGATTCATGGTGGACAGGGCCGAATCGGCCGGGCAGTCATAATGAAGCAAATCGTCCTTCCAGCGCTTTGAATTGCCTATCACACATTTCCAGCTGCACGTCTGTGTGCATGCGAAACTTGTATTGTACTCCGCAGGTACGCAGGGCTCAAGGCAGAATATTTCTATGTGGGCACCTGTCTCACGCAGGAAATGCATTCTGGCGGGCACGACCTTGGTGTCGTTGAAAACCATCAAGGCACCTTCCGGAAGATAAGCGGGCAGTTTCCTGAATACGGATTCCTGAACAACACCTTCCTTGTAAATCAGGAGTTTCGAGGCGTCCCTCCTGGGCAAAGGGTATTTAGCGATCCTCTCGTCGTCGAGCGGATATGAGTAATCTTCTATTTTGATATCGGGTATCATATAGATGCAAATATAATCAATTATTCATATTGTTTGTTCCGCAGCCGCAGCGGGCTGTAACAAAACGCTACGAAATACTGTTGACAAAATTTTACATTATTAAATCGATAGTTGAGATTTTGTAATGTTTACAAAAATATTCTTACCATTTTAAACAAGAAAGTCAATCTATGGCATAAGAAAACTTTATAGTTAAAATATTAAATTCTTAATGCGCAGAAAATCAATAATATAGCTTTTAAGTTCTTTAGTTGTAATATAGATGATTCGCTGTTTGCATTGATTCCGTAATCAATTGTCGGCTTTCTAAGGCCTTCTAGCGATGAAATCAATTATTTAACAATCTTATTATCAGTTGTACAGTATGAAATATCTTTAGTTACACTTAAAGTAGTTTAGACTCTTTTTCCCCCTGCCCTGCTGGTTACATTTACAAATCTAAATTTTGTGGTTACATTTTATTTTCTTACATTTGTAAAAAATTTTTTAAGAAAATGAACACCCGTCTTCAACAGTTTTTGAGCGCAGAGAATCTTACGCAGTCGCAATTTGCCGACAGTATCGGTGTCGCCAGGGCTAGCATATCCCATATTCTTGCCGGGAGGAACAAGCCAGGCTTCGAATTTGTGGAAAATCTTGCCCGCCGCTACCCTGCCCTGAACATTGAATGGTTTATCACAGGCAAGGGCAGAATGTATAAATCGGCCTCCGATACCCCCGATGCGCCTGTTCCTGATCTTTTCGAGCTCGAGGAAACCACAGCACCAGTTACCGAAAGCAATACTTTTGATAAAGTTGTGCAACCAATTGTAAATAAGCGTACTATATCTAAAATACTGCTTTTTTATTCGGATGGTACCTTCGAGGAATTTACCAATGATAAAGAATAATTGGTAAATTTGTGGCATGAGCACAGTAAAAGCATCTGTTTGTACGATCGGCGACGAGATTCTCATAGGTCAGATTGTCGATACCAATTCTGCCATGATCTCCAGGGCGCTGGGTGAACTCGGCATCAAGACCTGTCGTATGGTTTCCATTGCCGATGACCGTAGCGACATCATTGAAACGTTGTCTAATGAATTGAAAGACAATGATATAGTGATATGCACCGGCGGTCTCGGGCCTACCAAGGACGACATCACCAAGGGTGCCATTGCAGAACTTTCCGGCAGCAGGAAATACGTAAGGAACAAGGAACAGGAAGCCATAGTCCATTCGATTCTGAGCGCGCGCGGTCTGGATGTCCTGGATATCAATCTCGACCAGGCACTCGTACCTGATACCTGTGAAGTTATACTCAATCGCAGGGGAACAGCTCCAATAATGGCTTTCTGTTTCGATGAGCCGCGTTTCGGCCATGCTGCTGTGCTGTACGCCATGCCAGGTGTCCCCTACGAGACTGAAGCTGCGCTTCCAGACGTGTTGAATCACATAAAGTTGCATTTCAGCTCAGAACCGATATTCCATAAAACCATAATGACTTATGGGCTTGCAGAATCTTCTTTATCCAAACTGATCGCCAAGTGGGAGGATTCACTCCCCTCCGACATGCATCTGGCATATCTTCCCAACCCTCTCACGGGCGTGCGCCTGCGCCTTTCTGTCTATGGTGCGGGCCCGGATGCGAAAAAGCGTGTAAACGAACGCATAGAGGCCCTCAGGACGCTTCTTGGCGATAATATGTACTCGGATACCGATGACACGCTTGAGGGCACCATAGGGCGCCTCCTGCGCGGTTCAGGGCATACTCTGAGCGTAGCCGAGTCCTGCACGGGCGGCGAGATCGCCCACCTGATCACCACGGTTCCCGGTTCCTCGGAGTATTTCCTGGGATCCGTCACGTCCTACGCCCCGGAAGTGAAGCAGAAGGTCCTGGGCGTCCCTGCCGGCACCATAGAACATTTCGGAATAGTGAGCAGTGCCGTCGCAGAGGCCATGGCGGAGGGAGTCCGCAAGCTCACCGGCAGCACCTACTCGGTTGCCACAACCGGATGGGCCGATGCATACGGCGACGAGCATGAGCCTGCAGGCACCGTATGGGTGGGAGTGTCCGGACCGGACGGAACAATCAGCAGAAGGTTCCAGTATAAAGGTGACCGGAGGCGCAATATCGAGCGATTTACAGCCTCCGCCCTAGATTTTTTACGCCGTTACATCATTAAATAGTCAACTCGCTATAAATCAATAAAAGTAACAGTTGTGTTTATTAGTATAACACTTTTGTTACTTTTACTTTTTTGAACTATAATACAATCTTATCTTTGAGCTGAAATCACGCGTAGAAGGTTGTGAGAGGCTATTTTTTCGATTGAATCTTCGGAAAATCCCCTTTTTGAGAGTCCGTCGAAGATCAAGGGCAATTTGTCGATGCTTTCCAGCCCTTTTGCGGTATGTTCTATGCCGTCGTAGTCGGTTCCGATACCCACTCCTTCAATGCCCGCGACACTCACCGCGTGCTCGATATGATCAAGTACCAGGTCGAGTCCGGGCATGTCTCTCGAGTCGGGGAAATCGTCGTCGAAGTCGGCAAAGCTGTCGGTAAGGAAGCAGGGGAAAATGCTCATGCACACTACCCCGCCTTTCTCGGCAATAGCGCGGATCAGTTCGTCGGGGAGATTGCGCTTGTGACCGCAGAGCGCGATGCAGCATCCATGGGTATAAGCGACAGGTTTCTCGGAAATGGCCAGCACGTCGCGCACGACGGCATTGGAGGTATGCGCAACATCGACTATCATCCCGAGTTCGTTCATTTCCGGGACCAGGGACTTCCCCAGCGGGCTAAGTCCGCCCCATTTGCCGGCTCCGGTGCATGAATCGCAGATGTCGTTGTCGGCGCTATGGCAGAGGGTGACATAGCGTACGCCCTTTAAATAAAGATCCTGCAGCACCCCCTCCCTGCCGAGCATGGCCGAGCCATTTTCGAGACCGATAAACACTGATACAAGCCCTTTTGCCGCATTGGCCTTAAGTTCTTCTTCAGTTGTGGCGAAGGCCGCTTTATCGGGATTCGCAGCCACCTGCCTCTGCAGTTCGGCAAGCTGTTCGTATGCATATTCGCATGCTTCGACATTGCTCAGCCTGGCTGGAATGTAGAGTGCGAAGAACGACGAAGACACTCCGCCTTTCAACATCTTCGGGAAATCCACCTGCACTCCGGGATTGTCGATTCCGAAATTTCGTCCGCGATACATTTTTGTTGGTGCATCGCAATGAGCATCAAGTATATACATGGTATTATCTAATCTATCAGTTCACCCCACTCCTCGGTCTTGGCATCAAGGTCGCGCTTGCATTCCAGATACTCCCTCGTGAGTTCCATGATGTCGTCACCTTCCTTCGGAGCCGACAGCACCGCCTCGATCTCCTTCATCTTCTTCTCCAACTTCTCGATTTCACTCTCCAGATAAGAAATGCGGTTCCGCTTCTTCTTCTCTTCCTTGCTCCTCTCTTTCAATTGATTGTATGTCATTTTGGGTTCGGTGTCCGAAATCTTCGTTTCTGTCCGTTTCGAGTGTTCCAACTCCTGCAGCGACTCCAAATGCCTCACGCGCAGAAAATCCGCAACACCACCCAAAAACTCCCTCACATGCCCATCCCTGAACTCATACACCTTATCTACCAGCCCGTCGAGAAAATCACGGTCGTGCGAAACAATCACAAGAGTCCCGTCATAGGCCTTCAAGGCCTGCTTAAGGATGTCTTTCGACTTGATATCCATGTGATTGGTAGGCTCGTCGAGAGATAGCAGATTATGGCTCTGGAGCATCAGCTTGGCCATACCGAGACGTGCCCTTTCACCCCCGCTGAGCACCGAAACCCGCTTGTCGATGTCTTCGCCCCGGAAAAGGAACTGAGCGAGAATATCCCTCAGTTTCGAACGTATGTCCCCCACTGCTATCCTGTCCAGGGTATCGAATACCGTAATGCTGCGGTCGAGCACATCTTCCTGATTCTGGGCAAAATAGCCTATGTCCACATTGTGACCTAGCCGCGACTCTCCCCCGAAGGGCTTCAGTTCGCCCGTGATCACGCGCATCATGGTGGTCTTGCCCTCGCCGTTGCGCCCCACGAAAGCCACCTTCTCCCCTCTCTTGATCTCGATGTCGGCCCCCCGGAAAACCACCTTCTGGGGGTATCCGACGGTGAGATCGCTGCACTTGTAGGCGATGTCGCCGGAACGCGGTGCCGGCGGGAACTTCACCGTGAGCGTGGCATTGTCGGTTTCGTCTATCTCTATGCGTTCCAGCTTCTCCAGCGCCTTGATGCGGCTCTGCACCTGGTTCGATTTGGTCGGCTTGTAGCGGAAGGCCCGGATGAAGTCCTCCGTCTTCTCTATCATGCGCTGCTGATTCTCGTAGGCAGCGGTCTGCTGGGCTATGCGCTCCGCGCGGAGCTGGGTATATTGCGTATAGGGCACCTTGTAATCGTAGATGCTGCCCAGCATCAACTCCACCGTGCGGCGGGTAACCGTATCGAGGAACTTGCGGTCGTGCGAAACGAGCATCACGGCGCCCTTATAGTCTTTCAAGTAGCCCTCCAGCCATTCTATGGATTCTATGTCCAGATGGTTGGTGGGCTCGTCGAGAAGCAGCAGG
>ERZ842401.6877-NODE-6877-length-11915-cov-8.718381_pt1 | contig 11915 bp, 24 predicted proteins | sample MGYA00521270_ERZ842401 | MGnify/ENA primary metagenome ERZ842401 (study PRJEB31892, sample SAMEA3878208) | bioreactor metagenome | biome: Moose rumen | place: Sweden | collected 2011-10 | study: EMG produced TPA metagenomics assembly of the PRJEB12797 data set... | reverse complement strand
AGATCTGCCGGCGGGTCGTTTGAAAATAAATCTTGTAGTTTACCATAGATATTAGTTAAACATATCATTCGGATGCAGGCCGCCGCGAGGGTACCCTGCATCTTTTCTTGTTCACGCCTTTGCCTTGTATCGCTGTGCCTGTCGTTCAGACTTTTCGCTGCGGCGCTTGTAGGGATGGCTGTGGGCTACCGACGAGGTGCGGCTGATAGCCAGCTCCGACCGCCTTACGCCAAGCCGCTGAGCCGCCTTCCTCAGTGCCCATACCGTCATACCCAGCTCACTGGCCAGCTCCGTCAGGTCGCCGTCGGGAAAGGCTTCGCGTATGCGTTGCTCACGCCGCGCCCTCCTGCCATCCAGCCCTAAGCGCCCGGCCCACCGCCGCACGGTAGCCTGTTTCACGCCCAGCCGCCGCGCCATCTCCGAGTCCGTCACGCTGCCGTAGTACTGCGCCATCAGTTCCTTTGCTTCGGCGGGTATCTTCATGCTGTTGCGGATTATGATTTGGAAACTCTATTCCCCATGCAAATACCGCCGGAAGGCATCGGTGAAGCCAGAGCGCTGGCGGTACACCCGTATCAGGTTTCTCAGTGCCTTCTGCATGTCGAGTCTGAGGACGAAAGCATCTTCCTCCTCGGTTGTCGTGTAGGCGTTTATCTCCATCTTTTTACAGAAGTCTTCTATCTGCCGGTCAGAAGGTGCCGCACAGATATATCCCTCCTTGTCGTATGGCTTCAGGCTGAGGACACTTCGCTGCGCACCCATGTTGGGGAAGAAGCGCCGGTAGCCGTTGTAGTCGTCATGATGCAGACTGAAGCGTTTCGGCTTCTCGCCTTTCGCCTTCACGAAATAGTCAAACGTCCTGCCTCTGTACCCCAGCTCGCGCATCACGTGGGCAATGGCAAAGTCGATATATCCGTCGTTCACCTGCTGCCGGATGGGGTCGAACACGGAGTGGCTGTCGCGGATGACATAGCCCTTCAGTTTGCGAGACATGACGAACAACTTCACGAACCGTTCCTTCTCCGCATTCCACCGCATCGTATATTCGCCCTCTATTATCTTTCCCTTCGCAAAGGCCATCCTCACGTTGACATCAGGCATTACGCCCTCCGAAGCCGATATGATATACCCCAGACTCTTGACGAACACATCCTTTGCGGGCACACCCTCCACGGCAGCCACCGCCTCGCACAGCAACCTGTTCCGCTCCTCTTCCCGTAGCTCAACGAATTGTCTCATAGTCCTATTCCTTTCTATTGTGCAATACACCATTTCACGAACCACGGCCAGAAGTAGCGCACCTGGAAGTAGCCTATTGCCAGCACCACCAGCGCCGCCACCAGCCAGTAGAGTTCTTCCTTGTGATTGGTTTTCATGCGCCGCCCTCCTTTCCTTTCAGCAGTTCAGGATTATCATGTATATTGCCGATGACTTCGCTGTCTATTGCCACATCGCTTAGAGAACGGTACTCTGCTTCCAATATGCCTTCTACGTCGAAGCTGGCACTGGTGAAATACACCCTAAACCTGTTATTGGAATAATGGTCGTAGATTATGTCGCCCTCATAAATCTCCTGCTTGTTCCTGTCAACCATACCCGTAAACTGGCCGACGGTTCTTGGGTCGATGCTCGGCTTGTCGGAACCAGGGTATTCGCCTGTGCAATCGTAGAGCTTCGGACTGAACAGCTGCTCCAGCCAGTTATTCCTGCTGTAGTGCCACTCGCCCGTCAGCAAATCCTTTGCTCTGAACTTAATCTCTCTCATAGTCGCTATTCCTTTAAAAGTTAACTTCGTTGACTTTTGTCACGACTCGGCCAAATCATAATCCATTCTGATTCGGCTCTCACTGCTCCAAAAGTTCGGGATTCTTGCTCTGGCAAGCGTCTCCTTGCGTCGCCGAGCGGTCATGTATATTACCGATGACCTCCATGCCGTATGTACGGATGATGTGAGGCGTCCACCCTTGGCCGTCGCCGCTGCCGTCCGATTTGTCAGCCAGCGGCTTCAGGCTTACCCTGTAGCCTTCCAGCTTGTCGGCTTTGTCGCCAAAGACTTCCTCGACGTTGCACTTCACTGACTCCTGCACCCTGTCCAGGTCTTCGTCCGTCAGCTGGTATATTCCTGTGGTGATTTCTTTCATACACCGCCCTCCTTTCTTCTGATACTCACCTCGAAGCACCTCCCCCACATGTCATGCACTCCGAGATAGACACTACCGTCGTCGCATATCGTCACGATGTCACCTTCTTTGAGTTCGACTCTGGCTTCATTGAGAATATTCACTACAATCTTGCTGCCGTTCACTCCTGTCGCCAGTTGCAGACAGCCTTCTCCGTTTTCTGAATCGTCCAGTTTCTTGAACGCTTCAATTAGGTGCTCAAACAGTTCGTCGGCATTAGCCTCTGTCAATTTCCATCGCAGTAGCTCACCACCCATTGTCTTTAGTCTGCCGTCAGCTAATTTTGGGAAGATTTCTTTCATATCGCTTCTGTTCGTGTTAATCCGTTGCTTGTTTAAAAAATGCAGCCTCCGACTGTGGACTCGAACCACAACCCCGCCATTACCTCGCGCTTCATGACCATGCGCTCGACTTTGCATTACTGCTTTCAGGTAGTTTCCATGTAGGTCAGTTGACTACCATCCCGGAGGCTGTTTGTCTGTCATACGTCTTGTCTCACTTCCCATACAAATGTTCCATCAGCTGCGGCACGTCGCATTCGGTGACGCTCACCTTGCCGACGTAGTATGGTACGGCGGTCGGCATGTAGGCGCACTCCAGTACAATCGCTCGCAAGTAATCTTCTACGGAAGATGTCACGAACTCTATGTCCGGGCCGTCGTTCCCGAAGACGATGTACGTCGCATTCGCCTGCGGCAGCAGTACGATATAACGTGCCTGCTTCATCTGCATCGTGCGCACCATGTAGTTGAAATAAGACCCCGGCTTCTGCATGTGCATGTCAGCGTCTGCGTGTGACCCTTGCCAATGCCGTTGTTGTCGCTGCTGTACTTGCCCACGATGTCTTCACATCGGAAGCCGTGCAACACATCTCCTTTCGCCACGATGTCCACGCGGCCCTCCAGTATGGGATCGTGCAGCGGGGCGGGAACCTCCGCTATCTCGTCCATCGGGATAAAGATTGGTATCTGCTGTTCCATACGCTCACTCCTCCATATTCAACAGATACTTAATCTCGTACAGCCGGTGCTCGACGCGGCTGATCAGCAGCGAGGCGAGGCGGCGTGTGCCCGACCCCAGCTCCTCCTCGTCCAGCAGACGGTGCAGCACGTTTAAATCATGTATCAGTTTCCATTTCTCATCTCGCAGCTCCTCGCGGGTCTCAGGCTGGCTGGTGTCGCCCTTCCACTCCATCATGCGGTATGAGCGCGACTTGCTCATGTCTGCCTTGCGGTCGGTCATCGCCTTCCGCAGCCGCTCCTCGTAGGCCAGTCCGTCGGCATCGCTCTTCACGACCCAGCGGTCGCGGGTGTCAACAGGCATCAGCACGGGCATCACCACATGATAGGCCACGACGCGCTCGTCTGTCGACTCGGCCTTGACTGCGGTCACGGCCAGTGCGTCGCGCTGATACTCCATGATGTCGAGCAGCAGTTGCTCCACGTGCCTCTCGATGTGATAGTTCAGCATGCCCCGCTCCGGGTGTTTGCTGTCGGCATCGACAATCTCCTTGGGGATATACAAAGGGGCTTCGTAGGGCATCACCACGAAGTCGCGCCCCGCCACGCTTACCACGGAGCCGAACCGGGCCTCCGAGGTGGGATAGTTCACGATAGGTCTTTCCATAATCCTTGCATAAAATATCGGCCACACGTGGGCGCTGTCAAGTCTCTGTGCAGTGACTCCGGGAGGCTTTCGCCGTTCCCGACGCTGGCGGTGTGGCCGATGGGTTGAGTATTCTGATAATTATGGCAAACAATAATGCCGCTCAGGTGTTGGCGGCATCGACCGCACAGAAGGTTTGACGGTGCAAAGATAAGCAAAGTTTTCGAGAAAGCCGTTAAAACTGCGTTGATAATTATGCTAAAATACGTTAATAATCAACACAGATGAACACGGAATACAATTTCTTTTCTTATCTTTGCACCGTCAAACATACTCAATGCGGGCAAAGGCCTCGCAATACTTATATCTTAGCGGCGGCTTGTGCCAAACACATCAGAGAACTACAGAAAGAGATTTCGTATCGGCCAACCGCGTCGGGGGAGGAAACGAACCCGGAGTTCGCAGCATTGAGGAACTTGACAGCGCGTAGTTGTGCCGATACTCTTTATATATAATATAAGGTATGACCAGAGAACAGCAGATAGCCCGTTGGGCGGCAGTAGTTGACATCGTGCTGACCGCAGAGAACAATATCCCCGACGAGGAGAAGCAGGCGCTCGTTGCCGCCAAAGGCTCGGGCCACAGCCTGGAGCAGCGCGCCATCGAGCGATATATACGCGCCGTGGCCACGGAGATTGTTGAGCACGGCGGCATGGCGTTCGATGATGACAGTGAGAGTGACGGACTGATTGATCCTTACAATGGAGACTGAACGACTATGGCAACAACAACTACCCCCAAGAGCTGTTTCTGCGGCAAGGCTGCGGTTAAGCGAGAGCAGCGCGGAGATTGCTCCGGCACTGCCGAGCGGAAGCAGGCTCGCCGCTTCTGCGGCAACGGCCTCTCGCGCACGGCGATGCTCTTCAAGATAGCCACGCTGGCGGGCCACCGTCTGACCATCCCGGAAATGAACCGCATCAAGGAGGTCAACCCCCGGCAGCTGGAGCACGTGTATGAAGAGGTAGTACGCATGGGCGACCCCGGCAACGCCCTCTTCGCCCTGCGGCTGATATTAAAATAATTATTCACCAATTTTAAACAACAACGATTATGGATCAAAAAACAATCAAGCGGCTCAGTGCCGTGGCAGCCTCGGTGCTGCTCGTGTTAATCATCTTCTTCGCCTGCTGCACGGTGGTTGACTCAGGCGAGGTGGGCATCAAGTTCCACAAGTGGTCGGCCTCCGAGCAAGACTACGGTGGCGTGGAGGGAACGTGCAAGGGCTGGGTGTTCTACAACCCTATCACCACCGATGTGTTCACCTACCCGACATTCACGCAGCGCAAGCAGTATGAGACCATCAAGGTGAACGCCAAGGATGCCTCCATCTTCGAGATGGACCCAACGATTGCCTACCACATCAACCCGGCCAAGGCGTGCGATATCTTCGTGAAGTACCGCGTCGATGTGAAGGCACTGGAGGACGGCTACATCCGCACCTGCATCTACGAAGCCTACCGCACCTGTGCCAACCAGTACACCTCGGACTCGCTGATGTCGAACCGTGCCAACTTTGAGCGCGACGTGCGCAGCCGACTGGAGAAGTCGATGATGGCAGAGGGTTTCCTCGTCGAGGAGTTTACGTCGAAGATTACCCCGCCCTCCTCACTGACGAGTATGATAGACGCTAAGAACGCCGCCATCCAATCTGCCCTGAAGGCAGAGAACCAGGTGAAGGAGGCCGAAGCCAACGCGAAGATCGACGTGGCAAAGGCCGAGGGTGCCGCCAAGGCCATGCGCATCAAGGCCGATGCCGAGGCATACTACAACAAGACCATCGCCGCCTCTCTCTCGCCGATGATTATCCAGGAGGACATGATTGAGAAGTGGGACGGCAAGATGCCGCAGATTGTAGGCGGCAACGGCATGATGCTCGACGTAAGTAAGATAATGGGGAAGTAAGGCTATGGCAACATCAACCATCATATATATCCTGAGCGTGGTAGCGTCGCTCTATGCGACCTACCTGCTCGCCTACTGTCTGTACGACGTGCCCGACAATTGGGAGAAGCGGGAGCCGAAACGGATTGTCCTGCCGCGAATAGTCTACATCGTAGCCTTGATTGTGGCATTCGTTCCTGTGTTGAACACCATTGCCGTCATAGTGTTCATCGTTATGGGCCTGTTTTTTAAAGCCTGTGGAGACTGGCAGATAAAGTCCTGGCTCTTTGAGAAACCCGATGTGAAAGCCGACAACACCGACGATAACCCTGAAAAGAAATAAGACTATGCTACTGATGCTTACCAACCGCTGCCACATGGACTGTCCGCACTGCATGCAGGACGCCAGACCCGACGGGCAGCACATGACCGCAGAGACGTTCCGGCAGGTGCTTGCGCTGATGCGCGAGGCACAGCCGCCGGTCGTCACCGTCACCGGCGGTGAGCCCACCGAGCACCCGCACTGGGCCGAGTGGACGCGCCACATCCTGAACACGAAGGGCGTAGCCCTCGTGTCGATATGCACCAACGGCGCGTGGATCGAGGACACGAAGGAGCGCCTGAAGATGGCACGGCTTATCCGCGAGTCGAAGGGCCGCGTGAAGGTGCAGGTGTACTCCCACCCGAAATACTATCAGGACCACGAGTGGACCGTGAGCCACGCCGCGCAGTACCGCTCCATCGGCTGCATCGCCGACTTCGAGAGTCCCATCTTCATGCAGGACCTGGGCCGCGCCCGCGAGAACTGCCGCGAGGAGACCGAAGCCACAGACCACGTGCCGTCGTGCATCAACTCTCACCTCGTGGCCGTGCAGGCCCGCTCGCTGAACCACTTCTTCCAGATGTGCGTCGGCGCCGGCAAGTTCTGCCGACCGCTCATCTCGCCTGACGGCGGCATACACATGTCGGAGTCGCGCCTCTGTCCGCAGGTGGCCCATGTCAGCGACGGTGCCGCCGCCATCTTCCGCAAGATGCAGCAGAGCCGACCCTGCCGTGGCTGCCGCCTGTACCAGAACTTCGAGCGCCGCTTCCCCCGCGAGCTGCAAATATTAGATAATCCCATCACCTACCGACAATAGAAATATGATAAATAGTAACGGACTTATGCGCGGCAACTGGCTCTACTACCGTGGACGGTTCAATGCCTTCCCGTTCCGCGTGGAGCAGATTACGAAGAGGAAGGTGGGCTACCATGCCGAGCCTGGAGAGAACCGCATGTACTACCTGCGGCTGAACGAAGAGGTGCAGCCCATCCCGCTGACGGCGGAGCTGTTGGAGAGGAACGGGTTTGAGAAGGTGGAGCAACCCGGATGCGCCAACCCATACCACTGGCGTCTGGCCGTCTATGAGGACGACATCAAGGATCCGTCGATGTTGCTCTACAGCATCGTGGCATACGAGACTCCCTTCCGAGGTATGTATGTCAATATCTTCAACCCGGCGGACTGCGAACCTATCAAGTTCACGAAGCAGATAGAATACCTACACGAACTGCAGAACGCCCTCCGCCTCTGCGGCATTGAGAAAGAGATTATTGCATATTAACAATTTAAAAAGCTACACGATGAAACAGACAACGAAACCTACAAGTAAAGAGGTGGCCGCTTACCTGAAAGAGGCGCTGCAGCCATTCTGTGAACAGATGAAAGACCTGCGCCCTGCACTGGCCGAGCCGTTCCGCCAGGCAGACCACGACGGCGAGGACTGCGTAATGGCCAGCGACGGTCACATACTCATCTGCATCCGCGCCAAGAAAGCGGGCTGCGCCGTCAGTCCGTTCCGCAAGATGGACGACTTCGACGCTCATAAACCTATCCCATACATCGACTTCAACCACCGCCTGCAGGTCCGCACCGTGCGCCGCACTGACATGGAGATGCTGCTCGAACAGATGGAAAAGCACGAGCAGGAGCATAAGCAGACAGCCGTGGCCGACGTGCTCGGCGTGCTGCTCAGCATCGAGGGGCTGTCGCACATAGAGCGGGCAATGGCTATCTTCGGTGCCGAGCAGGCCCGGCTGGTGTGGCACGAGGACATGAAGGTGGTGCTGCAGCTCGACAACGACCGGATGCAGGAGGCCGTCACCATTCTGCACATGGGCTGCGACCCCAAGGACTGCCGCGCCTTCGTCCTGCCGACCGCCAAGGGCGACGACGGCGCCGACGTGCAGCTGTCGTGGCAGCGCGGCATGGAGGCATGGGCCGGCATCAAGGCCGAGCAGGAGCGACGGGAGGAAGCCGAGCGCATGGCCCGCCGCGAGGTGTATATGGTGGAGGTGGTGAAGCGGGCCTATATCCCCGTATATGCCAAGGATGCCGACGAAGCCCGCCGCCTGTGCGACGAAGAGTTCATCGACCCAGAGGACGACGGCGACGACGAGTGGATGCTGGGCGACACCGTGCCGGAAGTCGAAGACCTCGACTACCTCGACGACTGCTACGAGCACGTCGTCACCCGCGACGGACTGGTGGAACGCGACGAGATTTACGACCTTGAACGCATCAGCGACGAGTGGCACGCAGAGCATGACGACAAAGACAAAGAGGACTGAGCATCGAGAAATAGATTATTGCATATTAACAAATTTAAAAGCTACACGAAAGATTATGAAACAAGAAACCCCAAAACACCAGCCCTCGCAGCCCGGCACGCAGGACGGCGAACGCTGCGACTCCGAGTTTATCCGGCGGGCGCAAGCCTTTGCCAGCTATATGGCCAAGGAATACGCTGAGCCCGCAGACGGCGACATCGCCATGCTGCTCCTTGTCCTCGATGCCACCGGCACGGAGAATACCGTCCACCTCCGCTGCACGATGGGCAACCGTATGCGCATTGCCGCCGACATCGCCGACATCATGCGCGACAAGGAGTGGGGCCGCGACCTCTTCCGCAACGCACGCATCATGGCCGGAGGCGACGATGGAGCCACCGACGAACTCCTGCGCCGCAACCGCCGCCGGCTGCGCATCGACTACGCCGTGCTGGCACTGCCTGTCATTATGGTGATATTCACCACAGCCCCCGCCATCGTCAGCCCCGCCTACAAGTGGGCGGATGCCGTCGGCATGGCCATACTCATGGGCTTCAACATCCTGCTTATCGTCCGCGACATCCTCGACCGCCGCCGTCAGATAGCCCGCATCCTGGCCGAGCGCCACAGCGAGGATAAGGAACGGGCAGAGGCAGCCGCCAAGACTTTCTTCGATATGCTGCGACGCAGGATGAACGATGACGATGATGAATAACGAAAGAAAGGAGGAGTGAGCAATATGAAGAAGATTATGTTCTGCGACCGCTACGGGCTGACCGAGGCCGTGCTCACGGGGCGCAAGACGATGACACGGCGCATAGTCCCACCTATCGACTACGTGGCACCGAAAAAGTATCAACCGCGCTACGACAAGGGCGACGTGGTGGCCGTGGCGCAACGCTATAAGGATGTCATAAGGATAGCTTACTGCGACGAATCCGTGTGGCAGTTCCTGGTGGAGAAAGACTTGATGCAAAGCGGCGGTGCCATTGACACCCGGCTATGCACCAGCGCAGGCTACGACAACAAGATGTTCGTCCGCGCCGACCTCATGCCCCACCGCATCCGCATCACCAGCATCAATGTCGAACTCCTGCAGGACATCAGCGATGAGGACTGTCTGAAGGAGGGAGTGGAGAAGTGGATGGACTGCTACATCGTGAGCGGCATCATGGAGCGCGGAGGCAAGAGCAACATCTGCTTTGACACCCCACGCGAAGCCTTCTCCGCCCTTATCGACAGAATCAGCGGGCGAGGCACATGGAAAAGCAATCCATGGGTAGTGGCCTACGAGTTTGAACTAATAAATAAGGAGGACTGAACTATGCCAATATTAAACATTGAACTGAGTGAATATGATGCGCTCAGAGACAGAGTGAAACAACTGGAGAGTGAGAACAAGAACCTTTCGGAGGCCATCGAAGAAAAAGCAGAGGATGGTCGTCTGAGGGTTATCAAGAAGACGGTGACGATAACGCGCAACCCGTGGAAGGTGATTAACGAACACGCATTGGACTCATGCACTGAGAAGTACGAGTTCCTGAACTTCGACGACATCGAGCAGGAGGCCAAGAGCCAGTTCTATAAGGACATGGCCAACCGCATCCAGAGCCAGGAGCAGCAGGAAATCCGAGAACTGAAAGAGCAGTTGAAGCGTAGCCAGGAGCATCTTGACAGTTCGCTCGGGCGCATCGACCGCCTGATGAAGCGCAACTGGTGGGACAGACTGTGGAATAAAGGAGTGGAATAGAACTATGGCACAACTGATAGAAAAGAAAAGGCTGGTCGGCATACTGCGTGGGTTCGACTTCGCAAAGGTGCAGCGAGTGATGGAACAGACCGACGCGAAATGGCTGCGCGAGGACGGGCGCAATGAGGTCCCGTCGATATACGACATGGTGGTGCGGTGTGAGCAACTACTGGAGTCTCTGTACGACAGTCTGCAGAAAGAAGAGAACTGCGGGAAAGAACTGGAGGTTCGCTACGGTGGCTTTTGCGCACGGTACTCTGACGGGAAGTTTTGTCTCCATTACGAGATTGAGCGTTCTGAGGAATTGGAATTTGCAGTACCAGCGCAACAATGAGAAATATTATTCTGAGCAAAGGAGAAGTTACAATGAACGATGCAAACAAATACTCAATGCAGCACGCAGATTCGCTTGACGACCTGGCAACAAGAATTTGCGGTTTCGGCTTTTATGCCAATCACAATGACGACCGCGAGCACCCCGTCCCCAAGGAGGCCGTCAGGGAATACCTGGAAGTGGGCGCAGCGTTTCAGATGAAGGAAACAGAGCCGAAGCTACAGAAGCTGAAGAAGCTGGCCGACGCCATGTATCACGCGGCGCAGTACCTGACTGCCGACGCCTCGCATCTACGCAAGGCGATGGACGAATATCATCAGTTTATTATTCAGAATATAGAGCGATATGGCAAAAGAAGAAGATAAGAAACTGTACGGGTTTGGCGTAAACTACACCAGCCTGTTTGGAGAGACGTTTGAGACTGTGGACGAACTGATAGAGTTCGCGCAGACGGAGTATGACAATGAGGACAGCGACTACTTTGACGATGAAGACCAGCATTGCATCCTCGTGAGTGCCGTTAAGCGTGTGGCCCCTTTCGACTTTGCGCCATCATTGGACGACATTGCCGACCAGATGACCGACTGCTTCTATTCGGAGCACAATATCGACGACGACGCAGAAGCCGACTATTATCCGAAGGAGGAAGCCAAGAAAGAATGGAAGGCATTTGTCGAGAAGTATTTCGACATTCCCTGCACGCTCATCGGATATGCCGATGTGGGCTGGTATGATCTGAAAGAGCATCGTTGGGTGGAAAAGAAGGAGGACTGAGCGATGACGAGATACACATTGATGCTATTCCAGATGGCATACCCCGAGCAGATAAAGATTGAGAAGAGCAAAGTGGAGGGCGGCATTCACATAGCGTGTTGGCTTCTTAATGAAGACAAAGAACCTCACATGCTTTTGTTTGACGGCGGTCCGTTTCCGACGGAAGAGAAGGTAAACGACACGATTCAGAAACTACTAACAGTACAATTAAACGAAATGTGATATGATTAACAGAAGAAGGAGTTTCTTTGGCATGATAGGATTCAACGGGTTCTGTCTGCTTGTGTTCATCGTACTGGTGGGAGTCAGTACCTACGTTCAGTACACGAAGGAGGACACCGTGACAGCCACGGTGCAGTCGATAACCACCCAACAGAGTGTCAACGGCACTGACGGCAACGTCAGCACGTCGTACACCTATCTCGTAGGCACCGACAAGGGTACGATGCAGATACAGCCCGACGGCATCATGTCGTCAACGGCTTTCGGTCAGTTGAAGGAGGGCAAGACTTACCGCCTGCACACTCGCGGCTTCTCATTCCCGCTGTTCGGTATGTACCCGTATATCATTGATGCAAAGGAGGAGGAATAGAACTATGGCACAACTGATAGAAAAGAAAAGACTGGTCGGCATACTGCGTGGGTTCGACTTCGCAAAGGTGCAGCGGGTGATGGAACGGACCGATGCGAAATGGCTGCGCGAGGACGGGCGCAATGAGGTCCCGTCGATATACGACATGG
>ERZ842401.6876-NODE-6876-length-11916-cov-3.954473_pt1 | contig 11916 bp, 4 predicted proteins | sample MGYA00521270_ERZ842401 | MGnify/ENA primary metagenome ERZ842401 (study PRJEB31892, sample SAMEA3878208) | bioreactor metagenome | biome: Moose rumen | place: Sweden | collected 2011-10 | study: EMG produced TPA metagenomics assembly of the PRJEB12797 data set... | reverse complement strand
GACCACTTGCACCGTTTGGGCAAAGGTGGTGTTCGAGATGTCGTCGTCGGCATTGTCAACGGCAACGGGATCGATGGCGACGATGTTGTCCTTGGCGCAGCCCACCAGTAGCAGGAGCGACAAGCCGCAGAGCATCAGAGGTTTACTTATTCGTTTCATGGTTTCTTTATGGGTTGATTGCATCGTTTTAACGCGGCAAATTTAGGACATATTGTCGTACTTACACAAAAAAGTCGTACTTTTGCAAACTTTTTAGTAAAAAGGAAATCGTGACATGCACAAGATATTCATCCCTATCTACCATTTCTTCGAGAAGCATAAAGCCTTGATGTACATCATCTTGGCTCTAACGAGCGTGATATTCCTCTTTTTCGGCCTAAAGATGAAATACGAGGAAGACATCACCAAACTGCTGCCTTCATCGAGCGTTGAGAGCCAGTTGGCTTTCGGTTCCATCGAGTTGAAGGACAAGATCTACATCCAAGTGACTTCGGCTGGCGAACCGTTGACGCCCGAAGCCTTGGGCGAAAGGACCGACGAGTTCATAGAACTCCTTTTCGAGCGCGATTCGGCGAGCCATTTCATCTCCAACGTGCTCTACAAGATGGAACCCGAGATGGGGCTGAACGCCCTCGATTTCGTGCTCGACCACCTGCCTTCGTTCATCGACACTGCGGCCTACCGCGACATCGCGAAAGCCATGGAGCCTGAGGCCGTGGAGAGGCAGATGTGGGTCAACTACGAGCAGATGATGGAAGACGAGACGGGCGACATCACCCAAGCCATCGCCTACGACCCGCTCAACCTGCGCGACGCCATCATGGGCGAGGTGCTTGCCAAGGGCATCGGCAGCTTCAACGTCATCGACGGCCACCTCTTCTGCCCCGACAGCACCGTGACCATCGCCTACCTCGCGCCGGCCTTCCGTTCGCTCGATTCGGGTTCGGGTACCGACTTCAGCCGCATGTTGCGTCGCGCCCAAAAGGACTTCGAGGCCATGCATCCCGACGTGAAGGTTCACGCGCACGGCAACCCCATCGGCAGCGTTTCAAACGCCAGCCGCATCAAGGCCGACTTGGTGGTCACCGTTGGCATCTCCTTGATTTTGATTCTCCTGCTTATCGGACTGTGCTTCAGGAGTTTCCAATTCATCTGGAAGCTCTTGCTGCCCATCTTCTACGGCATGATGTTCGCGCTCGCCTGCATCTATTGGCTCAAGGGCGGCATGTCGCTGATGGCGTTGGGATTGGGTGCCATCATCTTGGGCGTGGCCATCAGCTACTGCCTGCATGTGCTGATTCACCATTTCTTCGTCGGCGACCCCGAACAGCTGCTGCGCGACGAGTCGACGCCCGTGTTTCTCGGCTGCATCACCACGGTGGGCGCCTTTTGCAGCCTGCTCTTCACCGACAGCGACCTGCTGCGCGACTTCGGCCTCTTCGCCTCGTTGGCACTCATCGGCAGCACCCTGTTCGCCTTGATATTCCTACCGCATTTCCTGCCGGCACGCAAGGCCGACAGCAACAACAAGACCTTCCGCGTCATCTCGCGCATCAACAACCTGCCTGTCGACAAGAAACCTTGGTTCTTGGCGCTGATTGTGGTCGTTTTGGCCGTCGGCATCATCTTCTCGCCCAAGGTGAAATTCGACAGCGACCTCCGCAACCTCGACTACAACTCGCCTGATGAAGTGGTGGCCGAATCGCTCTACAACGCGAAAAACAACGACGGCTTCACGCACCTCTATTTCGCCACCGTGTCAACCGACCTCGACGAGGCGTTGGAAGCCGACAAGTCGCTGATGCTCATCTTGGACTCGCTGCAACGGCAAGGTCTTGTCCACGCCTATTCCGACTTGATTCCCAAACTGTTTGTCACACAAGCCGACCAAGAACGACGCATCGCCGCATGGAACGCCTATTGGACCGAGGAACGGAAAAGCGAAGCCATCCGTATGGTCGACAAGGGTGCCCTCGAGTTCGGCCTCGACCCGATGATGTTCTACGAGTTCAAGGAACTGCTGAACGCCGACTACGAGCCTGCCTCGCTGATGGAAAGCGGCGTGGTGCCCGACAACCTGCTGAGCAACTTCATCGAATGCAACGCCGACAACCAGTATATGGTGTTCACCGATGTTTCGATGCAACTCAGCGACATCGACCTCGTGACCGACGCCTTGGTGCAAAACCCCAAGACCTTCGTCCTTGAGCCGTTCTACTACTGCAAGAGCATGGTCGACGTCATCCACGACGGGTTCAACATCGCCGTGTGGATCTCGTCGCTCTTCGTCTTGGTCATCCTGCTGCTGTCGTTCCGCAACCTCATCACGGCCTTGCTGTCGTTCCTGCCCATGGTGCTCAGCTGGTTCATGGTGCAGGGCTACATGGCCCTCTTCGGCCTCGAGTTCAACCTCATCAACATCATCATCTCCACCTTCATCTTCGGCGTGGGCGTCGACTACAGCATCTTCATCACCGAAGGCCTGCTGAGCGAGGCACGGACCGGAAGCCGCGACATCCTCACCTGGCACAAGGTGGCCATCTTCTTCTCGGCTGTCATCCTCATCATCGTGGTGACGTCGCTCCTCTTTGCCGTGCATCCCGCCATCCGTTCCATCGGGCTGTGTACCCTCATCGGGATGGTCTCCACCATCATGATTTCCTACTCGTTGCAACCCTTCGTATTCAGGCAACTGATGAAGATTCCGGCCTACAAACGCAGCGTGACAAAGAAGAAAAAAGAAGAAAACAAGGATGAAAAGGCATAAAACCGAAACCGTGGCACGCTTTTTGTTAAAACTATCGTTTGTTCGTCAAACCGAGCTATCGTAATTCAACACCCATAACAAGGAAAACTCATATCGTATGAAGCATATTACCCTGATTGTCACCGCCATGCTGCTTTCGGTAGCGGCTTTCGCCCAACAAGGCATCGAGACCGATTTCACCCAGACCAAGGAAATGAAGGTTTCGGGTAAGACAACCCAAAAGGCGGGGCACATCGTTTACGACGGAAACGACCAACTTTCAATGACTTACACCCAACCCGAAGGCGACTATTTCGTCATCGAAGGCGACAAGGTGAAGATGAGCATGGACGGCAAGAAGGCCACGCTCGATGCCGAGAAGTCGAAATTGGTGAAGCTGCAACGCGCCACTTTGCTCAACTGCTTGTCGGGCAACTGGGAGCGGGCCGCCGAGGACAACGAGGCCGACCTCACCGTGAGCGAGGCCGACGGCATGCGCACCGTGCTGATCAAGGCGAAGGGCAAGGTGCCGAGAGGCGGCTATTCGTCGGTGGAAATCACCTACCGTCTTTCCGACGGCATGTTGACGCAGATGGTGCTCGAAGAGGCCATCGGCGTGAAGAACACTTATGTCATGGTATTGAATTAAGACAACAAATCAAATAACAATCAATTCACTAAACTTCAAACACTAAAATCTTACAATTATGAAGAAAGCTTTCGCTTTGGTGGCCCTTGTCGCCGCCTTGTTCGTTGCCGGAAATGTGCAGGCACAAAACATGGTTTATGTGGGTTATACCCCCGAGACTTTCACTTATAGCAATAGCTCTGCCAACTTCCAGGGCATTTGCGCTGGTTTCACCAAAAACATCAATCTGGCTCAAGGATTCGGTGTGGCCGCTGGTGCACAGTTCCGTTTGAACATGAGAAACGCAGAAGAGACTTTCATTGGCATCACTGGAAAGAACAAAGAGACTCAAGCTCTCATTGATGTGCCGATTTTGTTCAACTATGGCATTGCCATCAACCGCGACCTGACAATTACTCCTTTCATTGGTCCCATGTTAAGCTTAGGCGTAATTGGTAAAACCCAAATCACTGAAAACCTTTTCAACACTCAATATGACTATGATTGGTATGGTGATAGCGGCGTCTCCTATCGTCCCGACAACCGCTTCAACCTTTATGGGGTGTTTGGTGCCAATCTGAGGTTCTCACAGTTCAACCTCTTTGGTGGCTATCGTTTGGGACTGCTTGATCTCAAATCGAGCGACGACATCACCTTAAAAGCCAACGGGTTCTTCATTGGCCTCGGCTACAGCTTCTAATTGTTAGAGCAATCAACTGGAATCAAGAGACGCCTTCGGGCGTCTTTTTTTTTCGCTTTTCCGACCTTGCCAAACAGGTTATCAACAGCCTTTTGTTCGTAACGTGTTGATAACTTGTTGAAAACTAATCGTGTCGAAGGTTTTCCAATCGGGAACAATTCCCTATTTTTGACCTCTTGCAAAACCAGAACCTTAGATTAGATTAAATCATTAAGTATCAAATAATTAAATTTTTCAAAAGATGAAACGAAAACTATCTCTTTTGTTGACAGCGGTTTTGCTGTTGACGGGAATGAGCCTTTTAGCGCAACAAGCCACTGTCACTGATGTGCTTAATCGCGAGCTCATTGGTGTAACAGGCACCACCTATCAGAGTTGGGAAAACATAACCAGTAATTCCGATGCCGTATACGCTGGCCAAAGTGCTGGAGGAAATGAGTCCATCCAGTTGAGAAGTAACAACAGCAACTCTGGCATCATCACCACAGCATCGGGTGGCACTGTTGCCAGCATCAACGTCACTTGGAACTCAAACACGGCAACAGGCAGAACCTTAAACATCTATGGCAAGAGTTCGGCCTACAGCAACCCAACAGAGTTGTATAATAGTGACACGCAAGGTACTTTGCTTGGCACCATCGTTTGTGGCACAAGCACGGAATTGATCATTTCAGAAAATTATGAATACATCGGAATGCGTTCCGCAAATGCCGCCATGTATCTGGAGGAAATAGACATCGTTTGGACCACAAGCGGCGGCGGCCAGCAGCAAACCGTGGCCACCCCGACCTTCAGTCCGGCGGGCGGCACCTACTTCGAAACGCAGTCGGTCAGCATCAGCTGCGCCACTGAAGGGGCCTCCATCCACTACACCACCGACGGCAGCGAGCCTACCGAGAGCAGCGCAACCTACTACAACCCGTTGGACATCAACGTGACCACCACCGTCAAGGCCAAAGCCTTCATGAGTGGCTACACGGAGAGCAACACGGCCACGGCCACCTATACCTTCCCCACCCTCGTCACCATCGCCGAGGCAAAAGCCTTGGCCGTCAACGAATACGCCTTGGTGCAAGGCGTCGTCACCTTCATCGACGGGCGCAACGTCTACGTCCAAGACGGCACGGGCGGCATCTGCCTCTTCCTGAACAGCGGCACCGTCCCGTCGGCATTGGCCCTTGGCGACATGGTGCAAGCCTACGGCAAACGCGCCAACTACAACGGACTGTTAGAGCTTTCCTACATCAACGGCAACAACGCCAACGAGTTCAGTATCCTCTCGAGCGGCAACGCCTTGCCTTTGGCCGTCAAGACCATCGCCGAAATCCTGGAAGGTGGCTCTGACGCGCTGCAATGCACCCGTGTGAAAATTGAAAGCGCCATCATCGGCGCCATCAACACGAGCGGCAACACCCCGTTGACGCAAGGCGAAAGCAGCACCAACATCTATAAGGTGCCCGCCCTCACCGACATCGCGGAAGGCGACGAAGTGGACGTCACCGGCGTGGTCGGCTACTACAACGCCGTGCAGCTCCGCGTGGCCTTGGCTAACGACATCGTCTTGTCGTATGTGCCCGACCCGCAACTCAACGTCAGCCCGACCCAACTGAGCGACTTACGCTACACCTACAACAACGGCCCGTCGGCGGCAAAGACGTTCACCGTTTCGGGTTCGGACCTCGATGCCGACATCACCCTCACGGCACCGGCCCAGTTTGAGTTGAGCCTCAGTCCCGCCAACGGCTATTTCGACAGCGACGCACTCTCGCCCGTCAACGGCACGGTGACGGAGACCACTGTCTACGTGAGGATGAAAGCCGGATTGGCCGTCGGCGACTATTCGGGCAACCTCACCGTCGTTTCCGGCGACCTGAGCCAGAGCGTCGCCCTCAGCGGCACCGTCAGCGAGCAGCCCGTTGTCGCCACCCCGACCTTCTCGCCTGACGGAGGCAACTTCATCAGCGCACAGACCGTCAGCATCAGTTGCGAGACCGAGAACGCCACCATCCACTACACCACCGACGGCAGCGAACCCACCGAGAGCAGCACCGTGTATAGCCAGCCCTTCACGGTGAGCGTCACCACCACCGTCAAGGCCATAGCCGTTGCGCCCACCTACGCCAACAGCACCGTCGGCGAGGCCACCTACACCATCAACACGCCCATCACCATCGCCCAAGCCCGAGCCTTGGCCGCCAACGCCTACGCTTGCGTTGAAGGCATCGTCACCTTCATCGACGGGCGCAATGTCTATATCCAAGACGGCACCGCCGGCATCGACCTCTACCTTAATAACAATACCGTGCCTTCGGCCCTCGCCGTGGGCGACAACGTGCGTGCCTACGGACGCAAGACCACCTTTAACGGCTTGGTCGAACTGACCGGCATCAACGGCAGCAACGAGAACGCATTCCTCATCCTTTCGAGCGGCAACACCTTGCCTTTGGCCGTCAAGACCATCGCCGAAATCAACCAAGACTATAGCGGCAACAACCTGTTGCAAGCCACCCGCGTGAAGATCGAGAACGCCATCATCGGAGCCATCAACCCGAGCAGCACCACCGTCATCACCCAAGACGGCAACAGCCTCAACGTGTACCAGATTCCCACCGTCGAAGGCATGTTGCAAGGCGACTGGGTCACCTTGACCGGCATCATCGGCTGCTACAACGCGCCCCAGCTGCGTGTGGCCAACGCTAACGACATCCAATACACGCACCGTCCCACCCTGACCGCCAACCCGACCTCGCTGAGCGGCTTCACCTACGACTACGAGCAAGGCGGCCCATCGGAAGTGAACACCTTCCTCATCGGCGGCGACTACCTGACCGACAATGTGGCCGTGTATCCCTCCGAGAGCTTCGAGGTGTCGACTTTGGTCAACTTCAGACCCGAGAACCCCGCCATGATTTTCATTCCCAACTCAGGCCATTTCTACGACATCACCATTTATGTGCGCATGAAAGCCGGTCTTGAGGCTGGTACTTACAACGAACAAGTCTACGCCGTTTCGGAGAACGCCGACACGCTGTTCATCAGCGTCAGCGGTACCGTCACCGGAGGCACCACGCCGCCCGAGCCGCCCACGCCAGGCGACGGCAACTATGTGCGCATCAGCGACCTCGGCACTTTGGCTGAAGGAAGCATCGTGGTCTTCGCCGCCCGCTTCGACGACAACGCCACCGACTATTACGCCATGAGCAACACCTCGTCGGGCAAGCCCACTGGCGTGCTGTTCACCTCCACCACATCGGGCGAGGACGAAATCCTGCCCGCCTCCATCGTCGACGAGGAAAGCAGCTACTATTGGACCGTCGGCATCACCGCCAACGGCTACACCTTCACCAACGCCAACGGCGAGCTGATTGGCTACACCAGCAGCACCAACTTTGCCACTGGTGGCGACAACACCGAATGGAACATTGAAGCTGCAACGGCTGGCGATGGTGCAATGGTGCCATTGTATGAAGGTTTCACCATCACCAATGTGAATGTCACCAATAGGGCCTTCGCTTTGAACAGCAGCCACAACTATGGTCCTTATTCCACACAAAATCTCAACAACAGCGGCTACAACTTCTACTTAGACCTCTTCGTGAAGACCGAAGGCGGCGAACCGCCCATGCCCACCGTGGCCACCCCGACCTTCACGCCTGCCGAAGGCACCTATTATGAAGAACAGACCGTGAGCATCGCCTGCGCGACCGACGGCGCCACCATCCACTACACCTTGGACGGCACCGACCCGACCGAAAGCAGTCCCGTCTACACCTCGCCGCTCACCATCAGCGAGACCGTCACTATCAAGGCCATCGCTGTGAAAGACGAATACAACGACAGCAACATCGCCACGGCCACCTACACCATCCAACTCGGCTTCGTCACCATCTTCAACCAAGACTGGGAAGGCGAGATGAACGGCTGGACCTTCGTCGACGTGGAAGGCAATGCCTCGTGGAGCGTCGCCCAATACAGCGGCAACCACTACGCCTACGCCAACGGCTACAACCAAGGCGCCAACGAAGACTGGTGCATCTCGCCCGCATTCAACCTCAACGCCTACGCCAACCCGACCCTGAGTTTCCGCACGGCGAAAAACTACACGGGCAACGACCTCGAAGTGTACTTCAGCAACGACTACGACGGCAGCGACCCGACCAACGCCACATGGACCGCCCTGACCTGCAACCTCTCGACAGGCGGCTATGCCTGGACCGAATCGGGCGACATCGACTTGGGCTCCTTCAGCGGCACGAACTGCTTCATCGGCTTCAAGTACACCTGCGAAGAAGGCGGCGCAGCCGCTTGGGAAGTGGACGACATCCTGCTCATCGGGCAGACCTCCGACCCCGTCGTGACCGTCAGCCCGCTCACGCTCAGCGGCTTCAGCTACATCGAAGGCAACGGCCCGTCGGACGAGCAGAGCTTCACCGTAAGCGGAATGAACCTGAGCGGCAACGTCACCGTCAGCGAAGCCACCGACTACGAAATCTCGTTGGCCTCGGGCAACGACTTCACGGCACAGACCACCCTCACCCTCTCGCCATCGGGAGGCACCATCGAGGAAGTCACCATTTACGTCCGCCTGAAAGCCGGTCTGGAAGTCGGCGACTACAACGACGAGGACATCACCATCACCAGCGCCGATGTCGATGAAATCGACGTCACCTGCAACGGCAGCGTCGTTGAGGCTCCCGTGCCTGGCGACGACTATGTGCGCATCAGCGACGTGAGCCAACTTGTGGCCGGCAACAAAGTCATCTTGGCCGCACGTTACAACGACACCGAGAATGCCTATCTCGCCGCGTCCAACACCACGACGAGCGGCAAACTCACCACCACTGAGTTCACCAGCACGATGAACGGCACCGACGAAATCATCCCCGCCAGCATCCTTGCCGACGAGGACAACTACTACTGGACCGTGGGCGTCACTGAAAACGGCTACACCTTCACCAACGCCAATGGCGACGTGATTGGCTACGGCAACAATGGCACCAACTTCGTGATGAACGGCGAAAAGACCGAATGGACCATCACGACCGGCGTTTCGGCTCCCGAGAGCATGGTGCCTGGATACTTCGGCTTCAACATCGTCAACTTCGTTTCCGACGGTCGCGCCTTTGCCTTGCGCGTGACCGAATCGGAGAGCGTTGTGAAAGCCTACGCCACCAGCAACATGACCAACAGTGAGTACAACTTCTTCTTAGACATCTTCATGCAAGGCGAAGGCGGCACTTGCACCGTAGCCGCCCCGACCTTCAGCCCCGTAGGCGGCATCTACTATGAGGCGCAAGAAGTGACCCTCAGTTGCACCACGCCTGATGCCACCATCTGGTACAGCCTCATCTCCGGAAATGGACCTTGGACTCCATACACGGAAGCCATCACGGTTGAAGACTACACATCCATCTGGGCCTACGCCGAGAAGGAAGGCTGCAACGACAGCCCTGTGGTCAATGCGACATACGTCATCCAAGACGACCTCGTCATCATCTTCAATCAGGACTGGGAAGAGGATTGGCACGGCTGGACCGAAGTCCTCGAAACGGGCGACTCGCTCTGGCGCATTGCTTCTTACCAAGGCAACCACTACGCTTATGCCAACGGCTACAACCACCCCGCCACCACTGACTGGCACATCTCGCCCGCCTTTGATTTGGACAGCTACGACGATGTGGTGCTGAGCTTTAGAACGGCCATGAACTACACTGGTCCCACCCTCGAAGTGCTCTTCTCCAACGACTACGATGGTGAAACTCTTAATGGTGCCACTTGGATCACTCTGCCTTGCGCACTCTCTGGTGGCAGTTGGAACTGGGTCGAATCCGGAGATATCAGCCTTGATGAATTCAGTGGCACAAACTGCCACATCGGTTTCAAGTACTCCTGCTCCGATGAGGAAGCAGCAGGTTGGGAAGTCGACGACATCATGCTCGTTTCGGGCAGCAACACCAACCCCACCTTGACGGCCACACCTAATTCCATTAATGGATTCAACTACGTCGAAGGCGAAGGCCCGTCGGCTTCCGCCACCTACACCCTGACGGCAGCCAACCTTGAAGGCGAAGGCGACATCACGGTGACGGTGACCGAAGGCTTCGAGATTTCGTTAGACGACGAATACTATGGCGATGAGCTTGAAATCGCCTACGCCGACGGTCAGATTGTCGACCAACCTGTGACCATCTACGTCCGCATGGCCGAAGGCCTTGAAATCGGCAGCTATGAAGGCACCATCACCCACGAAGGCGGCGAAGCCTACACCGAGGTTAGCTTGGCCGGCACCGTCCACAGCGAGGACGAACCCGCCATCGAAGCCTTCATGCCGCTCTACATCCAAGGCAACAACGGCTCCAACAACAACCGCGTGCCCGTGGCCACAGCGGTCTACCTCGCCAACCTTGAGCCGAACACAACCTACCGCTACACCAACCAGTTCGTTGACGACAACGACGGACCCGAAACGGCAGGTGCGGGCAACGTGATCTATGCCAACCTCGACGGCTTCTATCGCAGCACCAGCCCGAGCCTCTCGACCGAAGGCGGCTACGGCGAGTTCACCACCGACGACGACGGCGAGGCCTTTGCTTGGTTCATCAACGAGCCTACGGCCAACGCCCGCTTCACGCCCGGCAACCACGTCTACCTCCGCATCCGCATCAACGACGGTCACGACGGCACCACAGTCGACAACATCTTCACCACCGACGACTACGCCACCGTACTCAACTTCGGCAACGAATACGGCGAGAACCAAGGCACGGCCTTCTATGCGAAATCGGATGAGGCTTCGATGACCTTCGCCATGATGTTTGCCACCGACGACGACTGGCGTCCCACCTACTCCACGCCTATCGAGACCACAGGTGTCGACTATGGCGGCATCAACCAATACGCCGACTTCTACAAGGAGGAAGTGGCTGGCAACAACGGTTGGTTTGGCGGCATCCTGCCCAACGACAACGAGAACGGCATCAACGTCATCTGGATCTTAGACATGGAAAGCTACGTCATCAATGACTACTATACCGAGAATGGCGAATGGCATCCCGAGGCCCAGACCATCAACCCCGCCAACGGACTCGACGAACCCATCTTCATCGACCTGACCTACGACGGCGTGGAGGAGCAAGAGGTTGAAGCCAACGTGAAGGTTTGGAGTGCCGACCACGAGTTCATCGTGGAGAACAGCGACAACGCCCACTACACGATGACCGTCTACAACCTCCTCGGCCAGCCGATGATGCAACGCCAAATCAACGCAGGCAGCACCGAGCGAATAGGCCACAGCCTCGCCACCGGACTCTATGTCATTAGCTTGCAGAACAACCAGAACAAGGTTGCAGTAAAAGTTATAGTTAAGTAATATGTTAGGTAAGTAATTCCTTCCCTTCGGGGAAAACAAAAGTCCGGGAGCGTGGCTCTCGGACTTTTTTGCTTTCAAAATAAAATGATGGAAGCATGTCATTCCTGCATGGGCATGTGCGCGAGCATGGAATCTATGCTTTTATCATTTTCTTGATTAATGCAATTTTGTTCTTTTAATCAAGTAACTCGTCAAGACTTGGTTATAGTCCTTATTAATGTCGGCCTCCACATAGTCGATTTGGTACTGATAGCAGTGGCGCAAAAGGGCTTCCTTGCGCTCCGTCATAATTTTCTTGTAGGCTTCCTGAACCTCTACGGGATTGAGTTTCAGCGTGTCGCCCGTCTCCAAGTCGACAAAACGGTAGGGACGGTTCTCGAAGTCGAGGTTTTGCTCCAAGTTGCCGTCGAAGACATGGAACAGGATGACCTCGTGCTTGTTGTATTTAAGGTGTTCCAAGGCCTCAAACATCG
>ERZ842401.6875-NODE-6875-length-11916-cov-4.396257_pt1 | contig 11916 bp, 6 predicted proteins | sample MGYA00521270_ERZ842401 | MGnify/ENA primary metagenome ERZ842401 (study PRJEB31892, sample SAMEA3878208) | bioreactor metagenome | biome: Moose rumen | place: Sweden | collected 2011-10 | study: EMG produced TPA metagenomics assembly of the PRJEB12797 data set... | reverse complement strand
CGCGCGGGTACATATATATAGGTACGCTGTCGGGCTTCGTGCGCTTCGACGGGCGGACATTCACGCCGTTCCTGAAAGGACGGCGCGAGAACATCGTGGCCTTTGCCGAAGTGGAAGGACGGGTGAGGGGCCTGGGCTTCCGCCGGCAGTGGCTGGTGGACGGCGACGAGGCGGAGCTGCGCCCCATAGACCCGCAGGAGCACTGGCAGCTGAACAACCTGAATGCGGGCAGCCTGCCCGACGGCTACGTGCTGCTGGAGGACGAACAGGAGCAGCACCGCCGGCTGTGCTGGGTGGAGCAGCGCAGCTTCCGCCCGGTGCTGACCGACCCGCTGCTCGACGAGATGACTCCCGACAGGAAGCTCTATGTTGACTCGCTGGCCACGCTGGTTCCCACGCAGGGCGGCCTCTACCTGCCCAGGAACGGGCAGCAGGCGGAGCGGCTGACCGACAAAGGCGATGTCTACACCTTGCTGCGTGCCGACACAGCCCTGCTGGCCTTTGCCTCCGACGGCCTCTACAGTTTGAAGCAGGAGGGCACATGGAAGGCGACGAGGGTGCTGGAGGCCGACTGGACGGCAGCGGCCTTCGGGCTGACCGTCAGGCGGCTGCATGGGGGCGGGCTGGTCATTGCCGACGAGCATACCGTCTACTGCTACGATGGGGCGGCGCTGCAGCAGGTGGTGACGGGTATCAACCTGATTCGTGACGTGCTGGTAGACCGCTGGGACCGCCTCTGGGTGGCCACCTATCAGGGCGTCTACTGCTTCTTCAACCGCTGCTTCACCAATCATCGGCTGACCGACCGGAACGACATTGTGCGCGCCCTGGCAGCCGACGGGGACGGCCGCCTCGTCATGGGAACGCTGAACGGCAAGGTGCTAAGGGGGACAAGGAGCATGGACCAGGGTGCCGGCGACCGCATGGAGTTTGCCGTCATCAGCGACAACCCGTCGGAATACTATGGAACAAGCGCGGTGGCCATTGGCCGGCAGGTGCTGATGCCGTGCCACGGCGACGTGGCCTGTGTGGAGCCTTCCGACACGCTGGCGCTGCGCAGCCTCGGACTGCCCTTCGACCGCTACCGCTTCCTGACGCGGCACGACAGGAAGCTGATCACCGTCAGCCAGCACTGCGTCATTGCCGCCTACGACCCTGCCACCGCCCAGCTGGACACGTTGACCACGGAGATTCCCTATCCCTGGTGCGCCGCCTTCGACGACGAGGGACGGCTGTGGGCTGGCGGCACCATGGGCGTCTATAGCCTCGGTCGCGGGGGTGAGGTGAAGAAGGCCGACTTCCCCCAGAAGCTGCTCGTCACCACGATGGAGGCCGACAGCCGTGGCACCATCTTTTTTGCCTCGGCCGACTCGCTATTCATGATTCGCAAGGGCAAGGTCAGCCCGCTGCCGGTCAGCGGGCAGGCGAATGGCGGCTCGCTGTTGGCCGGCCACGAAGTGCGCTCGCTGCACGTGTCGCCCCGTGGCTATCTGGTGGTGGCGGCTGTCGACGGGCTGCTGCTATGCCGCATTGGCAGTGACTATCAGTGCAGCGATGCCCAGTTCTTCGACCATCGTAATGGCTTCACCATGCTGGAGCCGCTGATGGCATCCATGGCCGAGACCAGCGACGGCACCGTATGGCTGGCCGGCGTGGAAGAGATGGCATCGTTCCGCCCCGAGGAGCTGCTGGCCTATAGCGAGGAAGACACCTTCATCCGTCCGCTGCCCCGCTGGTGGCAGCACTGGTGGGTGTGGCTGTCGGGGCTGGCGCTGTTTGCCGTTGGCGTGTGGGCTGTCACCCGTGGGTATGAGAAACGGCGCAGCCGCAAGAAGATGATCCGCCTGCAACGGCAGAAGCTGGAGAAAGAGCGCCAGCTGGAGACCATACGCCAGAAGGCCATCGAGGCCGACAGCACGGAGCTGGCTAAGGATATAGTGAGAATGACGGAGAAGACCGACGACGACCGCCTAACCTTCCGCACGGCCACTGGCACGCTGGTGGTGGAGAAGGGCGACATTGCCTACTTCAAGGGCGACGGCAACTATTCGCTGATGGTCGCCTTCCATGTCCAGGAAACGGTGCTCATGGGACTTGGCGCCTTGGAAAAGATGCTCGACCCGGAAATATTCGTGCGGGCCGACCGTAGCACGCTGGTGAACATCCTGAATATCAGCAGCCTGCAACCTAAGCAGCGCCGCTGCGTCTTCCGTTCGGCCAACGGCCAGGAGGTGGAGGCCAAACTGCTGGCACCAGCCTTCAAACGGCTGCAACAGCTGTTATGACTTGCAGGCTCTACGCCCCGTAGGTATGTACTGAGGTGCCCTGGGCTGCGGGCAGGTAGTTGATGCCCCACCAGCACATCTGCAGCAGGACGAAGCAGACCACAAGCATCCAAAGGGCAACACGCGGGTTGCTCTTGGGATAGCGGCGATAGTGGATGTAGGCCAGATAGCCCAGCCAGGTGGCGGCGGCCCAGGTCTCCTTAGGATCCCACGACCAGTAGTGGCCCCAGGCCTCTTTGGCCCAAAGGGCACCAAAGAGCATGCCGAAGGTCATGAAGGCCAGGCCTACATAGACAAGGTTGTCGACAGAACCGAGAAGTGCTTCTGTTCTCTCACCTCTCACCTCTGACCTCTCACCTCTGAAAATCATCCACACCGCCATGAGGAAGGCGGCACCCAGCATGGCATAGGCGAACATATAGACAATGACATGGGGGGCAAACCAGGGACTTTGCAGTGCAGGCATCATCATCTTGGTGTGAATCTCGGGCTTGAAGAGGTTCACACAGATGAAGACGGTGGACATGACGGTGGAGAAGATGAGAATCCACTTGTAGCGCCAGCGGCTGTAGACGAACAGTCCGGCCAGGGGCAGGAACAGCGAGTACCACAGGCGCGTCTCGCCCATGGTGCGCATGGGGGGACGCTCTAGCGTGATCCACATCGACAGGATATAGACGAAGAAGACTGCCAGCCCCAGCACGGTGAGCCCGATGGCGGCCTTCACCTTACCTTTCCAGGCGAAGAATGCACCTGCGGCCCATAGCAACAGGGCGGTGACGGCGAAATAGACGAATGAACTCCAGCTCATATTTTAGACGAATGTACGAATGGACGGGTTTATTTTTTGCCTTTGCCGGTGAAGAGCAGTAGGAGGGCACCGGCCAGCATCATGAAGATGCCGGCATAGACCCAGGGCAGCCAAGGATCGCTGACCATTTCGAGGATGCTGATCTGGCAGGCATCACCGGCCTCGGTCAGGCGGTAGTCTTTCTGGTAGATTTTCCAGCCATCCACCTCCACGGGCTTGTTCACGTCGATGGTGGCAGCATACTGGTGCTGCGATGCCTTGGAATAGATGATGACCTCGGAGGCATAGCGCTTCGGCGTGATGCTGTCCTCGTACAGCTCCATGATGAAGTGCTTCAGCTCTATGGCCAGCGGCAGCTCCACCTTGCGCCCCGTATCGTCCATGGCGAAACGCTCGTACTGATGGAAAGCCTCGGTGCCCGAGAACATGTTTGCCATCTCGGGATGGTTCGTCGTCCACATCTGCAAGCGCTGCATGTCGGCATTGCCCAGCGTGCCGGCGGCAAGGGCCAGGAAGAGGCCCAGGTGGTTCAGCAGGAAGGATAGCCTCCCCCAGCTCCTCCAGAAGGAGGGGAGCCTTTGCAGGATGACCAGCCCCAGGATGAGCTCAATATAGGTGTAGATGAGCACGAAGGGCCAGAAGGTGAGCATGTCGCTGAGCCAGGAGCCGTTGGCCTCCTGTCGCGTCAGGCCCATGATGACCGTCAGCACGGCGGCATAGATGAGGGCGGGTACGGCAGCCCCGAAAGTTCCCAGGAACTGGAAGGCATAGACCTTACGGCGCAGCAGGAAGAAGGCCACGATGAAAAGCACTAGCATGGCCAGCGCCAGGATGTTCACCGGCCAGGCAAACAGGCGCCACTGAATGGGACCGACGCTCAGCTGGAGCATCAGTCCCACTAGGATGAGTGCGGCACCGATGAGGAAACCCTCAGTCAGCCGCCAAGGTTTTTTCATATCATTCGTAATAATAATTAAGCCTAGTACTTCAAGTTGTTTTTTCCGTTTACTTCTCGGGCAGCATGACCACCTCGATGTGGTTGCCGCTGCTGAGCAGCTTTTCGCGGACGAACTTGCTGAGGGCCTCGGGCGTCAGGGCCTCCACGGTCTTCTTGTAGTCGTGGTAGATGTCCACGCCGTAGGTGCGCATCTTGTCGATGGCGCCCACCCAGTAGCTGTTGGTCTTGGCGTCAATGTCGATTTGCTTCAGCATGTAGTCCTTCACCTTCTGCAGCTGGTCGGCATCAATCTGCTTGGCCACGCTCTCCATGCCTTCGTGCAGCAGGCGCAGGGCCGTCTCGCTCTTGTCGGGGTTCATGGGGCAGTAGGCCATCAGCATCAGCTGGGGCTTGCCGGTGCCCAGGCTCAGCTGGCCGGAGGCGCCGCAGCTATAGGCTGCACTCTCGTCTTCGCGGATGGTCTTCAGATAGATCATCGACAGCACCTGGCCGACGGCGTCGATCTTCACGGCATTCTCCAGTGTGTAGTCAGTGTCGGCCATCCACATCTCGCGGGCCACGGCCTTCGGGCTCTCGCTCTTCATGGTGAAGTGGTTCTTCACCTTGCCCTTGGCATAGCTGTCGATGTTGCGATACTGCTCGGCGGGCTCGCCCGTAGCGGGCAGGGCAGCCAGATACTGCTCGATGAACGGCTTGATCTGCTCCTCGTCGAACTTACCCACGATGGTGAAGGTGAAGGCGCCGGCATTGCGATAGCGCTCCTTGGCAATTTCGAGGATGCGGTCGTAGCTGATGTTCTGCAAGTCCTCGACGTGGGGGATGCGATAGCGGGGATTGTGGTTATAGAGCGTGTTGGTCAGCGAGTCGCTATAGACCATATCGGGCGAGAGCGACATGTTCTTCAGGGCCATGTCGAGCATGTTCACCAGGTTCTGGTACTGCTTCTCGTCTTTGCTGACATTGGTGAAGTAGAGGTAGACCATCTGGAACATTGTCTCCAGGTCTTTCGGCGTGGAGTGGGCCGACACGCGCTGGCGACCGTCGGACAGCGACAGGTTGGCATTCACGTTCTTGCCGGCCAGGGCTTTCTCTAGTTCGGTGCTCGAGAAATTGCCCAGTCCGCTGATGCCGATGATGTCGTCGAATACCTTCAGGTTCTCGAAGTCCTTCTCGCCATAGAGGCTGTTGCCGCCATAGGCCCAGCCGCTGAGCACCACCTCGTCGTCCTTATAGTCGGTGGGCATGAGCAGCACGGTGGCACCGTTCGAGAGCTTCAGCTCCTTGTAGTTGAAGGTCTTGTCGGCCTTCTCGCTGACGATGCTGCCCTTCTGGGGCATCTCGCTGATGAGGGGCTCATCCTTCACGTTGTCCACGTAGGCGGTCAGCTCCTCGGCACGGGCCTTAGCCACGGCAGCCTGCATGTCCTGCTCGGTGGGGTAGGTCAGTCCGTCGGCCTCGCGTGCCCATTCCATCACCACCAGGTTCTTGTCGCTGTCGGTAATCAGCTCGGGCAGCACCATATTGATGGCTTCTACGGGAATGCTGGGGGCCAGCATCTGCATGGTCTGATAGAGCGTCTCGATAGAGGGGATGGGCTCGTTGGTCAGGAAGTTGTCGCGATATTCATTGCCAAACTGGTCGTTGGTAATCTTGGCGCGGTTGGTGAACTGCTTCTCCAGCGAGCTGAGATAGTCGGCCTTGGCACGCTCGTACTCCGTGGCGGTGAAGCCAAACTGGGCCACGCGACGGGCTTCACGAATCAGGGCAGTGAGCGTCTCCATGTCGCGACCGTCCTTGGGAATGCCAATCAGCTGGAAGGCGTCCTTGGTCGATGCCAGCAGATAGTTGTCGTCGTCGCCCATGCCTTGCAGGAAGGGGCAGTCGGGCTCGTTGGTCAGCTCTTGCAGACGGGCGTTGAACATGTTGGCAATGACGTTCTTGATGTACATCTCCAGCAGATAGTCCATGTTCTTCTTCTCCTCGGGCTTGGTGGCATCATGCTTCATGAAGACGATGATCTGGTTCATCTGCATCTCCTTGTCCTTCTCGAAGATGTAGATGGCCTCCTCGTTGTCGGGCACCTCCTCGGGCACCACTTTCGGGGCCTTGGGATCCACCTTGATGCCGCTGAACAGCTCTTTCACCTTCTGCTCAAAATGGTCGACGTCGATGTCGCCCACCACGATGATGGCCTGGTTGTCAGGGCGATACCACCTGTAGTAGTAGTCGGCCAGCTCCTGGCGCTTGAAGTTGTCGATGACGCTCATCAGGCCGATGGGCATGCGCACACCGTACTTAGATCCAGGGTACATCTTGGGCAGGGCACGCGTAATCATGCGCTGCGAGGGGCCTTCGCCCAGGCGATATTCGTTGTGCACGACGTCGCGCTCCTTCACTATTTCCTCTTCTTCCAGCAGCAGGCCGTTCGACCAGTCCTTCAGAATAAGCATACACGAGTCGAGGGCCGTCTGGCGGGTGGTGGGCACGTTGCACACGCGATATACCGTCTGGTCAATCGAGGTGTAGGCATTCAGGTCGCTGCCGAACTCCACGCCCAGTGAACGGGTGAACTCAATGAGGTCGTTGCCCTTGAAGTGCTCCGAGCCGTTGAAGGCCATGTGCTCCAGGAAGTGGGCCAGGCCGCGCTGGCTCTCCTCCTCCTGGATGGAGCCTACGCGCTGGGCAATGTAGAAATTGGCCACATGCTCGGGCCACTCATTGTGGCGGATGTAGTAGGTCAGTCCGTTGTCCAGTTTACCGATGCGCACGGCTTCGTCAATGGGGATTGGCGGCATTTGCATCTGTGCCGTCATGGCAGTGGCTCCTGCAAAGAAAAGCACTGCTGCCACAAACATTTTCTTCAATTTCATAATTTAGTAAGTAGGTTGATAATTAATTCGGGTGCAAAGGTACAACAAAAAAAGATACACTGCAAGAAATAGGGGGCTTTATTTTGTCTGCAATCCTTTTGTTTATGTTTTCTTGCGCAGTTCGTTGGGCGAGCAGCCGTGGATGGCCTTGAAGTTGCGGTAGAAGGAGACGGGGCTGGCAAAGCCGGAGCGGGCCGAGATCTCCGACAGCGGCAGCTCGGGGTGGCTGTGCATCAGCCGGATGGCATGGTCCACGCGTTTGCGGTTGACATATTCCGAGAACGACATTTGCATGTCGACATTGATGGCCTGGTAGATGTAGTTGCGGTTGGTGTTGAGCAGCTGCACCAGGTCGGAGAGCTTCAGCTGGGGGTTCAGGTAGAGTTGCTGTTCGTCCATGGCCTGCTCTATGCGCTGCTTCAGCGAGAGCGACGGGGCGGCAGCCTGCGAAGCATCAGCCGGTTCCGGCTGCATGTCGGCTGCCAGTTCGGTGTCGGCCATGGTCTGGTCTTCCCGGTGCAGCTCCTCAATGCCTCGCTGCTTCATGCCAATATAGCCTACGGCGAAAAGCAGCAAAGAGAACAGGGTAGAGGGAATGACCAATATGGCAACGTCGTCGGTGAAGCGGTGGCGCCCCACCATGCTGCTGGCAAACGAGATGACCGACGTGCCAGTGAAGATGATGAGCATCAGCTTCACCCACGTGAGCTGCTTGTCTTCGAGCGAAGAGTAATAGTGCTCCAGCTGGTGGTCGTAGCTGTTGATGCGGCTGAAGCCCAACCACAGAATGGGCAGCAGCTCCAGGCCGAACAGCGTTTTTGCCACGATGTGGACCGTCGTTTGGCTGCTGGCCAGCCCCGTGGCGACGGGACGGTTGTTGTAAAGATAACTATCGATGAAATGGGCAGTTTCTGCGGGTTCCATGAGCAGATAGAGCACGCCTACCGCCAGGCCAAAGCACAGCCCCGGTGCCACGAGCACGGCCACTTGCCATAGGGGGATGCGGAAGCTGGTGAGACACATTATATATATATAATAGAGGGGGAACACCAGCAGATTGCAGGCGCAATAGAGCGAATCGGTGAACGGCACGACGGCTATTTCGCGGCAGAAGAACACGCTATGGCAGAAATAGAGCAGCGTGGCCACGGCCATGAAGACCGTCAGCGCGCGCAGTGCACGGGTGGGGCGCAGCAGCAGCTCCAGCAGCATGACGGCTGTCAGCGTGGCACAGACGAAAAAGGGCATCAAGGCCAGAAAATAGTACTCCATCGGTGCAAAGTTACGAATTAGTAACAGAAAAAACAAGGAAAGAGGCGCTTTTCTGCAATTTTTGCAAGTTTGCAGTTGAAAAATGCAAGTATTTTCTGTGATTATGATACAAAGTTCTGTGATTTTGTTACTGCATCTTTCTGAACTATTGCTTACCTTTGTATCAAATTTCTAAACACAAATCATGATGAAGAAACTACTACTTATTTTCGCCCTCATGCTGGCCGTTCCCCTAGGGCTGCTGGCGCAGGGCTCGACGTGGTCCTCGGCCACACAATTGCCCCTGGGGCAGGACAAGAGTGGACAGTTGTCCAAAGACCGGACGGAAGACTGGTGGACATTCACCGTCGGCCAGGACGGAGCAGCCACCATCACCGTTACCCCCGGCAGCGGACTGCGCGTCAGCGACGTGCGCCTCTACTACTATGAGTACGCCAGCGACGGAACGCCCGTCAACTACTGGACGCGCAGCGACAACAACTATTGGATGAACCCTGGCTGGTATCAGGGCAGCTTCACCGCTTATAACCTGGCTCCCGGCAGCTATCTCGTCCGCGTTGAGCGCGGCGAGGGTGCCGATTCGTACACCATCAATTGCAGCTTCACGGCCAACAGCTATGCCAACAACAGCGAGGTGGACGACTGGAACAATGCCAACACCCTGCCCAAGGACACACCCAAGCAGGGGCATCTGGGCTATGGCTATGCTGCCAGCGGCGAGGACAACTATGACTGGTGGGTCTTCACCGTTACGGAAGACGGGCAGACGACCATCAACATCAAGCATGAGATCAGCGTGCGCATCAGCGACATGCGCCTCTTCTACTATGAGTATGCTGCTGATGGTGCCATTGTGAACTACTGGACGCGCAGCGATAACAGCTACTGGGTGAACCCCGGCTGGTACGAGGCCACCCTCACCATCCCCAACATGTTGCCTGGCAAATATCTCATCCGCATAGAGCGTGGCGAGGCCCAGGGCGGCTACGAGCTGACCTACACCCACACCCCGTGCACCTATACCGTGGACAAGGAGCCTAATGACTGGAACGATGCCCACACCCTGCCCCTGAACACACCCAAGCAGGGACACATGGGCTATGGCTATGCCGCCAGCAGCGAGGACAACTACGACTGGTGGACCTTCGAGGTGAAGCAGGACGGTGCCGCTACTATTGACATCAGCCATGAATCCTCCTTGCGCATCAGCGACGTACGTCTGTTCTATTATGAATATGGCGATGGCCAGCCTGTAAAATACTGGACGCGCTCAGATAACACCTGTTGGATGAATCCCGGCTGGTACAGCGGCAGCATACGCGTTCCCAACCTGGCTCCCGGCACCTACCTCATCCGCATCCAGCGTGGCGAGGGCCAGGGCGGCTACGAGCTGACCAGTACTTTCGAGCCGCAGGAGTATACGAACGACAACGAACCCAACAACGACTGGGACAAGGGCTTGGTCAGAAACTACCTGGCCCGTGGCCAGGAGAAGCAGGCACACCTGGGCTATGGCTATGCCGCCAGCAGCGAGGACGACTACGACTTCTTCCGCATTACCGTGCCCCGCGACGGCACCGTGAGCCTCGTCTACACTCCCACCAGCGTGAACAGTGCCTTGCGTGTGAGCGACGTTCGCTTCTATTATATAGAGTACGCTAGCGACACCCATCAGCCCGTGAACTACTGGGCACGTACGGATAACGCCTATTGGATGAACCCAGGCTGGTATGCCGGCACGCTGACCATTCCCAACGTGGCACCTGGCGACTATCTGGTGCGCGTGCAGCGTGGCGAAGGCAGCGGTGCCTACTCGCTGAAATATGAGTTTACGCAGAACAGCCTGCCCAACAACCCCGAGCCCGACGACTGGAACAAGGCCACCGCCCTGCCCGAGGGGACCACGCTCTCCGGCCACCTGGGCTATGGCTATGTCAGCAGAAGCGAGGACAACTATGACTGGTACACCGTCACCATGGCAAAAGCTGGCACGCTGAAGGTGAACATACAGCCGGAGTCAACGCTGCGCATCAGCGACCTGCGCCTCTACTACTATGAGTACGACAAGGACGGCAACATAGTCAACTACTGGGCACGCACCAAGGGCAACTACTTTGTGAACCCTGGCTGGTATGCTGCCTCGCTGACTACTGAGAACGTTGATGCCGGTACCTATCTCATCCGTGTGGAACGCGGCGAGGGGCAGGGCAACTACCGCATCTCCTTCAATGCCGACCTGGCCGACGTGGAGCCGCTGAAGCCGCTGGAGGATGAAGGCGTTGGCCAGAAGAACTGCTTCGTAGTGTGGCTCAGCGATACCGAGAAACATGTCTATCCGCTCAGCGAAAAGCCTATGGTCACCATGGCCAATGGCCTGTTCACCCTGAGCACCATCAACACCACCGTGACCTATCAGCACGACAAGGTGGTGAAGTTCACCCTGACCAGCGACGAGACCGTGGGCATTGAGCAGGTGGAAGAGCAGCGCCAGCCCACTGTGGAGCGTTTTGCCGACCACGTCGTCATCAGCGGCAGCAAGGCCAATAGCCCCGTCTCCATATATAATATGAGTGGACGCCTTGTCGGCACCCAGCGCACCGATGGCACAGGCTATGCCGAGGTGCAGCTGTCACAGCTGCCGGCAGGCATCTACGTAGTGAAAACCGAGCATGTAACCATCAAAATAGCAAAGCGATGAAAAAGAACAGCAGCATATTGAGAACCCTGGCGGTGGGCGTCGTCCTTGTTGCAGCAGCCTTGCACGTGCAGGCACAGGGCATCTACGTGAATAAGAAGAATGGCGAGAGCATTGCCTATCCCAAGGCCATCTTCGACCGTGTGACTCCGACGACCCAAGGGGCACAGCGCGGTGTGGACGTATGGAAGAACGATGGCACCAAGGACACCTACATGGAGAACGAACTGACGAGCATCACCACCTATGAGGTGGACTTCGACGACCGCATCACCCAGGACATTCCTGAAGAGTATCTCACCAAGATGAGTGCCTACATGCCCATCTATAGCGGCAACACGCCTCCCAATATTGAGGGCGTCTATAAGATGAGCACCACGGTGATGGTCTATAACTCCGACGTGAACAGCAGCTATCAGGCGGGCAAGGAGTTTAACGATGTGGTGCCGGAATACACCGAGCAGAACATGTCGCAGAACACTGTTCAGTTCCGCTATCAGCAGCGCAGCGGCACCACGGTGACCTCCAATTCCTCCAAGGAAGAAGCCAAGGTGCTGGGCGAGGGCGACACCTTCACTACCTATACCGTCGTTGAGACCAACAGCTCCGACGGCTTATGGTCGAAGACCGCCACCCTCTGTTCTGGCAAGAAGGTGAACGGGGGTGTGAAGGACTTCTTCTACGCCATACTGATGCTCGACAAGACCGACCCGAACGGGCAGATGATGAATGTGGGCGATTTCCGTGTCTTCAAGGACAAGGACGGCATGAGCGAGAATGATGCATGGCGGGCTCGCATGAAGACGCCTGTCACCATAGAGGATCAGCTGCCCAATGTGCTGGATGCTGGCAAATAGCCGCTAGGATAATGGTGAAATGAAAATATAGATTAATCGTGGCGGGAGGCTGCAGCACCAGGCTGTAACCTCCCGCACTTGTTCGCCCGGCATGGGCATAATCTAACGGGTGTAAGTCCCGAGCGCGGCCTAATAGCGGCAAGCGCACAGCCAAGGACAAGGTGCCAA
>ERZ842401.6874-NODE-6874-length-11917-cov-46.853988_pt1 | contig 11917 bp, 4 predicted proteins | sample MGYA00521270_ERZ842401 | MGnify/ENA primary metagenome ERZ842401 (study PRJEB31892, sample SAMEA3878208) | bioreactor metagenome | biome: Moose rumen | place: Sweden | collected 2011-10 | study: EMG produced TPA metagenomics assembly of the PRJEB12797 data set... | reverse complement strand
CCGCCGAAGGATACACCCTCGACGTAACCCCCGAAGGGGTGAAGATTACGGCCGCGGGCGAAGCGGGAGCGTTCTACGCCCGCCAGACCCTGGACCAGCTCGCGCAGGCAGGCAAAGTGCCCTGCGTGCACATCACCGATTATCCCCGCTTCAGCTGGCGCGGCTTCCACGTGGACCCCTGCCGCCATTTCCTCAGCGTGGAGGACACGAAGCGGCAGATAGACGTGCTGGCAAAATACAAGATAAACGTCATGCACTGGCACCTGACCGACGACCAGGGCTGGCGCATAGAGATAAAGAAATGGCCCCTTCTCACCAAAACGGGCGCTTGGCGCACCGAGTTCGACGGCAGCGTGCACGGAGGTTTCTACACCCAGGAAGAGGTGAAGGAAGTGGTGGCCTATGCCGCCGAACGCCACATCACCGTGGTCCCCGAAATCGAGATGCCCGGCCACGCCATGGCCGCCATCCGTGCCTATCCCGAGCTCTCCTGCGAGAAGAAGCCTATCGGCACTTTCTACACCTGGGGCACCTCCAACGTGGTTTTCTGCCCCGGACAGGAAGAGACCTTCGAGTTCCTGGAAGACGTGGTGGCGGAAGTGGCCCCGCTCTTCCCGGGCGAGTATTTCCACCTCGGGGGTGACGAGTGCCTCAAGGACAAATGGGAGGTCTGCCCGGCCTGCCAGGCCCGCATCAGGGCCGAAGGCCTGAAGGCGGACGAAAGCGGCAGCGCGGTGGAGAAGCTCCAGAGCTATGCCGTGCAGCGCATGGAGAAGATACTCGCCGCCTACGGCAAGAAGGCCGTGGGCTGGGACGAAATACTCCAGGGCGGTCTCAGCAAGAGCGCGACGGTAATGTCCTGGCAGGGCGAGAAGGGCGGAATAGCCGCAGCCAAGGCGGGCAACTTCGTGGTGATGACACCCTCCCACGAAGGCATGTACCTCGACAGCTACCAGGGCGACCCCAAATGCGAGCCGGAAGGGTTCGGGCGCGACGTCCCCCTGAAGAAAGTCTACGACTACGACCCCGTTCCCGCAGAACTCGCCGAGGCGGGCGCGGAAGGCTATGTGCTCGGCCTCCAGGGGAATCTCTGGTCGGAATACATCTACAGCACCGCGCACCGCGAATACATGCTCTTCCCGCGCATCCTCGCCATAGCCGAAACTGGCTGGACTCCGGCGGAGCGCAAGGACTGGGAAGACTTCTCCCGCCGCGTGGACGCACATGCGGCCAGGCTCGGCTCTTACGGAGTGAATTACCATATACCGCTTCCGCAGCAGCCGGAGGGTTCCTGCGACCGTCTGGCGTTCACCGACTCGCTGAGCGTGAGTTTCGTGACCACCAGGCCCGAGAAGATGTTGTTCACCCTTAATGGCAGGACCCCCGGCCGGAAGTCGGCTCAGTACACCTCTCCCCTCACCTTCACCGAAAGCGGCACAATAAAGATACGCACCGTCCTTCCCGGCGGGCAGATGAGCCCCGTGCGCACCGTGACGGTGACGAAGGAGCAGCCCGCCCCTGCGGTGCAGACGGGGGAACTTCAGCCCGGACTCACCCTCCGCAAGACCTACGGCCGCTTCACCCGCGTCTCCGAGATGGAGAAGGCGGAGGACTGGCAGACCGTGGAAATCTCCGACCTGCGGGAAATCACCTCCCAGGAGGAGCGTCCGCGCGACATGCAGGACGTGAAATTCTACGGAGCCGTGGCCACGGGATACTTCAACGTCCCGAAGACAGGAGTCTGGCGCTTCTCCACCGTGAACGACCAGCTCTGGATAGACGGTAAACTCCTCATCGACAACGACGGCACGGTGCGCCGCCACTCCACGGCCGACGCGGAGACGGCGCTCGAAAAGGGCCTTCACGAAATAAAGATCGTCTTCCTCAGCAACGTCTCCGGCGGCTGGACCTCCTCCCGCAACAACGGAGGCGTGGAGATGATGCTCCGCCCCGAAGGAAGCTGGCACAGACTGAAACCCAATGCACTATATCATTAATTCAACCCATATAACCATGAAACACAAAACAGTCCGATTGACAAGGCTGGTTGTTCTTGGCTGCCTGATGATGCTGGGAGGCGTGAATGCGTTCGCCCAGTCCTTTACCGTCAAGGGTAAAGTCATCGACGGCGAGGGACTTCCCGTCATTGGAGCCGGCGTGACCATCAAAGGCACGACAACCGGCGCGGCTGCAGACATGGACGGCAATTTCTCCATCACGGTACCCGGAGAATCCACCGTCCTGCAGGTCGTGACGCTCGGCTACGCCACCGAAGAGGTGACGGTGGGCAAGCAGCGAAACCTCACAATCGTGCTCAGGGAAGACACCGAAACCATCGAGGCCACGGTCGTCGTGGCTTACGGTACGCAGACGAAGGCGACCGTCACGGGCGCACTCACTGCCATCGACTCGAAGGCTCTGGTCAAGGCTCCGGTTGCGGACGTTACGAACGTCCTTGCGGGCCAGATGCCGGGTGTCTCCACCGTGCAGGAAAGCGGCCAGCCGGGTGAAGACTACGCCCGAATCTACATCCGCGGCGTCAGTTCCCTCAGCGACGGAGCCTCCACTCCCCTCATCCTCGTGGACGGAGTGGAACGCCCGTTCAACACAGTGGACCCGAATGAAATCGAGAGTCTCTCCATCCTCAAGGATGCGGCCTCCACGGCAGTGTTCGGCGTAAGGGGCGCAAACGGCGTCATCATCGTCACCACCAAGCGCGGCGATGCGGGCAAGCCCAAGATTTCGGCAAGCACCATCACCGGTGTGCAGGTCCCCCTGTCCTACATCACCCAGTGCTCCAGTTACGACTATGCCCGCTACTACAACGTCTATCAGCAGAACGACGGCAAGACCGAACCGGGGCTGTTCTTTACCCGCGAGGCCATCGAGGCATACCGCACCGGGTCCGACCCCATCATGTTCCCGAACACCCAGTGGCACGAACTCATGTTCCGCGACGCTTTCCTCCAGACGAAGAACAACATCAACATCTCCGGAGGTTCCGACAAGGTCCGCTACTTCGTCTCCATGGGCTACCTGTTCCAGAACGGTCTGCTCAAGCAGATCCCGAACATGAACTACAGCAACAACTTCTCCTACAACCGGTATAACTACCGCGCCAACCTGGATTTCAAGCTCACGGAAACCACTGACATGAAATTCAACATCAGCGGCGTCATCGGCGACACCCGCGAGCCCATTCCCAACGGCCACGACAACATCTGGATGCTGACCATGCTGTGGGCGCACCCGACCGCATCCCCGGGCCTTGTCAACAACATGCCCGTAACCCAGGTGGCCGAGAACGCGCTGCCCGACGGCCTCACCAGATGGAACGGCTGGGAATACTACTACTATTCAGGCTACTTCAACAAGTACAAGACCACCCTGGGTATGGACATGACCATCACCCAGAAACTGGACTTCATAACCCAGGGGCTCAGCGCCTCGGTAAAAGGCAGCTACGACACCTCGATGGCCATCACCAAGAAGCGCACGGGCTCGGGCGGCTACCACCAGACTATCACCTACGCATCCTGGGCCAACGACAGCGGACTGGCGATGAGCGATCCGGCTTTCGACCGCACCTATGTGCCGGTCATCTCCGGAAGCGAGCCCACCATGAGCTACAGCGAATCCACGTCCGACGACAAGTCCTGGTACCTGGAAGGCCGCGTCGACTACTCCCGCAAGTTCGACGGAAAGCATGCCGTCAGCGGACTGCTCCTTTACAACCAGACGAGGGACTATTATCCTACCTACTACTCCTGGCTGCCCCGCGGCTATGTGGGATTCGTGGGCCGCGCCACCTACGGCTACAGGGACAAGTACCTGCTGGACGTGAGCGCCGGTTACAACGGTTCCGAGAACTTCGCCCCGGGCAAGACGCGTTACGGCTTTTTCCCGTCGGCATCAGTCGGCTGGGTCGTCTCCGAAGAGAAGTTCATGAAGAAAGCGAAGTGGGTGGACTTCCTGAAGGTCCGCGCCTCCATAGGAAAGGTCGGTAACGACCAGGGTTCCTCCGCGCGCTTCATGTACATGGAGGGGGTCTGGAACGAGTCCGGTTCCTATTATTTCGGCTCCGGCAACAACGGAAGCGTCCCGCGTTACGAGATGGGCACCCCGGGCAACGAGGGCGTCACCTGGGAGACCGCTCTCAAGAGCAACCTCGGTCTCGACTTCGACCTGCTCAACTACCGCCTGCACTTCTCCGGCGACCTGTTCAAGGAGCACCGCACCGGCATCCTCATTTCCCCGAACTCGCTGCCCGGCATCATTGCAACCTCCCTTCCCAACATGAACCTCGGCATCGTGGACAACAAGGGCTACGAGGTCGACCTCGGCTGGAAGGACAACATAGGCAAGTTCACCTATGACCTCAGCGCCAATGTGACCTACGCCCACAACACCATCATAAACATGGACGAGGTCACTCCCCAGGAGTCCTACCAGGCCTTCACCGGAGGCTCCACCGGACGCCGGCTGCTCTACCAGTTCGAACGCCTCTACCAGAAGAGCGACTTCTACACCGACGAGAACGGAGTGCTGCGCCTGAATCCCGACCTTCCGAAACCCACCACCACGGTCTATCCCGGCGACGCCATGTACAAGGACCTCAACCACGACGACGTCATCGACGGACTGGACATGATGGTGGACGGATATCCCGACAGGCCCGAATACGTGTTCGGCTCCAACTGGAAGTTCGGCTACAGCGGATTCAACCTCACCCTCAACTGGATTGCCGCAACCCACGTGAGCCGCGTGCTCAACATGGACTACCGCATCCCGTTCACGAACTCCGGCCACCGCGGACTGCTCAAGTACTTCGCGGACAACTGCTGGATTCCCAATGACAACGACTGGGCCCCGGGCCGCGAAGACGGCACCCTGCCCCGCTTCACCAAGACCAACTACCCCTGGAACTCCCTCAACTCCACCCTGTGGACCCAGGATGCCTCGTACATCCGCCTGAAGAGTGCCAGCTTCGGTTACACCTTCTCCCGCAACAAGTTCTTCGACAAGCTGGGAATCAGCACGCTCGGACTCATGTTCACGGGTTACAACCTCCTCACTTTCACGAATATGACAATCCAGGATCCGGAAGCCAAATCGGATGATTCCGACGGCGGATACCCCCTCGTGAAGACCTACAACATCGCGCTGAACATTTCCTTCTGAACCGGTTGAAAAATGAAACATTTCGCAAAAACACTCGCAATATCCCTCCTGGGAGCCGGTTTGGTCGCATGTGAAAGCCTCCAGCTCGGTGACGCCGGCCTGAGCGTGGCCCCGGAGACCTCGGGCGCCACCATCGACACCCTGTTCGCCACCGTCAAGGACGCCGACAAGGTGCTCGCTTCGGCCTACTACTATCTTCCCTACGGGCTGATAAGCTCGTTCGACAGCAAGATGGGCAACGACATCCTCGAGTCCATCACCGACCACTTCGTCTCCAACAAGCACTCAGACGGCGACGGCCCGAACAACCTTTATTACACCGGATCGCTGAACGCCAGCACCGCCAGCAGCGACTTCCGCGGCGCCACCTACAAGTTCGGGGACGAAAAGGACTACACGGCAATACGCTACGCCTGGATGTTCCTCGAGAACGCCGACCGCATCCCCGACGCAGACCCTGCCACCCTTGAGCAGAAGAAGGCCGAGGCGAAGGTCTGCATGGCCATAGCCTACGCCAACATGCTCCGCTATCTGGGAGGCGTTCCCATCCTCGACCACGCGGTCCGCACGGACGAGGACATGCACTATCCGAGGAACACCTTCGCGGAAACGGTGGATTTCATAGTGAAGCTCTGTGACGAAGCCGCCCCGAATCTCCCGTGGAACGTGAGCGCGACGGAGGACGGGCGCATGACCAGGGCCGCGGCCCTCGGCCTCAAGCTCCGCGTGCTCTGTTTCGCCGCGAGCCCCACCTTCAATTCCGACAAGCTCTGGCGCGCCGACGCCGACGAATACACCTGCTACACCAACTATGACGCCGCCCGCTGGCAGAGAGCCAGGGACGCCGCCGACGAGTTCATGAAGCAGCAGCTCGCAAACGGCTACTATGCTCTTGTGCAGGCCTCTCCCGACGGCACCGGAACCATCACCCCCAGAGCCTACCGCCTGGCCTACCGCAAGGGTTATTTCGAACGCGGAACCACGGAGACCATAATCTCCATCCGCAAGTCGAACAGCACCAGTTACCACAACAGCCACATCGACCTCCAGGACGACTACGGCTGCGGCGGCACCCTGAACTGGGTGAACAAGTTCCCGTGGGCCGACGGCACCCCGTTCCCCGAGGACTTCCCCTGGGAGGACAAAGCGGCATGGCCCGAGCATCCCTTCTTCAAACCCGACCCCACCGGCCAGATCAAGATTCCCGGAATCGAGACCAGGGACCCGCGCCTGTACGAGAACCTCTGCGTTCCCGGCGACGTGTGGCAGAACGGCACCGTGGGATCCACCTATGACGAGCACCCCTACCACCAGGACGGCTGCACCGGCTTCCTGATGATGAAGTTCGTGCTCCAGCAGAACTCCGACCGCAACACTCCGCCTCACTGGCCCCTGATGCGCTTCTCCGAAGTCCTGCTCAACTGCGCCGAAGCGTACAACGAAGCCGACGGAGGCCCCTCCGACAAGGCTTACACATGGGTCAACGCGGTCCGCGAAAGGGTCGGTCTCCCCGGCCTTCCGGAAGGGATGACCCAGGCGGAATTCCGCGACGCCCTCCTCCTGGAGCGCGAACTGGAATTCGGCTTCGAGGAAGTGCGCTGGTTCGACATAGTGCGCTACGGCCTTTCCGACGCACTCACCACTCAGCTCAAGGGACTCATCTCCCACGGCGACAAGGCGCGTGAGGCGACCGTCTTCACCTTCGAGACGAAAGACGCCTATCCTCCGCGTGCATGGTACAACGACTGGGATACCAAATGGTATCTGGCCCCCATTCCGGCAGTCGAGATAAACAAGAACTACGGCATGACCCAGAACCCGGGCTGGTAAACGACTAAATGTACCTGAAAATGAAAAGATCTTTAGCTATATATCTGTTGCTCCCGTTCATGCTGGCGGGCACCGCGGCATCCGCCCAGGTAACGGTGAGGTCCATGCTGGACTCCATCTCCCTCGGCAACGCCTACGGCCTGCAGGCCAACCTGAACAGGGAAGCCGGCTCGGACATATTTGACAAGAGCCCCGAAATGGATATCTCCAACGCCCTTTACGGCCAGTTCGCCGGCCTTCTCGTAAAGAACGGCTCGAGCGTGTATGATTCCAACCAGGCGAAGCTCAAGCTTTCCCTGCGCCTCCACGGCCACAGCCCGCTTGTGCTCGTCGACGGAATCCCGCGCGACCTGGACGACATTTCCGGCCTGGAGATAGAATCCGTCACCGTGCTCACCGATGCCGCCTCGGCGGCCCTCTACGGTGTAAAGGGCGGCAACGGCGTGGTCATGATTACGACCAAACGCGGCAAAGACACGCCCCTCAAGGTGACCGCCTCCTACCGCTACGGCCGTGCGGAGATGTTCCGCGCTCCCGAATTCGCCGACGCTTACACCTACGGCTACTTCGTGAACGAGGCCCGCAGCCTCGACGGCCTGCCCGCCAAGTACAACGACGCGGAACTCCTCGCCCTGTACAGCGGCTCGTATCCCTATGCATACCCCGACGTGAACTGGTGGGACGAGGTCTACCGCGACCACGGCGACAACTACCGCGCACAGTTCACCTTCACAGGCGGCAATGCGAACTTCCGCTATTTCGCCGCTCTGGACTACCTCAAGGAAGACTTTCTTTACAAGAAAGCCACATCGGACGACCGCTACAACGCCAACCACTATGACAACCGCCTCGGCATCCGCGCCAACGTCGACGTGAACATCACCCACACCACTTCGATGAAGCTGGGCGTGATGGCGCGCCTGGGCGAGTTCAACAAGGGCAACTACAGCGGCCGAATCGAATCCGTGCTGTATACCCTGCCCTCCGCCGCCTTCCCGGTGAAGCAGCAGGACGGAGTGTATGGCGGAAGTTCCGTCTACGGTGCGAAAAACCCCGTGGCTATGATGCAGGAAAGCGGCCAGAAGCAGTATTCCCAGACCAAGGTGCTCGCGGACATGTTCCTCCGCCAGGACCTGAAAGCCGTCGCCGCCGGCCTCTCGGCCGACGTGGACGTGGCCTTCGACTACATCGGCCGCCTCTCCGAGGACGCCACCAAGGAATACCGCTATTCCGAACTCGTGAACACGACCGCAGCCGCCGGCGACCAGGCCTACATCCTCTCGCAGCAGCTCTACTATGGCGTTGACTCCAAGATCGTGGAGTTCAGCCACTGGTTCAGCTCCCTGCAGATGAGGTTCGAACTCCAGGGCCGCCTGAACTGGGAGCGCGACTTCGGCGCGTCCCACGTGGAGACCCACGCGGCCTACCGCCAGCGCTCATGGATACTCAGCGGCCAGAACAACTCCTCCAAGACCCAGGAAGTGCTGGGCTCCGCCGGCTACAGGTGGAAAGACCGCATCTTCGTGGACGGAGTGATCAACTACTCGGGCAGCGCCTATCTCCCCAAGGGCAGCCGCTTCCACCTCTACCCGGCGCTGAGCGTCGCGGCGGTGCTGAAGACCGGCGAGCCCTATGTGAAGGCTTACGCCTCCGCGGGCAGGTCGGGGTCGGACGGCGACCTCGAGCATGAGCTGTGGCGGCAGAGCTACGTGTCCGGCAGCGGCTATTACTTCGGTCCCAACGGCGGCTCCTCCTACAGCGGCCGCACCGAGGGCGACATGGCGGCCGTGACGCTCGCTCCCGAACTCTCGACCAGGGCCACCCTCGGAACCGAGTTCAAATACTTCGCGGACAGGCTTGACTTTGTCGCGGAAGGGTTCCTCGAGAGGCGCAGCAACATCCTCATCTCCCCGTCCAACATTTCCGAGGTCATAGGCGTAGGAATCAACGAGCAGAGCCTCGGCGAGCAGAGCTACAGGGGCTTCGACCTCTCCCTGGCATGGAACGACACCGCCGGCGACTTCAGCTACGGCGCCTATGCCAACGGCGGCTGGCTTTTCACCAAGGTCATCAACGACGGCCAGGCCTACCAGATGTACGACTACCTCTACCATGCCGGCAATCCGGTCGGACAGCGCTACGGCCTCGAGGTCATCGGCATCTTCCAGAGCCAGGTTGAGATAAACAACAGCCCCCAGCAGACCTTCGGCGACGTGCGTCCCGGCGACCTCAAGTACCGCGACCAGAACGGCGACGGCATCATCGACAGCCAGGACGTCGTGAAGATGTTCGGCAGCTCCACCCCTCTGCTGCAGTTCGGCTTCGGACTCAACGCCGGATGGAAGGGCTTCAAGGTGTACGCCGACTTCCAGGGCGTGACGGGCGTTACCGTCAATCTCCTGGATTCGCCCCTCTACAAGCCCCTGGTAAGCAACGGAACCATCTCCAAAACCTTCCTTGACAGGGAGGTCACATGGACTCCGGAACGTGCCGGGAGCGCGACGATGCCGCGTCTCACCACCCAGGCGAACAACAACAACTACCGCAACAACTCGCTCTGGTACAGGGACGGATCGTTCATCAAGCTCCGCAACGTCGGAGTGTCCTACACCATTCCGAAGAGCGTCTTCGGTATCTGCGACGCCACGGTCTCCGTCAACGGGACAAACCTGCTGAGCTTCGACAACATAGGGTTTGCGGATCCCGAGCAGCTCGGCGCCTACTATCCTTCGACCAGGGTCTGGTGGGCCGGTATAAAGTTCAATTTCTAAACCGGATGACGACATGAAAAAGATTCTCTGCATACTTTCAGCAGCGCTGCTTGCAGCGGCCTGCAACTATCTGGATTTCGACGAGTCGTCCAGCCAGTACTCCCGGGAGGACATGTACAAGACATACAGCAACATCCAGAAGATGCTCACGAACATCTACAGCTATATGCCGAACAAGGACATAGCCGACGTGGGCAGCGCCCTGCGCGACTGCGGCTCGGACGACGCCGAATACGCAGACCTGGATGCCTCCGTGCAGCGTTTCACCAACGGCAACTGGAGCGCGCTCCAGACCGTTGACACCAAGTGGACGCTCTACTACGGCATACGCGCCGCAAACGAGTTCCTCGAGTCCGTACAGACCGTGGACCTCTCGCTGTACCGGTACGACAGCAAATACCAGCAGTGGCTGGAACATATCAATTACTATCCCTACGAGGCACGTGTCCTGCGCGCCTACTATTTCTTCGAGCTCGCGCGCCGCTACGGCGACATCCCCATGCCTCTGAAGATGCTCACCGCGGAAGAGGCCAACGAGATAGGCAAGACTCCGTTCGCGGATGTCATAAGCTTCATCGCGGACGAGTGCACCGAGTGCGCAGCCAACCTTCCCGACACCTATGTGGGCATGCTGGACGACGAGTTCGGCCGCGTGACCCGGGGTTTCGCGCTCGCGGTGAAGGCGAAGGCCCTCCTCTATGCTGCAAGCCCGCTTCACAATCCCTCCGGGGACAAGGCCAAATGGCTTGAGGCGGCAAAGGCGGCAAAGGACATCATGGACCTCGGCATCTACACCCTCGACCCCGCAGAAAAGGCAAACAACTACGCATCTCCCGAGAACATCATGGTAATCATGCGTTCCGAGAGCTCGAGCTTCGAGAAGTACAACTTCCCCGTCCGCTTTACGGAAGGGCAGCGCACCTCCATCGCGGGCAGCTATCCCACCCAGAACCTGGTGGACGCCTTCCAGACCATAAACGGCTATGACATCACGCTCACGGCCGCCGGCTGGCAGACTTCGGACCCCGCCTTCGACATCACCAAGCCCTACGAGAACCGCGACCCGCGCTTCGCCCGCGCGATTCTTGCCAACGGCATGTCCTTCAAGGGTTCCACCATCGAGACCTTCGTGGGCGGCAGGGATTACTCCGCCACCCGCAGCGACCTCGGTTCGCCCACGGGCTATTACCTGCGCCGCTACATTCAGGAAAGCACCAGCTTCGTTCCCGAAGCGGAGGTCGCCAACAAGCACCAGTGGGTGGTCTACCGCTATGCGGAGGCCCTGCTCAGCTATGCTGAAGCGGCAAACGAGTATCTCGGCGGCCCCGCGGCCACGGACGGCACCCTCACGATGAGCGCGCTCGACGCCCTCAACCTCGTCAGGGCCAACGCCGGCATGCCCGACGTCTCCGCCTCCTCCCAGGATGCTTTCCGCGAAGCGGTCCGCCGCGAGTGGAGAGTCGAGTTCGCCTTCGAAGACCACCGTTTCTGGGACGTGCGCCGATGGAACATCGGCCAGTCCACCCAGACGCAGGTGGACGGCGTGGAAATCGTCAGGAACGGTTCCTCCTTCACGTACAGCCGCAAGACGGTCCGCAACCGTACATGGGCGGCCCGCCAGAACCTGTACCCGATCCCGCAGAGCGAACTCTTCTGCAACACCAACCTCAACCACCAGAATACCGGATGGTAGTCCAACCCGAATAACACAAAAGAGATATGAAAACAATACTCAGAACAATCGCAAGCATCTCCGTTCTTCTCGGACTCGGCGCATGCCAGCAGTTTGAGATAGACACCCAGATGACTCCCGAGAAGGCTGCCGCAGGTATCCGGCTGGTCTGCGACGCGCTTGGCAGCTACACGGTCGCAGCGACCTCTCCCGAGGACATAGTCTTCAACGTGAGTTCCAACACCCCCTGGACGATCACCCGTTCCAGCGGTGCCGACTGGATCACGGTAACTCCTTCATCCAGCGCGAGTTCGGCGCTCATCAGCGACGTGGTCGTAAGCGTGGACAACAACACTTCGGGCGAAGACCGCAGCGCCACGCTCACCCTCGCCGGCGAGAACATCAGCGGCACGACCACCATCACCATCACCCAGAACCGTCTGGGAAGGCTCTATGTGACCCC
>ERZ842401.6873-NODE-6873-length-11922-cov-25.512682_pt1 | contig 11922 bp, 9 predicted proteins | sample MGYA00521270_ERZ842401 | MGnify/ENA primary metagenome ERZ842401 (study PRJEB31892, sample SAMEA3878208) | bioreactor metagenome | biome: Moose rumen | place: Sweden | collected 2011-10 | study: EMG produced TPA metagenomics assembly of the PRJEB12797 data set... | reverse complement strand
ATCGGTGCCTCAAAGCACCCCTGAATCTTGAACGGCTATGCTCCGGAATATGCAACCATTTTGAGCTTGTCTTGTTCCTCATAGATCGAGGTTACAAGCTCCTTTAACCGCTTATTGTTCGGTGTCTCGTCCATCTTCTTGTCGGTTATCGTCGTTCTTATCGTCATTGACGAAAAATGTAGCGACGAGATTCAGTGCGGCCAAAATTACCGCTATTATAGCAAGCCAATAAACGATTTCACCTATCATTGTTTTACACTTCGGGCAAGTCCTATTCTATTCATCAACAATGCTTTCTAATGTTGTTACAAACGGGAGATATCTGATTTCGCCTCGTCGCTGAGTCTTCAAAATGTTGATATTCTCAAGTACAACATTTTGCTGCGGATTATAATCCAGTAGCAAGAACTTCACAGCTTCTTTCTCCATTCTGATCAAGTATTGAGATGGAACAGAATTCTTGTCAACCAATACGGGCTCCTTAGTCAGAGAATAAGCCTTTGGATTGCTCCAATAATGGAATAGCAGGTACTTAAGACTCTTGTAAGCTGTCATCTGTTCGTCCTTCAACATTTCTTCTTTGATCCCCAGTGCAATTTTGCCAGCTGATTCCGTCTTCTGGCGGGCAGCACTACCTATTGCATACATCAAAACCAGGCCCAAGTTTCCGTTAGATAACTCAGTACGTTTTGTATTAGGCAGGTCAATAGGAATACTGCCATAGATGAAGATGTCTTCGGCTGCCATCATCATTTCATTTTCCTCTCCTGCTTGAGGATACATCTTAACAATATGCGCCTCCGGCTCTGCATATACATTATCATCGTCGTCCGCCCACTTGTTACACTGTGCCATCACCGTTTCCAAGGCCTTTTCCTGGCCCTCAGGCGGGTACTTGTATTTCTTCAGCAATCGTTTCACGAGCACACGCATCTTGGCACGGGCTGACTCCTTGCGATTCCAGTCAATGGTGCGGTTGCGACGAAGTTGCTCTGTCAGCTCACGGGTAAGAGCCACAAACTGTTCATCGGTGTAAGCCTCGCGTATTCCTTCCGGGGAACTGAGCGCATCATAGAAGGCTTTTTCCTCAACAGTCAGTCCCAGTTTGTTGCTTTCTTCCTCATTCTGCTTGATCTCCTCAGCCATCTTCAGCAGTTCTTCGATCACCTCTTCATTGGTAAGCATTCCCTTCAGATAGTTGGAGAGAGCCATATTCAGTAGGTCAGAGAATTTCTTGCTCTGCACCACGTTGGTTCGCTCAAAGGTGCGGATGCGTTCCTTCAGCAATCGTTCCAACAGTTTCACGGCCAGGTTCTTCTCTTTCATCTTCCGTATCTCCTTTTGGAATGCTTCCTCAAAGAGTGAGAAGTTTGTGCCTTCCGACTTGAAGAGGTTGATGACTCCCTGGCTTTGGATGCTCTGCTCCAACAGATGACTGATGCGCTCATTGATGTCCTGCTTGGTAATCTTCCCTTTCTGGGCCAACCGTGTCAGCAGCACACGCACGGCATCCATGAATGCCACCTCCTGTTTTTCCTGTGGCCCAACCAATGAGCGGCAAAGGGTCAGCGCATTATGCAGCAGCTGGCTCTCTTTCATGAAGTTCTTCATCTGCTCCGCACGCTGTGGAGCCAGCATGAAGTTGACACCACCCTTGATAAGCTGTGCTCTCTCGGGGTCTGTCCCGTGATAGAAGCCGCTATAGTCGAAGCCATAGAGCAAATCGCGGCAGATTTCAAGTTTCTCTTGAAATTTCAGCCGAGCCGTCTTATTGATATCAGGGTCGCCAAATTGCTGACGATCTCGCTGCGTATAGTCTTGCATAGCCTGTTTCAAAGCGCCAGCAATACCCACGTAATCAACGATAAGACCGCCTTCCTTCTCGGGGAACACACGATTGACACGGGCTATTGCTTGCATCAGGTTGTGCCCCTTCATCGGTTTATAGACATACATTGTTGCCAGCGAAGGCACATCGAAGCCTGTCAGCCACATATCCACCACGATGGCAATCTTCATGGGTGAATTGTCCTCCTTGAACAGGGCCGCATACTCCTTATTCATCTTGGGGTGAATTACGTCATGCCACTCTTCCTTGTCGGTATTGGCAGCACTGGCCACCACATGAACTTTCTCCGTCCATTCAGGGCGAAGTTCAAGTATCTTGCGGTATATCTTGACGGCAGCATCCTTGTTATAGGCCACAATCATAGCCTTGCCTGTCAGTTCCTGCTGGCGGTTTGTTTCATAGTGGTCTATGATGTCACGGCAAAGGCTGTCGATGGTATCAGGGTGACAGAGTATTTGCTTAATGCCGCTGTTGTCCTGTCGTGTTTTATTGATTTGCTCTTCGGTAGCACCTTCTTCGGCAAGACGATCAAACTCATCATCGAGTTTCTTCAGCACCTCCTCGTCCAGCTTCAGGTTGACCACACGGCTCTCATAATAGACAGGACGAGTGGCACCGTCCTCAACGGCTTGTGTCATGTCATAGACATCGATGTAGTCGCCGAAGACCTCCTTGGTGTCACGGTCTGCTTCGCTGATGGGCGTACCAGTGAATCCGATAAACGACGCATTAGGCAGAGCCTCACGCATCAGCAGGGCATAGCCTTTCTTCATGCGCTCTGCTTTCACATCCCAATGCTCGTCGCCATACTGTGAGCGGTGGGCTTCATCAGTGATAACGATGATGTTCTCTCGCTCAGACAGCAGTCCCGTTCCTTCCTCAAACTTCTGAATGGTGGTGAAGATGATACCGCCCGTTTGCAGATCCTTTAGCTTGCGCACCAGGTCTTCGCGCCCGGCAGTCTTGGTCAGTTTGCCTTTTTCGTTAATGTCAAAGCCCACGCGCTGCGGTTCCTGACGGAGGAACTTCTGGCAACCAGCAAACTGCTCATACAGCTGCTGGTCCAGGTCGTTGCGGTCGGTCACCACTACGACAGTGCATTGTGGGAACTGTTGAATGAGTCTATGGACATAGAACACCATCGACAGCGACTTGCCGCTTCCCTGTGTGTGCCAGAATACACCAATCTTGCCGTTGCCTCCAACCGCTTCGTGCGTCTTGGCAACAGCCTTGTTAACGGCAAAGTATTGGTGATAGGCAGCCATGATCTTAGCCGTGCGCCCGTCTTTATGGTCGAAGCATAGGAAGTTTTGCAGTATATCGATCAACCTCTCCCTGCGGAAGATGCCTTCAAAGAACGTCTCATAGTCAATGACCTCATTAGACTCAGAATGACCGTCCCTGCTCTTCCATTCCATGTAGCGGTTCTGCTTGGCGGTGAGTGTTCCGGCTTTCGTGGTCAGCATATCACTGGTCACCGAGAAGGCGTTATAGACAAACAACGACGGACATTTCTGCTGATACTGTTTGATTTGCAGGTAAGCATCATCTTCCTCCACGTTGTCATTGGCTGGTGATTTCAACTCAATCACCACCAACGGCAAGCCATTCACAAATACTACAATATCACAGCGTATCTTCTCGTGCTCCACGACGCGCCACTGGTTGCACACCTTAAATAGGTTCTGAGTGGGATGCTCAAAGTCTATCAGCCGCACAAGAGCCGTCTGCTCACGCCCGTTGGCTACATACTTGACCTCAACACCGTTCTGCACGTAGTCCATCATTTGCTCATTGCGCTGCTCCAGCGTACCCTCATTCACATGGGTAACAAGGCGGTATGCTTCAGCAATCACCTCATCGCTCATCTTCGGGTTCTGCTTGCGCAATGATTGTTTCAGGTCATCCACATACCACGGCTCGCGGAAGTCTCGTTCCACGTTGTAGCCGCATTCATACTGGTAGCCCATTCCTTTAAATAGGTCTATCAGCGTCTGCTCATAGCTGTCTTCTGTGAATTGGTTGATGCTCATATCACGTTTTCGATTTCGTTTACTTTAAGTTCGCCTGACATCAAGCGAGGGAGAAGGGTGTCGCGGAGATTAGCAAGTCTATTGTTTTCTTCTTTAGTATGCTTTTGCATTAATAGAAGATGTTCATATCTAGCATTGAATTCCTTAACGACATGAAGTGGTGGGACAATACATTGTATAAAGGCAAAGTCCTTGTAATTCAAGGATTGTCTTACACCGCCTATAGCACGAAGATTTACTTCGGTCTTGAACTTTTCTGTCTTTCTGTACAAGTCAAACAAGTGGGCATACCCATTCTTGCATGAGAATACTACATATACAGGGCTAACACAGCCGTCAAAGTCGTAATTGTTTCTGCCTAAAGAACCAATGTTGACACGGGCAGGATTGTAAGCAAAATCACCTATCTCAACGACTTTATATTTGGCAATACTTTCGCTAAAGACTTGCTTTGTGAAATACTCTTCTGAAAGCATCAGCTGCCCTGTTGTTACAGGAGACAATACTTTCACATCTTCTCTATCACCTACTCTTTCTGCCTTTTGTGTCGTTATGTCTTCAAGTGAGCCAGCCAGCCATCCTTTGGGAATCAAGCCTATCTCGGTCTCTTCAAACTCACCATCTTTGAAAGGATCAAAGTCAATGAACCATGACTTAAACAATGCTTGCGCTTGTTGCCCTAAATTATCGTTTATCCGCCTGTTTACCTCAATTTTCTCATCGAGTGCTGACAGTATCGAGGCTATTTTTTGTTGTTCACTCTTGGATGGAAGCAATACAGGCCATTGCATTATTTGATTTCTGTCACCACGGGGCATTTTGGTTCCTTTTGCTCCTTGCATAACATAATTAAAGAACATATCCTGGCTCAAAAGATAATAAAAGAAGAGAGGTTCAACCTCCTTTGATGCCCTCAAACAGATGATATCGGCAGAACAGCCCCCAACTTTATCAGCTCTCCATATTTTTTTAAAGTATGGGCGAATATTGGATATAAGAATATCTCCTTCTTTGAACTGTATCGCTTTACCCGACGGGACACCTGAAGATAATGTAACTCCAGCCTTATCAGGTAGCATGTTTTCTGTTGAGATATAGGATGATGCATCCAGAACAGACGTATCTATCCTGTCTCTAACTGGTATTGCAACCTCTCCCAATTTATATTCTTTCCACTGTTCCATAATGAAAGAAATTAACTTAATTCTTCCCCTAATTTATCTATGAGCCACTTTGTTTCTTCTTTCTTTAGATGAAGATCCTTTACTTTCCACAATGCTTCCTCTGCCCGATGCCATTTATTAGTCTTGATGGATTGAGGTAGGTGGCCTTTCTCCACAAATTCCGAAAAATCGGGTATCTCTGGCCAACCTTCAATAAAGCCATTTTCATGAATGGCCAATTCTATATAGTCACCAAAACCTTTGTCTAATGGAGGAACCAGTTTGTTGGGTACATATCCGCATAATTGCCAAATAGGTAGTCTATCGGCATTCAAAAGTGTGTAAGTTCCGCTATCGCAAACCTTTGCGCACATGCGTATATAGCCGTAACTATCGGTCCTGCCTATCATTTTACGCTCTTTCAAGTCAATGAGAAAATCCAACAACTGGTTCTCCTTGTCTAACATGGGCGGCGTAAAATCATCGTCGCATTCCAATTCCGTCATTATGCCATCGTCAAAAGAGATGAGATTGTCATCAATATCGTAGGGAATTGAGATGCGTAGAAAACACGCCTTTTGCTTTAATTCATCTGCTATTCTTTTCTTTTCATCCATCATATTATTAGTCTAATAAGGTGCATTATTATTTCTGTTCAGTTTTTCTTCTACTTTCGATTTCTGCGACAGTGCGTTCAACCACTTCCTGCAACTGGTAGGTAGCCACACCGAGGGGCTTGCTGATGTCTTTAAGAGACCACTCAACAACAGTCTTATCTTTTGACTTACAGATAATCAATCCGACAGAAGGATTATCACCTTCTCCACGAAGCAGTTCATCAGCAGCTGTAACGTAGAAGTTAAGTTTCCCGGCGAACTCAGGAATATAGGTAACGGCTTTAAGCTCTATGATGACATACCTATGCTGCGGAATGAAGTAAAACACCAAGTCAGGGAAGAATGTCTGTCCCCCTGGCATTCGCAGTTCCATCTGTCTCCCAACATAAGAGAATCCCTTTCCCAATTCCAGTAAGAATTGGGTGACGTTGGCGACAAGAGCTTCTTCCAGTTCTTGTTCATCGTGCTTCTCGGCGATCGAAAGAAATCCGAAATGATACGGGTCTTTCAGTATCTCTTTAGCAAGTTGGCTTTGAGGTGCAGGCAATGTCGAGTCAAAGTTGGTAAGAGCTGCACCCTGAGCATAAAACATTCTTTTGTCGATGTGATCATTCAAGTTCGGACGTGACCAACCACCCTTTACAACTTCTTTGACATAGAAAAGAGCTTCTTCCAACGAATTGCATCGAGAAACAATGTCAATATGTTGCCCCCAAGGAACCCTCCCGAAGATTTCAGGCATTTCCAATTGGCCAATGACTCGTTGGCTTTTTTCATCAGCAAACTTTTTGTTAACGACCCATTGGCGATTTGTTAGCTCCGATTGGTCGCCAACATGGTGGCTTTGTTCTATAAAAGTCATTTGGTCAACGACTCGTTGGCTTTTTATAACGTGTTCATAGTAAAATGAATACCATTGCTTCATATACTTCACGTTGGTATGTGAGAAACCTGTAGCATCAGGAAAGGCCTTACGCATATCAAGAGCAAACTGCTTAACAACGCCTGCTCCCCAGCGCTCTTCGGCTTGTAGTGCCACCAAGTCACGGCCAATGCTCCAATAGAATTCCAGCATGGCTGTATTGACACGAATCGATGCCTTTATCTGACTCTGGCGGAATCGCGCTTTAACTTGCAACAACCACTCAACATATTCTTTGTCAGCAGTCATGCCGTCACGATAGACAAACGATGGCGTTTCTGTCTGCTTTTCTATTTTCTTGTTCTCTTCCATAAATGAGAATTTACATATTCATTGTTCTGCTTGAAGCTCCCTCTCAGCAAAGCCTTTGGGTGTTGGTTCAGCTGATGAAGCGTCGATGAGAAAGTTTTACGTTGTTTTGACTCACCATTGCATAGTGCATGGTGGTGTCTATCTTCACATGCCCCAAGAGCTTCTGTACTTGCTCGACAGGCATTCCCTTATCGATAGCCATTGTTGCTAATGTGCGACGGAACTTGTGCGGATGCACTCGCGGCACGTTGGCTTCGCGGCCTATCTTCCGTAGCCGTACCTCCACGCCCGAGATTTGCAACCGTTTCTGCGGATTGTTGAGTGACACAAACAGAGCTTCGTTCTGATCGCTTCGCTCATTCAGGTACTGCTGGAGATGGATTTTGGCACGTGCATTGAAATAGACGATGCGTTGCTTGTTGCCCTTGCCGAACACCACACATTCACGCTCCGTGAAGTTAATGTCCTCGCGATTGAGTTTCACCAACTCGCCGACACGCATACCTGTAGATGCCAGAAGGTCAACCATAGCCAGGTCGCGTGAACGGGTGCAAGTGTCTCGTATGCTCTCCAGAGACTCGTCGGAAAGCACCTCACGAACTTGTGTTCCAGTCTTCACCTTGTGGATGCGTCGCACAGGGTTCTTCAAAATGAAGTCCTCCTCTTCAAGCCAGGAGAAAAACGATGAAAAGATGCGTCGCACATTGTCAACCGTTACCTTGGTGGCATTGTGCTTCTTCTGGAACACAGCGAGATAAGCCCTGATGTCCTCGGTGGTAAAGTCGGTGAATCGCTTGGGCATGTTATTAGCAAGCAGCTTGATGGTGTTGCCATAATAGCGAATGGTGGGCTGGCTGCATCCCTCTACCTGTTTGGCAGAAAGGAAAGCCTTCAACAACGTCTCGTTGGACGTAGCCAAAGACGGTGCCTGTTCCTCGCCCATGCTGACGGTGTACTTGCCGATGGACTTCAGCAGTACGCCATTCAGTTTCGCTAATTGTTCAACACTCAGAATCTCTGCCATTGAATTGCTGATTTCTAAAATAAGTTTCTCTTTCATTGTTCTCCGATATTATGATGTGATACGATAATAGCGAAGAATATGTTTCGTGGCCTATATTTTAAATCCGATGCTGCCTAACTGACGACGGATTTCATCCTCTAACTGATGGCTCTGCTCAAAGAGGCCACTCAATTCCGAGGTCAGTCGTTTCATCTTGTCCTCAAACGGCTCTCCGTCGTCTTCCTGCTCAGCTATGCCCACATAACGGCCAGGTGTGAGGATGAAGTCCTGCGTCCTGATGTCCTCGATAGAGCGCACGGCACAGAAGCCCTTCTCGTCTTCAAGCGTACCATTACGGAACTGTTCGAATGTATCAGCGATACGGGTAATATCTTCTTGCTGCAACTCTCGCACAGCACGGGTCACCATCGATCCCATCTGTCGAGCATCAATGAAGAGTGTCTTCCCAAGCTGCTGCTTGTTGCGTGTGAGGAACCACAACGAAACGGGTATGCCCGTGGAATAGAACAGCTGAGACGGCAGGGCGATGATTCCCTCTACCAAGTCAGCCTCAATAATGCGCTGCCTGATTTCACCCTCACCACCTGTCTGCGATGAAAGGGCACCATTGGCCAGTACCAGACCAATACGGCCTGTTGGCGAGAGATGGTGAATCATATGTTGCATCCAAGCGAAGTTTGCATTGCCGGCAGGCGGCAATCCGAACTTCCAGCGTTGGTCTTTCTCCAATTTGTCTGCTCCCCAATCACTGAGATTGAACGGTGGGTTCGCCATGATGAAGTCGGCCTTCAACGTAGGGTGCTGGTCATTGAAGAACGTATCGGCATACGACTGTCCGAGGTTGGCTTCCAGTCCACGGATGGCGACATTCATGTGTGCCATCTTCCATGTGGACGGATTGGCCTCCTGACCATAGACACTGATACCAGAAAGCTCTTTTTGATGGTTCTTGATGAACTTGGCACTCTGCACGAACATACCGCCAGAGCCACAGCAAGGATCATAGACACGACCTTGGAAAGGCTGCAAAATCTCGACGATGGTGCGCACGATGCAGCTGGGCGTATAGAATTCTCCAGCGTTTTTGCCTTCCATAGATGCAAATTTCTGTAGGCAGTACTCATAGACGCGGCCTAAAAGGTCTTTCTCTTCGCCAGATGCATACATTTCGATATTAGAGAATAGGTCAACCACATCACCCAAACGACGTTTGTCCAGTTCTGGACGGGCGTAATTGCCAGGTAGCACACCCTTCAGCTTCGGGTTCTCACGCTCAATAGCCTGTAGTGCATCGTCGATCACACGGCCCACTTCTGGTGTATGCGCAGCCAAAGAGATAACGTTCCAACGAGCCTCCTGCGGTACGAAGAACACACCGTCAGCCTCGTATTCGTCCTTATCCTCCACGTCAGCATATTCATCTTCAGAGAGTTCCTTGAACTTTACTTCAAACTTATCGCTGATAAACTTCAGGAATATCAAGCCAAGCACCACGCCCTCATACTCAGAAGCATTCAGGTTGCCACGTAGTTTGTCGGCAGCTCGCCATATCACCTCTTCAAATCCAATCGAGGTCGTATTCTCGTTCTTTTTCTTTGCCATATCTTTCTATTGCTCGTCTTCAAACGGATAAAGTTCTTCTGGTTCGTCGTCTGTTTCTGGCATGGATACCACGTTTTGCTCCTCTCCAACGAGGCAGACTTTCTGAATCTTTTCAAGTATTAATGATCCTCGCAATGTGACAAATTCCCTGAAGTCATCACGCTTTGCAGCAGCAAATGCCTTTTCATCAATGAAATGAGTGGAAAGACATGCCCGTATTTCAGCATTCTCTTCTTCGTATTGATGAAGATACACACTCGGGTATTTGGCACTAATCTGCTGGTTTAACCGTTTTGTGATAAACGCAAAGTTCAACACAGAGTTCACGTCATCCTGAGAGATGCCAAACTGCTGACGCAGGGCATAAGGGAAGAAGTGGTGGTTCTCCTTTGAGTTGGAGCGCGAGGCATTGGTTTTATCTAGCGTTACTATAGCTCCATTATCAAAGTCCAATGGTTCATTCAATGCCATCAAACAAAGAATACCGTTCTTGATAACCGAGCGAAGATTCATTCTGACACGTACCAATTCATCGACTGTTAGTTTCACTGAGAACAAGCGAGGACTTAAGATACCATTGGCTAAATCTTTAATCCACAGAGCATCCTCGTTCATACGCGTTAGCGTAGAACTTGAATAACGTTGTGAGAATGTGACTGTCCAGAACCATCCTGATATCAAGTTCTTGACTTCTGCTTTGACATACTTTTCGCCAGAAAGGAAGAAGTAATGCTGGATGACAGCCAACAAACTATTGTAAGGAATAATAGACAGTTGCTGAACGCCTAAATTCTTGACGAGATCTATAGCCAAGCGGATGCATTCAGTGGTTTTGTGCCAGTTATTCTTACAGTCTGTATTTGTAAGATTCAACTGATGCCGGTTGGTGCAATCGCCAGATACATTCAAGGCAAGCGACTGAGTAAAGATTTCCGAATCCAATGTACCAAAAATCTTTATAACAGGATCGTTGTTGAACTCTGCTATTTTGTTACGCATGTCAAAGTCTTCCGACCATACAGAAGCATGAACTAAATCAAACAACGAAAGACGCTTGCCCCCCTGATTGATGCGTTCAAAGATGGTTACTACTTCATCCAGTTCCATGTTCATTGACTTGATGATGCTTACTGGATAAGTATTTAGTAACTCATGACAGTCCTGAATCAGCTTCCCAAACTCCGTCTTGTCGGAACTGTAATACTCCCGCAGAAGATTTCCATATTCCTTGTCATCGTATATCTTCCAAACAGGAATATTGTTCTGTTCTGATTTCAGCTTGGGAACCTTGAATATCTTCTTGTCAAGATTAAAGCAAATCTTACTATAGTCAACATCGTTGAGCATCTTGCCCCGCAAAGCAACATATAAGGACGTAATTCTTTGCTGCCCATCGAGAATAAAAGAGAACTTGCTGGCCTCAGGTTTCTTGGGGAATCCAAGTTCCGTGATATCCCTACAGAACCCATCCATTCGCATATCTGTATCCCAAAGGAAGAAAGATCCTATAGGATATTGTTTATATATACTATTGAGTAGGCTCACAATTTTTGTGCGTTCCCATACATACGCCCTTTGGAATCGGGGAATTCGCATATTGCCATTCTCCAGTTCCTGAAAGATACGTGGCAGTGTCCAGTTATTGATAATTTCTATTTTCTGACTCATCGTTGATCTTTATTATATGGCTACAGACCTATTACTTTCTTGTTTACTATTATTCTAACGGTCTAACCAATTCATTTACGTTTACATCAAGTACCTTGGCTATCAACAATAACGTTTCTAAATTGGGTTGTGTCGTATTGGTAACCCATTTAGAGATAGTTGCAGGGTCTTTGTCAACTTGTTCTGCCAGCCACTTATTGCTCCTCTGTTTGTCCACCAAAACAACCTTGATTCTGTTTAATCGTTTATTGTCCATCTTTATTTAAAATGTATTATAGCACAAAGTTAGTAATAGTTTCGCATATTCCGTGAAAATACAATAGATTATTTTACATCTTTCACCTTTTTAATTGCGATTTTATCATTTTTGACTTGTTCGTGATCCAGATCAATACGCTTAATACATGCTTTTGTGACTTTCAAATCCCCACAAAAACAAAATGTTGGTTCTAATTGCCATCTTCGTTAGAACCAATTTTGAAATGTGAGGGCAGAAATGGCTGGTTGTTGATGCGATTTTCTTCTTGGAGCTTGCATCACTCTAATTTTGCATTCGATTTCGTGGCGGTGCCTCGGGTTTCAAGATTGTCGGACGCGATACTTCTTGAAATCTGATATGCAAAAGAATCCGTGCATAAGGCACCACCCGGATGAGAAACAAAATTGAGTAACAAATAAAAGGTGGGTTCTATAAATCCTTTTTCAGAGCCGCAATGAGAGCAGAACCCATTG
>ERZ842401.6872-NODE-6872-length-11925-cov-10.817944_pt1 | contig 11925 bp, 10 predicted proteins | sample MGYA00521270_ERZ842401 | MGnify/ENA primary metagenome ERZ842401 (study PRJEB31892, sample SAMEA3878208) | bioreactor metagenome | biome: Moose rumen | place: Sweden | collected 2011-10 | study: EMG produced TPA metagenomics assembly of the PRJEB12797 data set... | reverse complement strand
GTTCCGTTTTTATTTTTGGAATCTCTGTTCCATTTTAATTTTGGTTTAACAGTAATAATTATTTTTTTGCATAGCGCGAATATTTCTTAACCATATCATCCGTAACCATTTTGTTGTTAAGCACGGATTTATCTACAATTGCCAGCTCATAATAAGATATGGTATAATTGAGAATCCCTGCGTAATTCTTTAATTCGGAATTTGCAAAAGAATAAGCTGCGATATGTCTCCCTTGTATACGCGGCGACGAAGCATTTTCGCGTAATGTACTGCGCGTATGGCGAACAAATTCAAAATTAGGATGAGAATTAAACCGCAAAGCAAAATCTTTTAATGACGCGTAAATATCCGGATATATCCTGATGCGATATTCAGCGTCATCATCGCCTATGGGCTTCAACCCCTCATCACTGTACCAATTTAAAATTTTATAAAGAGAATTTCCTTCTCTGAAAGCTCTTGAGGTTCCGTAATTGGTATCAATAGCCGCCATAGATAAAATAATTGACGGCGGAATAACATCAATTCTTAGCAACAATTCTGACAGCAAATAACGATAACGTTCTTCACCTTTCAATCGTGTAAAAACATCATATTTTGCTGCTTTCTCTTCAATAATTTTAATTTGCTCTTCACTTAAGTTTGCAACCGGAGTTATTTGATTAATATCTTCAATAATCTTACGCTCTGCCAATAAATCCTCATTAAGTTTTAAAGCCAACGGAATAAGCATTTTAATAAACAACCACGAACGCGTTTGTTCATCTTCAACGGCAAAAAATTCTTTCGGGAATTTTTGCAAAAAAATCGGCGGATAAGCTTTCGTTTCAATCATCAAATACTCTCGTCCCGCCAAATAATCTTTATCCCCGATATAACCGGCTTCTTGATATAATTCCTGAAGTTTATTCAGCGGAATATCTTTAAGCCACAATTCGGATGCTGCTACCGAACTTGTCACCCCCCATCCTAAACAGCAAACGCCGATACAGTAAACAAGATATTTAAGCATTCGGTACATCATTGCTGCGAACTTCCTTAACTGCCGGAATATAAGTTTTAAGAATTTTTTCCACTCCGTCTTTAAGCGTACGCATAGCGTAAGGACACCCCTTGCAAGATCCCTGCATTTCAACCGTAAGAATTCCATCTTGAAATTCAACAAATTGAATATCACCGCCGTCACGCTTAACCGCCGGACGTATCCTTGCATCAAGTAAAGCCTTAATCTGAGCTGTCGTTTCATCTTTACCAGTACCTGATGAAGTTTCTTCTTCTCTAACACCTAAAGAGAGATAATCCATAATCTCCGCCATAATCAAAGGTTCTAACTCCTGCCAGTCAGCATCATCATTTTTGGTAATAGAAATCATATCGGAAGTAATAAAAATTGTTTTAATTCCGCCAAGGTCAAAAATTTGTTCGGCTAAAGGCGATTTGCGCAAAGATTTGCGATCGACAAATTCCGCTTTTCCCTCTCTTAACAAAGGCCTATCCGGAAAGAAGTTAATAATGTTGGTATCTGGTGTTTTTTGAATATCAATATTCATCTTTTTTCCATCCCTAATTTGCTTGCAGTTTGTAAATGATGACATTAAGATAATTGGTGGCTTGTGCAACTTGATTATTAAGATACGCCAAATGATTAGGAGCAAATATCGAATCTAAAGCGCCGTTACGTACAACTGACGGCTTTATTAACATCGCTTGATCCAACAGACTTATAAAAGAAGTCCATTGCCGATAAACATCATATTTAACCAAAACATCCTTAAAATCATTACTTAAATTTCTGGTAATTTGCAAATAAGCATATAGTTTGCCGTAAGCATAATAAAAGACATCATCTGCCTTAAAATCAAACCAATCGGTGCTATGTTCGCGAATATGCTCTGAATTGGCATTAATCAATTGTGCCAAATCGCGATTAATTGCCGATAAAATGGTCGCAAAATTGGTTGCATCTCTGGGTAACAAAATCTTTCCGGATGCCAGTTCCCGATTGAAATTATTAAGTTGTCGCCGAGCTTTTTTGTATTGCGTATTGGAAGAGGTTGCCATAAGCAGACTATTTTGATTGGATACCAACCAAATATTAGGAGGATAGCGCAACAATTTTGCCGCTTCTTCCAAATAAGGTGAAGGTTTACCCGAAGCCGCAGTATATGAAACTTTAGCTAAACCATTGGTCGTATGGCTCGCCGCCGAAACAATACCCATTTGAAAATTCGGCATATTATCCAAAAAATATGACGGAAATAAAAACGGCAGATTCGGCGTCCAAATATGATGATGTAATTCGCGATTAATCAAATAACTCAACGAATCGATAACAAACAAATTATCGTTCTGATTTTTAGCTTGATACGAAGAAATATCAATTTTATGGGTTAGTAAACCGCCGAAAGGATAATAAAGAAAGATAATACAAAAAATTATCATCAAGGCAATTTGCCACCAAGCGGTAATGCGTTTTCTTACCCGCGCAAATAAAGATTTGGCAATTTTCAGCCAACGATGACCCCAGCGACGTAACTTAATTTTAACGCTCTTAAACAACGTAATCGCTTTTTTGCGATACTTATTAATTAACTGATTATAGGATTTTATATTCATACAGGTTTCTTTCGATGAAGTAATGAAGTTATAATTTCTTTTATACTGAAAACTTTTAAAAGCCAAGCCGATATTACAAAAACTCCGCTACCGATTATACAAGCAACAAGCAGAAGCCAAGATTTCGGCAAAAGAGTTAACCGCAACCAATTATCAAAATAAAAGTCATAGACATATTCACAAGCCCACACCGCCATACTCATCAGTGCCGAGCAAAAAATTATTTTGCCGATTTTATTAACCAAAGGCAAAGAAATCTGCCAAAAACAACGTTTCTTCAAACCGCGGAGATATAAATATAAAGATACATAAGCCGCGATGGTTGTAGCACACGCTATGCCGACGTGCCCGAACGGATGCATTAAAATAATCGCGCAAACAAGATTAGTCAACAAAACTCCGGCGGAATATTTGACCGGTGTCTTAGTATCGCCGCGGGCAAAAAAATTGGGAGCAAGTGCTTTAACCATAACATAGGCCGGAAGTCCTACGGCATAAGCAACTACGGCTTTAGCGGTCATAATGGTTTGTGAAAACCCGAATTTGCCGTGCTGAAAAAGAATATTTATAATCGGCTCTGCCAAAATAATCAACGCAAAAGCACAGGGTATTGATAAAATTGCTCCATATTCCACCGCTTTGTTTTGCACCGATTTAGCCTGTTCCAAATCTTGGGATTTGATATGGCGTGAAAGTATCGGCAACACTGCCACACTAATGGCCGCCCCCACCACTCCCAAAGGAAGTTGTTGCAGGCGATTGGCATAATAAAGCCAGGAAATCGCGCCGGTTCCGACTAAAGATACCAAAATAGTGTCCACTACCATATTAATTTGATAAATTCCTGCGCCCAAAACTCCGGGGGCAATTCGTTTAAAAAGTGTACGTATATCGGCATTTTTTAGCAATTTCGGCAGATTAAATTGCAATCTCAAATAAATTTTTTGCTTAACAAGAAAATAATGTAACCACAAAATTTCAACAACACCTGCCGCAGTTATACCCCAAGCCAATCCGTGAGCTGTGGTCGGAGTAAACGGAACCAACACAAATATCGATAAAATAATCATCAAATTAAGGATTATCGGCGCGGCAGCCGGTGCAGCAAATTTATTAAACGAATTTAAAATTCCGGACTGAAATGACACAATAGAAATAAACAGCAAAAAAGGAAATGTAATTCGGCAAAGTGAGGCAGCCAAGGTCATTTTTTCGGCATCATCGGCAAATCCGGGAGCCAAAACCTGCACCACATAAGGCATAATAAATTCCATCAACAAAACAAACATCCCCACAAAAAATGCTAATACCGTAATTGCAGCAGATGCAAAAAGCAGCGCTTTTTTACGATTTTCCGCACAAAGCTTTTGTGATAACATTGGCACAAAAGCTGTGGTAAAAGCACCCTCGGCAAAAAGTGAGCGAAACAAATTCGGCAATTTAAACGCAACAAAAAAGGCATCAGCCATTGCACCGGCGCCTAAAAAATTAGCCAGAATTATATCCCGCAAAAATCCGGTTAAACGCGAAAGAAGAGTAAATCCGCCGAAGGTAGCTATAGCTTTAAATAGATTCATTTTTTATTGCAGTTGGTTTTTTATTAACACGATGTTAACCGATTATATATTACAATATTTGATATTGAAACAACAAAATTAGGGGTTGTTGAGAGATTTTTTCAAGAAAACCGCGGGTTTTAGCTTGACAAAAAATAAAAAACTTGAGATAGTTGACAAAAATAACTGTATGGAGAATCACTTATGGATTCCGAAGATATTAAAAAAGACAATAAAAAAAATACCGACAAATTCAAAAACGAGCCTAAGATTGAAAAGGTCGGCGGAATTAAAGGTTGGTTATTACGTAAAGCCAAAACCTTTATGTTTGACGTCAAAAATAATAAATTGGTGTTGCCGCAGGGGGTAACTTTGACCGTAGAGGAAAAAGCCGAATTGGAGGCTATGTTTGGTCAGATTATAGACCAAGCTGAGGTTGTGGCAAAGCATCGTGAACAAGTTATGAGTGCACAACAACAAATGGGTGTACGTTTTAAATCCAATGTGGTGAAAGGTTACAGTTTGCTGGTTAACGGAACTTATCGCGAATTGACCGGAGTTTTAGCACATAAAATTCACGATAACTTATCACAAATGTTATCGGTGGGTAATTTACGCGGACTTTGGAAAGTTTTAAACAAAAGTAATGATAATAACAAGCTGGCTGAAAAAACAGCGGTTAACTCTATGCAAAAGGTTCGTGAACGCGAGACCCGCTAGAAACTTTACGTTTTAATTAAATTCCACCCCCGAAGTAACAAACTTCGGGGGTTTTGGTTAAGCAATGATTTCCGGCTTGGCGCGTTTTCTGGCTAAAGGATCCAAAATACGTTTACGTAAACGTAAAGATTTGGGCGTTACTTCCAGTAATTCATCATCTTGAATGTAGGACAAACCTTGCTCCAAGCTCATTTTGCGTGGCGGAATTAAATCAATAGCTTCATCTTTACCGGCGGCGCGGATATTGGTCAGCTGTTTGGCTTTGCAGGGATTAACCTCTATATCATTAGGTTTGGTGTGTTCCCCTATAATCATACCGGTATAGACCGGAACACTCGGATCAATAAACATCGGACCGCGTTCTTGTAATTTCCACAAAGAATAAGCAATCGCTGTACCGGTTTCAGAAGAAATCAAAACTCCGGTACGGCGGCTTTCAATTTCTCCTTTGTAAGGTTCATAGCATTTGAACAAGCGGTTCATCACACCGGTTCCGCGCGTGTCGGTCAAAAATTCAGAGTGATAACCGATTAAACCGCGTGAAGGGGCATTAAAAATCAGACGAGTTTTGTTACCGACTTGTGAAGGGATCATCTCAACCAATTCACCACGGCGGCGACCAAGTTTTTCAACTACGGCGCCGGAAAATTCCTCATCAACATCCACTGTTACTTCCTCAACCGGCTCTAAAAGCTGACCATTTTCATCTTTTTTCATCAAAACACGCGGGCGGGAAATTGACAATTCAAAGCCCTCGCGGCGCATAGTTTCAATCAAAACCCCGAGTTGCAATTCGCCGCGTCCGGCAACCTCAAAAGAATCGGACGTGCTGGTGCGCGAAATTTTTAGGGCAATATTACCCTCGGCTTCTTTGCACAATCTATCCCAAATAACCCGCGAAGTAACCTTGTCACCTTCGCGACCGGACAAAGGGGAATCATTAATTGAAAAAGTCATTGCTAAGGTCGGCGGATCAATTGGTTGAGCTTTGATTGCCTGTGTAACTTCCAACGCGCATAATGTATCAGCAACCGTACCTTTAACTACACCGGCAACCGCAACAATATCACCGGCGTGGGCAACTTCCAAAGCTTCTCTGGTTAATCCGCGGTAGGCCAAAATTTTACTGATACGAACGCGTTCAATTTCTTGGCTGTCACCATTTAAAACCTTAACCGTATCATTGACACGCAAAGTACCGGACTGAATTTTACCGGTAAGTAATCGACCGATGAATTTATCGGCTTCCAAAGTGGTGGCCAACATCGAAAAGGGCGCATCGGGTTGACAATTAGGCTCGGGCACATAAGAACAAATCAGCTCGAACAGCGGGGTTAAATCTTTCTTTTCATCGCTAAGCTCCTTAACCGCCCAGCCATTGCGTCCGGAAGCATATAAAACCGGAAAATCAAGTTGTTTATCATTAGCATCAAGGCTGACAAACAAATCAAAAACCTCGTTTAATACTTCATCACAACGGGCATCGGGTTTATCGGCTTTGTTGATAACCACAATCGGGCATAAACCCAATTTAAGAGCTTTGCCTAAAACAAATTTAGTTTGCGGCATCGGACCTTCGGAAGAATCGACCAACAAAACAACACCATCAACCATTGATAAAATACGCTCAACCTCACCGCCGAAATCCGCGTGCCCCGGGGTATCGACGATATTGATATGAGTGCCTTTCCAATTCACGGAAGTGCATTTTGAAAGAATGGTAATACCTCTTTCGCGCTCGAGTTCATTACTATCCATCACACAGGTTTCGACCTGTTGATTTTCTCTAAATGTGCCGCTTTGTTTCAAAAGCCCGTCGACCAAAGTTGTTTTACCGTGGTCAACGTGGGCTATGATGGCAATATTACGCATATTCATTCTTTTTTCTCACAAAAACTGTTAAAATTGTCCTCAAAATACACTTTTGAATTTAAATTTCAATAATTTTTGTAAAAAAAAGAATAAAACAAAATTTGACACAATCGATAAAATAATGTACAATTATAATGTAAAATAAAAAAAATGACCGGTCTCGAAAGAGGTCGGTCGTTTTTTTATCAAGTATAAGCCTTGGCTACTTCACTGATACTACGTTTACTGTGCTCATTCAGCTCTAAGCCTCATCGGCACACTCCCGTGTGCCTTTCGCTTGTAGTCGAACCCACTGCTGTGGCTTCTCACCCCGTGGTACTTGCCCATATTACCTCAAACCCTATAAATGGGTTTTAGATAATATGGCGCGCCCGGCGGGGTTCGAACCCACAACCCTCAGCGTCGGAGGCTGATACTCTATCCAATTGAGCTACGGGCGCATAATCTGATAGATTTTATAATCAAATAAATCTAAAAAATCCAGTATTTTTTACGTAGAATTGTAAATTCTTTCTTCTTTATAAAATCTTTTCATCTTAAGGTTGTAATGGTTTTAAATGAATAATTTTTTCGGCAATTACGGAACAATTGTTTTTATATCATTTGCAAAAAATAGCTAGAAACCATAATGAGGATAAAAAAATACATTTTGCTATCAATGGATGGTTACGCATATTACTCGTTCCAATTAAAAACAGAAGCAAAAAAATAATGAGTATAAGTTCCATTATTTTTACATAAACTCTTAAATCATAATTATACCATACTTCATCTTCCCATATACAATAGTTCTTTTTAGAAGGAATAAGATAATCCATTAACAGAATAAAATAGAATAACAAATACGGAAATATATATCATTTAAATTTCCAAAGAAGATTAAAGGTTTTATTAAAAGATTTTTTATATTATTCATTGTGATATATCCTTAAAATAGCACTTAACATAATAATAGTATATAAATAAAAAAATCCCGCCATTTTTATGACGGGATTTCGACCCACTTTCTCACCATAGCAATTTTTGTAACACCTTCTTGCTACGCAGGTTTCGCGATTTTATCGCTCAACAACTTCGCTTCGGTCACTTGTTTGCTAATATTTGGTTCAATGATTTACATCATTTTCCAAATATAATCAAACTACGCCTCTTGTGGCAAAAACACCCGGAGCAACGGTTGTTTTTGTCCTCGATCGTCGGTGTTGTCAATATATCGCCTGTAATTATTTGTTTTTTGCGGATAATTTCTGAGGTTTAGCAAAAATGCTTTTTTACGGTCTTTTTCCATAAGAAAGTAATTTGTTGCGCACAAGTCCGCGTAAAGATACTTCCGGTCTGGCACCATAGTGAGTAACCACCTCGGCCGCCGCTATTGAACCGATAATTGCACAAGTACCCAAAGAACGTCCCTGCGTCATACCATAAAGAAATCCGGCAGCATACAAATCACCGGCTCCGGTAGTATCAACAGCATTTTCGATTTTTTCCGCTTCCACAAAAATCTTGGTGCGGCCGTTAACCACAACCGAACCTTTTGCACCACGCGTAATAGCAGCAATTTCAATATGCGGTTTTATTAAATCTAAACACTCATAAAAATCCTCGCCTTTATACAAGGTGCGCAGCTCATCATCATTAGCAAACAAAACATCAACATTTTCTTTAATAAAATCTAAAAACAAATCTTCTTTGCCATTAACCGCGTTAACATCAGAAAGTGAAAAAGCCACCTGTCTGCCATATTCGTGCGCAATTGTTGCGGCTTTTGCGGCAATATTAACACCATTATCATAACCGAAAATATAACCCTCAATATAAGTGATAAGGCTGGCTTTGATAATATTTTCATCTACATCATCTTCGCTTAAATATTTATTGGCTCCCAAATAAGTAAACATTGAACGCATCGCATCAGGGGTTACCAAAACTATAGAGCGTCCGGTCATAGGACCTTGATTAAGCGGGGGCGTAAAGAAATCCACACCGGCAGCACCGATGTCACGAGTAAACTCTTGACCTAAAGCATCATCGTGAACTTTACCGATAAAAGCCGGAGCTCCGCCTAATGAAGCAATACCGGCAACCGTATTGGCCGCAGATCCTCCGGGAACTTCGCGCTCGGGAACAATATCGTTATAAATTTGACCGGCATCTTTAGCTTCCAAAATTTGCATTTGCCCTTTAGGTAAATTACGTTCAACCAAAAACCTATCGCCAACCTTGGCTAAAACATCAACAATGGCATTACCGATACCAACGACATCATAGTAAGTAGCTGTTTCTTTTTTCATAACGACACTCTTTTCAAAACAAAAACTCCTCTTTTGAGGCTTCACCCCAACAAGAGGAGTCATAATTAATTTAAATTAAGCTGCCGGAAGATTCTTTGCATTCTCTTGGGCATATTTAATCCATTTTTCTTCAGCATCATCTTCGGGGGTAATAGCCTCTTGCGGACACTCCGAAATGCAAACGCCGCAATCAATGCAAGTATCGGGATCGATAACCAACATATCATCAGCTTCGTGGAAAGCGTCTACCGGACATACTTCGGTGCAGCTTTTGCATTTGATGCAAGAATCATTAACAACAGATACCATTTTTAACTCCATATAAATTGTTGATCAACGAACCAGAAATACCTTATTGCTAAAAATAAATCAAGCCTAAACTTGCATTAGTCAAAAAAAATCACTAACTTTAATATAAACAAATAATTGTGAGGAGTTTAAAATATGAGTGAAAAACAAGCTTTTCAAGCTGATGTCAGCAAAATGCTGGATATTGTAATTAATTCGCTGTATTCGGAAAAACAAATATTTTTACGCGAGCTGATTTCCAATGCTTCCGACGCGTGCGATAAACTTAAATATTGGGCTTTAACCAATCCTGCCGCCGCTAAAGAAGCCAAAGACTTTAAAATTATACTCACTCCCGATGATAAAGCTTTAACTTTAACGATTGCCGATAACGGAATCGGTATGAATAAACAGGATTTAATTGCACATTTAGGTACAATCGCCAAATCCGGCACCGCCGATTTTGTAAAAAACGCTTCTGAAAACGGCAGTGCTGTTGAACTTATAGGCCAATTCGGCGTAGGTTTTTATTCGGCGTTTATGGTAGCGGATAAGGTGGAAATTCTTACCCGTAAAGCCGGAGAAGAACAGGCGTGGCGTTGGATTTCCAATGGCGTCGACGGATTTGAAATATCCGAAGACAAAAAAGATTCTAACGGCACCGAAATCAAACTTTATTTGAAAAAAGACGCCAAAGATTATGTTGACACAATTTATTTGCGCTCGGTTATCCGCACTTATTCCGACCATATAACTTACCCCATAGTGCTTAATTTAGGTAAAGCCGGAGAAGAAACCATCAATAAAGGCTCGGCTTTGTGGACACGCCAAAAGTCAGAGATTACACCTGACCAATATAAGGATTTTTATCAACACATTTCGCATAATTTTGATGAACCTTGGTTGACTTTGCATTTTAAAGCGGAGGGCAACATCGAATATACCGGATTATTGTATATTCCCTCAACTATGCCCTACGACTTGTTCCAACCGGATAAAAAACACTCGCTGAAATTATACATAAACAAAGTATTTATATCCGACAAAATTGAAGAATTGATGCCGCATTATTTGCGGTTTGTACAAGGGATCATTGACAGCGCCGATTTGCCGTTGAACATATCGCGTGAAATGTTGCAATATTCACCGTTAATGGAAAAAATTAAAACCGGAACTGTTAAACGCTTAATTAAAGAATTGCAAAAACACGCTAAAAATTATGATGATTATATGAAGTTTTGGTATAATTTCGGCATTGTACTGAAAGAAGGAATTTATGAAGATTTTGCCAATCGCGAAGATTTGGCCGGATTAAGTTATTTCTACTCAACCAATGATCAAGAGAAACTGACTACCTTAGATGAATATATTGCACGTTGCGACAAGGAACAAAAGGTTATTTATTATATTACCGGTGATGATATTAAGGTAATGCGTAATAGCCCGCAATTAGAGGCATTTAAACAGAAAGGAATTGAGGTATTGTTACTCAATGATCCGATTGATGAGTTTTGGCCGCAGGTTTTGACTAATTATAAGGAACACGCCATCAAGCACATCAGCCAAGCCGACATAGATATGAATTGGCACAGAGATGAGAAAAAAGCCGATGAGGGCAGTTTGCAAAAGTTAATTGATCTGATGACCGAATTGTTTAAGGGAGAAATCGGTAAAGTTGTCACGTCAGAACATTTAACCAAGTCACCGGTAAGTTTAACCGTTGAGGCGGGACAAATGAGCCTGCATTTGGAACGTTTAATGCGCAACCATCAGCAACAAACCGCTTTTGCTTCCACACGAATTTTGGAAGTTAATCCTTATCATCCGCTGATTATAAAATTGAGTGATATTTTGGCAGATGGTAAAGATAAAACAAAAGTTGAGGAAGCCTTACAAATATTACTGGATCAAGCCAAAGTGACTGAAGGTGAACCGGTGAGCGATCCGGCAAAATATGCGGAATTAATCAGCGGTTATATTTTACAAAGTTTGTAAAAATACTCACCAATACTTTGAAGATAAAAAATTTTTTTGACAATATCCTTTATTTAGATAAAATACTACCTAAATAAATGTAGCCGAAAAACTTTTAGACAAGAAAGGAATTTTTTAATGAAAGCCATTACCGATAATGAATTTGAAACCGAAGTACTAAAATCAAAAGGTTTAACCTTGGTTGATTTTTGGGCTGAATGGTGCGGTCCCTGCCGTCAACTTTTGCCTATTATGGAGGAAGTTTCCAGTGAAATGGGAACAAAAGTCAATATTTGCAAAATGAATGTTGATGAATCACCCAACACTCCGTCTAATTACGGACTACGCAGCATTCCATCGTTGTTGTTGTTTAAGGATGGTAAATTGGTTGATACCAAAATCGGTCTTAACACTAAATCAACCATTACCGATTGGATTAATCAATACGTTTAGAAAATATTTTTAATCTAAAAAGAGCTGACATTTTGTCAGCTCTTTTTTACAGATAGTCTACAAAACTATAGTTAGCGAGGCAATTTCTTCTATTAGTTGACAGTCAAACTACATAAAAACTGCGGATAGCGTGTGCAAATAATAAGAAATAAAAG
>ERZ842401.6871-NODE-6871-length-11926-cov-3.793783_pt1 | contig 11926 bp, 8 predicted proteins | sample MGYA00521270_ERZ842401 | MGnify/ENA primary metagenome ERZ842401 (study PRJEB31892, sample SAMEA3878208) | bioreactor metagenome | biome: Moose rumen | place: Sweden | collected 2011-10 | study: EMG produced TPA metagenomics assembly of the PRJEB12797 data set... | reverse complement strand
CCAGCTCCATCTATTTTGGCGGCCTCTACCATTTCGAAGGGAATACCTTTCATAAAGCTCTTAGCAATAATCATGTTCCAAACAGAAAACATCCCAGGGAGTATCAGTGAATAAATTCTGTTAGTAAATCCTAAATACTTAGTACAAAGTAAATAATATGGAACAAGGCCGCCGTTAAATAGTGTTGTAAAGAAGAAGAAGAAGGAAAAGCCGTTCTTCCAAGGAAAGTCTTTACGCGCTAAAACATATCCTGTCATAGTTGTTATAAAAATAGATAACACCGTCCCCACAACAGTTACAAATATTGTTACTCCATAAGCTTCCAATATGGTCTGTGGGCTTTTAAAAGCCATTGCATAAGCTTCTGTGGAAAATTCTTTTGCTGTTAACCAAAGCTTATATCCAGTCGTAATTATTGTACTTTCATTGGTAAATGATCCCATTACAATTAGATAAAATGGAATTACGCAAGCAAATGCAAAAGCAATTACAAGTATGTAACCAACAATATCAAATATAATCTGATCTTTTCCTTTTTTTATTTTTGTAGTCATCATTAAGCCCCCTTAAAACAGCGTATAGTCTGGTGCTATTTTTTTAACTATCCAGTTTGCAGTTACTATCGTTATAAAGCATAGTATTGATTGATATAATCCTGCTGCCGCTGTCATCCCTACATCTGGAGTAGTTAACAACAATCTATAAATGTATGTGTCCAATATATCTGACGATTTTAATAGCAATTGGTTTGAACCTACAATTTGATAAAACATACCAAAATCTCCTCTAAATATATTTCCCAATGCTAATAAAGTCATAATCATAACAGTTGGCTTCAACGATGGCAGTGTTATGTATCTAATTTTTTGCCACACGTTAGCTCCATCAATTGCAGCTGCTTCATATAAATCCTGACTAATTCCTGCTATAGCCGCTAAATATATAACCGTCCCATATCCCGTCTGTTTCCACAATTTAACCAAAACCATCACAACAGGCCAAAGCATTGTATTGCTATAAATACTATATTTCTCTCCTCCGCTTGAAATTAAAATAGAATTCAAAACACCATGATCACCAAATATATTCAACATAATAGTTGCTACAACAACCCACGAGATAAAATACGGCAAAAACATAAATCCCTGCGCAATTTTCTTAAAAACCTTATTATTAATCTCGCTCAAGATAATCGCAAATCCAACCTCAAAAAGCATTCCAAATGCTATAAAGGCAATGTTGTATAACAATGTATTTCTTGTAAGCTGCCAAATTTTATTAGATAAAAACAAAAATTTAAAATTATCTAAACCAACCCACGGACTTCCAAAAATGCCGTCTGCATATCTGTAATTTTTAAATGCCAACACTATTCCGGCCATTGGTAGATAGCTAAAAATAATCACATATAATAAAGCTGGAATCAACATAAGCAGAAGAACTCTGTTCTTTAATATTTTTCCTCTCATAATCCCTCCAATTACAGCGCAAGTTGTGCGCAATTTGCCGATTCAAAATTGTGATAAAATTATGAACTCAGCCTGTAAATAAATAATATTACTAAAAAATTCACAAAACAATGCGCATTCCATATAACGATTTTTGCGCAAATTCTACATACTTGTAGAAAAAACAGCAAAAAAATTGCGCAATCGAAATCCGATTGCGCATTTTCTATTTTTTCTTAATTTGTATAGGTAAAGAATCTGTCTGCAGTTTGTATATATAATATTTTACTCAAGGATGCGCAGAAAAATACTGTTCTCTTTAATCATAACTACCCAACGTAAAATTTAGGCCTTGCTTAAAGTTTATAAGATTTTGTATAAGGACTTTCTCTACTATCTTAATCGATTAATAAATCTAATCTTGCCAATTATTTTCAATGACTACAGTACTAGAGCTCGGAAGTGAATAGCTATGATTTATACCACTTTCCCAAATTACATTTCCCGCACTATCCTTTTTTATAAATTTAAATTTTCATCCTTTCACTGCGCCTGCAGATATTCCATTAATCATATTTTTAACTAAGCAAAAATATAGTATTACTATTGGAACGGCAATAAATACACTTCCTGCTGCAAACCTTGCAAATTCCGTTTCATCAAGATTCATTAACCCAACTGCTACCGTATACAGATTCTTTTCCTTCAGTAAAAGCTTAGGAAGTATAAAGTCGCTCCATGGCCATGTAAAAGAAGTAAGCGCCGTATATACGATAATTGGCTTTGAGAGTGGTAGATTTATCTTGGTAAAAATTTGAAAATTAGTCGCACCATCAATTTTGGCAGCCTCATCTATAGCCTTGGGAATCGTATCAAAAAATCCTTTCTGAGTTAGATATCCCATAGGTGCCCCAGCAGCATATATCAGTATCAATCCCCAATGTTGGTTTATTAAATTAAATTGAGTCATTAATATATATACAGCTGTCATTCCCATAAATGATGGAAACATACCCAATATCATAGTGGTTTTCATAATAGTTTTCCTACCCGAAAAATCAAATCTTGACATTGTATAAGCTGTTAGAATTGTTAGCAAGGTTCCCAAAATACAACTCATCGTTGCTATAAATAATGTATTTCTAAACCAAACTGGATAGTTATACATAGTTGTATCTGTAAACAGATTTTTAAATGTATCTAGACTATAGCTCGTTGGAAAAAATCCACTAAATGAATAGATACTACCCGATTTTGAAAACGAAGCCAATATCAACCATAAACATGGGAAAAAGAAAAATATACATACTGCAACGAGAAGGATGTATGTTATTCCTGTATCTATATATTTGCCAAATGTTATTTTCGTCATTGGAATGTATCCTCCTCCTTGTATGCGGCAGAATTAATGTAAACTAACAACGATATAATTGATGTGATTATAAAAATAATTAAACTAATCGCCGCGCCTATACAATAATAGTTATTATCAATGGATAAGTTATATAGCCAATTAATTAACAAGTCCGTGTCACTTGCGAGGAAATATCCATCTAAATACAACCCACCTCTTAAGAAATAGAAAATTCCAAAATTATTAAAATTTCCTACAAACTGACTTAGAATAACTGGTGTGGTCGTAAAAATCATATATGGCAGTGTTAAACTCTTAAACTGTTGAAAACTTGTTGCGCCATCAATTTTTGCCGCCTCATAAATAGACATATCCCTATTTGATAGTTGGCCTGTTGCAAGAAGCATGATTGATGGTACACTCACCCAGCAATTAACCACGAGACCAATTATTCTTGCTTTCCATTTGGCGTCTATATCCAAAAATCCAATTGCATTTCCTCCCGCAGACCGAATAAGCTCATTAATTGGTCCACCATAGGAGAACATAAACTTAAAAGCAAGTAGTGTGATAAATCCAGGAATAGCATAAGCTAAAATAGGAAACGCTCTCCAAATTGCTTTCCCTTTTACGCAATCTTTGTTTAATAAAAGTGCTAAGCCTAGTCCAGCGAAGTAATTTAAGGCTGTCGAACAAACTGCCCATAACATATTCCACGATAAAATTTTAATAAATGTAGGAGCAAATTCTGCTAATGTTGTAATCTTAATAAAATTTTCAACGCCAACCCAATCTACTAATGCAGGTGGAACAATTTTCCCACCATAATTTGTGAAGGATATGAGAATCATAAATATTATTGGAAGAATATTAAAAATACATACACCTATCACTGGTAAGAAAAGTGCCAGAACATAAAACTTTTGGTCAAATAATTTTTTTACTATTTTTCCCAAAGATTCTAGAGGCTTATTACGCTCCACCTTCTTTTGAGTCTCATATGCATCCTTTACATTCATTACATACACGAGAACAAAACCAATCAAGACAATGAATGCCAAAATTCCAACTAATAACATCACTACAGAATTATCACCTGCTGTGTTAGTCCAAGGGTCCATCGCCTTAGTACCTAATGTAAAAAAGCCTTTTATGTCATTTATTCCTCGTATATAGAAATAATAAATTGCTAATAGTTCAACGGCAAAAAAGATTATTCCTTTTCCTCTACTTCCATATAGAAACTGTCCTGTTCCCATAAATATAAAAGATAATTTTGTCTGCCATGAGCTATCTTTGACCAAATCGATTAAACTAGTGAATCTTTTTTTCATAGTAAATTTATCCCTTTATTGCAGCGTATTAATTGCATCATAAATCTGCGTGCTCATCTGCTCTAAACCTTCTTTTATAGATTCTAAATCCTTATATTTTTTCTCACTCTCAGATCTGAAAGCATCCTTAGCTAAATCAATAAAAAAGGTCTGACCTGGTGTCCATATTTGTGAGACAGCCTGATTCGATGGCATTAATATAATCTGATTAGAATTTAACCTATCAAGCAAATTTTTTGATATATCGCCTGTGTCTGCAGCTGCATCCTCTCTTGCTGGCGCAATACCTAACATCTCGCTTCTTTTTACCATCATCTCATAGCTAGTAGCAAAATCAACAAATGCAAGGCATGCATTGGGCGCCTTTGTATATGCGCTTATCGCATATCCATTGATGCCACCCATGGTTACTGCATCCATCAATTCAGAATCATCATCAGATAAATCCCCTGATTTAGGCAACTTAGGGATGGATGTCATTATCAAATTTTCTTTTGCTTTTGTCTCTGTGTCTTCCTCGGATAATCCTTCAGCAACATAACTATCCTTTAGTTCATCTAAAAATGTTGAATACATATCTGGTGTTGATATAGTTGCAAAATAAGTACCATCCGCAAGTCTAGAATATGCATTTGTTGTGATTGTATCGTCAATGCAATCCTCATTCATACAGCTTGCCAACTGTTCTAGCACCCACGCTCCCTTTTCAGCTTCACCACTTGCAAAACCAATATCAGTTGTGTCTGTATTATCCTGTCCAAATATATAGGCTCCATACGAAAATAGAAATCCACTAGAAAAATACATGTCATTTAGAGATTTCATATATCCAAATTTGCTACTATCTTCTGCATTTCGCTCGATTGAAAAGGCATACATATCATTCCAATTTTCTATCATATCAGGAATATTATTTGTATTTTCATCCCAGCTGTTCTCCCAATCGTCAGGTAGCAAATCTTTTCTGTAATATAACATTGGAGCTTGTATATTTACCGGTACACCGCAAGTATATGTTGTTCCATCTACATTGCTTTTATATGCCTGCCACTCTTCTTCGCTAATCTCGTCATAACAATCAAGTTTCTCGACAGGTATTGGATAGATATGCTTTCCTTCAACATATTGCATAATAACATCATTGGCTTGATATAATACATCTGGTCCATAGCCGTAAGGGCCATCATTGGCAAGATCCAAATATTGGTCCATATTAGCATCTACAGCTTGAATACCATATTGTTCATACTCCTTATTAAATGCTGCAATAAGCTCATCAAAATACCCCTTAGAAATCGCAGTGTCATTCTCTAAAACTTGAATAGTAACATTCTCTTCCAATTCTCCATCGAAAATGGAATCCGTTACTACTGCATCTTCGCTAGCAGTAGATAAAGAATCTTGATTATTCGTGCTTGAACAAGCGATTATCGTCATCATGGAACAACATATTAAACTTAAACTAATAATCTTTTTCTTCATTGATTTTCCTCCTCGTTATTAGATAACCATCTGGCCTAAGTTTTTTATCATATTTATTGCTGATTACAATACCACTTGGCTCCTTGATTATAATTTCTTTTTGGGTTTGATTAACCAGTATCTGTAACATTTCATTATCACTTATTCTTTCAACACAAAGTAATCCATCCTTACTATATATCTTCACATTTCCTGACTTAATAATATTCATGCTTTTAATGCTTATAAGCTGATGGATTTGCTCCCATACGTTCATATCCCATTTCGATTCATTCCACTCAAAACATCTTCTGCTATCAGGATCGTAACCACCAGGAGTACATATCTCAGTCCCATAATAAATACAAGTTGCACCTGGAAAAACAATCGATAATGCAATCGCCGCAAGCAACTTATCTTTATTTTCTTTCACCTCGGTAAAAAATCTTAGTGTATCATGTGAATCTAGCAAATTTAGCATCATCCTATTAACTGGTTCTGTATTTCTCATCAACAGTCCATTTAATTTGTTTGACATGTCCTCTGCAGTAAAATTTTCCTTTGTAAAATAATCCAAGCATGCCTTTGTAAAAGCGTAATTCATTATGCTATCGTACTGATCTCCCATTAGATAAGGATAAGCATCGTGCCAATTTTCACCTATTATTACTGCATCAGCTTTTTCCTTTTTAATTGTTCTTCTAAATTTTCTCCAGAAATCATGTGATACTTCATCGGATACATCCAAACGCCAGCCATCTATATCTGCTATCTTTATCCAATAGGTTGCTATATCAAGAAGATATTGTTGAACTCCAGCTACTGCTGTGTTGAGTTTTGGCATATAATTACAAGATGCAAAGCATTCATAATTTAACTTTTCTTTATCTGGGTAGTCTCCATCTATCAGAAACCAATCATAGAATCTAGATTTACTGCCATTTCTCATTACATCCTGAAACTCTGGTAAATCTTCGCTGCAATGATTAAAAACCGCATCCAATACAACCTTAATTTTTTTTTCATGGCATTTAGCCACAAGTTCTTTCAAATCATCCTCTGTTCCAAATTGTGGGTCAATAATTTTGTAATTACTAATGTCATATTTATGATTTGATTTAGATAAAAATATTGGTGTTAAGTAAAGAGCTGTTATTCCCAGTTTTTCTAGGTAAGGTATCTTCTCTATAATGCCTCGCAAATCACCTCCTGCAAAATTTTTTGGAGTTGGTTTATCCCCCCATTTCATATCAATGTACGACGCATCTTTAGTATGATTGCCCTGATAAAACCTATCCACAAATATCTGATAAAATACCGCATTCTTCATCCAATCAACTTCTTCATGCAAATCATTCCTATTGATATATGGCATCTGAAAAAAATTATAAAAGCTTTCTTTAAAATTATATGTATCTGTTAATCCGTCTTCACTAAAATAATAATCTTTCCCATTATCATTAATTCTGAATATATACGCCACCCTTACATCATTTAATTTTAATTTTGTTTCATAATAATCATATATTTCATCCGAATATCCTAGCTGCATCTCAACTTCAATTTGTTTGGTTTGATACTCATACTTATTTCCATATATTAAAAATATTCGTGCTTCTCTATCTTCCTTTGCACATCGAATTCTAATTACTAATTCTCGTTCACCAGTGGCGAAACAATAATTCGAATCTGGGATATGCATTAATGCGTATTTGTTCATTTAAGTTTCCCCTAATAATATATTATGCTGTAAATTCAAAATTATTTGAAAAATGAATTTACATTATTTACAATGATTCATATACCTTAACCGCTTAAATTGGGAGATAAACTATGACTCAAAAAAAAGCTACTATTAAAGATGTTGCAAAAGCCGCTGGTGTATCGGTCGCCACAGTTTCTTATGTGGTCAATAATCGTACTGATCTAAAAATTTCAGACGAAACCAAGAAAAAAGTTCTTCAGGTATGCAACCTACTTAACTACACCCCAAATCAAGCTGCTAAAGCATTAGCCACTAATCGTAGGCATATGCTTGGTTTTGCCTATGAAAAAACAGATTCCTTACTATTGAAATCTCAACAACTTTATTTACTTGAATCACTTATATCTTTTTTTCGCGAAAAAGGATATGAACTATTACTTGTCGATGCAGATTTGGCAGATAAATATGATCAAGTAGATGCTATTATTTGTTATGGTCTTTCGTCCAAACATTTTCACGACTTAGGTGATAAAAATTATTCACCTTTAATTGCTATCGATTCATACATTAATGATGATTTGTTTTTCCAGATAAATACTAATTTAGAAAATTTAAAGAAGGAAAGTGTAAACCATTTTGGCAATAATAATTTTTTGTATTTATTGCTGGAGCCACAAAATAACGAATTAAAGGATGCAATACTTAACACATTCGATAACATCATGTACTATGATTCATCTATAAATATTTCCAGTTTAAGTAATCGCAATATTCTTTTAACCGACTATGCACTTTATAAAAAGATAGGTGACAATAACACTTATTATGTTCCGTCTTTTAATAACCTAAAATTTATTAAGCTATATGAATCAATTGAATCTGCCCTAAGCCGAGATTCTGCTGCACTACATCAAATATATATATAACTATTCTTCAGATGTCTCAAAGGTCCATGTAATTTTATCATATGGATTTATATTGAAGTTTTCCTTTGTTTCCTCTGTATAGTACTCGTCCTCTGTGTCATATTGGTCTTCTGCAGGATACGTTGTTAAAATAAATGTATATGTTCCTGGAACCACCACTTCAATGTTAGTCTTCTTAGGGACTGCATTACCAAGCCCAGCAGCACTCTTTAAATATTTCTCTCCATCAATAGAATTAGTATCTAAATAACCATACCCCCTTTGATCAGCCCAAGTTCCATCTATCGCAAATTGAAACTGGTCACCCTCTTTCAAATCTACCGTAATAACGTACTCATTGCTTTCATTACTATCATTCTTATGCATTGCCTGTGACTCGCCCAACACTGCTCCCCAATTTGATTCAGAAAGCACTTCACTTTCGCCTGAACCCACGATATAAAAGCTCCTATCATCTACGCTATAACTTGCAAAGCCAGCGTACAAATCAATATCGTCCTTTACAGCTTCGATCAAATCATATTCTCTACTCATATCTGGAGTTAGATACCAGCCCATAAATATATATCCATCTTTTATTGGGTCTTGCAATTCTACAGTTTTTCCATGTTCAACACTGACTGTATCTAATACTGTTGTTCCATCACTATCATACAATGTAACCGTATGTGTATTTTCAGTTTCTTCTACAACACTTACTGCTTCGGTAGATTCACTTCTTTCATTTGAGCATGCCATGAATATTAAGCTTTGAGCTAGACAAATTGCAGTAAGAATTCCGATAAATTTTCTTTTTTTCATATTCTATCCTCCAAGTTCTGTAATTGCTTTATTTAACCGTTTAAATTGAATCGTAAAAATAAACGAAAGAGTTTTTCTCTTCCGGGTTGTGCAACTGTACAGTTTATAAAGCATATCGTTTAAACGTTTAAATTAATATAAAAATATCACTCAATTAACATATAGTCAATGGAGTAATTTTTCACCAATTAATGTCACGTTTTTTGTCTCTTTTTACAAAAAACTACCCCAGCTCACATAAAACTGGGGTAGTCAATTTTTTTAAATTATCTCCTTCATCCACACGTACATCTCACCTGGTTTACGGTTGTCCCAGTATGGGTAGGGTATAGCTTTTAGTGTCTTGTTTTGGAAAGTAAATTTGTGTGGGGCGTATAGCTTGCTATCGTCCCAGCCGCTTCGGTTCATTTTCTTGGCCTCGAAGGAGAGGGTCATCGAACCGCCCAACAGGGCACTGTCATATTTTTCTTCGATTGTTTGATTCGTATTTACGTATATGCTTGCCAGCTCCTTGCCGTTGTCTTCTTCTTCCACGCAATACACTATTGGCCCTTTTACCAAAGCCACCTTGCCTATATCTGCTCTAACAAAAGGATTGGCATGAATGAATTCTGCTGGCATAGCAAAATCCAGTACTATTTCTTCCTTTGAAATTGGCCCGTCTAGCTTTACATATCCTTTTTCTACTGATAAATCCAGCTGACTTCCATTTCTTGTAATTCTAGGATTTTTTGCGTAATCGGGAATACGCACGTAAACACTTCCATCCACTGCCTTATCCATAGAAACGATGATTTTTGTGCAAGCCTGCCATGGCATTTTTGACTGGATGCTGATTGTACCTTTTGTTCCATTTAATTCAAAGTCTGTTTCATTTGAAATGAATAAATTTACATATATGCTATCCTTATCAAGGCAATAAATATACTGACCTAATGATGCAAGAGTTCTTGCTATATTCGGCGGACAGCAAGCTACTCCAAACCACTTTTGACGCACTGGTTTTACATGTCCCATTGATGTGTTTGGAACGCAGTTGTCAGGCCACACCTCAAGTGGATTTACATAAAAGAAGCTCTTGCCATCCATTGCTATTCCTGATAACAGTGAATTGTATAGTGAAAGTTCAACTATATCAGCATATTTAGCATCATGGGTAATTTGATTCATCCTCTTTGAAAACATAGCAAGAGAAATCGTTGCGCAGGTCTCAGAATAGTTTATATCATTTGGCAAATCATAATCTGTTGAAAATCTTTCAAGCCATCCTGATGAACCGATGGAACCTGTGATATACATTCTGCGTTTTACAATGTCCTCCCAAAGGATTTCACATGCCTGCAAAAGTTCCTCATCGCTAGTCTCCTCTGCCACATCCGCCATAGCTGTGTATAGGTAGCCTGCGCGAACTGAGTGTCCCTCTGCAGTCTTTTGCTCTCGCACTGGCAAATGATTCTGACCGTAAGTAGTGTCGTAAGGACCATAGGTAGGAAATACATGTACAAAATCTGGTCTATTTTCCTCAGCTACGAAATAGTTTTCGCCTACGCCTCTTTGATCGATGAAATATTTGGCCAGATTTAGATAACGTTTTTCACCTGTCACTCTGTAAAGCTTTACAAGCGCCAGCTCTATTTCTGGGTGGCCAGGATAACCATGGCATTTTCCCTCTTCAGTGCCAAAGATATTATCAATCAAGTCCGCCAGCTTGCATACGATTTCTATAAAGCGCTTTTTACCTGTTCCCTCATAGTAAGCAACCGCTGCTTCAATCATATGTCCAGCTGTATATAGTTCGTGTCCCTCAAGCAGGTTTTTCCATTTTTGCTCTGGGGCATTTAATATAAAATATGTGTCCAGATAACCATCTTCCTGCTGAGCCTTACCTATTAGCTCGATTGCTTCATCGGCTTCTTTTTCTAGGGCTGCATCCTTATGCTCTGCCAGGTAAAATCCTACAGCCTCCAGCCATTTTGCAAGGTCAGTATCTTGAAAGACTGCTCCTTCAAATTTGTCATCTGTAAGCCCCGCTGCAGCCTTAAAATTCTTTATACAATGACTGGTTTCAACATCATCCCTAAGGTCATTTAAGACCTCCCACTGATAAGGGATAATCGTTTCCCCAACAAGTCCACGATATTTATCCCAATACTCATCCTTGATATGAATGTTTTGAATCGGGATATCTGAATTAGCTGGTCTTTTCATAATATTTAGTCTCCTTCTCTAAGCCTTGACAGCACCGTTTGTCAGTCCACTGACAATATAACACTTATCCATCCCAAGGTAAACCTTTACCTAAATCACTTTTTTCTTGCTCATTTAGTTTTTTAATTACAACCGCATCTCCCCTGTTGAACGTTGGTGACATACTACCTGATAAAACAGCGATTGGTTGATATTTAAATACCCCTACTACAAAACATACAACCAAACCAATAAATATAAACGTTGGTACATAAACCACTGGATTATATTTCCTTTTAGAGCGTCTCGACATTCGCTCTGTTTTACTTATGTGAACAAAATTCAAGTAAACAAATATTGCAAGTGGCGTAGCCAAGCCAAGTACAGCAGTGACAAACCAGTCAAGTCCTGGAATAATCGGCAAAACAAATTCAGGAATTGTCATAAATAGCCTATAAATTATCGGAAGTCTAGCACCACCTACATAAGATAGATAAGTCAAAACTCCACTTGTCACAAATAAAGGTATAATTATAGAAGTCGTATATGTAAACGCTTCTTTAACATCTTTATAATGATCAACAAGACTTGTAAAAGATATATTCACACAAGCAAATATAATAGCGATTAATATAAAATTAATAATTTTTTTCTTTTCAATACGCACCATAGCATTTCGAATATATTCTTGAAAGAATATTATTCCAACA
>ERZ842401.6869-NODE-6869-length-11930-cov-3.893053_pt1 | contig 11930 bp, 16 predicted proteins | sample MGYA00521270_ERZ842401 | MGnify/ENA primary metagenome ERZ842401 (study PRJEB31892, sample SAMEA3878208) | bioreactor metagenome | biome: Moose rumen | place: Sweden | collected 2011-10 | study: EMG produced TPA metagenomics assembly of the PRJEB12797 data set... | reverse complement strand
TTTTATCCCTTATTTCCATATTCATCCGTCAAGAAATCATTCATTCCCTGAAAGCTCATAATACTTACATATCAAGGCTGTCCTCATTAAGAAGAAAATCATACAGGTTCATAACAAGGATCCCTTGGTCATTTCTCCATACCGGAGTATTGGAATTAACCACTATTATCTTCTTAAAGGAATCGGATATCTTTATTAGCGAAGCCTGCTCCTGATCCATCTTCTCCTGATCCGGCAGCGCAAAGGCTGACTGGATATAGTATCTCTTATTACCCTGATTTGCTACGAAATCAACTTCAAGCTGCCTTTTTTTGTTTCCATCATCTGATCGCACCTCTACCACACCGACATCCACATTATAGCCCCGATAGATCAGCTCGTTATAAATGACGTTTTCCATGATATGTGTCTCTTCATATTGTCTGAAATTAAGGAATGCATTCCGCAGTCCCATATCCGAATAATAATACTTAGATGGTGTACTGATGTACTTACGCCCCTTGATGTCATATCTCTCTGCCTTCCGGACAATAAAGCTTTCCTGAAGATATACAAGATAATTTGCGATAGTGGGCATTGAAATCCCTTTTATCCCATTGCTGTTAAAGGTATCCGATATCTTCTGGGCATTCGTAAGTGACCCAATAGCCGAAGCAAGGACCTTCATCAACTCCTCCATGCCTTCACCATTGCGGATATTATATCTTTCAGTGATATCCTTTATATAGATTTCCTTGTTCAGCCTGTCCAGATAAGCAGTCTTTGCCCGGTCATCCTTTTCCATCAGAATGTGGGGCATTCCACCATAATAGGTATAGTCTCTCCACGCTTCCATCCTGTCTCCACTGAATGCGGGGACAAACTCAGAAAATGACAGCGGAGCAATATGCACTTCATCACCTCGCCCTCTGAACTCTGTCATGATATCAGTAGACAGGAATTTGGAATTGCTGCCTGTCACATAGACATCTACATTCCCTTTCCTTACCAGACCATTCAGGACACTGTACAGTCTGATCGGGATATCAGGATTCTTCATTTCCTCCCTGCTTATCGCATATTGTGCCTCATCTATGAATACATAGTATTTCTGTTTCGGATCAGTCAGTTTGCCCTTTATATAATCATAGAGTTTTCCGGGATCGGTGTATTCGACATACTCATCATCATCCAAGGAAACCGTGATGATATTCTCCTCCGGCACACCGGATTGGATAAGATGATCATAGAACAAATGAAACAATAGATATGTCTTTCCGCATCTTCTGATCCCCGTTACCACCTTTATCATTCCGTTGTTCATCCGGTTGATCAGTCGTTCAAGATATCGGTTTCTTTTGATTTCCATGGCATCCTCCGAACTATTCGTGCTATATTTTAGTTTTTTGCCGTTCCAGTCAATTTTCTAAAATAGATATAACACATTCCTATTGCTTTCGTCAATCATATATTTTACTTTTTTGCCGATATCGTCTTTTTTCTAAAATACCAAGTCTTATTACGCAAAAAAGAGGACTGCATTTGCAATCCCCTAATGACATTCACTGTTTCGCCTCATAGTATTTGCGTTTTTCTTCATACATCCTCTCGTCTGCTATGCGTATGAGCTTCTTTACCGAATCCTTTGGAAACTCACTTCTGAATACATATCCGACAGACATGGACAGTTCTTTGACCTTATCTCCCCTCCATGCTCTCACTTTGGATCTTAAGTCTATCATCATTTTATAAAAAGCTTTTTCATCTGCATTTATAAGCGCCGCAAACTCATCGCCGCCTATGCGGTATACCTTTCCAAATTTGTCAAACACTTCCTGCAGGCAGTCCTTTGCGCCGATTATCAGCTCATCGCCTGCCAGATGTCCAAGGGTGTCATTTACGGATTTGAGGCCGTTTAGATCTGCGGAGACATATATAAAATCATCTCCGATGGGGGTTATAGCCATTTCCGAAAGATCATTTTCATAGGCTCTCCGGTTTAAGCAGCCGGTCAGACCGTCAGTGTTTGAAATATCCAAAAGCACCCTGTTCGTCTCATGCAGCTGTATCATCACACTTACAAACAGCCCTACAAAGCCTGAAAGCGCTACAATGATCACGAGAAACAGAAGTACACGCCAGATCGATGAGAGAGCCTCAAAGGTTCGCAATATAAAAAATATAGCGGATACCCTCTTGTATCTCGAGGAACATGGCTATAAGAATCTTGATACGCTTTACCGGGATTATGATGTTTTACGTAAGGCTTCTTCTGACACAAGAAAAGCCCTGAAAGACTCCGAGACAGTCATAAAGGGCTTGAATGAACAGATACACTACACCGGTCAATATCTTGCAAATAAAGATATGTATCAGGAGTTTTTAAAATCCAAAAATAAAGGTGCTTACCGAAAGAAATTTGAGGCAGAAATCCTGCTTTACGAGTCAGCCAGAGGCTGGCTAAAAACCCATGCCGAAGATGGCTCCATGCCATCCTATGTCATGATGTCCTCGAGATCGATTCCGTCCATCTCCTTTATACTATCAAGTGTTGCCAGAGTCATGCTCCCGTCATCAGTCCATGTACCCGCAGGCATATCGTAGGTGCCATGCCCTTCCATGCCTGTGACAAGACCTCGCTTGGCTATCTCTTCCCTGCTCATGAACTGTACCGGACATCCCAGAGCATCTCCAACTATCACTCCTACCACACCATCTGTCCATATATTTCTCATACTATCCTCACTTTCTGCCAAACCTCGGCGATCAGCATACCATAAACCAAAAAACGGCACACAAGTTTCTGTATCGTGAGGTCATCATATCATGATTCTCAAAAAATAAGGTCGCCCTTTAAGCGACCTTGCTGATTTCAATGATTTATGACTTCCTTAAAACTGTAAACCTCCGGACAAATATCAATCCCGGACCTCACTCCCATTCAGCACCTGAAGAATCTCCGTCTCACATCTCGTACCGATATTTCTGATACCTCTTAGGTTCAGACCGTTTTTTATATCTCTTCTTAATGCGCCTACCTTACTATACCCGGCACGTCTAAGACAGTTATATGATCTTACCGAAAGGTTCAGTTCCGATATATCTTTGTCCTCGTCAGGCATATCCGGGATCTCCCCTACAGACTCCTTTGGCTTGTCACACCTTATTACAACAGATCCACCCTGCTCCTTTAAGAGGGATTTCTGATAATCGATCAGATTCTTTATGATCTCATCCGCTGAGTTCTTTCCCAGATTTCTAATTCTGAGGAGATCCTGCCAGCTTTCTATATTCTTTAGGATATCACCAATATAATTCCATCCGGCTCTTTTTAAGCAGTTAAATGACCGAACTGAGAGATTAAGCTCAACGATATCTGCCTCCAAAAGCTGATCGCCCATGTAAAAAACTACTGTCTCTCCCGGGCACTGTATCTCTTTCTTTGGGCTTCTGATAAGTTCACGATTTGATCTGCCATCATTCTTCCATATGTTCAACTCCGCTATCTTCCCGTACCACATACTCGACACCTCCATCTATGTCCATAAGCGTAGCAGCGACGATATTCCACTCCATTCTTCTGACACCCTCTACATTCTTGTATAGGTTTCTGGCGAAATATCCCACATCTGCTGTTGTAGGTGCAAATCCAACGGCGTGTATCTTGCAGGCACCGGTCATACTGTAAATCTGCCGGATACGGCTGTCCCTTGAAAGTGCCAGAGCAACAGCCTCATAGTTCTCCGGTGCTGTCTCGACATCTAAAAAGAACTTTGTACCACCCGGAGTTGCAGTAGAATCAATCAGTGTCTTGTAACCCCTGATGAATCCTTTTTTCTCCATGCTTTCGACACGATTCCTGACCGAAACACGAGAGAGACCTACGATTTTCCCTATATCAGAATAGCTGAGCCTGGCATTATCTTTTATGATCTCAAGTATCTTGTTATCAGTCTCATCTATCCCCTGTACACACATATGTCTCCTCCTTCATTTCGTTGGTTTGCCCCTTGGTGACTTAGGTCGTCGACTACCTGTTACTAATATAATCCTATCATGGCTCAATTATCAATACTCCCATTTTCAATGCGGAAGACCCATTCTTTCAATTTGAAAAAGAAATCTCTCCTTTGCTAACCAAATGGATGCGTCCGGCTACCACCACTATTCCCAGTAATCCGGATCAATTCCGGCATCGTCCAAAATCTCCGCTCTTTCCTCATCGTCCATAAATTCCAGATCATCGCGTGTATAACCTATGCTATCCAAAGCCTCCTCGACCTCATCCATTTCATCAAGATCATCATCGTCATCGTCGAAGCTACCATCTTTATCTAAAAAATCCAACTGAAATCCCTGCTCTATCGGATCTAAAACCCCATCACGATCCATGTCAAACATCGCATCAAAGCTATTATCAACATCTCTGTCAAAAAAATCCATACGCTACCCCTTTCTGTGCATAAAGCACTGCCTTCCATGAACAACTATATTATAAATCGAGCAAAAGATATTGCAAGGGGCTTGGTTAGGAAACGAAACCTCACCCCTTGACAAAATGTAGGATTAATCCTTCTCTATGAGAAGCTTGTTAGCATTACCATAGAGAACCTTATAGGCATACTCAGCTCCATACTTATCAATGATCGCCTGTGCGCCGACATCTGCCGCGGGCGACTTATAATCAGTCCTGTGAGTATCAGTACCGACGAGAAAGTGTCCGATAGATGCTTCAAGTGTTCATCCAAAGACAGACTATCCTTTTCATCATCGAAGGACACCGGCATATCGGATTTAACCGCCATATCCATTACGGCTTCACTTGCCATAGCCTTGTCTGAAAAATCAAAGTCCTCCTCTTCAGTCTCAGACAAGGCTGATTTCATCAGTATCGGCTCTGCAGATCTATTTCCATGCCACTTCGGTTTAACTGATTCTAATGAGTAGCTGTACTCCTCCTCCACGAGCTGCTCCATATACCGCTCGTCGATATAGCTTTCCAGATCAGGATCGATCCGCTTTCCGAGATCAGTCATCTTGCCATCGAAAACCACAAGATACACATCCATGTCATGCTGCATCAAAAAAGCATTGATCTCATCTATGGCTATGCGCATCCCCTCTTCATTTGGATACCCAAAAGAACCTGTGGAGATCAGAGGAAAAGCGATTGATTTTGCATCATTTTCAACAGCCAGCTTGAAGCTGTTCTTGTAGCAGTTCCTAAGCTTGCCCTCTACCTTTTCATCTCCGTCTATATAAAACGGACTCACCGCATGAATAATGTACCTTGCCGGAAGCGCCAGTCCAGGGGTGATCGCTGCCTCACCCTCATCAATATGTCCGATCTGCTTTCTGAGCGCCAAAAGATTCTCTCTGCCGGCGGCATTATAGACCGCCGTATCGCAGCCATCTCCTACGATAGGCTCCTCATTTGCTGTATTTACGATGGCATCAACTTCCATCTTTGTGATGTCATTTCTGATTATTCTTAAAGCCATGTGCCCTCCTAGACAAAATATTCCTATTAGAAACAATGAGTCACTAATCCCTTAGTCTTCTTGCCACATATCGGGCATTCCTTTACTTAACGATAAAATCTGCAAAGAGTTCTCTCAGGCGATCCATGTACTCAGTATTGTAGTACTCCTTAACAGGCTCGACGAATTCAGGCTTATAGGATCGCAATTCACGTATTTCTTCTTCAGATAGTGGTTCCAATTTCTTCTCCCATTCCTCATCTGTAGGTATATGTGTCACCTGATCTCCGTAATCATTAAGATCAGTCCACAGATACTCTTCAAGCTTATCATAGAAATCCGCCGGGATATCAAGTAGCGATGCGCGTACAGTCCTAAGCACTTTTTCAAAGCAATCCAGCAATTCTTTTTTTGCCTTATATGCTGCCTCTCGGTACACTGTAGTTCCATCCTCTATTTCGTCCACAATCATCTCGCATTTATACAATTCATTTGTATGATACTCACACAGATCAATATATCCAAAGATCTGATTATATATTTCTCTTACACAATCCTTTGTCCGACGCGCCTGATAATCATCTGTAATAATCGTATTCATCGCAGATGTATTCTCTTTCATTTCTTCTTCCTCCTTCGATAAAAGTTTATGATAATCGATACCGAAGAAGCCACCCAATGATTTGATCTGCTCTATCTCAGAAGGACCATTGTATCCATACATCCAGCTCTTAATCGCCTCAACACTGACAAAAAGCATATCTGCTAATTCTTCCATGATCTGTGATTTCGTTGCTTTTTCCCCGGTCATCTGCAGATTATACTTTCTTTGGTTAATCTGCATCATTAGCGATGTCGCATTAAACTGATACCTTATCCCATTTTCATCATATGTTTTGATCGCTTTTCTCATTGGTGTACTCCTTTCATCATCAGCGGGCGCCTCGCCTTTGATGGTTACATCCTACCATGTTTACGCTATAAATGATAGTTAGACAAAACTCTACAAAAAACAACAAAATACTTTCAGATCTTTTCATCTTTCATATATTTATCGTATACCTACACTTAGGGAATGCACTGCAACCATAGAAAAAAGCGGCACATCGGATCCGATAAAACGTTCCATCCATCCCCGGCACTACGATGGGGCTGATAAAAATCACGCATCAAATCTTCAGTATCGAGCACAAAGTATAATGTACTGCACCGGCAAAGTGCCTCTTCCTGAGCAGAAGATCCACGTACTACTCCACCGCCCGGATTAGTCGCTGACGCAAAATTTAGAATGCATGTCTTCTTATCCCTGTAGGCAGATGCCGCCTCCAGTGTCCGCTTCTCCGACACGATCACCTTCGCATGCTGTTCATATCTGTTCAAGGGCTCCGGGATATTGTCATCTGCCAAATAGAGTCTCTGATTGCTCCTCGTAGCTAAAATAGCTCTCTGCAGTTTTTCGTTCTCATCCACAAAAGCCGTAGTATCTTCAAATACCTCTATATTATCATCTCTTCTTCCCATTTAGGTCTCCCTCCTATGACTTTCTCTTATTCCACTGATACCCCACATACGCACCTACAGCACCACCGATAATATGTGCCATCTGAGAAATATTATCCTGCACAAGCACTCCCTCTACCACCTGCTGTCCCAAATATATTGCTGCAACAAGTATGAAAGTCAGGGGTATCTCACCTTCCTTAAAATTTGTAAAAGAAGCTAAGATGATAAATGCAAAAACTACACCACTGGCGCCACAAACCGCGGAATATGGGAAGAATGCCGCATTTACAAACGTCGTAGCAAGTGCGGTCAGCACTATCACTCCAATGATCCTGTCTGAACCATACTTCTCCTCTAATATCGGACCAAGCAGCAGGATGAAGCTCATGTTGCTTAGAAGATGCTCCCACCCTGCATGTCCAAACACATGTGTAAAGGCTCGCAGGTATGTCAGCGGATTTAACAGTGATGATCTGTATGTGGAAAAAAGCAATCCTGTAGCCGTGCCACCTGACATTACACCCGCTATCGTGGCAATCAGGCATACCAGCGCAAATCCGAGTACCACAGGTGAGTTATAGGTAATTCTAATTTTTTTCATATTTGTTTTCCCCTGTCCTGTAATCTATCTCCACTCCCGGTTGGACATTGTAGCAATAGACACAAAAATCTATCCCTTCTCCATCATCCTCTACTGAGTATGCCTCAATCAAAACTCCGCTTGCCAGAAGATTTGTTCCCACAAAATCCGGTGTGACACGATACATGACATGATTGCCGGTATCGTCAATATATTTTGCCACCCGTTCTTCAAATGGCAGCATTCCTTCCACATTCATATATCGTGTCCCGGTAATCAGGTTCTTCTCATTAGCATTCTCGGAAGTCAGACAGTATGCTATCAGATGACAGCGATTATACAGATATGGCGGCTTTGAATCAACTATTCCCTCATATTTATTCTGTACCCAGCCGGTCGGTTTTACCTGTCCGATCTCACCGCGCTTCTCGGTTGGCATGGTCTCCTGCCCTACACAGGCAAAGGCAGCCCCACATCTGCCCAAACCATCAAGCTCACTGTATTCTTCAAAAGAAGATACCGTCATATCCGAATCCTCAAAGAAAGGATGATTACCATTCACTTCTATGTATGGGGCTGTGCCGTCAAACTCCGGGATATCAGATAACACAGAGTCCTGAGAGGTCGGGAGCAAACCTATACTTTTTATTTTAAAAAACACAAAAAGAGCCATGCATAGCATAAACAGTATAAATACTACTGTAAAGAAGATCCGTATTTTCTTCTTTCTCTGCTCTGCACGAGCCCTTCTTGTCACATATGCCATATTACAAAAGCCCTACCTCGAACCTGCATCAATCAACGCTTGCTTCAGCTCGTCCTCTATCTTTGCCATCTCCTCCTCGGCTTCAGCACGCTTTTTAGAACCCTCTTCATGTATCTTTACTACTTCATTGATAGATGTGATGATATCTGAATTAACTTTCTTTAAAGTTTCGACATCCACAATCCCTCTCTCTGACGCACTTGCAGCCTCTATGGCACCCTGCTTTAGCGTCTCGGAATTCCTGCGGAACATCTCATTTGTCATCTCATCTAAAGCACTCTGGGCATTGAGGGCTCTGGTAGTATGCTCGATACCGAGCGCCAGCACCATCTGATTTCTCCAAAGAGGAATAGTGTTAAGAATATCCGAGCGAAGCTTGTCCACCACCTCCTGATCCGCGCTTTGAAGCAGGCGTATCTGTGGTGCCATCTGTATGCATACGAGTCGTGTTGCCTCGAGGTCAAATATCCTTTTTTCAAATCTCTTGCAGGCATCATCATAATCGCGATACTTTTGTACATCCAGCTCATCCGACGTCGCCTCGGCTTTTTCCCTAAGCTCTATCAGTTTTGTGTTTCTCGCTTTTTCAAGAGCTTTCTTTCCGGCGATGATGTACATAGTAAGTTCCTTGTAATACTCAAGATTCATATCGTACATCTCATCAAAGACAAATACATCCTTGGTCAGAACCTGCTGGTGGTGCTGCAGATCCTTTTCTATCTTTTTTATACTCGTCTCTGCGGACTCATAGTTGGCAATCAGATATGTTACCTTTTGCTTTCCCTTTTGAAAAAGACCTAAAAGCCCCTTTTTCTCAGGAGCTACTGTACTATTTATCGCAACACGAAGTTCTCTGAGGCTGTCACCTACATCACCAAACTCCTTTGCCTTAACATTTTGTGTAATAGACTTGGAAAAAGTGGATATCCCCTTTTGCGCGCCGGATCCGTATGAATTCACCATCCTCACATCCGATATATCTATCTTCTGATAAAAGTCATCAACCTGCTTTTTCTCTTCCTCACTCAAACTCGACTCATCGACAGTACCGGCAGAAAAATTGTTATCCTCAGCAATATCCCTCACACTTTTGGGCGAAAGAGAAGGCTCTGGAATACTGCGCGATTCTGCCTCATCGGGATCAAGTGTCAGTGTTGGTGCCTTTACCTTACTGATCTCATCATTCATATTCTCATTTAATTCTGCCATTGCCCTCTCCTCCTCAGTTTTCATCATTTATCTTATACACCGGATCCACATATCCGTCCGAACTCATCATTGCCTCTAATGCCTTTGCCTGTGCCTTTATCTCTATCTGCGCAAATTTAAAGATCTCTTCCTTCTTATCTGAAATCGCAGTTAAAAGCTTCCCCGCAGCCTGCATTACCTCGTCCTTTGACTCACTTACTGTCTCCTCATCAATCCCGATGTCCAGATACTCCAGATATGTGGCAGTAAGATTGAGAGTCTCGGGTATATAGTATTCATAAAACTGCTCCATGTCCGCATGATAGACATTTGCAAACTTTATGATCGCATCATTTAATGCGCCAAGTCCGGATACCAGTTCCTGATACAGATCATCCATATCGTTTGGCAATTCGCACTTCCTGAGCAAACCACATGCTCCTATGAAACCGGGAATATCTCCCTTTTCCATAAGCTCATCAAAGGCATCCCTGTCAAGCTTCGGGCGTTTGGGCTTCTCGGGAATAGGTGGAGCGGTGGGTTCCTTAATAACCGGATTCCCATCTCCGTTTAGCATAGCTTCAAATGTGCCGTCAAAATCAATGTCATCAAACGGGACGACATCACTCCGGCTAAGAGGATCTGATAAAAGTGATGGATCTATCTTCCCTCCATCACCGATGACGGTGTCGATCTTTGCCGGTGCCTCCTGCACCCACGCCTTCCTCGCTTTTTCCCAAAACTTTCTGTCTATCATAACTCTTCCTTATAGTCTACCCCAAATATTGCCCTTCTGCAATATCTGGCATGGGGGCAAAATTCGCAGTTATGTGAGCCGGACTCACCTTTTGGCTCATACGATATATCTCTTCTGCCCTCCTGACTCATGAGCTTTGCGACCAGACTCCTCGCCTGTTCATAGGACTTCTCATCTGTGAATGTAAGATTAAGTCGCCAGTCCGTATATCTTTTACCGTCAAATATCGTATAGTCCATTTCCGGCTTTGGTATCCGCCACCTTTTTGCATCATCCAGAAGCTGCCGCTTTTCGGCTTTCCTGATATTTGGGAAAAGCTGTAGCACCTGCTTTGCCACCTCATTTACATCATATTCTTTTCCCAGAAGCCGATACAGTATCTGTATCATCCGGACTATAGCACGATTTTGCAGATACTCATTGGCATAGGTCGGTCTGTTGCCGAGGACATTGCTATACACAAACCTCATGGGACAGAGTGCGTACTCCATCTCACTGTCATATGAGTGCATATCCGCATTGTTGCGGATATCATATTCGCGGTCAAATCTCTTGTGCGCATAGATCCCTGCCACTTTATCCATCGTCAGGTCTCTGGTCACGCTGCTTTCTATCTTAAGATCAGTCAGTCTCTCAAGCAGTGTGATATATGGCGATGGTGACAAAACCTTGTCCCCCTGCTTTCTGATCCACGATATCTCGACATCCGGGTTGTTAAAAGCGCTGTATATGTAATTCCGATTTGCCAGATGAGTCAGATGATTGTCCTCTATCCAAAGACCAAGGTATTTATTTCCACTGTCACTGACTATCTGCCTAAGCAGGTTTTCATCCAGCGGCCACAGCAGTCTGCCTGCCGGACCGGGAAGCCTGCCTATGTCAGCCATGCATATATGCACCTTCCCCTTTGACGCAGCCGGTGCAGCCTCTATCTGAAAGATGTTAAATACCAGCGACTTAAGCCTGCCCTTTTGTGCTTCATCCTCCTCCATGTTGTTTTTTATAAAAGATATGAGAGCCGCCGCCAGATCCCCGGGATAATAGTGGTAATCCTCCGGCTGGTTGTCCTCTATGATATGTAAAAGCTCCCGGGCCACTTTTTTCTCCTCGAGGTAGACATCCTGTATCATGTCCTCTCGCATGGCAAGCAGCGTATCCAGCTTTGCCATATGCTCCCTGATAGATACCGGTTTGTTTTCACCAAACAGCTTTTTTGCCATCTCGATAAGCTGCTTTAGCATATCAAGTACTGACTCTATCCAAAAATAGCAGCATGTCACGGTCATCTGCCCTGACATCGTCCGGATGCACAGCTGCCTCTTCGAGCTTTATTATATTTGTCACCGCCGCAAAGATGTTTTTCTTGCAGCCGGTCAGCCAGTCAAGCTCTGCCTTGCTTTTAACACGAGACATCCTTTCCCTTAGAAACCGGTTTAGCACCGCAACAAAACGAAATCTCTGAGAGCCTGTATTCCATCCGGCAAACAGAAGCTCCTGGAACTTCTGAAAGCTGATCACATTCTTTGCAAAAACTGATCTGCTAAGGGCGCGCTCCATCTCTATAGACATCGTGATATGCGGCAAAAGTGCTATCTCCTTTATATAAGGTGCATCACGTAGCTCCTTTATGCCGGCATAGATATAGATATCTTTAAAATTCTTTCTCATAACTTAAAT
>ERZ842401.6868-NODE-6868-length-11933-cov-4.350985_pt1 | contig 11933 bp, 11 predicted proteins | sample MGYA00521270_ERZ842401 | MGnify/ENA primary metagenome ERZ842401 (study PRJEB31892, sample SAMEA3878208) | bioreactor metagenome | biome: Moose rumen | place: Sweden | collected 2011-10 | study: EMG produced TPA metagenomics assembly of the PRJEB12797 data set... | reverse complement strand
CTCCCCGCTCCAGGCTGGTGCGGTAGGCCTTTTCAGCGGCCTCCTCCTGCCCGGCGTGCTCCAGCGCCTGGCCCAGCAGGTCATAGTAAATGGGATCTGCGCCGGGGTTTTTCTCCAGGTGGCACTGGAGGATATCGGCCACCATGGCGGGGTCTTCCTCAAAGCCGTATTCTCCGTAAATGGTATTTTCCAGGGTCATGAACTGCGCCAGTTCGCTGCCTATCTTGTAGGAGGAGTCCATGAGAAAGGCGTGCATCCCGGGCTCTGATTTATCGCCCTTGGTGCGGCCGTCGTAGTAGAGCTGTGCAAGGGCTGCATTTGCGTCCTGTACGCCGTTCGAACCCGCCCACAGGAGAAGAACCTCGGCCTCGTCCAGAGCGTTTCCGCCAGGATTGACCAGCGAGAGCCACCTGCCGTAACCGTAGGCGGCGTACGGGTCGGTGTCTTTGTTCGCCTTGAGTTTCTCCACCATCTCAGGGGAAATGCCCTTGGTGCGCCAGCGGGTAAGGAAATGCTGGAGGAAGTCGCGGTCCGGGGTAATGTCAAAAGTGGTTCCCATGGCTAATCATAATATGTGATGAATCTTCGTTCTTCCGTACCGTTCGCGGTCCTGACCAACCAGTTCCCGTGAAAATCAAAATCTTCCGGCTTATACTTGTAGTCAATATCAATGACCTCAACAGGTGCGATTTCTACATCCTCACAAATCTCTTCGTGCTTATGGGATGGAAAATACTGTTTCCCCTCGTAAGAGTAAATTCCCAAGTATCCCCATGCGGCATACTCCCTCACTCTTCTTCCCAACTCATCAAATTCGCATTCGCTGTAACCAGAATATCCGATGTCACATCGGACACGTCCCTCAAAACTGGTGACGGGGTCGTCATTGTCATCGACAACTCCATCCTTGGAAAAGCAGAGCCAAAGGACACCGTCGCCGTTGCAGACAGTATGCACCGGACCCAGCAGTCCGTACTTGGCAACATCCTGTGTATAGTCCACGTCCGGAGAGCCGACAGCAAGGGCCATGTTGCCGTTGCCTTGTGAACAGGCACTCAACGCCAAAGTCAGTGATATAATGTATAATTTATTGATTCTCATTGATTCAGGAGGCCTTCCGTCTTAAGGTCGCGAACGAGGACATTATACTTGACAGGGATCAAATAATAACAACTGTATCCGCCTTGAACGGTGACAGCTTGGCCAAGCGGCTCCGACAGAACGTTTTTTCCTGAGGCATCCTGCTTGAGATAGGCGTGCATCCGCTTTTTGAAGAAGTTTACGGCGAAATCTTTGGTCTTAAGCTGTTCCCGGGATTTGTTCATGAGCGGACGGGCGTCGTTGATTCCTTCCACTCCGGAATAGAAGAGATGGTCGAAAACAGATTCTTCGGCATTGCGCATGGTATCCCCCCTCTTGGCGGCGATGCCTTCGGCGGCAAACAGCGCCGTTTTTCCGTCGAACTCAAGCAGGGTAACCTCGCCGCCGTATTCCTGGGCGGATGCGGCGAGGCAGGCCGAAAGCACGGCGTAAAGAAGAATCATGCGTTTCATTACAGACCGTTCAATACGTCATTGATGCCGCCGAGAATGTCCTTGGGAGGACGGGAAGTGACCTGGATGGGAATCTCGTCGTCCATGGCGTCCTGGAGTTCCTTGCCGCCCTTGGTGACGGTGCACAGGCTCAGTCCGGCGCTCTTTACCTCGACGACCTTCATTTCCCCGATCTTTTCGGTGATCTTCTCACCCGCGACATCCATGATCTTGAAAATTTCGAAAATGTCGCCCTTGGTCACTCCGTCTGCGGTCCCGGCACCGAGATAGACGGACTTGATCCCCTTCTTGGGATGGGTCTCGTTCACGGCCTTGATCTCGGCGTTCACGCGGAAGATGTTGTTGACCATGGAGACGATGTCGGTGGACACGAGACTGAAGGTATCGGAGATGGCCTCGTCGGAGCCGTTGCGGGAAGAACCGTAGTGGGCGCATTTTTTGTTGGACAGGACGGAGCCGGTCGAGAGGTCGTAGAGCTGGTAGGAATACTCCATCTTGGCCTTGTAGTTAGTCTTTCCGTCGGTCGTCGACTCAGTACTCGTGGTGATGGTTTCCAGCGTCGCTTCCATATAATATTGGGCACCGGCCTCCCGCAGCTGGATGATCGCCTCGGAAGCCGTAGTGGAAAGATTTTTCATGGTCACCCCGTCGACCACGTCGATGCGTCCGGTGGAGGTAAGTCCCTCCATGATGCCGCTTTTCATTTTCGTGACCCACTGGTTGCTGACACCGGAATTCCCGCTCGTCTTTCCAAGGACAACGTTCTTCTTCTGGGCGAAGGCGGGAAGCAGGCAAAGGGCCGCGGCCAGTACGCAAATGATTCTTTTCATTTCTGTCTGTATTGTTGGTTAAACTTTTTACAATTCATCCTGGGCCAGCCGGAGCCCCGTGAGGGAATTGAATTCCTCCGGCCGCATGAAGCCCCTGAAAGATGCGGAGCAGGGCCAGCCCTGGTTGGCGTAAGGGCCGCCCCGCACAATCTTGACGTATCCGCCTTCGGCCTGCGAGCCGTAGGACCCGTACCAGTCTTCGCACCATTCCGCCACGCCCTCGGTCATGGCTTCGATACCCAGGGTCTTGCAGCGCTGCGCGGCCATCTCCCATTCAGCTTCGGAAGGAAGGCGGAAACGGGAACCGCTCATGGCGTTGAGTTTGGCTATGAACTCCTGCGCATCGTACCAGGATATGTTTTCGACCGGCGCGCCGTCATCCGGGTTGAGCGACGGATTGCTGCCCATCACCGCCTTCCAGAGGGCCTGCGTAACTTCGGTCCTGCCTATGCTGAATGCCCTTACCGTTTCGGAGTGCTGCGGGGCCATCAGGGGGCTTCCCGCCATTCCCATCTGGAAGCGGCCGGCCGGAACGTTCACCATCTCGTAGGACACCCCGTCCAGCGAGAAACTGCCTTCGGCCTTCAGTGTCACGGTCATGGTCCCTTTCCTGCCGAGGGCAACCTCAAAGCCCATCTTTTCGGGATTATAGCCCGGAGCGCGGACTTCGACCAGGTGCTGGCCCTCCGGACCCTCGTATTCGAAGGGAAGGATGCTGGAGCGCTTTTCACCGTCGATGTACACGTCGCCGTTGCGCACGTTGCTCTTGATGAGCATTTTTCCGGTCGGGCCATCGTAGGCCACCTGCGGCGCCTCTATCTGGAGGATGTAGGTGGATTTCATCTGCAGGGGCTCGGGGAACTCGTAACGCAGGGGAAGGTATTTTTTGGTCTTGATGTTCAGCCACCACGCCTTGTCCACCATGTACACCCACCACTCGCCGTCCTTGAATTCCTGCTTCACGATGGAACCCTCGAAAACGACGTCCTGGAGGACGAGCCCCACCTTCAGCAGGGCGCAGGGATTTCCGTTCAGGTCCTTCGCCTCGTAGCGCACGGCGCTGATGTCGGAAGGGTCGGAATGGAATTCCTTGACGCTCAGCTCCTGAGCGTAGGTCCATAGAGTTCCGAAGAGCAGGAACGCCGCGATGACGATCTTCTTTCCCATCTTATATCTTGAAACTGTCCAGCGTAAAGATGTCGGCCGAATCCGTTTCCATCGGCTGCCAGGTACGGACGTCGATCTTCGGCTGGTCGGGATTGGAGAAGTCCCAGACCAGGAAGAGGATGCCCTCATCGCTGTAGGTGCTTGAATTCCAGTGCTGGATCAGCGTCACGCCATAGAAATTGGGATTGGCCCCGTGACGCATGACCTTGATTTCATCGAACTTGACGTTGATGTATCCGTTCCGGGCGAAGACCCGCCTCAGGTTCGCCAGGTACTGGGCCTTGTTGTACTTGGAATACTGGACCTCCGGTTTCATGCCCACGCCGCTCTCGTTCGGTATCCTCCGGATGACTTTTCCCGTGATGATGAGGGCGTCTTCGCTGAACACGGCGTCCATGAAGTTGATGTCCTTCTGGTTGTAGGCGTTGCGGAACTGCTCCACATAGTGCAGAATCTGCATTCGCCTGTCCAGGTCGTCGAGCTCCACTCCTTCCCGCATGATGCGCATGTACTGGTTCACGCCGATCGTGAGGTTGAAGTCCACGATGCGCCCGCTGCGGTCCAGGTCGATGCAGATCTCCTGGATTTTGCTGTCCGTGTAGGTGTCGTCCAGGGGCTTCATTTCAATCTCTATGTTGCGCAGCTGGTAACCCCTGATTGCGGAACCGTTCTTGAGGGTGAGGCAGTTGGTGACAATCTCGTCGTCGAGAGTGCGGAAATGGACGTTCTCCCAGAGGTCATAAATGCTGTGTGAAGCCATGTCGTCGATGGCGATTCCGCTGAAATTGAGCGGGGTGTCGCTGCTTTCACCGGCGTTGATGGCACTCAGAAGCGAAGAAACCTCGCGCTCTATGCGGCCCTTGAGCGAAGCGTCGCTCATCCCGTCCGCCACCTCAAAGACCACACGGTCTCCGGCCACCGCGGCAAAGGCGGGAAGCAGCCATGCCGCCAGGAATAATAACAATTTGTTTCTCATCTCTTTTCTCATTTTGCAAGATTGAACCAGATAACGTCCGTATCCGGATACTTGTCCATTTTCGTCCTGGTCAAGGTTTTGAAGTCCGTCCTTTCGTCCGCTCCGGGCCCCAGGACGGTAAGCACCTGGCCGTTTTTGCCTACAAGCAAAAATGCCGCCGGAAGGTTCCGGCAGGTGGAAAGCGGACCGGTATTTTTCACTTTGTACTCGGCTTTGTAGCGGCCAAGCTTCGCTTTTGCCGCGGAGAGGCTTGGCTGGGCGAGGAGATCGTCAACAAGCGCCTGCTGCCATGCGGAAGCAAGTTTCAGCGAGGCATCTCCCTTGGCGGACCCTGTGTCCGCGGGTTTGGCTTCGGGAAGAACGACCACCGGGATGCCGCCCGGCGTTTCCTCCCTGGCGGGTGCGGCGGAATTTGCCTCAGCCGCGGCGGCGGAATTCTCACCCGAGGCGACCAGCGTCACGTTTTCGACGTCCATGACGTCGGACTTCTTGATGTAGAGGAACACCTTGTACATCTCGCCTCTGCGCATCTGTACGGAATCCTGCTGAGTCTTGATGTTGCGCAGGAGGATGTCCTTGTTCGCAAAGGCCTTCTTGCCGGCGGCATATTCCTTGGCCTGGACATAAAGCAGTTCACTGGCCACCTCGTAGGCCTCGGCGGACGTTTCCATCGTCGCCTCCGCATAGAGGTACAGGGGATTCCGCTTGATGGAATTGATTTTCGTCGTTCCCTGAGCGGACATTGCGAGGCAGATACCCAGCAGAAGCAGACTTGACAGTAATTTTCTCATTTTTTCAATTCTTCAAAAAGATACAACACACTGTGCATGGGCACAAAAGGAGTGAAACGCACCTGAATGGCACCTTCGTGGGCCCCCAGAACCGCGTATGGGGCCTGAAGGCGCAGGATGTGCACGTAACCGGCCTCTTCGTTCCGGAGCGCGACGATGCCTTCCACAAGTTCTCCGTCCTGCGCGATGGCGCCCCAAAAGGGCGTGCAGCCTTGCTGCTGCGCATAACCTGCCACGGCGCGCAAGGGGACGCTGAAATAACGTGACTCCATGCCATACACGGCCATTTTGACCTGCAGGACTATATCTCCTGCGTCGGCCGCACCGGCAAAATAATTCGCCAGCGTCTCTCCCGGCAATGCAGGATTGTCTACGGCCTCCATGCTGCCGGAGCGGTAGTAGAGACTGCTGCGGAGGGCGTCGCTATAGAAACGCTCTCCTTCCGCCACCAGAATGCCGTCGCCACGGGTGGTGAAGGCGTCCGGCAGGGCGGGAGCCGCAGGGCGGGGGGCGTCAGCGAGCTCCTGCGGCAACCGGCGGCCGTTTTCCACCTGACCGCGCCCCAGAAGAAGCTCCGTATCGGAGGGAAACAACATCTGCCCGCCGTCCCAGCCGAAAGCGTAGAAACGGCTGCCGTGACGGCCCAGGAAGAAGGGCTCTTCAGGATTACGGCACATTTCCTTCAGGGTCGAGAGATTTCCGGACTGGAACACTACGCCGTCTTCCTCAAGCTGCGCCCTGACGGTTTTCTCTCGGGGAAGCGGGAGATCGGCCTCCAAGGCATAGCGCTCCAGGAAATTGCAGGCGACAGTACCTGCGTCCTCGCGCACTCCGGGCAGGAAAAGGGAGTAGCCGATATGCTCCACCACCCCGTCCCGGATGATGACCGTCACGGGAAGGCCGCCGTACTGCAGGGCGGCGTAATGTTCGCCTTCTCCAAGCCGGGACAGCCGCTCCGTCCCCAGCACGGAGGCCATCTTTTCCAGCCTGTCCGACCGGAAAAGAGGCCTGCCGCAGAGGGGAATGGCGGAAATCAGGCCGGCAAGGACCGGTATGAGGAGCCGCGGCCGCATCAGGCACCGATGGTTACTTTCTCGGCGCTGCCGTTGCTGTAATGGATGTATCCGGAGACCAGCTTGCCTTCCTTGAACTTACAGCCGGTAATCTTGTCGCCGGGTTTCAGCTCGCGGGTCGCTCCGCCCTTTTTCAGGTCGAGCGTGTAATTCCGGGTGACGGTCACCTCGCCGTCCAGGCCGTGGGGCACGCCGCCGCTCATGGGGCCTTCGTACCTGCCCCAGCCGAGGTTGTATCCGCTCTGCTTGGGCGCCGCGGGCTTCTCCTTCACTTCCGGCTTGGTCTCGGGAACGGGTTCCACTTCCGGAACGGCCTCCGGTTCGACGGCGGGGGCGGGGGTTTCGATTACGGGCTCCTCCTTGACGGGTTCCTTGGACTTGTCCTTTCCTCCGAACAGGAGCGCCGATCCGCCGCCGAGCACCACCACGGCGGCCGCGATGATGCCGATGAGCTTGCCTTTGCCGCCTCCGCCGCCCTTGCCCTTCAGTTCTTCGAGTTCCTGGTGGCAGTGGGGGCAGACGTATTTTCCGTCCACTTCTTCAAGGTCGGTTTCCACGAAGATGGTGTCCTTGTCGGCTTCGGGGCAGACACCGTAGTTGCTGCATTTGTATTGTTTTGCCATGATTGTCAGTTTTTAAGGGTTTGTATAGCTTTCTTTGCGGCGTCCAGGAATTCCAGGAAGGCCTTGGCGCCCTGATTGTTGCCCGTTTCGGGGAGCAGCGTGCCGTTCAGGAGTTCCTGAATCTTGGGACGGAGTTCGTTCACGCGGTTCTCGATGTTCAGGTACGGGCCCTTGAACTTTTCTTCCACCTGGGCCTTTATGTCCTCGCAGAAGTCCTCGGTGAAGCTCTCGGAGAAGCCGATTTCTGAGAACTTGGCGGCAAGGGGCCTGATGGTCTCGAAGCCGGTGTCCTCGTCCACCTCGACGGTGCCGAACATCTTGCGGCCGGTGCCGTCCATGACGTCGGCATATTTGATGATGCCCATGGCGTATGCCAGAAGCAGCCACGAGGTGAATTCGGCGCGCAGCTGGGATTTCTGCTTGGCCGGGGTGAGGAACAGGTCGGGGAACTGCTCGCCGGTGCCTTCTCCGTGCAGGATCACCTTGTTCTCGCGGATCTGGGCTGCGGTCATGTTGGGATTGTTCACCAGATAGTCGTAGCGCTCCTTGTAGAACTTGAGACTCTCAAGCGTACGCATGGGCATGCAGTAGGTGATGCTCATGACGGTAATCTCGTTCTTGCGGTCCGACGAGGAATCCACCAGGATCTTGACTCCGGCCTCGGCGGCGGATACCAGCGCGAACTTGAGGTCGGCCGCGAACTTCTGCACCTTCTCGTTGCCTTCCACCTTGGGGATGCTAACCAGAATGACCTTCTTGGCCACGTTCTTGCCTATCTCGGTGGTGCGGTTGTTGGTGACGGAGAGGCCCAGCTCGGTGTGGTTGAGCTTGACCATAACGCCGCTTTCCTTCATTATCTTGCGCGCGAAGATGTTGAGACTGTCGGCCGAGGTGTACTGCTCGGCGAGCTGCTCCAGAATGCTGCGGTTTATGAGCTTTTCGCTGGTTTCCACCAGGGTGTTGTCGTGGATGGAAATCACCTTTTCGCGTACGGTCTTCTCGAAGATGCCGTCCAGCACGTCCAGGTCGATGGTGGCGTTGGCGCGGGCGAAGGTCTTCTCGGTGCCTATGGCCTTGAGTATCTCCTGGCGCACCGCGGTGGAAATGTTCTCCTGGTTCTTTTTGCTGTGCACCATGCTCTGGGTGAACTCCTTCACCTTGGGCTGGTCGTAATAGCGGATGACCGTGCCTTCCAGGGAGTTCATGTTCACCTCGTCCTTGCAGCGGGAACCGGCCTGGCGGTCGGCCTCCTCTATGGCCTCGCTCACAGTTCCTACGAACTTTTCGAGACGGGAGTGGAGTATGTTCTCCTTGCCCACGAGCACCTTCAGCAGGTCGAGGGCGAAACCGCAGGCCTCCACCTCGGTGCGGCGCAGGCATATCTTCTGCATGGTCTCGGAGTAACCGGCGAGCATCTGTTTTCCTTTGAGCCCGCGGGTGATGAGTCCGGCGTCGTTGTACTCCTTGGCGCGGGCCTGGCGCTCCTGCTCCAGCTTGTCCAGCACCTGGCGCAGTTTCACGCTGCGGTCTTCGAACTGCTTGATCCTGGCCTGGGTTTCGGCGGTGATGGTGTCGCTCAGTTCAAGGAGGTTGTAGAGGGCGAAGGTGCCGGACGCCCACTTGTCGAAGAGGTCGGCCTCCATGCGCTGCACGATTTCGTCGGCGATCTTTTCGCGGGCCTCCTTCTTGCCGGCGAAGAAGTCGGCGATGCCGGCGCCGCGGAAGCCGCTCTGCATGCCCTTGGCCACCAGCTCGTTGAGTTTGGCGATGGGCTGGGATGTGCCTCCGGCGTCCTCCAGCCACTTGGGAACCACCTTGCCCCAATAGGCCTGGAAGGTGCCCCATTTGCCTTCGTCAGACGGAAGGATGGGAACGTCGAGGGTGATGTGCTTGTCGGAGAAGCGCCAGTTTTCCAGCGGGTTGCCCAGCTTCTTGTCCTGGCCCTTCACGTAGTCGGCCCAGTCCACGTTGGCGGGGGCGTCGCGGAAGCCGAAGTCGTCGTTCCAGTTGTTGTAGCGCAGCTGGAGGAGCGACTGACGGCCCAGCGAATAGGTGAAGTATTCCTTGATTTCCTCGTCCGGAATAACTATCCTCTTGATGCCGAAAGAGCCCATGGCCTTGGTGCGGTAGGGAACGATGTCGCCGTTCTTGGCCTTTTCCCAGTACTCGGTGCGCCAGTCGTCGATGTTCTCGAAGGAGAAGCTCCGCTCGTATTCCTCGGTGTTGCCGTTGGTCTCCATGAAGACGCGGGCGAAGGCGAAGTCGGACACTATCTGGGGGAGTTCGGTGTGCGGGTTGACGGTATAGCCGTTCTCGTTGACGTCGGAATAGACCATGAGACCGTTGGCGATGCGCTTGATTCCGCCGAACTCCACGCGGCCGGTGGGCGACAGGCCGGTCAGGTCGAAGGGCTTGTAGGCGCCCACCATCAGGGCGTTCAGCTCCTGCAGGGCGGCATAGCCGTTGGCATGGTAGCGGCCGGCGTCGCAGCCGCCCGGAGGCGTAACTTCCGGAATCATCGGGAACACCACGATGGGGGTGCTCTCGTTGTTGAACTGGTCTATCTTGCGGGTCTGGGCCACCACGTCCACTATGGAGCCGGAGCCGGTGCCGCCGGCGAGGCCGGAGAAGATAAGCACCGTGGTCTTGTCCATGCCGCTGATGACCTTGCACTTGTCGAACTGGGCGTTGACGGCCTGGCGGTACTTGGCCACGTTGGCCCCGAACAGGATGCGGCCGGCGCGGCGTTTCTGCCCCGCGGCTGCGCCCAGGTTGCCGATGGTTTTCTGCATCACCTCAGGATCCCCGATAACGCCCTTCAAGCCGGGGAAACCGGTAGGGTTGGCAAAAATCTGGTCCAGGTCGACGCCTTTGATGAACACGAACTCGTTGGTATTGAACTGTGCATTCTCGCCCAGCACATACCATGTCTTGTCGCCGGGACGCATCATCTCGTCGGTGGTGTCCACATAGACGAAACCGACGGGAATCTTTGCGCGCTCCTCGGCCGAGAACTCCTGAAACATGCGCTTTTTGAAAGCTTTCAAGACTTTTCCTCCGGTACCTCCCAGGCCCACGAGGATGTAATTGCTGTTTACATTCATATGCTCGTTGTGTGTTTAAATATTGTCAGCGTAGAAGTCCATGCCCTCATACTCAGAAGGACGGCCGGCCCGCTTCATGAGGGAAAGTTCTTTATAGGCAAGGTATCCGATGAGTGCGAAAGGAATCAACTGGACAAGAAAGAAGAGTAGAACGAGCCAGCCCCGGCACGTGCGGACAATCCGGCCGCACTGGGACTGCAAATCCGATGATATCTTTTCTATGGCCAGGACAAAACCTTGTTCCAGAGGATACGTACGGCCGCGCCCGCTGCGGAAAAAGACGTTGACATCCCGGGCGATAATCTCTGCCGGGACGCCCTCCTCCGCCTTGAGGAAATGGCCGATAAGAGGGTAACGGGCGGAAAAATCACGGCACGCATTACCGGCGTAAATCTGGCCGACAAGAATTTGCGTCTCTTTTCGGCTGATGGGAATGAGGTCTCCGCCACTCTCCGGCGTGCGATACCCTCGCATATCTTCCAGACCGGCATCTTTGATGGCGTAATAGGCATCGCGGAAACAAGTCTGCGACAAACCAACGTCCTCCACTACATCTTCGGCCCAATCGGCCACCATCTGCTCCGCCACGGGGCGCATATTTTTAAGGCCGATGAACCCGAGCGTGGCTCCGAACGTGATGACGGCCGCCAGAGCGCACAAAACGTGGAAGGAGGGTGTTACCTCGTAGACCTTGTTCCAGAGTTTTGTATAGTGGGTGCAGGCCCACCAGATAAGGGCGCTGAACCCTACGGCAATGAGGATATACACGAACAGCCACGCGGCTCCGTCCAGCCGGAGCCCGTCAGCTACAATCTGTATGAAATTCCGTACCATGTCAGTCAAGATCCAAATCGTCAAAAGAAGAAGATGAACTCCCGATATCATCCATGTCATCCGGGCCGTCCAATCCGGAAGAGCTGCTCCTGGCGGGGCGGAACTTGCTTCCCGCATTGAAAAGGAACAATGCCAACAGGAGATTCAAAACACCCATCACCACAAAGGACAAGGTCCTTGTTTTTCCAAGCTTGCCCTTGGCAAGGGAGACTGCGCCGTCTACATATCCGTCCGCAATGTCGGCAGCAGATATGCCATAGCGGTCCATTCCGTATTCATCCTGCAAGGCATCGAGCTGCCCTGTCATTTGTTTTGCGCTTTGTTCCAAAGATGCGACATATCTGAGCGTTTTGCCGGTAGAAATGGCCACCGTTCCCGCGACCGTACTGCCGGCAATGACCAGGACGGCAACCAGAATGTGGAGCGCTTGGGGAGAGAAACGGGAATAGAGCCCCTTCACTACAAGAAACAACACCAGGGCTATCCCCAGTGAAATCAGAAAGGCCGTAGCAATGTTTGCAAGCATGGCTGTTTGCGCTCAGGCCGGCTCCCTTGGCCCGGAAACACAAAAAAGTGTGGAGCCGCACGTTTATCTGAATAGAGGTTCTGGAAAGACCTGAGACCGGATAAACAACCCCACACCCGTATCGCAGAGTGCGGAGTTGCACAAACCTACAATACAAGTGATGAACGTTGCCTTTTCCCTCGGTCTCAAAAATTTTCCAGATTTCTATCCAAGGACAAAAGCGTACACTTTCATCAGATATGTCTGCTATCTCGCAAGAGATGACGCACAAATATAATTATTATTTCATAAAAAACAATACTGGAGAGGTAGGGTCTTAAAAGAAACGAGCATTCGCACCGGGAATTACATTTTAACTGTCGTGAACGGTGCGGTTTCATTACTCCTTCACCAGGACTTCCTTGAGCCAGGCGTAGGCCTCGGGGACGTCATAGTCGCCGCTGTGGGGTTTGAGCC
>ERZ842401.6867-NODE-6867-length-11934-cov-3.347672_pt1 | contig 11934 bp, 8 predicted proteins | sample MGYA00521270_ERZ842401 | MGnify/ENA primary metagenome ERZ842401 (study PRJEB31892, sample SAMEA3878208) | bioreactor metagenome | biome: Moose rumen | place: Sweden | collected 2011-10 | study: EMG produced TPA metagenomics assembly of the PRJEB12797 data set... | reverse complement strand
CGGGTACGGGCCACTATGTACTCGACAGCACCTCGGCTCCAGAGGCTATCAGTGTAAAAGCAAGCACAAAGAATTTTTCCTATAAGGTACAGGACAATGTACTGACGGTCTTTTGCTCAAAGGCGGGAGAAAATACTGTCACCGCAAGCTTTGGAGACAAGACATTTACGATCACCCTCCATGTGACAAAGCTAAAGCAAAAGGGGAGCAGCTCACTTTTACTGGTAAAGGGTAAAAGCTCTACCCTAAAGCTCTACTCGGTGTCCGAGGCGGGCGGCACGGCAAAAAAGATCGATCCGTCACAGATCACATGGAAGGCGAGCAATAGCCGGGTGTCGGTATCCGCAAGCGGAAAGGTAAAGGCGAAAAAGCTCGGTGCTACCTGCATCAGAGGCACCTATCAGGGCTACACCTACTACTGGGTGGTAAATGTATGTACCGCGAAAAAGGCAAAGGTGATCGCAGCCGGACAGGAGATCGCAAAAGGGATCTACAGCCAGCCGAGGCGTATGTCGGCAGGTTACTATGACTGCAGCTCACTGGTGTGGAGGGCGTACCAGCCCTATGGCTACAATTTCGGCACCAACTATACAGCACCCGTGGCGGCGAGTGAAGCGAAGTATCTCTATGACAGAGGAAAGATGATCGCCGGAGCCATAGGAAAGACAAATGTCCAGAAGCTGAAGCTTGTCCCGGGTGACCTTCTGTTTGAAGGCGGAGAGGCAAACGGCCGCTGGGGCGGGATCTACCATGTGGAGATGTTTAAGGGATACGCCATCAGCTATATCGACAGCAACGGAAAACCGGTGTACATGAATACATGGGTAAATCGTGTGGACGGCTGCTACGGCTACGGCACCAGCAACGACTATGTAGGACGTCCCTAGCCGACGAAGCAATAAAGAAAACTGAAAGGATAATCAAGTGAACGAATTTAAAAAGAGACTTGCGGCACTCCGTGAGGAGATGGCGAAAAAGAAGATAGATATGTACCTGATGCAGATGTCTGACGATCATGCATCCGAGTATGTGGGAGACAGTTTTAAGGAGATCGAGTTTCTGACCGGTTTTTCCGGTGAGAATACATGGGTCTGCGTGACGGCGAAAAAGTCCTATCTCTGGGCAGATGGCAGATATTTCATCCAGGCCCGCCGCGAGATATACGGCAGCGGCACCAAGCTTTTTGAAATGGGAGAGGAGGGTGTGCCCACTGTCGAGGAATATATTAAAAAGAATCTGAAAGCCGGACAGGTGCTGGGCTTTTCCGGCCGCCGGTTTTCCTATGACGATTACAGAAAGTATAAAAAGCTTGCGGCCGATACAGGCGCAAAGGTGGCTATAGGTACAAACCTTATGGACCGGGTATGGAAGAGCCGGCCTGAACTTCCGAAGACCGCGATATGGCAGCTTCAGAAAAAATACGCCGGTGAGACTTTTTCCGACAAAAAAAAGAGAGTGCTTGAAAAGCTGAAGGAAGCAGGGGCGGACGCACATCTTCTGACCAGCCTCTATGATATCGCATGGCTTTTAAATCTCCGTGCGGATGATATCGCCTGCGTGCCTGTGTTTATGTCATTTTTATATCTGACAAAAAAGCGGACCATACTTTTTGCCGCACCTGAGGCTATGGGCTCCGATATAAAAAGCTATCTTAGGAAAAATGAAATAGAGGTCATGCCGTACGAGGATGTATACCGCGTGATAAAGACCCTGACGCCTAAAAAGGTGCTTATAGACCCTGCTGTGGTAAATGCTGCACTGGCGACATCCTTTGGCAAGGGCACGGAGCTTTTGGAGGCAGAAAATCCTACGGAGCTGATGCGTTCCATCAAAAACGAGACCGAGATAAAAAATACCAGGATTGCCCACATTCGTGATGGTGTAGCGGTGACAAAGTTTATTTACTATATAAAGCAGAATATCGGTAAGAGGCCGTTGTCCGAGCTGGATGCGGCGGATATCATCTTAGGCTTCAGGAGGGAGCAGGAGGATTTTCTCGGCATCAGCTTTGATACCATAGCAGGTTACGGCGGCAATGCCGCAATGATGCACTATACGGCCATGCCCGAATCCTATGCCGATCTGGAACCTCACGGATTCCTGCTGGTGGATTCCGGCGGACATTACCTGCAGGGCACCACGGATATCACGAGGACTATAGCCTTAGGACCTCTCACCGATGAGCAGAGACATGCTTATACCATGGTGGTGCGGGCAAATCTGCGGCTGGCGATGGCTCATTTCCCCGATGGGGCCAGGGGAGAAAATTTAGACATCCTCTCCCGGGGGATTATGTGGGATGAGGGACTTGACTACCGCTGCGGTACAGGGCATGGAGTGGGACATATCCTAAATGTCCACGAGGGTCCTCAGACCATGCGCTGGAAGACCAGCAAAGGAAAGCTTTCCGCTCCGCTAAAGCCCGGTATGATCACTACCGACGAGCCGGGGATATATGTGGAGGATGGTTACGGCATCCGTATAGAAAATGAGCTTTTATGTGTGGAGGACGAAAAGACCGAGTACGGCCAGTTCTATAAATTTGAACCGCTGACCTTTGCGCCCTTTGAGATGGACGCCATAAATGTAAATGAGCTTACCCATCTGGAACGCCGGGCATTAAACGAATACCACGCGTTGGTATTTGAGAAGCTTTCGCCATATCTGACCAAAGCGGAGGCGAAGTGGCTGAAAAAAGTGACGAGGGCATTATAATGGAAAAACTACTTTTGATCGACGGCCACAGCATTTTAAACCGGGCTTTTTTTGGTATGCCGCCGCTGACTACCCGCGACGGCATTCACACAAATGCTGTGATCGGCTTTTTAAATATCATGACACATCTTTTGGATGTGGAGCAGCCGCAGTATCTCGCTGTGGCCTTTGACCTTTCGGCACCCACCTTCCGTCACAAGATGTACGACGGCTACAAGGGTACCAGAAAGCCCATGGCCGACGAGCTCCGCGAGCAGGTACCCATGATAAAGGAGATGCTCTCCGCCATGGACATTCCCGTCATCACAAAGGAGGGCTGGGAGGCAGATGATATTTTAGGGACCTTATCCCACCGCGCCGAGGCGGATGGCAAGGAGGTCACCATAGTATCGGGAGACAGAGATCTTTTGCAGCTTTGCACAGAGCATGTAAAGATCGCACTGCCCCGCACAAAGTCCACGGGCACAGAGGTGGAAAACTACTATGCGGCGGACTTTATTGAAAAGCATGGTGTGACGCCCACAGAGTATATAGATGTTAAGGCGCTGATGGGAGATACCTCCGACAATATTCCCGGTGTACCGGGCATAGGTGAAAAGACGGCCTTTGCCCTGATCGCGCAGTACCACAGCATAGACGCGGTGCATGAGGACGCGGCAAATGTTAAGCCGCCCCGGGCGTCTAAAAATATCGTGGAGTTCTGGGATCAGGCGGTGATGTCAAAGGAGCTGGCGACCATCTCTTTAGAAGCAGAGGTGGACTATGATATAGAGGCGGCCAGGCTTCAGAATATATACACTCCCGAAGCCTATGAGCTCTGTAAGAAATGGGAGTTTAATAAGTTTTTATCCCGGTTCGACGGGTCGGCGGCGCCGAGGCAGGCAGTGGAGGCCGAGGAGCTCTCCGGCAGTGAGGCGGCATCAAGGCTTTCGGAGATCGAGGGCAGGGTGAGCCTGGTCTTTGCTGAGGGGAGACTCACCTTTTCGGATGGAGAAAAGGTATATACCACCTCGGATACATCCGGCTTTAGGCTGCCGGAGAAATCCGTCCCGGTGCTCCGTGATATAAAGACCACATTGACCAAGCTTTATGCAGGCGGTATCGTCACGAAAAATATCTATGACGAGCTTATGAACCACTATGAGAAATGTGGGGCGTCAGGCTTTTATGATGTGTCGGTGGCGGCGTATCTCGACAATCCTATATCAAAGGAGCAGCCTGCAGAGCCCGATGCAGCGGTAGAGGCTGCGGCGCTTTTGAAGCTAAAAGGAAGCCTCGACGAGTCTCTTACATCCAAGGATATGAAGGAGCTTTATGACACGATGGAGCTTCCTCTGATATTTGTGCTTTTTGATATGGAGCGCGAGGGCATACGGGCGTCCGGTCAGGAGCTTCGCGCCTTTAGTGAGAGTCTGTCGGGTGACATAGACAGGCTGGAGAAGAGCATTTATGAGCAGGCAGGAGAGGAGTTTAATATCAATTCTCCGAAGCAGCTCGGGGTGGTACTTTTTGAGCATCTGGGACTAAAGGGCGGCAAAAAGACAAAGACCGGCTACTCCACAGCGGCAGATGTGCTTGAAAAGCTGGCGCCGGGCTATCCCATAGTATCGGATATACTGGAGTATCGGATGCTTACAAAGCTGCGCTCCACCTATGCCGAGGGGCTGCAAAAGTGCATCGCGGAGGACGGCAGGATACACACCACCTTTCAGCAGAAGGTCACGGCGACTGGCAGGCTTTCCTCCACGGATCCGAACCTGCAGAATATCCCTACCCGCTCGGAACTTGGCAAGGAGATCAGAAAAGCATTTACACCAAAGGCTGGCTGGGTGTTTGTGGACGCCGATTACAGCCAGATCGAGCTTCGCGTGCTGGCGCATTTGTCAGGGGACGAGGAACTGATCAGAGCCTATAAGGAAAACCAGGATATCCACCGGGCTACCGCGTCACTTGTATTCCATACGCCGTATGATGAGGTGACGGACGCCCAGCGGCGAAATGCAAAGGCGGTAAACTTCGGTATCGTCTATGGTATCAGTTCCTTCGGGCTGGGTGCTGATCTTGATATTTCCAGAAAGGAAGCGCAGCAGTATATAGATGATTATTTTGTGGCCTATCCTAAGCTGAAAGAGTATATTGACGGGCTCGTGGAGTTTGCAAAGAAAAAGGGATATGCAAAGACTTTATTCGGGCGCAGGCGTCCGGTACCGGAGCTAAAGAGCAGCAATTTCATGCAGCGGAGCTTTGGGGAGCGAGTGGCCATGAACTCGCCGGTCCAAGGCACGGCGGCGGATATCATAAAGATAGCTATGCTAAAGGTGTACGAGAGGCTAAAAGCCGAGGGGCTTCGCGCGAAGCTGATACTCCAGGTACACGATGAGCTGATCATCGAGGCGCCGACACATGAAGCAGAGGCGGTACACCGCATCCTATCCGAGGAGATGGATGGAGCAGCAGAGCTCCTCGTTCCGCTCGAGATCGATATGCACGACGGCACCACATGGTATGATGCGAAATAAAAGGTGGCGGTCTTACGACCGCCGCTTTTTAAATATCCTCTATATTCTCCTGTAGTCTTTCTATTATTCTCTGAACCATTTTTTTCGCTTCTTCTACATCATCATTGTCAAGCTTTTCCAATACATCCTCCTGCATAGCTTTCTGATCACGGAGATATGCCTTAAACTGTCCATCTGTCATTCCCATAGAATCACCTCCTTTTTTTTTAAATCTACCACGATTATTATAAACCGTCAAGAAAAAGATGTTGACAAAACATATATACTGTCTTATACTGTATTAGTACCGATAGTACAGTTGAAAACGGAGGTGCAAATGATAGATTATCAGGACTCGCGCCCTATATATGAGCAGATCGCGGATCACTACAAAAGGCTGATCCTCGTGGGTGCCATGCAGGAGAACGATCCCATGCCATCGGTGAGAGCCTTGGCGGTGGAGCTGTCCACGAACCCGAACACGGTGCAGAAATCCTATGCGCTTTTGGAGCGGGAGGGCTTTATCTACACGGTGCGCGGCAAGGGCAATTTCGTCCGTGGAGGCGACGCACTAAAGGAGAACCACAGGCATGAGATATTAGAGCAGCTTACGGATGTACTGAAGGAAGCAAAGGAGCTGTCACTGGATCTGGATGCTCTGATAAAAGAGGCGCTAGGGAGGATAGGCAGATGATAGATATAAAGAATGTAAAAAAGTCATACGACGGCAGCACCCTTGCGGTGAATGATTTGTCCATGACCATAGCAGACCGTGAGGTCTTTGGCCTCGTGGGTACCAATGGTGCCGGAAAGTCCACGCTGCTTCGGATGCTCGCCGGAGTGCTGCGTGCCGATACAGGCTATATGACTATAGACGGAGAGAGCGTCTATGACAATCCGGCTGCAAAGAAAAATCTCTTTTTCATACCGGATGATCCATACTACTTTCCGGCAGCATCTGCGGAGGATATGGCGGTCTACTATCAGGGAGTTTACAAAGAGACCTTTGATATGGACAGGTTTCATTATCTGATGGAGAATTTCCATCTCGATGCAGCGAAAAAGATAGCGTCGTATTCCAAGGGTATGAAAAAGCAGCTCTCCATAATCATCGGGCTTTGCGCAGGGACAAAATATCTGCTGTGCGACGAGACCTTTGACGGGCTCGATCCGGTGATGAGACAGGCGGCAAAGAGCCTTTTTGCAAAGGACATGGAGGACAGGGGACTGACCCCCATACTGACATCGCATAACCTAAGGGAGCTTGAGGACATCTGCGACCACGTGGGGCTCTTGCACCAGGGCGGCGTGCTTTTAGATCGTGATCTAAATGATATGAAGCTTTCGGTGTCAAAGATCCAGTGCGTGTTTAAGTCGGACGAGGATCGGATCGCGGCAGAGGAGAGATTTGACATCATCATAAAGAGCAGCCAGGGGCGTGTGTACAACTACACCGTAAACCAGCCCCGTGAGGCGATAGAGGAGATATTTGTGGGCATTGATACGCTTCTTTTTGAAGTGCTGCCTCTGACTTTAGAGGAGATATTTATCAGCGAAACGGAGGTGGTCGGTTATGACATTAAAAAGATCCTCGAGGGATAATAAAAGCATGACACTTATGAGATCGATAAATAAAGAGCGCACCTGGGTTACGGCGCTCATGGCACTCGGTACATTTTTGTGGTTTGGAGTGGTGGAGCTTATCGCCATGAATATCACCAGGACCTCGTACACCACATGGTCCGGCGGGGCTCTGACCGGTCGTATGCGTGAGGCGGCATCCGATTTTTTGCAGGTCGGATCAGCCAGCTTCATTATAGTATGGATCTATGCGATCTTTTTCGGCATACAGGGCTTTGCGTTTTTATTTGACAGCAAAAAGGTGGACTTTTACCTCTCCCAGCCCATAAAGAGGGGAAGGAGATTTGTGACCATCTATATGAGCGGCATCATAAATTACCTCATGATCATGGGCGGAGGCATGGTGCTCGGACTCATCGTGGCTGCGCTGAGGGGCGGCTTTTACCCTGCGCTGATACCCGGGGCGATAGCGGAGTATATAAACCTTTTGATACAGTTTGTGGCGATGTACTCCATCACGATACTTGCCACGATACTATGCGGTACACTTTTTGCGTCGTTTTGCTCGGTGGCTTTTTTCTGGCTGGCAGAGATCGTCGTACGTGCGCTCATATATGCGCTTAGCGTTACTTATCTTGCGACCTATCCGGACATCAGCCGATTCGATGGAGCTGTAAACGGGGTCATGGGCTTTGGCATCACCTCCCCCATACTAAACTATGTCCATGCACTAAACGCTGGTGCGACACTTGACAATTTTGTGATAGGCGAGGTGGGAGCGAGGATACTTACCTTTATACCGATGTTTATCATAAATCTGATCATAGGCATCGTGGCGGCAGGTCTGGCATACTATGCTTTTGAGAAAAGGCGTGCCGAGTATGCAGGCAGATCCGTGGCATTTCCCTTTATGGAGAATGTGTACAAATGTGTGACGGCATGGATCGGCGGCATGGGGCTTGGACTTTTAGTCATCGAGATATTTGAAAATGCCACAGAGGCGCCGGTCTCGGCATCCGGCATATTTGCGATCTGTGTCGGCGTGTTTACGGTGTGCGTGGTAGCAGAGGGGATATTTGCTCTCAACGTGAGAAAGATATTCCGCCGTGCGTGGCAGATGCCTGTGGTAGCCGTGATATGCGTGCTTTTCATTGTGGGTTTTTACTACGACTGGGCAGGCTTTGACAGCTTTGCGCCAAAGGCAGATGAGCTTTCATCCATCACCATGACGCCGTCAAATGATTATGTCACCTTGGACAACTACCGTGTGTCGATGGACGGAGACAGCTCGGGAAACACCTATTACATGACCAGGGATTATATGTTTAATAACACTTCGATAGATGATGTGGAGGCAGGGCTTGCTGTGGCTATCGAGGGGCAGAAATATGCCAGATACTACAAGTATGGTGAATACAGGGGCTATAAAAGTGATGTACAGTATGGCGAGGCGAGGAGCGACAGCAGTGAGTACGGCGAGGCTATGCAGGTGCAGTACACTTTGAAAAGTGGGAAAAAGGTTTACCGTGAAGTGATCCTGCCGAAATCAATCGATTCAGAGCTTATGGATCGGGTTCTCTCGCAGGACAGCTATGCCGAGGGTATAACCGGCTCTGCGACTATAAATACGATACTCTCGAGGAGAACCGGTGGGGTGACACTCTATATGGACAGGTACTTAAGCGACACGGATGAGATCGGAAGTCTAAAGAATGCCAGAGAGTTTGCGGAGCTCTATGTAAAGGATGTGGATGAGCACTATTCCTATACGATGCTCCAAAATGAAAGACCGGTATGCACAGTGTCCATGTATTTCGACAACGGCGGCGACGGCGACTCCTCACTGTACTTCCCTGTATTTCCATCATATCAGGGGACGGTGGATTACATTGAGTCATTGGGCTATGATCTGTCGGATGAGGCTTTTTACGACGAGCTTGTCGCGATAGGAAATAAGATGGCTGATATAAATATAAGCGATCCCGATCCCTACTATGGTGTGGAGGATGCAGAGTATGATGATGATGCATCCTGGAGCTACAACTCGTACAGCAAACCGGAGGAAAAGACGGCGATCCTGTCTCGGGTGCAGAGATACAATTCGAGCATGGCTTACAGCGATGCGATGCCTTTTCTCTATGCAAAGGGAAAGATATTAAATGTAGACCTTTATGACGACGGTGACTACGGCTGGGGCAGCACCTATATGCTCTATGCCGACGACGCCCCGGATTTTGTGAAAGAGGATTTTAAACTATAATTTAAAGGAGGCTTTTACGCCTCCTTTTTTTTGTCATTTTCTTCAAATCTTTTTTTGAATTCATCAATACTTATTCTTCCCTCTACCATAAGCTGAAAGTCTGCTATCTGGGAATCATTAAAACCTATTTTTCTTAATCCTTCTATAAGGTTTGCATTTTCAGACATTGTCATTATTGCCACCCCCTTTCATCAGTTTTAGATTAACACCTTTCAGTAAAAAATTCAACTTTTTTGATATTATATTTACTTGTTATAAATTTGACACACAGATATAATTTTTTAGGAATGTGATAGGCATTCAATTTATTTTTTATGGAGGGGTTTATCATGGAAAACAGAGCATATAAATTCTGGTTTGCTACAGGATCCCAGGATCTGTACGGTGAGGAGTGTCTGGCAAATGTGGCGGCACACTCAAAGCAGATGGTGGATGAGTGGAACAAGTCCGGCAGGTTCCCATTTGAGATAGTATGGAAGCCCACGCTCATCGACGACGCATCCATCCGTCAGACCTTTAATGATGCAAATGCAGACAGGGACTGCGCAGGCGTCATCACATGGATGCACACCTTTTCCCCGGCAAAATCATGGATACACGGACTTTCGGAATTCAGAAAGCCGCTTTTACATCTCGCTACACAGTTCAATCAGGAGATCCCATACGACACCATAGATATGGACTTTATGAATGAAAACCAGTCCGCTCACGGCGACCGCGAGTACGGTCATATCGTGACACGTATGGGCATCGAGAGAAAGGTGATCATGGGTCACTGGGCAGACACCGAGACGCAGGATCGTATGGCGAGCTGGATGCGCACCGCAGTGGGCGTAATCGAGTCATCCCATATCCGCGTGGCGCGTATCGCAGATAATATGAGAAATGTGGCCGTCACCGAGGGCGACAAGGTAGAGGCAGAGATAAAGTTCGGCTGGGAGATAGACGCATGGCCGGTAAATGTGGCAGTGGAGTATGTAGACGCTGTCTCCGAGGCTGATGTAAAGGCTCTCACAGATGAGTACTACGATACCTATGACATCCTGCTCGAGGGCAGGGATGCGGCAGAGTTTCGGGAGCATGTGGCTGTACAGGCCAGACAGGAGATTGGACTCCGTAAGTTTTTGGAGGAAAAGGACTATCAGGCTATCGTCACTCACTTCGGTGATCTCGGCGGAATGAAGCAGCTTCCCGGACTGGCGATCCAGAGACTCATGCAGGACGGCTATGGCTTCGGTGCGGAGGGTGACTGGAAGACGGCTGCCATGGTACGCCTTATGAAGATCATGACAGGCGGCATAAAGGATGCCAAGGGTACTACTTTCTTTGAGGACTATACCTACAATCTGATCCCCGGAAAGGATGGCATACTCCAGGCGCATATGCTGGAGGTCTGCCCCACCATCGCAGACGGTAAGGTTGGTATAAAGGTTTGTCCTCTGTCCATGGGCGACAGAGAGGATCCGGCTCGTCTGGTATTCTCCGCAAAGAGCGGTCCTGCCATCGCTACATCACTTGTTGATCTGGGCACGAGATTCCGTCTCATCATAAACGAAGTAGACTGCAAGCAGGTGGAGCGGCCCATGCCGAAGCTTCCGGTAGCCAGTGCTTTCTGGACACCGAGACCAAACCTTAAGACAGGCGTAGAGGCATGGATCTATGCGGGCGGCGCTCACCACACAGCCTTCTCCTATGATCTGACCACAGAGCAGATGGTGGACTGGGCGAACTATATGGGTATCGAGGCAGTGGTCATCGATGCGGATACCACGATCCGCGATATCAGAAACGAGATGCGCTGGAACTCGGCAGTATACTAATCGGGAATGGATATTGAACAGATGAATATGTGTTTTCAGAAAGGATCAGTATGGATACAAAAAAATGTATAGAAGAAGGAAGGACAGCACTGGGTATCGAGTTTGGCTCGACGAGGATAAAGGCAGTTCTGATAGATGAGGAGCATACTGTCATCGCCCAGGGTAATCACGACTGGGAAAACAGGCTGGAGGATGGCGTCTGGACCTATACCCTGGACGATGTCTGGACGGGCATACAGGACGCCTATAAAAATCTGAAAAAGGACGTGCAGGAGAAATACGGCGAGACGCTAAAGACCATCGGTTCCATAGGAATTTCTGCCATGATGCACGGATATATGGCCTTTGATAAGGATGGAAAGATACTGGTGCCTTTCAGGACATGGAGAAATACCATGACGGCGGACGCCAGCAGTGAGCTGACAGAGCTTTTTGATTTTGCGATACCCCAGAGGTGGTCCATCGCACATCTTTATCAAGCTATTTTAAATGGCGAGTCGCATGTGGGTGATATCTCATATCTGGCGACACTCGATGCCTATGTACACTGGGTGCTCACTGGGGAAAAGGTTACGGGTATAGGCGATGCTGCAGGTATGTTTCCTATCGACTCTGCCACCTTTGATTATGATAAAGCTATGGTGGATAAATTCGACGCAAAGATCGCCGACAAGGGCTATGGCTGGAAGCTTCTCGATATCTTGCCAAAGGTCTTATGCGCAGGAGAGGATGCAGGAAAGCTTTCCGCGGAGGGGGCAAAGTGCCTCGATCCTGATGGGGATCTTGTGTCCGGCATACCTATGTGTCCTCCCGAGGGAGACGCAGGCACCGGCATGGTGGCTACAAACGCAGTGCGTCAGCGCACCGGAAACGTCTCGGCAGGCACATCGATATTTGCGATGGTGGTCATAGAGAGAGCTCTAAAAAAAGCCCATCCCGAGATCGACATGGTGACCACACCGGACGGTTCACCGGTCGCTATGGTTCACTGCAACAACTGCACCTCCGACCTCAATGCATGGGTGGGACTCTTTGATGAATTTGCAAAGCTTTCAGGTCA
>ERZ842401.6866-NODE-6866-length-11934-cov-10.677835_pt1 | contig 11934 bp, 1 predicted proteins | sample MGYA00521270_ERZ842401 | MGnify/ENA primary metagenome ERZ842401 (study PRJEB31892, sample SAMEA3878208) | bioreactor metagenome | biome: Moose rumen | place: Sweden | collected 2011-10 | study: EMG produced TPA metagenomics assembly of the PRJEB12797 data set... | reverse complement strand
ATCCCCAATCCCCAATCCCCAATCCCCATAAACAAATAAAATTCATAATAGTATTTTTTACCTAATATTTAAAAAATTAAAAATAAAAAAATTTTTAAAAATTAAAAATAGTGTTTGCTTTTTAATGTCAGAAAAAAAAGTATCACAAAAAGAAAATATTAATTATATCGAAATTGAATATATATACCTAATAGATTTAGTAAATAAGAAATCAGAAAAGCTTACAAATATAAAACAAAACAAGAAATTAATAGACATAATAGAAAACAACGATATTAATACATTACTCCAAAGCCTAGATATAATAGCCTCAAAGCTTAAAATAAACATAAAAAAAGAAAAGAACGATATAAGGAATATATTATATAGTCTTTCTGCAGAAATCCGTATAAAGAAATTAATTTGTAGTATATTATGGCTTATCGAGAATTTCAAAAAATATATAAAATTTAATTTAACATCATTTAATGATTATATAGTAAATATGTACAAAGCTTTCGAAAAAAAGACAATAACGATTTCGATATTAATCGATTGCATAAATTTTTTAAAAAGTAAAAACATCATTGAAGACGATATATCCAATATTAACAAAGATTTATTCATTGACTTTCTTTTATTAATTGATAATCAGTTCAGAAAAAAAAATAAAAATAATGCGGTGCATTTTTGTCTAAATAAAAAAGAGCATGAAATTGAAGATATAATAAACAATATAAAAAATAGTGATATTAATTTTCTTAATTTAAATGATATTAATGATTTCAAAAGTTGTTTTTTTTTCATGAAAGATTTATTCAAGGAAAAAATTGATATCGATTTAACTTTATTGCTTAAACTAAAATCGCTTTTTAATAAGGATATTAATATTTATTACAAATTCAAAAATTATTTTCGCTATTATAAAAATATTGACTTATTATATAAAGAAATTTCGTTAAATAAACCTTTTAATGGCATAGTCGAAGAATTCTTTAAAGAGTCAGAACTTATTATTAAATGTGATATGGTTTATGATGTCTTATGTGATATTATCATATGCAATAAAGAAAAAAAAACCTTTGATGAAATTTACGAAATGAAAGAAATGTTTTTGATCAATTATAAACAGGATAAAACCAATAAAGATAAATTTATTAAATTTTATGATATTATTGATAATATTAAAAAATTAATTGATAATTTATTTTCGCTATATCAACTCGGATATCCTTTTCATAAAGAGTTTTATATTAAAATCGATAATGGAAATGTCACTTATAAAAAAGATGTAAATAAAGAATTTTATTATGATATGAATATATCTGATGTTATTGAAAAAATTAATGAAATAAATATTGCTTTTAAAAAGAGTCAAATATCTTTTTTCGAAAAGAGTCCAATGCTTAGTTTTATTTATGGTAAAATATATCCTTTTCTTTTGAGTAATTATATAAAAAAAGAAAAAAATATAAATTTAGATAAAAAAGTGAGAAATATACTTAAATTCATTTCGAATAATATGATAAAGAATGTATTGAATAAATTCGAATATTCCCAAGATAAAATAAAAAATCAAGATTTAAATTACTTTTTTGAAAGTTTAATTAAATATATTGAATTGACTTTTGAATTAAATAATACTTCGCTTGAATTGATATTAAAAAGTAATTTCATCTCGGATGAATTTAATTATATTAAAGGAGGAATATATTATATAGAATATAAATTAGAAAATTTAGAATATAATATTTTAAATATATATCAAGAAATAACAGGAAATTATCCAATTAATAACACAATATTAATATGTTCAAAGGACACAAAATTCGAAAAAATATATTCATTTTTATTTTCGGCATTTCTTTGCGAATATCCAGTTCTATTTATGCTTCTTAATCTCGAAATATTTTCTTTGTCCTTTAAATACAAAGTAATTTTATTAATAATAAAACTTAGTAAAATATATAATAAAAGAAAATCAGCCTTGATTATTTTAGGTCAAGATGAAATAGATAATAATAATAACGAAATAAATATGAGAAGAAAAATAAATGAAATTTCCGAAAATAAAATGATAATGTTAGAAAAAAAAGAAGAAAAAAATGTTAAATATAAATATAACAATGTTAAAATATATCTTTCACAAAAAAGCGGTTTAGGACTTTCGAGTTATATTAAATATAATATTTTACACGAAATGAAAAAAGAATATATTTATTTCCCTATTGGTGGTATTTTTTCGAGAAGGCAAATTATGGAAAGATTAAGAAATTTAAATATTGAAGAAAATGAAAATTGTGTTATTCACATTGATATAAACCAAACAAATTTAATATCATTATTAAAAGATTTTTTATTTAAAATACTGATATTGAAATTTTATGATTATAACAACGATATATTTTATTTAGGAGATAATATCAAAATAATATTAGAACTTCATTCCGATTTTATTAATTATATTTCCTTAATTCCATTTTTATCCTTTTTTGATGTTAATTATATAGATAAAATATACCCCTTAAGAATAAACCAAGAGAAAAAAGTCGAAAAAATAAAAGATACAAATATTCAAATAGTCGTAAATACTTTACTAAATTATTATAAATCATATATCCATAAAATAAATATCGATTTAGACTCTGAAAAATTATTAACCGAAGAAGATTGCGAAAATGTCTTAGATACTTTTTATCAAGTGCATGAAATACGTCAAAATTATTATCAGAGGGAAATGCTCATTAAATTCTTAGGTGTTCAATTTAAACATTTCGCAAAATGTCCTTATTTGACTATAAGTGAATTCACCGCGGAAAATTTCGAAAATGTTGTCAAGGCGAGACCTAAAATAATCGAGGCGATAATTAACACAGGGAAATTACTAGTATCATCACCGTTTGAAGAATTAATCAAAATACAAAAAGAAAGTTTTGATGAAAAAAGCGAAAATAAATTGAAAGAAAATATTGATATGATTAATTACGAAAATATTAAAGATTGTTTATTTTTTTTTAATGAAGATGAAGAAACTTTCACGGTGATAACGAACAATTACGAAAATGAAGAAAGTAAATTGTTTTATTCGTTATATAATATACACAATATTTATGGTAATGATAATGAAACCCTTTTTAAAGAAAGAAGGAAAAAATTAATTAAATATAATAATTTAACACATGAGGAATATATTAACGAATTAAAAAATATTTTAAACATTGAGCAAGAAATCGACATTAATGAATTAGCTAAAAAAAATGGCAATTATGTTTTCACGAGAGATAATTTTATCAAAATGATATTTATCTACCTGCGAATAAAGTCAAATATCCCAGTGATATTAATGGGTGAAACCGGATGTGGTAAAACGTCTTTGATTAAAATGCTTTCATTAATAATTCATAAAGGGGAAGACAAATTAAAAATAATGAACATAAACGAAGGCACAATTGATCAAGATATAATAAATTTTATAAAAAAATGCGAAAATGAAATTAAACATGATGAAAAAATGTGGATATTTTTTGACGAAATTAACACTTGTGAATCACTAGGATTACTCAGTGAAATTATTTTAAAGCAAACGGTGTTTGGAAAAAAATTGAAAAAAAATTTTGTTTTTATTGGCTCGTGTAACCCGTATCGAAAAATAACAGAAAAAATGAAAGAGAGTGGTTTGATTTTGCTCGAAGAAAAAGACAAAAAATTTTTCTTGAATAAAAATAATTTAGTATATAAAGTAAACCCTTTACCAACATGTTTAATTAATTACATATTTAATTTCGGCAGTTTGTCTTCAGACGAAGAAAAAAAATATGCTTCTTCAATAATCCAATTTTATTTTAACAAAATCGAAAAATTCGATAAACATTCTCAAAAAATTAAAATATATGATTTAATCCTTATTTCCACCGAAAAATTAACAGAAGAAAAAAAAATAATCGTGGATATATTAATATTTAGTAACAAGTACATGAAAAACATTTACGATAATTCCTCAATAAGTTTACGTGATATAAAACGCTTCACGATATTTTATGATTGGTTCCTAAAATATTTAATAAACGAATCACCTCATAGTGATACTTATAGAAGCAATAGTGATATTTTATTAAAAGATTGTTTGAAGTTAACTATATATTTATGTTATTATTTACGAATATCGAATCCTTTATATCGGCAAGATTTCAGTAAGAAAATAGGATATGAATTAGAAAATAACTTTTTAGAAGTGCCATTAAGGGAAGAAAAATACATTACGGAGCAATTTATTTTAGATAATGATAAAGGTATAGTTCTGAATCAAATGCTCAGAGAAAATTTATTAACTTTATTCATTTGTATTAATAATCGCGAACCTTTGATTATAATAGGGAAACCTGGTTCAGGAAAAACATTAAGTGTTAATTGCGTAGCTAATTCTATGAAAGGGGAATTTTCAGATAGTGAATTTCTCCAAAGGAGAAATGGACTTTTAATATATAGATATCAAGGCACGAAAAATACGAGTTCAAAAAGCATCACACGTGCTTTTAAAATAGTGAGAAGTTCTATTGATATTTTCAAGAAAAATAATGAAGGGATAAAACTTATACCAATATTCTTTTTTGATGAAATGGGCTTCGCCCAAAGAAGTGATAATTTAAACAATCCTTTAAAAGTATTACACACTGAATTAGAATATGAATATAATGTTAATAAACATGATAAAATTGTTTTTGTGGGTATTTCAAATTGGCAATTAGATTCGGCTAAAATGAATAGAGCTTTATATTTATTAATTTCTGACACGGATGAAAATGAACTGTTAGAAACTGCGAAAAATATCGGATATTTAATGAACAGAGGAATATTTCTGAAATATATTAAATTATTTATTGCTTTGGTAAAGGCTTATTCTGAATATAAAAAATTAGATCTCAATAAAGAATTTGGAAAAGATATCAACAAAAAAGAAAGTAATATTTATTCATATTTAAACGATTTTCATGGAAATAGAGATTTCTATTATTTTATTAAAAACACAATGAATGATTTAATCGAGGAAGATAAAAATTTAAATGAGAATGATCCTGATATGATTTTATATAAAGTAGGAATAAAAAACATCGAAAGAAATTTCGGCGGTTTATCAATTGAAGTCATAGATAAATTAAAGCAATTATTTTATGCAGAATTACCCGAATGTAAAAAGGATAAAATAAATTCAAAATATAATCCTATATCATTTATCGAGAATAATTTGAATTCAAATAATAAAAATACTCTATCACGATATTTAATGCTTTTGAACAATTCACCCATTAACGAATTTTTAATAAAGAGTTTATTGAAATATATAAATAATAAAAATGCTTTTTTTATTTTAAAAGGAAGTCCGTTTTTAGATTCGAATGAAGAAGAAGGAAATTATTATAGAAAAAAATTTATGAGGAAATTCGAGGAATTATCGACAGAGAATAATATTATAATAATGAAAGATTTAGAAAGCATTTATCCGACTTTGTTTAATTTATTCGATAAAAATTTCATAAAATTAAAAGATAAAGATATTTATTCGAATACTGATTTGCTTTTCGAAATAAATCCAAACATGAAAATAATAATATTAACTAACCACAAAAAATTAACAAAAGAAAATTTGCCTTTTATAAACAGATTTGAAAAGCATATAATATCAATAAATAATATATTAAAACAAGAATATATTGACCTCGGAGAAAAAATATGGAATCAATTAATGCAAATAGTAACATTTAATAAAAATAAAAATTTGAAAATAAATTTGAAAGAAATGCTCATAATAAAATATCGCGATGAAATATCTTGTTTAATATATAAAATAATTAATATGGAAAAAAATATTAGTAATAATTTTGATATCGAGAAAGAAATATATAAAATTCTTGTGCCTACTTTCAGCCAAGATTTAATCATATCAATAAAATATTCTTCTTTCGAAAAAAAAAATAAAAAGTTATGTGAATATATATATCAAATCTACCAAGAAAAATATAGATATAATTTTATCGATTTTTTAAACAAAATCAAAGAAGAAAAAAATTTAAAAAATAATAAATATATTATTTATACATTTAGTGATATTTGTTCTTTAAGAAAATTATTAAAGAAAAAAATTGAGTATAATAATTTAATAGTAAATGAAAAAATTGTTCATGATATTAAGTCAGATAAAGATTTGGATAAACTTTTAGAAAATATTTATAAAGAAAATAACGAAAATTTATTGATTTTCCATTTTGGTGAAAATGATATTTATAAAATGGAATATATTACTTATAAAATAAATCAAAAAGAAATCGAATTAAATGATATTAATAATAATACTCAAAGAAAAATAATATTTATAATACATTTAAAACGAAAAAAAATATTAAAAGAAAGTAATGAAGAAAATACACCTTTATATTGTTATAATAATTTATTATTAAATTTAGATGAGAATGATAATAATTATTATGAGCATTTATTTATTGATAATTTGCTTTCGAATGAGGATTATTTCATAAGCTTTATATTAGCAGAAAAAAATAATGAAATTAAAGATATTATAAAAAGTATATTAAATATAAATTCATTTTTTAATAAATATTTATATCAAATATTTGCTTATTTTTCTTACGAATTTTATAACGAGAGTGAATCCATAAATAAAAATAATTATATGAAAAAAACTATATTAGAATTAACAAATGGAAATAGTAATAATATTTTAATCGAATATATAAAAGAAAAAATAATAGAAATAATAATAGAGCAATCAACCTTTAATATTAAAAATATAATTCCGAAAATATATTTATCAAATAATTATTTCCGTAACGATGACGTCGATTTTTTCGAATTAATTTCTTCTTATATTTATTCCTCATTTAAATCGACTCTTTTTCAAATAATAAACATTCTAGAAAAAAATAATATTTTATCGCCGATAATTGGGATTAATTATAATATATTAAACGAAAATAAAATTTTGTTATATAAAAAAATACTCGAAGAATTTTTTAAGAAGATTGATATTAATTCATATAGTAAACCAAAAGAGGAATATAATGCGAATAAAATAAAAATAATATTAGGATTAAATATACCAATAAGTTTATTATGGATTAAGGAATTCAAAAATCAATTTTTAATTGAACAAAATATTATTAATAGATATAAAAATAATGAAAGATTATTTATTGATAATAAAGATAATAAAGATAATGAAAAGGAATATTTTATTGAATATAATAAATTAATTAAAAATGGGGAAGAACAACTTAAAAAAAATATATATATAAATAATATAATTGCAAAAAGTAATAATAGTGAAATAAAAAAAGAATTAATTTATGACTTTATAAAAATATACATAAGTGATTTATCAAATAAATTCACTTCAGATAAAAATAAATCAATAAAATATAATTATTCCTTAATAATAGATTTTATTTCAATAATATTATCATTAAAATTCGGCAAAAATAATATTATAGAAGAAATATCCTTTTATGATTGTGAAAAATATTTAAATAATATAAGTTCAATAATACTTTTTTTAGAAGGATTCAATTACGAAATTTTATCATTATCAGAAATATTTATAATATTATCAAATTATATACAAAATTTATATAAGAAATTATTAGCCCAAATAAATATCAAAGATACTTTTAATAAAAGCAATTCATTTAATGCAATATTTACTTTAATTATAAATGCTTTAATAGAAATAATATTTAATAATTATAATGATATGAATAATTTGAACATATTTGCTTTGTATCAATTTTTTGAAAAAATGAAATATATAAAAATAATAATAGAAAAAATAAACAATAAAATTTCATTAAAAAATAATAATATAGATATATTAAACACTCTTGATATATTATTAATCATATATGAATTCGCCACAAAAAAAAATGATAACAGTGAATTATTCCAGAAATTTTTGATTAATGTGACTCAAAATTTAAATGAGGAAATAACCATAATAAAAAAAAATGACAATGATAAATTAATTGAAAATATTATTGATTTAGGAAAAATTTTAGAAAAAAAATTTAGTGCGAAAAATAAAGAAGAAAATGATTATTATTTAATAATGAATAAAATATATAGAATTTATTTTAATCGTATAGATAATGAAGATATTAAATTTTTCGTGATGAAAAAAACATTCGAAAATAATAATCAATTAAATAGTGATTGTATTTATCTTTTAAATTTTATATTTAATATCAAATTTGATTATAATGGAGAAAATTTTTTTGATTTTTTTGATAAAGAAAAAGATAATAAATATTTATTATACCTCGAAAATATTAATAACGAAATATTTTATCAAATACTTCTATATTATTTCGAACTTTTTTTTAATCAAATTTTTTCAGAAAATAATAATGATAAAGATAATTATAAATATAATTATACTCATTTAAAACAAGCATTTAATTACATAACAGTTTATATAGATACTAAATTAAAATATAATTTCGGAAATATTGTTAATATATATACAATCGCTTTTATTAAAGTATTTATTGATAATATATCAAAAAAATATTTAAATGAAGATTTAATAAATATAAACGAATTTATTTCTTTGGTAAATTCAAACGAAATAGGTGATGATATAAGATACATAATAAAAATATATTTTTTTAAATGTGTTTATTTTAATAATAAAGATTTAGATAATATTAATAAATTAAATAACTATATAACAACAAAAGAAAATTTCCCGTTCAAAGATGATTATATAAAATATCATAATCAAATAGAAAAAGAAAAGTTCATTTTTGAATACTGTTTTATCCCTATGAATAATATCGATATTTATTATCAAGAAAAAAATTTAATAAAAGAAAAAAATTATCTCGAATTAAATTATAATTTTTTTAATAAAGAATCCTTCGATGTTTTTTATTGTTTATTTATTAACCATATTTTTTCGCCAATATTTTCCCATGATTTAACAAACAACACCGAAAAATTAATTTTTGATAATTTCATTAAAGAATTCGAAATAAATATTTTAAGTTATAAAATCCCCGTATCAAAAATAAATAAAGAGTACATCAAAATTTTTAAAAATTTATACAATAAAAAAATTTTGGAAAAATGCGAAATAAAAAGCCAAAACCAAATAGAAATATTATTTTATTCAATACGCTTTGTGCTATGCTTATATAATAGCAACCCAAAAAATAATTTTTTTTCATCACTAATCAAAGAAAAAGACAATAACACTTATGAAATAATATCTTCATCATATATCCCAGGTACAACTCCATTTAATAATGTTTATTTAAATTCATATTTCGCCCTAAAGGAATTAATGCCTATAACAAACGAAAATGAGTTCGGGTTTTATATATGTTCTTGTGGGCAATATTACACTTTGGGAAAATGCACCTGTCCAGCGTATCAATTTAATTGTCAAAATTGCGGTTTAATTATCGGAGGGATTGGACATTATTTAGAAGAAAGAGAAGACCACTTTCGACTGTATTTAAATAAAGAAAAATTTAATGAGAATGTGTTCGCGAGAGATGAAGTAATAAGTAATAAAATTCCTTATATGTTTTTCGATGAATATAAAAAGAAATATATTGATAAATATTTACTGAATGAACCAAAAGGGATAAATAAAGAAGATATTGCGTTTTTCATTGAAAGAAAAAATTATAATATTAGATCCATGTCTGAAATTACTTTTCGTATTTTGAATTTTATTTTGTACAGTTTTCTTTTAATGGCTAATTTCTTAGATAAAATTTCGGATGAAAATTTAAATAAATTAACACATGGTAATTATACTTGTTTTAAATGTATCGAAAAAGATTGGGAAATAATTGATATAATATTAAAAGAAAAAGGGATAAATAATATACAAATATTTTTTAATATTATTTTCAATGATATTACTTCATTAATAAAAAATTGCGAAAATTTTGATACCAAAGAAAAAAGAAAAAGTTTCGAAGAAAATGTTAATAAATATATTAATGAATTAATCGATGATAAAAATTTAATAAAAGGAAAAATAGACGAATATAAAAAATATAATGAAAAAATAAAAAATAGTGAACCGCATTATATTGATGAAATAATTAATGAAAATTATCCTCCTATTGAATTATATTATAATAAAAATAAATTTCCTTATTTGAATTTTTTTATGAAATCGACATATCCTGATATAAATATATTATATAACGAATTAAGTATAATAAATAATTATGCAAATAAATATCCTTTATTAAATCAGGTAATAATAAACAACGAAGAATTTCGTCTTTTATATAATTTAATTAATATCAATAAATTAAGTAATAAATTACTAAAAAAATATTGCTATAAAATATCTCGTGACGAAGCCCAGAATATTTCATTATATTTCCCTTCTCAAAAAGAAACAGAGATTTTATTACCATATATTCAATCCTGGAACGAAATAAAAAAATTCTGTGTGAGATATCAATGCAGACCGGATATGCCCATATTAAATTTAGATAAAAAAATGCCCTTGAATTTTTTTTTAGTCGATGATGGACAACTCGGGGGAGGAATGTACCTCGCTGCGGCTTATAGTAATTTCATCGAGTGGCAGAATAAATTTATAAATTTAATTTTGGATAACATTAATCAAAATTCGCCTTTGTATTGTTATGTCGAACAACTCAATGAAGAAATTTTGGTGCAAGATGCCCAAGAGGATAATGTGCTTAAATTAAATAAAAGCGTTTTTGAAAAATTAAATTTGTTAATTAAAATGTATTCAATGAGAAATATTATTGAAAATAATTGTATTAATTATAATAATTATCGACGAATTAAATTCAATTTTGATGAAATTGAAATCGAATTAGCTAAAATTATTTTACCAGGATTAAAAAAATTTAAATCGAATGATGACCCTATAAAATTCATGGTGTATTTATACGAAGGAAATCGCAGCCATAAATCACAAATTTTAATGAAATTTGAAAATAAATATCCGTCGAAAGAATTAAATGAGAAAGAAAAAAGAATAATATGTAATTTTATAAAAAAATATGAAAATAGTCGAAAAATATTAAATGAAATATTTTTTTCATGTCAAATTTTGATAGATTATATACAAAAAGAAAATTATAATAAATTAAATTCGATTTTTGATATAATAAATGAATTACCGAATTTTATCGAGATAAATAATTTTTTGAAAAAATTTTTTTCTGAAAATAAAAATTTTAGTATTAATATGTTATTAAATATTTATAAATACTTCGAGCATTTTTGTTGGAAAGAAATTCGAGTTAATATAAATGAACAATATCAAGAAAAAATTGATAAGAATAAAAAAATAGAAATAATTAATTTTTTCAAGAATTTAGAAAAAGAAAAAAATGATAATTTAATAACAAAAAAAGATTTGGCTTTTGCTTTAAGGCGATTTATATCAAGATATCTTGCAGGGAAAAGAGGTGATACTGATATTGATGAAAAACAAAAATTAATAGGACAAATAGTTAGGTATGATTTATGGGATAATAATATAATTAAAAACGATGAAAAATTCCAAAATGAAATTTATTATTTAACCTTTGATTTAAATGTTGGTCAAGCTTTGGATTTTTATGATGTATTAGATGGGGATTCTTTCGATATTTTTGATATAAAAGAAATAAAAGATGAAAATGAAGATGATAATAATAATTATAATATTAATATAATTATAGAAGAAAAAAATGAGATAAATAATGAAAATAAAAATAAAATTGAGTCTATTATTAAAGATATTTTATAATTACTTTTTAATTATATATATTATTAGGTTTATATTATTAAATATATTTATAAAATATTTTTTTAATATTTTTATTTATTAATATTATCACTAACAAAATTTAATTAAATTGGGGATTGGGGATTGGGGATTGGGGATTGGGGATTGGGGAT
>ERZ842401.6865-NODE-6865-length-11936-cov-5.042757_pt1 | contig 11936 bp, 9 predicted proteins | sample MGYA00521270_ERZ842401 | MGnify/ENA primary metagenome ERZ842401 (study PRJEB31892, sample SAMEA3878208) | bioreactor metagenome | biome: Moose rumen | place: Sweden | collected 2011-10 | study: EMG produced TPA metagenomics assembly of the PRJEB12797 data set... | reverse complement strand
GGATAATCAGTGTGAAATATAGAAAATTTTGGAAAAAATTTTTCTCTAAACACTACTAACCTCTAACCTTCAAGTTTTTAAAGTATTAGAACTTTAGAAACTTGAGTAGTTTTAATTATTACTATACCGCAAAGGTAATAAACATCTTGAAAATGTGCAAACAAACAATCAGTATTATCAAAAAAACAGTTGTCCTAGAACGGACGTAGCGGAATTCTCGGTTTTATAATAACTTTCGCGCAACCTTGGTTTATAATTCCTGCGTGAGCAGGCTTTTTGACGAACTGGGTTCGCAGCCATTTGTTGAATTCACAAAAATCGCCGTTTTTAGATAAGCTCGACATGGGTTATAAAACTTACTGTTTAGTGAAGGTAACATGGAAATCGCCCTCGTAGGTGAGATAGAGCTGGATGAAGTAGTTGCCATCACTGTCAAGCCTGATGTTTGCACCGTCGTAATTGAGGTTGTTAATGCTGCCGCCCCAGTTGATGTCCCAACTGTTGTTAGCGCGGAACTTGAAGTCTGTGCCAGCCGGAATATCACAATAACCTTCCCAAGCGCCAGTTGAGGTGTTGTAGGTGAGCGTGGCATAGTCACTTGCCCAACCATTGAAACCGCCTATCACACCAACTGTGGTGATAGGAGTAAGGTTATAAGTAAGGTCGGCGATATTAGCCTCTACCATGTAGAATCCCTCGGCAGCGTTAAGGGTGCCACCGTCAGGACTAAGAGTACCCTCACTGTTTCCTGCGCCCCAGCGGGGAGCATCCCAGGCATATTGATTGCTTCGGAACATGAAGTCACCATTGAGGTACATGAATCCAAAGTAGTCGCCATCGTTGTTGCGGGCATATTTCCAACCCTTGTTTTTAAGGCCAGAAGCTGGACTTGTGCTGCCCCATCCGTTGGCATTACCAGCCTGCCATATCATATCAGCGTAAGTCACGCCCTCAACGTTATAGGTCATGTCGTTCAAATTGATTGAAATGACGTAATTATTATAGTCGGGATCTTCATTGAGATTAATCTCCCATGCCTTGTTGCCTTTTGCCAAATGTCCTCCAAATAAAAGACCTTCGGTTGGCACGTTGCTGCCGAGTTTGTATTCATCAAAGTTATTCACTTTGCTAAAAGGCAGGAAGTAAAACGACATCTCCTGAGCAGTGACAGAAACCGAATATTTCCCTGGTTCAACAAACTTCATCGGAGTGCGCTCACCATTGGTCTTCTGTATATAGAATTTATCTAACAGCAAATTAACCTCCACTGAATTAGAGCAAATGTGCTGTGAATCTGAAATTTGAGCCAAAACCACAAAACTCATTGTCTTAAATCCCAACTTTGAAATATCCATAATGGAGGATATATAATTCTTAAGCTGATTGGCATTAACCTCTCCATTATAGCCTATTGGGATTCTTGTTCCATCCTCAAAAGCCATAAATAGCTGAGGATTATTATACTCACCCAAATTGGTGGTTAACGAGCAGACCTTCAGCTTATCATTATTGCTAAAAGATTCTGTTAAATCAACTATTTCGTCAACGGCTTGAGTGCTCAAATAATCATTATTAGGGTCATCAACTATTCCGCCGTTTTGCGATTCCATGAATGCATAAAGTCCCAAGATATCATTAAAATAAACACGATACTCGCCTGCTCTCACTGGAATGTTTGGACCGCCTTGTGAACCATATCCAAACGGGAAGGTTGCTGCACCCCAGTTCACGTCCCAAGTGTAAGTGCCGTTTGTGAACTTGAGCTCGGCATTGGCTTCATAGGTTGCATCGAGGTACCATTCGTGATTCTCGGTGTTGTCACGCTTGCCCATTGCCGTCATTGCATTAACTGAGGGCTCCCATCCTTGATAGTCACCTGGCATGGTGATAGTAGTATATTCGGGATAAGTCCCATCAAGCTTCACCATAGTGAAAGTTCTGTTGACTGTGTTCATCTCAATTTTGTAGTAACCATCCTCTGGAATACCGATGTTGTGGTTGTCGCCATCCTCGTCGGTTACGATTGACTCACCACGGAGATTGGTGTAATTCATCTGCTCATCCCAACTGCCAGGATTCTTGATAAACTTGAATTGACCGCCTGCAGGGAAGTAGCCGGCATATACTAGAGTGCCTCTACCATTAACATCATATTCCGAATCAGGTATAGGCAACAAAGGAATAAGACCAGTGCCAATAGAACCTGAACCATTGTCCCAATCATTGCTGCCAACGCAGTTACCAACCATGTACCATAATTCTGGGACAATTTTACTGTTGACTTTTAAACTCCACTGTACTGTGTTACTATTAGCAGTTTTGTAATAATTCTCTCCACATTTATCACCACTGCACACCACCTTGGCATAAAGTGTTGTACTCTCACTGCCATCAGACAAATTATTATTCACAATCCATTCATTTACCAAAGAGTTTTTCACCTGGACCGACAGAGAATTAGTGGCGGCATTAATGGCACAGTCAAAACTCATACCATAAGAGAAATTAGCGTCAGTTGAGATTACAACTCTTGCCGTTGCATCGGGAATGCTAGCCAACACACCGCTAAGGTCATTACATGTGAAGAAAGTGTAAAGGTTTTGAACATCGGTAGATACCGATATATTCATCGCATTATCAATCACAACATCATGGTCATAAGGATTGTAACCCTCATTCTGTGTGAGTTCTGGGTTCTCGGCAAGCACCGTACCAGGAATGGCAAATACATTGCGGAAACTACTGAAATCTCTTCCTTCATAAGTATTGCCCTTCCACTGCCACTGGTAATCGGTAGTGCCACCAAATTTGCCGAAACGAATTAAATCTACACGACGACGGCCCTCAAAATAGAACTCGCGGCTCCATTCGTCAAGGATATCGTCGAGAGAATAAGATGTTTTTTGCGTGGCATGAGCGCGGCCGCGAATTGCATTTATGGCATTCACAGCCTCTGTGGGCGCCACGCCACCGGCAAGACGAGTCAATGCCTCGGCGTATGTTAGGTAGGCTTCGGCTTTCCTGAACAAGAAAATATCCATATCGGGGAAAGTCATGTCACTACCATTAGAGCCATTGCACTTGAAATTGTTGAATTTTGCAGTAGCATGACCCGACCAAAAGACAGACACATCATCTACGTTAAGATTATGATAATAAGTCTCAAAAATTGCACGATCATCTCCTGCTGCAGTAACAACGTCGTAGGCATAACTCCAGGCAGGAGCATCATTAACGAAAAACTTATTCACTAGATTTGGTCGCATGCGGTTACCCATCCAAGCATTGTTGCTGAGACCATTAGTCTCATTGGGAGCGTATGGATTAGGATGCATATCGTAATCATAGGTAGAACAAATCAAGTATGTGGAAGTATTCCAAGAAGAATAATAAGCGTCATTACCATTGTGTGGAATTATCAATATTGCTTCTTTTGAAGCATCAGTCTCCCCATTATCTCCCATGAAGAGCATCTGGTAAGCGCTGAACTGGCGATGAACTCCATCAACGCCATTACCATCATAACCTTCACTGAACAACTGGTAATCAGAATCCATCACCTTCTTTGCATATTCACGAGCCTTTGCCCATTTCGCAGTGCCTGTATAAACCTCTGCATTAAGATAGAGCCTTGAGAGCAATAGCCATGCGGCAGCCTTGTCGGCACGCCAGTACATCTCATGTGAACTGTTCTTGGGTGTAGGAGCTGCCATGTTCTTTTCGGCTTCTAGCAGTTCATTCTCAATAAAAGCAAACATTTCGGATCTACTCTTTTGATTACCAAATTTAGGTCCAGATGGATACCATGACCAAACTGGGTAAGAATAACTGCCATCACCTGCTGTCACATAATGTGAATTACTCTCATTTGCCGATTCAGTATAATAAGGGATGTTGCCAAAAGCATCCATGGCAAAATAGTAATATAATGCACGCAGGAAACGAACTTCAGCAGTTTGTGAGATATTATAATTTTGATATTTGTCAAGATAGGTGTTACACAAGAATATACTGTAATACAGTCGCAAGAAATAACCATAAAGCATTGGATTTTTCTCGGTGTAATAGTTGAGGTCAAGTGGACGAATACCATCATCTCCCCAACCATTAATAGCTTCATCGGTTGTAAGTTCATTACTGTTCCACAACTGCTTGTAAAAGGATTGATAACCTCCATCAAATAATTGAATATCCACACCCCCATTAGCACCATTAGCACCTTCAGTTGCCATGGTAGCATAACAACGACGGAACAAACCATCGCAACTGTTATCACTATCATTGAGCAGCACGTTGTAGATACAAGTTATATCGTAGGCAGTAATATAACCGTCTCCGTTTATATCACTCGTTGAAAGAAATGTTTCATCACCATTCAACAAATAATTATACAAGGCCGTTATATCGTAAGATGTAACAAAACCGTCATTATTCACATCGCCATATTTAGCGTTTACTGAAAAAGATAACAAGGAAAAAATGATAAGTGGAAATAATTTCTTCATAACCATTTATTTTAAAAGATTTATTTATTCAGCGCAAATATAGTGTAATTTGCCAGAATCACAAAAAAAATTCCCAAATATTCAAAGATGATTCTAAATTAGAATCGTAATATTCGTAAAAATATTTTTTTCGAATTTCATTAACAAAATTGTTAGAATTTTCTTGCACATTAAAAAAATGTATATTATCTTTGCACCGAAAACTTTATTAACAATCTTGTTAATAAACATATTATTAATTGCAAATCAACAATTTAAATCATTTTATTATGACGAAACATCAGAATAACAAAGAAAACTCAATTCTCAACGCCGCCAGGGAGGAATTTCTCGACAAAGGCTATGACGGAGCCCGCACCACCTCGATAGCAAAGCGAGCCGGCGTGACACACGCTATGCTCCACTACTATTTCAAGTGCAAGGAGGAGTTGTTTGGCCGCATCTTTACCGACTTCATCAGTGACGTTGCAACAAATTTAGGACTCTTGTTCAGCGACAGCGACAAGCCCCTTTTGGAGCGAGTGAGAGAAGGCATCACTCTTCATTTCAATTATGTAATGGCAAACCCACATTTACCCCTGTTTGTCATCAGAGAGATAGTGTCACGCCCCGACCGCATTGACATCATTAAACCTATTTTAGTAAACAATGTGAGGGAACTCACCATAATGCTTCAACAGAGCATCGACATAGCGATAGCTAATGGAGAGATAACACCAAACATTGATGCCCCTACTTTATTAATCGACATGCTGTCGCTCAACGTGTTCCCATTCCTTGTTCATCCTGCCTACCAAGCTGTAGTGGGAGAAGAAGTTGGCGAAATCAACAGCTTCCTTGAACAACGCAAACAAGAGAACATAGAATTAATCACACGACGATTAACACCCAATAAGCAATGAAACGCATTTACACTTTATCATTAATCCTCGCCTGTTTTACCATGGTGCATGCCCAACTCACCATTGAGCAGTGCCATAAACTTGCTCAGAAGAACTACCCTCTTGCCAAGCAGTATGGCCTCATTGAGCAAAGCAGCAGTTACACCCTCGACAAACTCATTCACACTTGGTTGCCACAAGTGACCCTAGGCGCACAAGCGTCAAACCAAAATGAGACACCATCATTCCCCGAGCAGATGAGAGAAATGCTCTCGACTGGCGGTCTCGACATGCAAGGCATCGCCAAAGACCAATACCGCGTGCAGATCGAAGTGAATCAGGTAATCTTCGACGGAGGGAAGGTAAGCAGCCAAAAAGCCATCACTAGAGCCCAGGAGATTGAACAGAAAGCACAGACCGATATTGACCTCTACAGCCTGAACAAGAGAATCAACGAGCTGTTCTTTGGTGTGCTGCTCATGGACGACCGCATCAAGCAGACCGACATGACGCTCGAGATGCTAAATGGAAATCTTGACAAACTGATGTCGCACGTGAGAAACGGCGTTGCCACGAGTGCCGACGAAAGTATGCTAAGAGCTGAGATAATGACTGTGGAGCAGGGCAAGACCACGATGCAATGGACTCGTGACAGCTATAAAAACATGCTCGGGATTCTCATTGGCGAAACAATAGGCGACAGGGAACTCGTAAAGCCCAGCCAAGTAGAACCTTCTTCACTGGCAAGCAATCGCCCCGAGCTGCAGCTCATTGATGCCAAGATTGCCACCCTCGATGCCCGCAAGAAAGCCATCAACGCCTCGGTGATGCCAGTGATAAGCGCTTTTGGACAGGCGTTCTATGGATATCCAGGATACAACACCTTTGAAAATATGCTCAACCGCAAATGGTCATTCAACGCCATAGTGGGAATTCGTGCTTCATGGAGCCTGAGCAGCCTCTACGACCGCAAGACCAACTTGAACCAGTTAGCAACCTCACGCCAGCAAGCCGAGCTGCAGCGCGAAGTGTTCCTGCTCAACAACCAGATGGAGGCGAGCCGTGAGAATGACGATATTTCCCGCCTGCGAGAGCTCATCAAGAGCGATGCGACAATAGTGTCGCTCAGGAAGGATGTTAGGCAAGCCGAGGAGTCGAAACTCCGAAACGGCGTTATCGACATTCACAAACTTGTGGAGCGCATCACCGACGAGAACAGCGCGGCACAAACTCAAATCATTCACAACATAGAGCTATTGAAAACAATTTACGACTTAAAATATACTGTAAACCAATGAAAAAGTTATATCTTTTTGCTGTTGGCACATTATTGCTTACAGCATGCAGTCACGATGACGAATGGGATGCAACAGGCACCTTTGAGGCCACCGAAGTGGTAGTTGCAGCAAGAGGCACAGGCGAGATAATGTCGCTGAACGTGGAGGAAGGCATGGAAGTGGATGCCGACACGCAACTTGGCTACCTCGACATGACACAAATGGAGTTCCAAAATGCGCAATTCGACGCCAACAAAGACAATCTCACGGCGACACAAGCCCAACTTGACGCCAGCAAGCAGCAGATGAGCGAGAACAAGAAACAAATCAGCTCCACGCAGAACGCCACCTCAAGCCACATCCTAAACCTCGAGAATCAAGTGGCAAGCATCAAGCAGCAAATTGCAAATCTCCAAAAGGAGAAAGCGCGATTCACTGCAATGCTAAAGGACAATGCGGCATCGCAAAAACAAGTTGATGACATTGAGTATCAAATTCTTGTCTTGCAAAAGCAACTCACTGCCACGCAAGACCAGATAAACTCAAGCAACCAAAGCCTCAACAACCAGAGTGACGGCTACACAGCTCAAAAAGAGGGCATCGACGCGCAAATGAGGGGCGTGGACGCACAGAAGAGAGGGCTTGACGCTCAAAAACGAGGCATCGACGCACAGAAATCCATCATTGAGCATCAAATGTCAAACTCTATCATCACCTCACCTGTAAAAGGCACGATACTCTCAAAATATGCCCAGCAAGGCGAGTATGCCGTGCCTGGCAAACCTCTGTTCAAGGTTGCCAACCTGAATGACGTGTATCTGCGAGCCTACTTCACCAGCGACCAACTCGAAAGCATAAAATTAGGTCAGCAGGTGACAGTGATTGCCGACTTTGGCGGAGGCAAGACGCGAGAGTATAACGGAAGAATCGCCTGGATTTCGAGCGAGAGCGAGTTCACCCCAAAGACTATACAGACCAAAGACAGCCGGGCCAACCTCGTGTATGCCGCGAAGATTGCTGTCGCCAACGATGGTTACATAAAACTGGGACTTTCGGGAAAAGTGAAAATCAAATGACAACATGACAACAGATAAAGCAATAGAAATCAACAGTTTGAGCAAAAGCTATGGTAAGGCAAAAGCACTTGACCAAGTGACTTTTGATGTGCAACGAGGTGAGATTTTTGGACTTATAGGTCCTGATGGAGCCGGGAAAACCACATTGTTCAAGATTCTGGTCACGCTACTTAATGCCGACGAGGGGACTGCCAGCGTCGATGGTCTAGACATAGGTCGGGACTACCGCAAAATCAGGAATGTCGTGGGATATATGCCTGGTAAGTTCTCATTATATCCCGACTTAACCATAGAAGAAAACATGGAGTTTTTTGCCAACCTGTTTGGTGTGACTGTAGAGCAGAACTATGACCTTGTCGCTCCCATCTACAGCCAAATTGAGCCGTTCAAGAAACGACGCGCCGGCAAACTCTCGGGAGGCATGAAGCAAAAACTCGCACTCAGCTGCGCACTCATCCACAAACCGTCGGTACTCTTCCTCGATGAACCCACCACCGGTGTGGATGCGGTCTCAAGAAGCGAGTTCTGGGACATGCTCCACAACCTCAAGAAGCAAGGGTTGTCGATACTCGTCTCAACGCCCTACATGGACGAGGCGAGCCGCTGCGACCGCATCGCCCTGTGCAACACCGGCAAGATTCTCGACATCGACTCTCCAAGCAATATGGTTGAGAAATTTGACGGGGCACTATATGGCATAAAATCACATGAGATGTACAACCTCTTGAAAGACCTGCGCGGCAACAAAACCATAATCAACAGCTACACCGCCGGCGAATACCATCACCTGCTTGCGGGCAACGGCTTCAACGCCGATGTCCTGAAACAAGTGCTCCTGAACAAAGGGCACAAAGATATTGAGATTAAGTCAATAACTCCCGATATTGAAGATGTTTTCATAAAACTACTGAGCAATGAGCAACATTGAATCTACACACAACAGCTACATAATACAGGTTAAGGACCTCACCAAGCAGTTTGGGACATTTACCGCAGTAGATCACATCACTTTTGACGTGAGACGCGGTGAGATTTTCGGCTTCCTCGGTGCCAACGGCGCAGGCAAGACAACAGCCATGCGCATGCTGTGCGGACTGAGTTTTCCGACCAGTGGCAGCGGCACAGTAGCAGGTTTTGACGTGATGCGGCAGGGCGAGAAAATCAAGAGCCACATAGGTTACATGAGCCAGCGATTCTCGCTCTATGACGACCTCACGGTAATGGAGAACATGCAGCTTTTTGGCGGCATCTATCGTGTCGGTAAGAAGGAGGTTTACAGTCGTGCCACCGAGATGCTGCAAAAACTGGAATTTTCCAGTGAGCGAGACACCTTAGTCGGCTCGCTACCACTGGGTTGGAAGCAGAAGTTGGCATTTGCTGTCGCCACCCTTCATCGCCCAGAGATAGTGTTCCTCGACGAACCCACGGGCGGTGTTGACCCCATCACCCGACGCCAGTTCTGGGAAATGATTTATCAGGCTTCGAGCGAGGGCACCACCATCTTTGTCACCACACACTACATGGACGAGGCCGAATACTGCCACCGTGTGTCGATGATGGTTGACGGACAAATCAAAGCTCTCGACACGCCTACAAAACTGAAACAACAATATAACGCCACCTCGATGGACGAAGTGTTCCGCACTTTGGCACGAGGAGCCAAACGAGGAGATTAAAAAATGCACAATGCATAATGCACAATGCATACAGCGGTATTTATGGTATTTATAAAGAATAAATGACATGACTGGTTTTTTATCATTTGTCAAGAAAGAGACTTTGCACATCTTGCGTGACCCGCGCACTATGCTCATAGCACTGCTTATGCCAGTGGTGCAGATTCTGCTCTTTGGCTTCGCAATTTCCACCGAAGTCAATAACATCAATGTGGCTGTTGTGGTGCCGCACTGGAGCGAGAGCGTGAGGCAAAGCGTAGAAAAACTGTCGTCAAACCCATATATCACCTATCAAGGGGCGATAGAGGCGGGCGAGATAGACCAGCATCTGCGTTCTGGAAAGACCGATGCCGTGGTGGTTTTCGCCCATGACTACGACAAAGTGCTGAACGAGTGGAAGCTGAACGGCAACGGCGAGACTGCCATGCAGTTTGTGATGGACGCCTCCAACACTAATATCGCACAAGTGGGAGCTGGCTATCTCACCAACATCCTCGCTGCCAACCAGATGTCGAGTGCCATGATACCCGAGACCCACATGCTCTTCAACCCCCAGATGAAGAGTGCTTTCAACTTTGTGCCAGGCATCATGGGAATGGTATTTATATTGATTTGCGGCATCCTGACCTCTGTGTCGATAGTGCGGGAGAAGGAAACCGAAACAATGGACGTGCTGCTGGTGTCGCCAGTCAGACCCTTGCGCATCATTCTTGCCAAGATGGTGCCCTACTTTATCTTGTCGTGCATCAACCTCACAAGCGTTCTGCTGCTGGCACGCTACGTGCTTGAGGTGCCCATGAGTGGCAACCTGGGAGCAATAATCGTGGTGTCGCTTGTGTATATCGCATTGGCGCTTGCATTGGGACTGCTGGTATCAACCATAGCCAAAAAGCAGGTGGTGGCTTTGCTTATCTCTGCAGCCATCATGCTGATGCCCATCGTGTTTCTCTCGGGTATTATCTTTCCTGTGGAGAATATGCCATCAGTTTTGCAACCCTTGTCATCAATCATTCCCGCTCGCTGGTACATCGATGCGATGCGCAAACTCATGATTCAAGGCATAGGGTTCATCGGCGTGCTCAAGGATTTCATAATCCTTTGCATTATGACTGTCGTCATCATTGGCATAGCGTTAAAAAATTTCAAAGACAAATTAGAATAAAACCACTGTCATGCTAAAAGTCCTCATTAAAAAAGAGATATTACAGTTTAGACGCAACTCTTTCCTCCCTAAACTTGTTGTCATGTTTCCTCTCATAGTTATGCTGTTGATGCCGTGGGTGACCACAATGGACGTGCGCCACGTGAACGTGAGTGTGGTCGATGGCGACCATTCGCAAATCTCTAATCGCATCATCGAGAAAATCAATGCCAGCGAATATTTCACCCTGCATAGTGTGACGAGCGCATTTGACGTGTCGATGAGTGAACTCGACAAAGGAAATGTCGATGTCATTCTGGAGATTCCTCAAGACTACGAGAAAACGATGCTCACGGAGAATCCCAAGCGACTGAGCATCAGTGCCAACAGCGTAAATTCCAACAAGGGAAGCATTGGTGCGCAATATCTTGCACAAACCATCAGCCAAGCGGTGGCAGAACAGCGAGCCATGACCTCTCCCAGTAATAGCGGCGAACTTTTCACCATTCAAAACCGCTACAACCCCACACTTGAGTACCGCAATTTCATGATTCCTGCGCTGCTCATTATCCTCATGATTATCATCACGGGATTCTTGCCGGCTCTTAATCTAGTGAGTGAGAAAGAGATAGGCACCATTGAGCAAATCAATGTGACGCCAGTGAGCCGATTCTCGTTCACACTCGCCAAGCTCATCATTTACTGGGCGGCAGGTCTGGTGGTAATCACGATAGCGTTGATTGTGGCATGGCTGGTTTATGGGCTCTCGGCGGTGGGAAACCTGGCGGTAATATATGCGGGAGCTTTCCTGTTCATCCTAGCCATCTCGGGGTTCGGGATCATAGCCTCCAACATCTCCTCAACGATGCAACAGGCAATCTTTTTCATGTTCTTCTTTGTGATGGTGTTTATGCTCATGAGCGGACTGCTCACCCCCATTGAGTCGATGCCGCAATGGGCGCAACATATCACTTACCTGCTGCCGCCTCGCTACTTCGTGACTATCATGCGTTCAGTGTTCCTGAAAGGCGCAACGTTCTACGACATGCGCTACAATTTCCTCGCCCTCATCATTTTCGCCATAGTGATGAACATAGGAGCGGCTTTGACCTACAAAAAGCAGAACTGAAAATAGGTGAGAGTTTATCGGAGGGTGTTGCAAAAATAAAAAACAACTGAATATTATATAAAATGCTCACGCTCGCAAGGTAATTTAGCTAACAAGCAGACAAGGAACAAGCAAACAAGGCAATGGTAGTATAGTAGCATGACACTTGTCTCGTCAGCTCGTTTACTCGTCAGCTTGATTGGCTCGCTTAATCGCATTTCCTGTTTTCGTCACTTTTTATTTTGTGATTTGCAACCATCTCAAATACAAGC
>ERZ842401.6864-NODE-6864-length-11936-cov-5.378419_pt1 | contig 11936 bp, 7 predicted proteins | sample MGYA00521270_ERZ842401 | MGnify/ENA primary metagenome ERZ842401 (study PRJEB31892, sample SAMEA3878208) | bioreactor metagenome | biome: Moose rumen | place: Sweden | collected 2011-10 | study: EMG produced TPA metagenomics assembly of the PRJEB12797 data set... | reverse complement strand
CGTCCTACAGCGAGGAGCAGTTTTTCGCCTACGACCTGCCGTCGTATGTGCTGCATCATATAGCCATCGGCAAGCAAATCAAGAAGTTCCGCCTCGAACTGCGCTGCAACAACCTCACCGACAAGGACTACCAAAACGTCATCTGGCGTGCCATGCCGGGTAGGAGCTTCGAGGTGATGGTCAACTATAAGTACTAAACTGTCCAATTACCGTTTCACCACCTTGTTGACTTTCACTCCTTCGTCTGTGCAAACCCTCAGCAGATAAAGGCCTTGGGGTAGTCCTGTCATGCCAATCATAATCTCGTTGCCGGTGATGTCGCTGTCGAAAACGGTGGCTCCCGTGATGGAAACGAGGCTGACGTGGTTTAGTCTTTCGCCCTTCAGGGTGAGTTGGTCGCCGACGGGGTTGGGATAGACCACAAGGGCATCGTCGTCGGTCGCGCTCTCCTCGATGCTTGCAGTGGGACCGAGATAGATGGTGTTGGAGAGTTCGGTCTCGCGACCGTCCCATAGGGCGGTGACGTTGTACCTTTGGTCCTCCGTGGTGCTGTAGTTAGCTTGTGTGGTCGTGAGGGCCTCATAGCCCAATACCAACTGAAGTTCGCCGCCTTCCTCCGGACCCCAATAAACGTTATAGGCGAAGTCGCCGCTGCCGTCAATTGGACTGGTATAGCCACGCAGCATCCACGACACATATTGGTTGAACTCGGTGGCAGGTTTCCAGAAAACGCCTTGCTTGATCAGACAGCTGTTGCCCTCACCGACGTAATCGCAGCAGGGGATGGGTTTGTTGGTGCCCGACGTGGAGACACAGATCCACAAAGGGAGTGTGGGGTCGAAAGCGACGGGTTCGTCAAGGGCGAATTTCACGAAGCCATAGCTGGCTTCCATGTCGCGTTCCTGCACATAGAGGGTGGTGTTGCTGTTGGTCAACTCGCCATTGTAGATGGTGAAGGTGAAATGTCCGGTGGAGCAATCGAACAATTCGATGTGCGTGAGCGGATGGCCTTCGAAGTGCGCAAGGAGTTCGGGTTCTATCCTGATGCCCCACTTGTGGCTGCTCGACCCGATTTGGCTGATGAACTGGTTGTCGTCGTAAGCCAACAGGCCATGTCCGAAAAACTCGGGAGCTTCCCAGCTTAGCTCCACTTGACCGTTGTCGTAGGTGCCTTCAAGGTTTTGCGGCGGTTCGCAATAGTAGTTCATCACGTTGGCATGCACGCTTTGATCCGGATTCCAAGTCGAAATGCCATTGAGGGTGGTCTCCACATGATAGTGATAGGTCCCCGAACGCATGATTCTGTCGTCGAGATAGCCGTAGCCTTCTTGAGCGGCGATTTTTCTGTCGCCACGATAGATGTCGAAATTGTGGTTTTCGGTGGGAACGGTCCAGCTGAGCTGGATGCGTTGACCATCGGAGATGGCCGTCAGGTGTTGTGGAGGAATCACTCCCAAGCCAGTATCGGCCACGGTATGTGTGGCAATGCAGCCTGAGATGGGTGCTTCAATGTCAAAAATGGTTTCCTCTCCCGAAGCGTTCAAGCATGTGGCTCGCACATGAATGCCCGTGCTTGCTGGGTCGAAACCGGCATTCCAATTGAAAGTGATTTCGGCGTTGGCGGGTACATACAAGTCGGTCTCAGCCTGCGTGCCTTCATAAATGGTGAGATGCTCGGTCTTTGCCTCTGGCAGGTTGTAGTTAGCCTCCAGCTCACCTCCTTTGGTTCCAAAGGGAGAATCGGACGTGATGGAGAGATGTATGGTCTCGTAGTTGCCTATGATGACCCATTGCTCGGCGAGGTCTGACAATGTGCCGTTCTGATAGGAGGCCACGGAATAGGTATGGTAGCCACGGTCGTCATTGGTATAGGCAATCGCAAAGCAGGTGTCCGTCAGTTGTGAGGCCACTTCAATGCCATCACGATAGACGTTGTAGCCGTTGGCATCGGGAGTGGCGTTCCACGACAGCTCTACCTGATGCGACAGGCTGTTGACATGGGCAATGAAATGTGTTGGTGCCGGCAGATGGTTCAACGGGCCATAGGTGAAGCTCATGCGGTCGCCTTTGGCGCTGATGTCGTAGATGGAGCCTTGCCAGTCGATGGGTTGCCCGTTGGTGAGGAAGAGGCCGGGGTTGGTGTATTGGTTGAATTCTGTCCTATTGCGTTCGGCACAGAAGTTGGCTTGGTTGAGGTCGCCGGCGTTGTTTGCATCGCCGTTAGGGCGGAAGAGGTAGACCTCGTCGAATTGGTTGTAGCCGTTATACCCCGCATTGCCGTCGAAACGGAGGTCGATACGGTAAATCAGCAGTCCGCCATTGGGTAGGTTCGAGTCGAACAAGTCGTGGTCGTTGCGGTATTCGATGCAGAGATACTGGTCGGAGGTCAGTCCAATCATAAAGGCATTGCGGCGGTTGCCTTCCCATGAGACGGGCTCCAATTCGTAGGTGCCGTAGGCATCGATGATGGGGATTTCATCGATCCAGTTGCCGTACTTGCATTTCATGTAGGCGCCAATCTGTTGCGGAGGCTCGGTGGTGCCGCACATGAGGTCCCACGGGCCTACCGGGTCGGGGCCATCGCTATAGTGGTACAAGTCAGGCGCACTCAATGAATGGTTCATCTCATGGCAAAGCGTGCTGACGTTGAAATAGCCGCCGATTTCAAGTTGTAGGTTAAAGTCGAAAACTTGCAAGTCGTTCAGAGGGACATAACGATCGTAGATGCACCAGCGGTGGGGCCAAAGCAAAGAAGCCCATTCACCGGGCTGGCCTTTGATGACAAACACCACATTATCGACCAAACCATCGTCATTGTAGTCAAGGTTGAGGGTGTCGGGCACTTGGTCGGCCACATAGTAAATGGCACGCTCCAACTTTAAGTTTGCAGCGTAATTCGTAAAGGTTAATTCTTACCTTTGTTGTATGAAGGGAGGATCAACTTCCGGGGGACAATCCAGCGCCCCTTCTAGACCAAGGAGTCTATGCCCTGTTAAGGACCCTCCGGGACGAAGCTGCAAAGGCTAGATAGAAAGATAGGCTCGGAGCCTGTTTAAAGTAAGAGCACAAGTACAGTTTCCAGTCAACCCTCCCTCGAAAAAGGATGTATAACCAAATACGGCACAAAACTATGAAAAAAGTGTTTATCGGAGTCGACGTCTCGAAAGAAAAGCTTGACGCGACCATCATCAAGAGAACGGAAGACCAGCATGAAGTCGCTGGCTATGAAGTGTTTGAGAACAGCAAGGACGGCATAAGGAAGCTGTCGGGTTGGGTGAGGAAGGCCACCAAAGCCACGAAGGAGGAATGCCTTTACTGCGCCGAGACGACGGGAGGCTACGACCGCCTGCTGTGCGAGCAGCTGTACGCCAAGGGCCATGCCATCTGGCGCGAGTCTGCGCTGGAGATCAAGCGCAGCAGCGGACTGCGCCGCGGCAAGGACGACAGGGCGGACTCGAAGGCCATAGCCGAATACGCCATGCGCCACGCCGACAAGGCGGAACCGTACCGCCCGACGGACAAGAAGCTGGAGGAACTGAGGGAACTGTACCTCTACAGGGACAGCCTCGTGGAGGAGAAGAAGGCCAAGGCGACACGGGCGAAGGAAATCAAGGCGACCAGCGCGAGCAGCCCGTCGGCCACATTCATGTACAAGACCTCGATGGAGGATGTCAAGCGTATCGAGAGCAGGATAAGGGAGTGCGAGAAGCGTATCGTCAGGCTCATCGCCTCCGACGAGGGCCTTTCGAGGAACTACGGGCACGTGACGAGCGTCAAGGGCATCTCCCTTGTCAACGGCGTGGCTCTGCTGGTCTACACGGGCAACTTCACCAAGTTCTCCAACCCGAACGAGCTTGCGACCTACTACGGCGTGGCTCCGTTCCGCAACCAGTCAGGCACGTCCGTCAACTCGCGCGCCGACGTGCGGTGCTACAGCAACCGCAAACTCAAGGGACAACTCTCCCAGGCCGCCCTGATAGCGGTCCTTTACAACCCAACCCTAAAGGCCTATTACGACAGGCTCATCGCGGCGGGGAAGCCAAGGGGCATCGCCCTCAACAACGTGAAGAACAAGCTGCTGCACATCATATTCTCTCTCGTCAAGCACGACTGCGACTACGAGGAGAACCATGAATGGAAGAGAAACGAGAGGAACGGGGAAACGGAACAGGGCCCAACCTCGTCGGGGCGGAGAAAGACATCAGCCGAAGAAGCAAGCGGGGTTCGGCAGCCAGCATCGGGGCTACCTGCCCAAAAACACGCCGCCGAAACCCGCTTGCTTTGAGGCTCTTACCGAATAATTCAAAAACTCGTGAAAAAAAACGTCAAAAATCACTTGGATTAGAACATAGAAAGCAGGGCTTGGAGAAAGTTTTTCATTGCCGAAACGGAAAAGTTCTTTATATTTGCAGGATGTAAAACACTCATGTGATGCTGCCACAAGACGATAAATTGCAAATCAGCCACTTGTCGAGCGTGTTCAACAACACGACGGCGACTTACAAATTCTATTGGTTTGTTTCCATTCTTGATTTGCTCGTTAAAGAAGGCAAGACCCACATGACTTTTTGGGAAATCATTTCGGGAATGATAGCCGAGTCGTGGTATCCGATCCATTATTTCCGTCTTTCTTTTGGCAAGTCTGATTCTTTGAACGACAGTTCGGTTTGTTTGCAAAAGCAAATGGACATCCCGATAGATGCAAACCAACTTGAGTTGAAAAAGACAATCAACCAAAACTTGGGCGACACCCGCGTGAAGTCGGTGTTGAGAGTGTTTACGAAAAATGTCCCATACAGGTTCTTATCACCTTGGATTACTTACACCTACGATGCTGATGTCGTTGCCAAATCGCAAGTCTTTTACAACGATTGCCTTTACGCCATCAAAGACAACGCAATAGAAATCAATCCAATATGGAAAGATTATCTTACCGAGCACTATTCTATACTGAGAGATTTCGCATTTTGGAACCTGACTTTGTTTTTGCAGAAGCGAAATCCGAATGTTCCAGACGTGCCTTCAAAGCTTGTCAAGCCTATCCAACGCGACTCTTTGACCAAACAACGGAAGTTTTGGAACACCTATATTTCTTCTGTCGGGTCGATGCGTTGCATTTATACGGGCAAGCCCCTACTTTCGGGCAGCTATGATTTGGATCATTTTATCCCTTGGAGTTTCGTGTCGCACAATCTATTATGGAATCTTCTTCCTGCCGACCCGAGCATCAATTCATCGAAAAGCAACAATTTGCCCGAATTGGATGTGTTTTTGCGACCTTTCGCCATGCAACATCGGTCGGCTTTGACCGTGTTATATCCCAAGAAACCGAACGACACGATTTTTGAAGACTATTTGACCATTTATGATTCTTTGCCTGACTTGTTGCGCCTTTCTGAAGACGACTTCTGCAATGTGTTTCGGAAGACATTTGCTCCGATGGTTCAGATTGCTGAGAATATGGGATTTCAATATTGGAGAAAGCTATGAAAACAAACGAGTTAAAGAACAATCCTCACCTGACCGCCAAAGAACGGACGTCGATTTCGTTTCCTACGCGCTGGCTCAAACAAAACGACCTGCTGAAAGGCGAGATTTTGGATTTCGGTTGCGGATTTGGCTTTGATACGGACGAACTCCAAAAGGAAGGTTTCAACATCGTGGGATATGACAACTATTATCGTCCCGAATACCCGACAAAGCGTTTTGACACCATCATTTGCAATTATGTTCTGAATGTGCTTGAACCCAAAGAGCAGGCAGAGGTCTTGATGGAAGTTTCGGAATTGCTCAAGCCAACGGGAATTGCCTATTTCACGGTTCGTCGTGATATAAAACACGAAGGATTCAGAATCCATTATGTCCACAAACAACCAACATATCAATGCAATGTTGTGTTGCCCTATAAAAGTCTGTTTCTCAACGAGAATTGTGAGATGTACGAATACAAGCACTTCAATAAAACAGACTACAAAAAGCGATACGAGTTGTCAGGAGGCTGCCCGTTTTGCAAATTGAATCCCAAGGTCGAATTGGTTAGTGAGACGGATACGGCTGTGGCGTTTTTTGATGGCTACCCGGTGAGCAAAGGGCATACGCTGATTATCCCAAAACATCATGTGGCCAACTATTTTGATTTGTCGGATGAGGAACAACAAGATTTGTGGCACATGGTGAATCATTGCAAAGCCATTTTGGAGAAACGATTTCACCCTGATGGTTTCAATGTCGGCATCAATGTGAACCAAGCCGCAGGGCAGAGCGTTTTTCATGTGCATATTCATTTGATTCCTCGTTACAAAGGTGATGTAGAGAATCCGAAAGGCGGGGTTAGGGGAGTGATAGCTATGAAACAACATTATTAAAAATTGATAGAAATTGCTATATATGGAAGAAAGTATCAAAGAGAAACTAAGTGAACATGTCGAAAGCATATTTAAGAAATATGTTTCACCTGGGTTGCACATTTGTGATATTGCCACAGGCGGTGGTAAATCTTATACCATAGGAAAACTGACATGTGAATACTATCCCGATTTTTATGACCGAATTATAATCCTATGTGTTCAAAACAAATTGGTTGAAGGTATGAATCGAGAAATAGACCGTTTTGTCTTTTCTCCATATAGTCGCATCAAGCCTAAAGATAAATTGGTGGTATTAAACAACAAGGAAGTCCTTTTGGAAGCGATTGATAAAGGTTATTTGTCCGACTTGTTAGATGAGATGTGGCGGGATATTTGTGACCAAGAGAAAGACAATAAAAATGTCAGAATTAATGATTTGCGTTATAGTTTTGGATGGGTTAAAAAAGTGGCTGACGGTATTATGGATTTGGTCAAAACATATTATGACAACAACCAAAACGACTATATCCAGCAACAACTTGACGAAGGCGAAACCAATCTGCGCAAGGCGGTAAGGTCTTTTTTTGAACTGTTCAAGAAGCATTACGAACATACGAATCAAGGGAAAAAGATTTCGATTTCTTCCCTTAAAAAACGGTTTCCTTCTTTGGCTAAAGTCTATCCCCAGGTCGAGTTTAATGACAAAAAGGTTCTTCTTATGACCGTTCATAAAGCTATGTATGGAATAGATCCCATTTTGTCAGATAAAATCAAAATGTCGGATTTTCCGAAAAAAGACAAAAGGACATTGATTCTCTTTGACGAATCCGACCAAGCCGCAATCGCCATGAGAGATGCTATCATCGACCAATCAATTGACAATGGAGGCGGCCAAAAAAGATATGCGAATGGGTATAATGGTTATTTGCAGTATAAAACACTTCTTGAAAGTCCGGAACATATCTCCAACGAATACTATGGTGATGCATTGGAAAGTTGCATTTATAAGTCAAGGTCATTCATAGAGAAGAATTGGGAGAAGACCTTTGAAGGCGTAAAGCCATACAAAAGCATTTTTCTTGATGGGAATGAAGATGTTGAGGAATACCGTAGAGGTGTGTTTTTCTCTGGCCCGGCGGTTAGGCTGAATATTGCCAAAAGTAATGACCAAACCAATTCATTTGTCTGTTATCGAAAAGGAGAGAGGCATTTTAGACTTGTTCACAGCAAGGACGCGATGTCGTCGTTGAAGGAAAGATACGATATCGTTTGCCCTTTAGATGATTTTCTTTCATTGATTTCAAGCAATATCAAGGTCTTGAAATCGCAGTTCAGCAAAGTCATTGGTGAAGCATTGGGAAACAGCAGGGAAAGATTTAATGCTGAAATAAAGAAAATTGCTAACAACACGGCTTCAAAAGGCAATTATTATGGTTATCCTACTCTGGAAAGGGAAATTCATACTTTTTTCTCGCGGTTTGAAACAGCATCTGAATATCAATTTGAGCAACAACAGTATGAATTCATGACCAATCGAAAGAATCAGATTGAAACCAAGGATGAAAAACCTTTAAAATTGCCAGATTATTCAGTTTATTCCCAAGGCGTTCAACTGTTTCAGGAAGAAATTGATGAAAAAGATAACCAACATAGAGTAAGACTGTCTTGTCGCGAGATTTCTATCACTCCAGAAAAAATCATCCTCGACCTTACTCGTTTTGACAATTCGACTGTAGTGTTTTGTTCGGCCACCGCATCAAGCATGTCCGTAGTGAGCAATTTCGACATCAAGTATCTGGAACAAATATTGGGTGAAAAATTTCACACGCTTTCAGAAAAGGATAGGATAAAATTTGATGAATTGAACCAAAAAGCATATCCATCCCGACACCAGATTGAAATAATACCTTTGAAACACTTTGAGTTTGAAGAAAAAAGAGAAAACCATTTAGAACTGCCCCAAAAATACAGAGAAATGTTTTCAAAGGAGGCTCGTCAAGAAGGCTTGGATGATCTTTGGTTTAGGAACACATTAAGATTGTTAAAACGAGCGGACAAGAATTTGAAAGATGTATGTTACCAACTGTATCGTCTTTTCCAATTCATAGAAGCTTATCATTGGTTTATCAATCATGATGATGTCCATAGCATGATCTTCTTCCAAAACAGAACGGGCGACAAGGACAAAAACCAAATCCAAGTTCTGAGTAGCCTTATTGATGGTTCTTACGTTTCTATGCCGTCGAAAATGAGCGATGATATTCCAGATGACTGGGATAACACCCATATTCGCATTACAAAAGAATGGGAAACGGTTGAGAACAACATATTAAAGGAACTTGGAGGCAATAAAGACGCTAAAATAATGTTGGTTTCTGCTTATAATAGTTTCAAGGCAGGCACAAACATGCAATATAACATACCTGAAGGTTTGGACTTCGTTTCTGGCGATAATTGGGAAACCGACAGATTGAAGTTGAAAAAGGATTGGGACGCTGTTTATTTGCAGTCTCCTACGGCATATCTTATGATGAATGAGGATGACACAGAAACATCGTATGAGAAGAGCATTTACAACGCCATGCTTGTTTTGATGATGTTGTGCGAAAGAGGTTGCTTGTCAAAATTTGATGTTGCGCAGTGGTTGTATAAAGCTTTGTCGAATGTGTTTTATTTTAGTGAAAAGACAGAATTAGGTATTGCTGATGACAAGGCTGCATGGGCTCGGAACATTATTGAGCAGGCTGTTGGAAGGTTATGTCGTACAAGGAACAAGCCGAATACAACATATATTCTGTTTGATGAATCAATGGAAACATATTTTGATGCATCGAATACTAATAAATCGATGACGATGGAGTTTAGGTCTCTTGCGGAATACATCATCTATAATAAAAACATTGAGAAAAATGATATTAGTTCATCGGCAGAAGTCAGAAGATGCCATGATGCTAATGAAGCTCAAAGAAGGCTTGACATGGTGCGCAGGCAAGCCCTTAGATTTACCCCTAAAGATAGTTGGGATGGCGATGATTACGATGAAGAAGAGGACTTGACCGACATCCCATACATTGTTCAAAGAAGCCAACGGATGATACAGAGTTACAAACAGACAATCATCAAAAAACCAGTAATATCAAGTTGGGAAGATTTGGAAGAAGAAGATAAGTATTTGACATTCATCCATAAATGTTATGGTGGATGGGAACGAAATGAATCAAGCGAGTTTGTTTGCGCGTATGACCAGAACAAAAGGATTTGTCCTATAAGCAAAGGTAAGCAGTATCCCAGTTCCATCTCACCATCTTTGGTTAGACTTGATGTTCTAATGAAAAATGATGTAATTAGAAATCATTTTGAAAAACATGGGTTTGCTAAAGGTTGGAAACGAGACGGCCGTATACTTCACCCAAATATTCTCGCAACGGATTATGCAGGTGAAATAGGAGAGGAGGCTTTCAGAGCATTGTTGCTGCATTATACCCAGTGTACAGAAGTTTCGCTAAGGCATTTGGAGGGCAAAAACTATGAATTGGCAGATTTTGTTGTTTGTCGTGAAGATGGAAGTTATAAAATCGCTTTTGATGTTAAGAACATGAATCCTAATGCAGACCATTCAGATAAAAAAGGCGATATTCCTACTGCGAAAAAGCGAGAAATGAAGAAAAAAAGGCTTGGTTGTGAATTGATAACGGTGAATATGCTAAGAATGAAAGATTCTGGTATGGATGAGATTCGGGAGATTGGCGGGTTGATAGATGAAGAAGGGAAAGTCATTCCTTCGGCAATCGAATTGTTAAGGAAGCTTGTTGAAGAGGGGGGGTGAATAGTATGAGAATTGACTTTGAAGAAATAAAAAAATGGCCTCTTACCACCAACAAAATTAAGGTTACGGTTGATGTAAAGAAATTCTTCTCCGAGTATTCAATTGTTTCGTATTACAGTGAGGTTAAAGAGTACAAGAACTTGGCTTATGAACAATTGTCTGATTTGTCTTTTTTATCAGTTAGTGGAATCAGAGCGAGATGGGCGAAGGGTAGTGTTTCAATCAGTGTGTCCTCCTCCGCTCAGGGATGGCGGATTCCTGTCCGCTATGACGGCAAAGGAGCGCAGGCCTTGCCGTTCCGCATCGGTGCAAGGTAGGCCTTGCCCATCCAAGCCCTGAAAGGGCGACAAGATTTCATCGGGCGATTTCAATCCCCGCCTCACCAAGCGTCAGCCCAAGTCCCGAAGGGACGACAGCCATAGTGAGGCAGGCGGTGAGAACCCCTGCCGAAAACAGAAATGTCAGCCACCCCCTTGCAGGTTTGTGGAAAAGTCGTAATTTTGCAGCGTCGTTCTGGAAGGGAGTGTCTTTCAGGTAAAATCGGCAATGAGTGCAGTCCTGTCGATTATCGGACGAATAGCCCAGTTTCACCTGGGCTTTTTTCGTAAGTCAAAAGCTGAAAGAAGAAATGTTTTTTCTTTTCCATTCCATTTCTTTTGTATGATGACTCTGAACATTTGGCTTTCCAGCGTGATTTTGTTTTCGTCGGATTTTTTCTCTTTCAATTCTCCAAATTGAACTACGATGGGCACAAAATCTTCCACTTCAAAACCGAGTTGCTTTATTTCCGCTTCATGTTTGTCGATGATGTGTGCCAATCCAAATCCTCTATGCTTTACGGGGTCGGTCACTTCGCCCCAAACGATATCGATGTCCCCAATGTCATCGCGGTGCAGAGACGCGATACATTCCCCTCGTTGCTGCTGTCTCAAAAACTTGATTGCCTCTTTCGGCTTGCCTATGAATTGGGTGTAGATGGGCCCAAATGCTCCTTGTTGTAATTCTTCCATTTCCTTTGCTTTTTGCGATTGTGTCGCAAAGATGCAACCCTTGTCAAGACCAAGCCGTTGAACAAACGTTTGTAGTCGACAGTAGTCGTTTGCTGTCGGGTAAGTAATTGGAAATGAAATGGATGTTTTGTTTCAGGTTTGTTTCCTTAAACCCTCTCCCTCAGCATCTCCATCGCCTTCGGCAGGCCGTCGGCGTTGCGGCCACCGGCCGTGCAGAGCGTCTTCTGTCCGCCGCCACCACCTTGGATCTCCTTGGCCACCTCGCGGATGAGCTTCGTGGCGTCCAATCCCTTCGCGTCGGCGAAACTCTCAGGCAGCAGCAGGCAGAGCGATGGCTTGCCGTCGCTGACGGAACCCAAGATGGCAATGGTGCTCTCGTTCATCTGCTTGAGCATCAAGGCGATGTTGCGCAACTGGTCGCCCGTGCAGGGCAGGGTGTCCATGATGAGCTTGTAGCCCTCGTGGTCGACGGCTTTCTCGTGCAGCCTCTCGGCCATGCCTTGTGCCTTCTCCTGCATCAGGTGCTCCACCTCTTTCTTCAAGGCGGAGTTCTGCTCGTTGAGCGAAGTGACGGCTTTCACCAAGTCGGGCGACTTGACACACTCGCGCAGGCGACCGATGAGGTCCAACTGCTCGTCAAGGTATTGCTCCACGGCCTCGCCAGTGATGGCCTCGACGCGGCGTATGCCGGCGGCAATGGCGCCTTCGCTGACAATCTTGAACATACCGATGTTGCCCGTGGCTGAGGTGTGG
>ERZ842401.6862-NODE-6862-length-11940-cov-4.058225_pt1 | contig 11940 bp, 8 predicted proteins | sample MGYA00521270_ERZ842401 | MGnify/ENA primary metagenome ERZ842401 (study PRJEB31892, sample SAMEA3878208) | bioreactor metagenome | biome: Moose rumen | place: Sweden | collected 2011-10 | study: EMG produced TPA metagenomics assembly of the PRJEB12797 data set... | reverse complement strand
AACCACTGGGCCATAAACAACTGGGCTACAGCGTGTCCTCTCTCCGCAGCTTTCAAGCAATATTCCATTGCCTTCTTATCATCTTGGGGGAGCATATATTGGCCATGTTGATATGCCATAGATACTCTAAACAACTCGTCTGCAATGACATCACTTTCATCGACATCTAATACTAATCCCAGATACGGGTTATTGGTCATCGCTTTTCTGTCGACAACCCGACTCATAAGAGGATGAACAAAATGTTTATAAAAGAATCCCATACTACATTTATTTTAGTTTATTTCTATTCTTTGAGTTCACTAATATTGTTTTACTTAGGTTTCTTTCCATATAGCTCTTACGCTGTATAAAAAGAGAATCAATACTGATATTACACCAGCCATTGATGAAATCAAATTAAGGAGGACAGCTCCCCAAAAGAACCTATAACAGTGATACCATTGTGCAGGTACATCTATAGGCCTGTCTCTGATCATAAATTCCATCGGACCTACAATATCATTATTATAAAAACAATAAACGCCGACAGACAAGTATACTAAGATAATGACAATCCAAATCCAGATAGGCCTTCCTTTCAACATTACTAATGTTGAGCATACTGGCAGCATAATAGACATCAGATACCTCAATGGCTGCCAACTAAGACCAGTTATAAACATTATATCCAAGTATAAGCATGCGGTAATCAGTACACATGACCATCCTATTGTGCTCCAACTTTTAGGAGTCAGTTCCCATATTAATATTGCCATGAAAATATAGAGAATAATATAAGATGGACTTATTAGCAACAGACACAAAGTACCCAATGCCATTATCACCGCTATAGAGACGAGCAGGAAGCTTACTATGTTTCTAAAAATCTCCATATTAGTTTCACAATTCCTATTATACAATTTCCAGCATTCCAGAAACCATTTCTTCGAGTTGTTCTTTGTATATTAGTCCTTCGACATATTCTTGTGGTATAGCACTGAATCCATATTTTGCACCAAGGATGGCACAAGCAACAGCGGCATTAGTATCAGCATCTCCACCAGCCCTAACCACAGAAAGAAGGCCTTCTTCAAAAGATGGTGCATTCCAATATGCCCAAAGACCAGTAGCCATAGTTTTAAGCGTATAGCCCACAGAATCCCAGTCTTGCAACTCCAATGCTCTTATGTCAGTGTTTAATGAGAGATCAATGTATTCACGGATGCGAGAATCGTATTTTTGTCCAATGTCAACCATTTGGTGGTATGTCAGTTTTTCTTCATCATATACCAGTGAGTGAATCAACAGTGAAACGATAACACAGGAACCTACACATCTAGGGTCATAATGCGTCAATCGGCATATATTGGCTGCACATTCTTCAACGGCTTTAGGAAACAGTCCCACAATAGAGGTTCGCATAATCCCTCCATTTGCAGCAGATTGCTGGTGACTCATTTCCCAAAGCATCTTAGATGCATCAAATGGTTTATCTACGTAATCGCCAAAGCTAAGTACCTTATAAGTTGTCTCGCCAATTCCCATCGGTTCACCTTCGGCCCACTCTTTGAAATTTCGAGCGATACTGGTATAATTGACACCTTTGTCTTTAATCACAGCATTTGCGATACAGAGCATCATGTCTGTATCATCAGTCCAGTCGCCAATCTTCCATCTCTTGCGATGCCTGTCTTGGAAAATGTCACTATAATGGCTAATGCCATTGGGATATTTCCATGCCATATCCTCATCAGTCATCCCCTCAGTGCCAAGTCCAAGAGCATCACCTATTGCCTGACCATATATGGTTCCTTTGATTCTATCAACTATTCGTTTCATATCTATCTTAGATGGGTTATAGATTTACTCAATGACTTTAGTTTCAACCAATTTTAAAGAATCATTAATCAATTTATAAGTTGCAATATGCTCTTTTCCATCAGCCCACCATTCATGTTCTTCTTGTTTAACGACCTTTATTGTCGGCTCATTCCCATAATTGTCGCCTTCAAAATACTTAGCCCATGTCTCGTAATAAGAGCAACATCCCATAGTCTCGTATATGTATATTTCCTTCTTCTGTCGGTTGAATACTGTATATGATGGCTGAACATCAATGCCAGAAACGATATTGTTATAGGGAGGTTCGTTGCTTGATTCGAGTAGCCCTGGACATGAACCATTTCTGTTGCCCTTCACTAAATCAAAGCAGGCATAATAAGTTCTATTATATCCTTCATGTGCAACAATAAAATCTTCCTCCCCGTCAAAGTTTATGTCCATAAAGAACATATCAGGAGCATACTTAGATCCTCCCAATGTATCTAATCGTAAAACTGGGATGTTCAACTCTGTTAGGAAGACTCCGATTGAATCCTCTTCGTAGTATCTAAGGTCAAATGGAAGCTTATGAATTGCGCAATACTGACTGATGGAATCACCTCTTTCGAAGTGAATCAAGTCCAACTGTTTATTATGGATGATGGATATCTTATACCCATTTTGCAAGGTATTCGCCATAAAGACAGCAGTGCTATCACCGAAGAAGGAGGCATCGCAATCCGAAATCGCATGTGGAGATACATATTTCTTCGGCATGCATCCGATTACCCCAATAGCTAGCGCCAAGAGGGATGTAAACATCAATTTTGTACTCATACTATCTCTCATTACCATTCTTCAACTTCCATCTTATACAATTCCTCATCCGATATTTTGGGGTAGCCATACTCGTAAAGTTCTTCTATAGTGAATGTCTTATCATAATCATCGCCCATTAAAAGAATAATCATTCTGTCAACTATCATGCATAGGGGCAGGAGGTATTTACGGTTCAAATCCCGTGTCAATTCACATATTGAGCCAATAGACTGGCTACACTCCATCATCTCATCCCATATATCTATAGCTGCTTGTAATCTCTTTCTATATCCCATCAATTCACGAAAAACGATCTTCACTTGGATGTCGTGTATGAGATAATCTGGACCGTCTATGACTTTGGCAAAGAAATCATATCTTGCGTTGCCTGGTTTTAAATTATCTTTTACTATTTTCCTGAACTCATCCATTTTCTCCTTGGAACGGCTTTGACTGAGCAGTCCACAGCACGTATCGCTGTTATCACTCCATGCCCCATCTCTTAGATAAAACCATTCTGGCTTTTTTCCATATACTCTCAATGCTGCATAGAATCTTTGCCGATAAATCTTATTTGAAGAATTTTGCCAATCGTCAATATTCGCCAAACAACCATCTTCATCAGAATTGTAAAGATATCCATAAAGGATTCTTGTTGCATTCCATATCTTTGTATCTATTGTCTCCGCCATAATTGATTACTTTAAGACAGTTATTTTTTGAGATTTGCATACAGCCCTATACTCTGGAGCATAGGTGCATTGAATAGTTGCAACTCCTATCTCATATGTGCCTGGGCGATCTAAATAGTACTCTGTTTCAATAGAATGAGCTCCTTGCCCTAGGCCATAATAGGAGTATAGCACTTCTTTATCCCTTGGAGAGACATTTTTGAAGCTGTCATTCCAAGAAAGCTGATGAACAGGTTCCATACAGGCCGCTTTTGAATCCATGACCGTAACCATATCGAAATTACGCTCACAAGTGTATGTCAACCTTACCGTTATCCTGTCACCAACATGCAGTTTTTCTTTATCAGTAAGAATCTCTCGTTGGATGGTCATCCCACTACCACTTGATACCACATCAGAGATAGGCTGTAAGAACTGAGCGAAAACAGCCCCCCAAGAAAGTCCTTTGGACGTTTTCTCTATAGTTAGACTCTTTGTCTCTGCAGGTATTTCAGATTCGGCATAGCCCTCATTGCCCTTGATGTCGACAGTTATCTTTTCTCCGTCAGCATAGAACTTTGAAATACGATCATCAGAAATATATTCATCTGCACCAAGAAGAAGTGCATGAACAGCATTGACACAGTCGATGGGTGTGTCCCACTTTTGAGTGCGTTTCTCGTTCAATAGCCATTTCTGCATTTCCATTAACGTCGTCTTGTCTTCAGAACAGAGCAGATATAGTGCTTCCATACCTGATACATGCGTAGGTATTTTATAGCTATACCACGAGAAAGTGGCGCGAGGAGTATCAAAGGTACGCCCTCGTTCAAAATCAAGTTTTGTGTATTGGCGAAGGCTCTCTACATAGACCATTGCTCTCTCATGATCACCAGCATATTCAAGGATGACTGCCGACATCGCCTTTTCACGCATAGTCTGATCAAGAATGTCCTTTTTAAGAAGTTGAGTCAGATACTCATATGAATTCTTAGCTTCGTTCAAGAGTTCTCTGCCGGAGATAGCACAATTATACATGTGCTGCAGTAGGGTAAATGTGGGCATATAAACCTTTTCGCCCTTTTTCTCCCGTTTTCTAAGCTCTTTCACCCATGAAATCATTTCTGCATCACAGAACTCAAATGCTTTGTCGACAATTTCGCCTATCTTATTAAAGTCATCTCCTGTAAACTTTTGCAGACGGCACAGATGCATTAGGATTTCTGTGGTCATATATAGTGATTCTGGCATATCTTTATACCATCTGAATCCGCCACCATATCCTTGAAGTTTACGAAGCTTATTAACAAGTTTCTTTGTCGTTCTTTCTAAGGTGACAACATTTGGCATTTCTATTGTTCCATACTTCTTGACGTTTTCTTGTAAATGTGCGTTCAGAAGATTACAGTAAAGGGAAACGGCAATGGATATGGAGTTGTCCGATTCGTAGTCTGTCATTGCAGGAAGGGCTTTTATGGCTAACCAGATAGGATTATTGGTATATTGCAGCGACAGGTGTCTGCGTGAGCATCCTTCTGGTAAAAGTACTTCTGTATTGACTTCTTCTGTGCCTTCTCCACCTTGTGAGATAATTTGAGTAACAGTCACTTCTGTCTTATTCGGCAGAACGGGGATAGAGTGCTGTTCGCCATCACTGAAGTTATTGCCAACTGCATATACCATACAGATGTAGTCCTCAATCTCCTCGTCGGGGGTAAATTGGAATGATACGGAGCACGACTGGTTTCCATCGAGTTTCAGCGGTTTGGAATCCGAATAGATCAACTTCTCGTCTGCAGCATTCAGTAATTCAAGTACTACTCGCCCACTGATTATGTATTCTGACGTGTTGATCACTTTTGTTGTGATAGTGGTTTCATCTCCTACACGGACGAATCTCGGCAGGTTTGGCTGCACCATAACCGTTTTCCTTGCTATAGTCTCGTCCTCGAAGAACGAGCAATACATCTCCGTAGTATGAGCAAAAGCCTTAAACTTCCATGTTGTAAGCGAGTCTGGGAGCGTAAACTCAATCTTTACGTTGCCGTCATCATCGGTGCGGAGCATGGGCATGAAGAACGCGGTCTCACTCATGTCTGACCTTAATTGAGGCAAGTGGTTTTCTTCCCCTGTTCCAAAATCTAAGATATCTGATTTATCTAAATTCCCGTCGGCATGTTGTATGATAGACTCTATCGAATCTTCTTCATGACATCTGGCGTATCGCATCTGAACAGGCGATGCCAAGCTATAGCAAACTCGTGAGCGCTCTTCTTCTATTTGTCGTCTAAACATCATTTCTTCAAACTCTCTAACTGCAAGTTCAATTTTAAACTTATTGAACCTGTAAGGGGCGTATTCTCTATTGAAGTCTTGGATATAGCTGAGCCGAATTGTCTCAATTTCGTCGTACATCCATTCACTATCTGGTACATTCCACGTCAATGAAGGACCATAATTGCCAGACATGCTCGGTGCCAGTTTATCTAATGACTTGTCATATAGTGTGGCGATTACATTGGCTGTTACGTTCCGTCCTTCATCATCTTTCACAGAAAGTACCCATGACTCTTTCGAACCAGGTGTCACCCTGTCTCTAAATGTTTCCCAAGACAGTTGCAGTTTCTTTCTTGTTATGGGTTTCGAAATGGTGAAGTTATGCGTCTGCATTTTCTTGTTTCTTACCCATGCATAGCTGATGAGCACAACATTACCATACTCCTTCCTGTAGGAGAAGTGTCGGTTGAGCATTCCAGTTCCAGCATACTCTGCTCCACTCTCTATAAGCTTATCACCAGAGAATACATTATATAATATATAGGTATCCGTTTCACTGCATCCTATCTGAATTATGACATCGCCACCATTTTCAGGAAACTCCTTGGTTGACTGATATGCCCAGAATTCAGTTTCACAAGGAATTTTATCTGAATCTTTGTCAAACAGTACAAATTCGTGAGAGATTTCCTCGTCTCGGTATTGTACATGCACAACATGCTTACCTATTTCTAATGCTGGTATCGATATAGTCTGATTTGCTGCCAATCTTGTCTTCTCTACAGCATCATCTATCCAATACAAGATGTCTTCAGAAAGATTCCTTCCTGTTGCATTTTTAAGAACTACTGTAATGGATGGGGTGACAGAACGCTCTATATTTTCCTCCATCGAGATGCTCATACAGTACTCCTTGTTACTCAGCGGCAACTCCTTTCTTCCTGTCTGCATCTCCCCAGTGGAGTCGATGACATCTGCTTCCACTACAATATTCATGAACACAGGACCAAGCTTTTCTTCTTGATACTGATTGTCAGCGAGTAGCATGGGTACATCAATTTTGAAGTGTCCATCTTCATCAGTCATTGCCTCACCAGTATAGTATTCGCTTTCGCCATATCGCCCATAATAGCCACCCACCTCCCAATAGGGATTTAGGAAACGCCACCACCACGCAGCAGCACGCTTAACCCGATATTTTATATTGGCAAAGGAAATTGGAATTCCAGCAAAGCTACAAGCACAGCCTTCAATAGATATGGTTTCGCCTGCTTTGTAGGTCTCAGAATAGTCATTTATGATCACATCAAAAGTCGGACGTTTATATTCCTCCACTCGAATGCTTTCCATAGCCCCATCGTAACTGATAGTATATGCGCCTGTCTCGGCATCATCAGGTAACAAAAAGTCATAATGAGCCACCCCAAAGTCATCAGTCTTGACAGTTGCCTCTTCAATGGTCTTCCCATAACGTACTGACAATTGTATCTTCTGTTTTTCTTTGACCGTCTTCACTCTTTTACGAGTGTCTGTATTATAGCGTACAAATGCCGCATGTATGGTCTGTCCTGGGCGATATATTTTCCGGTCTGTAAAAATCTCAATAGAATACAACTCTTTTTCCCTATTGTACGAGTATCCTCCTCTTAGCCAAATGTCTTCTGCTTTACAAAATGGGTCATCATCGGTGTATGGAATAATGCAGCTTGGGGCATTGTCATGCTTATACTTGTACATAACTTCTCCATACTTATTGCAATGTAGAGTCTTTTCAACGCTGTTCCCATATCGTTTGACATCTACTTTCGCATTGGGAATAGGATGACCTGTAGTTATATCAATAACGTTAATTCTTACTCGGTCATCAGGCAATACTTCTGCAATAGCAAGAATGTTACTTACATGTAATAGCTTCAGTTCGGCCTCTCCATGGTCTGATTTCAGTTCAACCATATAGATGCCTGGCCTTAAACCATCCACTTCAATCCGGTTTTCGAAGGTTTTGTAAGGCACCAGATTTTCATACTCATAAGTCCTGCTATATACTGGTTCTCCTGCTGCATGGTCTCTAATGAGTTTCTGATACATTGAACTGTATTTGCTATATTCAACCTTCAATCCAGTGAAATCAGTAGGATACAAAGAAACAGTCAGGCTATTTATATTTCTGAGAGTCAAAGGTATTGAAAATCCCTGGCCAGGAATAGCAGTCTCGTCAAAACGTGAAGTCTCAAAACGAGGTCTCTTCATTTCTTTCATGAGCGAAACCAACTCTGTGATATGTGAATCGTCAGGAAACTTCTCCACAAATTCTTTTAGCATGGAGTATTTCCTTTCTGCGTATTCGTTCTGAGTCGTTATGCTATCATCATATGACTTTGGCAATAAACCATTTTCACAGATATACTTAACGGCTTCACATACCACAGGGATATCATTGTATTCGTTGATAATCTTTATGAATTTTTCATATTTTTTTCATTATTGCCCTCATCCTTAGCAGCCATTTGTATGAGACAATAACATGAGGCAGCCCTGTTACCTGTTTGCTTATAGTACTCATACAAGACTTGGTAGTTATCGGATTCAATGCCGATGAAGCTTAAGAGGTCATTCCCGAAAATCACACTATCTTCACCTTTTTCCATCCAGTCTATGTCATCCATAGAGATAGATGCCAGATACTCTGGATCTTCTAAAGCCATCTTAAAATGGTCATTCTCCTCTGTTTTTTCTTGGCTCCAATAAGAGAGAGCTTTGGCAGATTTCCCTGCTATAAGGTGATAAATCGACACCATAGCTCTTTTCCCTTCTTCTTCTTTGGCCATTTCAATAGCTTCCTCTGCTGCTTTAAGTATATCTTGAGGTGAAATCCACTTGTATTGGCAAGATACGAGTAACAAACAGAGGTTCTGATGATCGTGATTCTTTATCAACTCATCCTTTGCCTCATTGAAGATATTCAAAAGGGTTTCAGGATGGTCATCCATCCTTGCCTTTTTCATTCTACTGATTATAGAGTCTAAATCGAAATTCATATCTTACTCAACTAAAATTCTTTTGTTTTGATGTAATTTATTTTAAGTTTATATCTATTCCTTTGGCAAAAGCAAGCTGATCCCGTCTTATTTCCATTGGAGCAGAAGGAGTATGGATAACCTTGAATACACCTCTGTTTGCCAAAAGTTCAAAACGAGGATCCCCGTCCTGTATTTGGGTTCCGTTATATATAAAGTTCCCTTTGTAAATCATAAATCCTGATATAATAGAACCAAGTTGTGCTCTCGTTCTAATGTCAAGGCCAAGATATTGGAGATTAAGACTACTAGCTTTGTTGTTTTCTTGATATGCTTTTGCAAATGTCATGAACAAATCAGTTGCACCTTCTCCAAAAAGACTTTCGTAAGCACCATTTTCTATTTTGTGTTCCATGTTTTGGGGATAGAAGAAGTGAGCTATGCCTGTCTCATATCCGATGTCACCTTTATCTTTTAAGTATGGTGTGGCATAATATAAACTATCCCCAATTATATCTTTGATTTGAATATAGGTATCAATAGTAAGAAGTTGATGAATAAGAATCAGCTTATGAGCTACCTTTTCTTCAACTTCAGCAGGTTGTTGCTTCAAGCACTTCATTTCATCAGAATCGCATTTGATGACGAATCCAAATCTATACCCATTAAAAGATTCATTAAAAGGTAAGAATCCAAATGGCAAAATGGACTGAATCTCTTTAAGAAGAGAATCTGTGGGCTCTAAGATCTCTATTTGTCCCATCTTTGTATTTACGTAGCTCATTTTTTTAAGATTTAATCGTTCTGTACTATTCTCAAATTCTTTGTCTGTACTCAAGCGAGGTATTATTTGTTTTTTGCATATCTCCGTTATTTGGCAATGCTAATTTCAACAAGCTTATCGTGATCGTCTGGGAGGAGTTTGGCGAATTTCTTAAGCGTACCTTTGGGTATTTCAATTCGTTCCAGAGATTCACACGTTTTAAACACCCCTTCGCCGATGGTTCTGACGCTATTGGGAATATATATGGATTTCAGTGCTTTGCAGCCATCGAAAGCAAACCGCTCAATTATCCTGACGCTCTTAGGGATAGATACATCTGTTAAGGAAACACAGCCCTCGTATTTACAACTTATTGTGTGTCAGTTAGTTTTGGTCTAAACGGTAGAAAAGTGCCGACGTGGATTCTGTGAAGGACAAAAAGGATGAAGATTTAACGTTTTTAACTTTCTGTAACGAAGCGTGAATACAACTGGCAAGTACAAAAATACATTTATTGTTAGATGTAATGTATTTATAACATCTGCTTGATTTTGTCAAACCATCCTTTTATTTCATCTTCAGCATCGATTTGTGTTAGATAATCCATAGTCATAGCCTCATCAAAGACTCTACTGAGATATGTTTTTGCCGTTTTTCCTTTCATTTTTCCATCCAATTGTTTCTTTTGAGAATACGCTTCTCCAAACAACTTCGGCACATCATCCTGCGTTGTATCAATATCTATCCCATAGACAGTTTTTATTGCATCAGGATGTAGGTAATTTTCAATCTCATACTTATTTGTTAATGTGCCCCATGACCCATCTCCCCGACTATTAACGGCGTTTATTGCATCTTGATAATCAGCCACGTCACGATCATAGATATGGACTTCTTTACAATTTAGCTTCTTTAAATAATTTTGGGAAACCCAATATTTCAAAGCACTACCTCCAAGCGGCATAATTGCAACCCTCTCATCGTTTTCAATATCTACAATATCAGCATATTTAGTGTGTAAACAACGATTAAAGCACTTAAACGCTGGTACATCTGTTGGCCCCTCAAGGCATAGAATCACTTTCACTTTATGTAAGGTGTCAGCCTCTGGTAAAATTCCTAATGTTTCAACTATTTCTGGTAGGATATCATCACCAGCTTTTATTAAAGGGGTTCCGTTTGCTTCTCTTGTGATAAAACGTAAACTATTGATAGGCAACTCTTTTGTCAAATTGGGACTGTGAGTAGTAAGAATCACTTGGCAATTGTTAGAATCGGATAGTTCCAAAAATGAGTTAATCATCAATCTTTGATAACTGGGATGCATAGACGTTTCGGGTTCTTCAATTGCATAAATAACATCTTTTTTAGTAGAATTTAACGCTTTTCTATCTGCTTCAGCCTTAAAGAAACTTAGAAGAATCATTCTTCTTACGCCACTACCACGCTTATTTAATGGAATATCGTCTTCTGTATTCATTGTGATATTATAAAGCCCCGTCCATTTTGCTACCGCAGGCATATCAAACTTTGGAGATAATGTAGAAGCAAGACCGCTGTCAAGTGTTTGCAAAACAGCATGTGTGTTTTGAGCTATTTCCAGTGCACGTTGCTTGACCTTTTCATTAATACTCTGAATTTCCTCCTGAGCCTCAGCAATCGCCATCTGGATTGCATGCTTCATTGGACTTTGAACCTCGTTGTCACTATCAGTACTGTTTCTATCACTTTGAAACAACGCATAAGCAGGAAGATAGTTTTCCAACTTTGTCCATATATCCTTAGCTCCTTCCTTTGCTTTGGATACGCATATCTCCGTAACACCAAGATTTAATGCTTCATCATCAACAGAATGCCATATAGCTTTACGCATCTCTGAATTTACATTTCTGTTTGCATCTATACCCAATTCTTGTATCTTAGTTTGTAATTCACGCTGCTTTAGATTTAGAAGGTTTGAAAACCCCTCTGCACATGGATGATTTGCAACTATATAGGTTTCTGATGATGGAGTCTTTTTGCTACAGTCAAAAACTTTTTTTACAAGAAGAGTTCCTTCAATTGTCAAAAGGTATTCAGAAGCTAAATCCGTTTCTGCTTCGACATCAATAATCAACTTCTCAGGCAAATCCGTAAATTCACAGCTTATAATGACATTTCCGTTAACAGCCTTGTTATTGAGATCTGATTGATTTATCTTAACAGTCTCATTGTTGAAAAAAATCTCCAATGCTTCCATTATTGTTGATTTTCCAATGTCATTCTTCCCTATAAAGGTCGTGAGGTCATCTAAATCAACAACTATCTGTTCTTGGTAGCAACGAAATTGCTCAATATATAAACGTTTTAGTTTCATTTTTTATCAAATTATATGATTAAGTTCACTATGAATCTATAGGATAGTTTTGTCAGATGTAGATGCGTAAAATAAATCAACATACTTTTGTCAAAATCCACGCTCCATCATTGTCCTTGCCTTCACGTTTCAAAACGCCAAGCTTTTGCAAAGCAGAAATATCACGTTCGATGGTGCGCTGGCTCACCGACAAAGTCTCCGACATTTGTTTGCCAGTGATTGTCGGAGACTCTT
>ERZ842401.6861-NODE-6861-length-11941-cov-5.802373_pt1 | contig 11941 bp, 11 predicted proteins | sample MGYA00521270_ERZ842401 | MGnify/ENA primary metagenome ERZ842401 (study PRJEB31892, sample SAMEA3878208) | bioreactor metagenome | biome: Moose rumen | place: Sweden | collected 2011-10 | study: EMG produced TPA metagenomics assembly of the PRJEB12797 data set... | reverse complement strand
ATTATTTTTCCGGCCGGAGTTTGGCGTATTTCAGAAGCAAGACTTTGGATCCGTATTTGTCGAAATCGATAACCGCTTTCAATTCTGGCACTGTGCCGGTGATTTCCTTGATGATGCCGGATCCGAAGCGGTTGTGTTCTATACGTTCGCCTTCATAAAGTTCGGTCATGGGCACTGCGACGAAATCCGGATCTATGATGTCCGGCTTGACTACCGGATTGACGACGCGTGTCGAAACGGACGGCGCAGGTTTCGGCTGAGGGGCGGATGGCGGCCTCTTTTCGAAACGCACCGCACCGGAACGGCCATAATCGCCGAATGAGCCAAAACGCGAGCCTCCGGATGCGCCATAAGCGGAACCCGACCGGGTATATCCGGTGGTCTTTGTACTTTTATTCCGGAACCAGAAAGGCATGTCGGAATCATCGTCATCTTCGTCGGAATCAAAGCCTCCGGCAGGAAGAGGATTAGCGACATACTGCGAATCTATTTCCCTCACGAAGCGGCTGGGAGAATTGCTCTCATGTTTGCCGTTGCGCATACGGGTAGAAGCGAACGAAACCGTTACCGCCTTCTTCGCACGCGTAAGGGCCACATAGAAAAGACGCCTTTCTTCCTCGACATCGGCAGGCGAAGCCATCAAACCGCCAGATGGGAAAAGATTCTCTTCAACGCCCGCGATATAAACATAGGGGAACTCCAGCCCTTTTGCGGAGTGAACGGTCATAAGTGCAACCTTGTTGCTGCCGCTGTCGTCATTGTCGGCAGTGTCGGCATTGCTCAGCAGCGAAGTTGTCTCCAGAAAATCTGCCAGCGTAATACTGATCGACGGAATCTCCCCTTCATCCGGAACAGGCAATTCCGCCCGACTCGCAGAAAAATGCTCCCTGGACGGAACAGCCTGTTCCGCATCCAAGTCCGCAAGAATATCATCCAGCCTTTCTTCCTTGAAGGCCTGCACGGAATTCAGGAGTTCATCGAGATTGGAAGTCCGCGCCATCCCTTCGATTGAAGTATCGGACTTGTAAAAGGCATACAATCCGGACTCATCGTAAATCTGCCGGGCCACCTCGAAGGCGTCGCCGGAAGCGGCGGCCACTGCCAGTTTATTCACGAGGGCGCAGAACTGACGTATCTTCTGCATCGCGGCGGGACGCAGATGGTCGAAGTAATCTTCGCAGGCGGAGGCAGCGAAAAGAGAAGAAAGGCCACGGGCCCTCCTGAGTTCGTTCAGCCCGGAAATGGATGTGTCGCCGATGCCTCTCGACGGCTTCCCGACCGCGCGCTTGAAAGACTCGTCGTCGTTCACGTTCACGCAGAGTTTGAACCAGGCCATCATGTCCTTGATCTCGGCCCTGTCGAAGAAGGAGTTCCCGGAGTATACCATATAAGGAATGTTCTTTCTGCGAAGCGCCTCCTCAAGGGCACGGGACTGGGAATTTGTCCTGTACAGGATTGCGAAATCCTGATACTGGGCTTTTTCCGACATCACCCGGGAGATGATTCCGCTCACTATCTGCACGGCCTCCTCCTGCTCGGTGAAAGACTTCAGAAGTTTTATTTTTTCCCCGGTTTCTCCTTCCGAAAAACACTTCTTAGGAATACGGCCTTCATTGTGAGCGATAACCGAGTTCGCGGCATCAACTATATTGCGTGTCGAACGGTAATTTCGCTCAAGACGTATTATCTTGCTTTCCGGATAATCCTTCTGGAAATTGAGAATATTCTGAATCTGTGCTCCGCGGAAAGCGTAGATCGACTGGCTGTCATCGCCGACGACGCATAGATTATGGTGCGGAGCCGCCAACTTTTTAAGGATCAAGTATTGAGAGTAATTCGTATCCTGATACTCATCTACCAGGATGTAGTCGAAGCGCGATGCAATTTCCCTGCGGGCTTCGGCGTTGTCGCGCAGGAGAATGTTCATGTTCATGAGGATGTCGTCGAAATCCATCACCCCGTTGGCCCTGAGTTTCTCCTGATACAACTGATAGACTTTCCATAGGAAAGGCTTCTTTCCGTGAAGGTCCTGCTGCTGCATCTCGGCATTGGCATGGTAAGCCTCGGGAGTAAACAGTCCATTTTTTGCAAATGAAATCCTGCTCAGCACTTCCCTGGCCTTGTAAATCTTATCGTCCAGTTTCAACTCCTTCACACAGGCCTTGACGGCACTCTCGGAATCGGACCTGTCATAAATGGTAAAATTGCCTGGATACCCTATGCAAACAGCATAATCACGAAGGAATCGTATGAACACCGAATGGAAAGTCCCCATAACCACTCCTCTTGCAGCTCTCCGGCCCACAAGCAGGGCAATGCGCTCTTTCATTTCCTCCGCAGCCTTCTTGGTGAAAGTCAGGGCCAGCACCCTGGTTGGATCCTCCCCTTTTGCCAATATATACGCCACCCTGCTGGTCAATACCTTGGTTTTGCCAGATCCCGCCCCTGCTACGATGAGTAACGGACCATTCACATTCTCCACTGCTTCACGCTGTTGGGGGTTGAGCCCCGCAAGAATCGCTTCTGTTCTTTCCTTCTTTTCCTCCATAATGGCACGAAATTACGAAAAAAATGGCTATCTTCGCGCATTATTTGAACAATCAAATACAAAACATATTTTATACATAAACAAATGTCCAAGAACATCGTTTTGAAAAAGGGGCTTGACATTCCCGTGAACGGGGCTGCCTCCGTCCGTCTTTCCAAGACTGTGTTTCCGGATGTGGTTGCCGTCGAGCCCACCGCCCTCAAGGGATTCACTCCCCGTCTTCTTGTAAAAGAGGGTGACCGTGTGCTGGCAGGATCTCCCGTAATGTCCGACAAGAAGAACGCAGACATTCTTCTGGCTTCTCCCGTGAGCGGCACGGTGAAGGAAATCGTACGTGGCGACAAACGCAAACTTCTGGCAGTCACCGTTGAAGCCGACTTGGTTCAGGAGTATCAGAAATCCGAACCCAAATGCGGCGACGCAGCCGAAGTGAAGGAAACACTTCTTGAATCGGGGCTTTGGCCCTTCATTATCCAGAGGCCTTACGGTATAGTGGCTGATCCGGCCATCACTCCCAAGGCCATTTTCGTATCCGCCTTCTCCACGGCACCCCTCGCTGCCGATACCGAGTTCACACTCGGCGACCGCGTGGCCGATATCCAGACGGCCGTGAATGCTTTGGCCAAGATCGCCAAAATATATATCGGTGTCTGCGGCAATTCATCAGCTTTTGCCAAGATCGAGAACGCAGAGGTAACTGTTTTCAGCGGCAAGCATCCCGCAGGGAACGTGGGCGTGCAGATCGATGCAGTCTGCCCCATCCTCAAGGGAGACACCGTGTGGACCGTTTCTCTCGCAGGGCTCGCCGCCATGGGCAAATTCTTGTCCAAGGGCATCTACGACGTGCGCCGAAAGGTCTCGGTTGCAGGTCCCGCCGCGATTGAACCCGCTTATGTCGAAACTCTGCCCGGCGCGCCAATGCGCACCCTCGCCGGCTTCTACGGCGGTTACTCCGATGGCATCCGCATCGTCAGCGGAGATATCCTCACCGGCAGGAATGTCGGCGAAGACGGATATCTGGGATTCTTCGACGACACAGTTACAATCCTCAAAGAAGGAACAGAAAAAGAATGGTTCGGTTGGGCTCTGCCCGTACGCTGGAAGCAGTACAGCACCGACCATTCCTACTTCTCCTGGCTCACTCCCCGGCGCAAGTACGACATGGACACCAACCTGCACGGAGGACCGCGCGCGTTCGTCATGAACGACAACTACTATTCTAAGGTGCTGCCTATGGGAATCTTCCCTCTCTACCTTATCAAGGCCTGCATAGCCGGCGATATCGACAAGATGGAGCAGTTCGGCATCTATCAGGTTCTCCCCGAGGATCTTGCACTCTGCGAGTACATAGATCCTTCCAAGAACTATATTCAGGACGTCATCGCTCAGGGAATCGACCTGATGCTCAAAGAAATGGCTTAAGATTATGAAAAAGTTCTGGCACGCAACAGTGGACGCCTTCGAGACTTTCCTCAGGGTCCCCGGCACAGTTACCCTCAAGGGTTCCCATGTGCGCGATGCGATCGATCTCAAGCGCATTATGATCATCGCAGTGATTTCCGTCATCCCCGCAGCCCTCTTCGGAATGTGGAATGTCGGTTATCAGCATTCCCTCGCAATAGGAGACGGACGCCTTCAGATCCTTGCCAACTTCTGGTACGGATTCCTGAAAGTACTCCCTCTCTACGTAGTATCTTATGGAGTCGGACTCTTCATAGAGTTCTTCTCCGCAGGCATAAGGAATGAAGAAGTGAACGAAGGATACCTGATGTCGGGTATGCTCATTCCTCTCATCGTTCCCGTGACAGTTCCTCTCTGGATGCTCGCAGTGGCAGTCGCATTCTCCGTAATCTTCGTCAAGGAAGTATTCGGCGGCACCGGAATGAACATCTGGAATCCGGCTCTGGTCACCCGCGCATTCCTCTTCTTCTCCTATCCTTCCGCAATGTCCGGATCCCAGTGCTGGATCAGCCTCAAGGCTGGTGAAAGCGTGGTGGACGGCTTCACCGGAGCCACTCCTCTCGCCCTCGACGGAGCATCCGCCCAGTACGGCACAGGAGTATGGGATTATATCATCGGCACCATCCCCGGCAGCGTTGGAGAGACCTCGGTCATAGCCATTTTGTTGGGGGCCTGTATACTTCTCTGGACAGGAGTGGCCAGCTGGAAAATCATGCTTTCCTCCATTGCCGGAGCGCTCTTCGTCGGCGGTCTTGCGAATCTTGGCGGAGTAGGCATTCCTTTCTGGGAACACCTGATCGTGGGCGGATTCGCCTTCGGTACCGTGTTCATGGCAACCGATCCTGTCACTTCTGCACAGACCGAATGCGGCAAGTGGATCTACGGATTCCTGGTGGGAGCAATCTGTGTTACCGTACGCCTGTTCAACCCCGGTTATGCCGAGGGCATGATGCTGGCTATCCTTCTTGGCAACACCTTCGCTCCTCTTATCGATCACTGCGTCGTTACTTCCGTTATCAAACGCCGTAACAAGGCTGCCCTTAAAACCGCTTAATATATTGAGGTATGAATACAAACAGCAATCTGTATACAGTGATATATACGACCGTCATTGTCGTGGTGGTCGCAGCGGTCCTTGCCTTCGTGAGCCAGTCGCTCAAGAGCAAGCAGGAAGCCAATGAAAAGGCGGATACGATCTCACAGATGCTCACTGCTGGCGGATTCGGCACGAAGGCTGAATTCCAGGCAATGGGCAACGCCAAAGTTCTCGACACCTACGGGGAGCAGATCGCCGAGGCCTTCACCGTGAATGAAAACGGTGCCAAGGTCGCCGATCTCAGTCTCGCCAACAAGGAGGTGCTTTCTCCCAAGCAGCTCAAAATCCAGAATTACAAAGTTAAAGCCGGCAGCGGATATGAGATCCCCGTCTTCATTTTCAAGAACGGAATCACCGTAGTTCCTGTTTACGGAGCCGGCCTCTGGGGGCCCGTCTGGGGATACATCGCATTTGAATCCGACGGAAAGACCATCCACGGAGCCTACTTCGACCATGAATCCGAGACCGCCGGCCTCGGCGCCAGGATCAAGGACGATCCCGCCTTCCAGGCAGAGTTCGTGGGCGAGCAGGCCGATTTCGGTGCAAAGAACGTATTCGACATCGTCAAGGGCGGCGCACCCAAAGGTGCCGACGGTAAATCCCTGATCGACAACAAGATTGATGCAATCACCGGCGCGACAATGACTTCGAACGGCCTCGATGCCGCCATCGACTGCTGGCTCGGGGCATATTCGGATTACTTCGCCGGGAACAAAACAGAGGAGGAACAGCTATGAAACTGAAAGAAACCATTCTCGATCCTATCTTCAGGAGTAATCCTATCACCGTCCTGGTGCTTGGTATCTGCTCATCGCTGGCAGTCACCGTCACCATGAAAGGTGCCCTGGTGATGGCCCTTTCCGTAATGATCGTAACCGGTATCTCGAGCCTCATCCTCTCGACATTGCGTAACACCATCCCGGGCCGTGTACGTATCATCGTGCAGCTTGTAGTGGTCGCCCTGATGGTGATCCTCGTCGATCAGATACTCAAGAGTTTCGAAGCCACCTATCCCATCGACAAACAGCTTTCGGTGTATATCAGCCTGATCATCACCAACTGTATCGTCATGGGCCGCATCGAAGCTTTCGCACTTGCGAACAAACCCATCCCCTCACTGCTTGACGGTCTTGCCAACGGTGCCGGATACGGTATGATACTTCTCATCGTGGCCTTCTTCCGCGAACTTCTCGGAAGCGGCACACTCTTCGGACTTCAGGTTCTGCCTGCAGGTTATGTGACAAACAATCTGGTAATCCTGCCTCCATTCGCACTCATCCTTCTCGGATGCATAGTGTGGGTGCAGCGCAGCATCCAGAAAGACCTTCAGGAGAAATAACATAAGCGCTACTGAATATGGAATACATCAGCTTATTCGTAAAGTCGATTTTCGTTGACAACATGATCTTCGCATACTTCCTGGGCATGTGCTCATACCTGGCGGTATCGAAGAATGTCAAGACAGCTTCCGGACTCGGTGTCGCCGTCATGTTCGTACTTCTGGTCACGGTTCCCATCAACTACCTGCTCAACAAGTATGTCCTTGGTCCGGACGCTCTCATCGAAGGAGTCGATCTCAGCTTCCTGAGCGTCATCATATTCATCGCTGTCATCGCCGCAATCGTTCAGATAGTGGAGATGGTCGTTGAACGTTATGCTCCTTCACTCTATTCCGCCCTCGGCATATTCCTCCCGCTGATCGCAGTCAACTGCGCCATCCTCGGCGGAGCCCTGTTCATGCAGCAGAAGGAGTTTGCGAATGTGGGAGAATCCGCAGTCTATGCTCTCGGTTCCGGTCTCGGCTGGTTCCTCGCAATCGTGGCGCTCGCCGCAATCCGCGAGAAACTCAGCTACAGCAATGTTCCCCCGGCTCTCAAAGGTCTGGGAATCACATTCATAACCGTCGGCCTCATGGGCATGGCTTTCATGGCTTTCATGGGTATATCACTTTGATAAGGAGGCAAGATCATGACATCAACCATTATTTCTGCAGTCCTTGTAATCGTGGTGGTAACGCTGCTGCTGGTGGCGCTGCTTCTGTTCATCAAGGCCAAACTCACGCCCTCCGGGACAGTAAAAATAGATATCAACAACGGCAAGAAAGTGCTCGACGTAGCCCTCGGAGGCGACATCATGCATACTCTCGCAGACCATAAGATCTTTCTTCCCTCCGCCTGCGGCGGCAAAGCCAACTGCGGCCAGTGCAAGGTGCAGGTGCTTGAAGGAGGCGGAGAGATACTCCCCACCGAAAAGGGCTTCTTCAACCGCAAACAGATCAAGGACGGAATGCGCCTCGGGTGCCAGGTCAAGATCAAAGACAATCTCAAGATCGCGGTTCCCGATTCCACTTTGAGCGTCAAGAAACTCGAATGCGAGGTCATCTCCAACAAGAACGTGGCCACCTTTATCAAGGAATTCACTGTCAGGCTCCCTGAGGGTGAACATCTTGAGTTCAAATCCGGCGAATACATCCAGATCGACATCCCCGAGTACGACATCGACTTCGCAGACATCGACGTAGATCCCGTCTATCGCGGTGACTGGGAGAAATACGGGTTCTTCGGCATCAAGTACAAGAACACCGTTCCCACCGTCCGTGCTTACTCGATGGCTTCCTATCCTGCCGAGAAGAATATCATCAAGCTCAACGTGCGTATCGCTACTCCTCCTTTCGACCGCAGCCAGCCCAAGGGTGTATTCAAGATGCTGCCCGTTCCTCCGGGAATTTCCTCATCCTACGTATTCACCCGCAAACCCGGTGACAAAGTCACAATCAGCGGACCTTTCGGCGAGTTCCTACTTCCCGAAAACGATCCCAAGGATATGGAGTATATCTTCGTAGGCGGCGGTGCCGGCATGGCTCCTCTGCGCAGCCACATCATGCATCTCTTCAAGACCCTGAAGACCGACCGCAAGGTACATTTCTTCTACGGAGCGCGCAGCCTCGTGGAGGCCTTCTACCTCGAAGACTTCGCGGAGATCGAGCGCGAGTTCCCGAACTTCAAGTTCCACCTCGCCCTCGACCGTCCGGATCCCGCCGCAGACGCTGCAGGAGTGGCATACACTCCCGGCTTCGTGCACAACGTGATGTTCGAGACTTACCTGAAGAATCACGAGACTCCCGAGGATATCAAGTACTTCATGTGCGGACCGCCCATGATGGTGGGTGCCGTAAACGGACTGCTCGACAGCCTGGGCGTTCCTCCCGAAAGCATCTTGTACGACAACTTCGGTTAGCAGGTAGCAACTGTAGGTACATTTTCCCTCCGACCCGCCGGAAACATATAATTTCCGGCGGGTTTTCGTATGTCAAACTTAAAAACACCCCTCGAAACTTAAATTTTACAGATATTCGTCACTATTTTTTCGTTGAATTGGAACAGCGCCGTAGCTTTGCACCATAATGAAACGAGAGAATTTGAGCGGCAGAATCTTAAAGGACATCCGTCCAAGGCAATCTGCCTGCACTACACTGAACTGGTTATTCGAACATACGCTTTACACGCTGGCGCTCAAATTCGAACATTTGCAAAGCAACGGGGTCCAAGCTCTACTCACGGCCGTGACGGTTCTGATCTGTGCCTGTACCCGGGCCCCGTCTTTGCAAAATCATCCGGCAATAGCCGATTCCCTCCTGATACACATAAACAGTACACTCCCTTATGATCATCTGGACATACTTGTTTATAAAGATACGCTCACACAGCCGCTGGAATCGCATTTCAGGTTCGGGTCCGGCATCAATCTGCGCATTCCGTGCCATCCCGGCAGCAAGATAGTCGCCGCCATAGCCGATATAGACGGAGAACTGGCAGAGGGTCTCGTTCCAGACCGCTTTTCCACACTCGAACAACTGAGTATGAATTATGCCGACGAGAATCCCTACGCGCCGCTTCAAAGCGGATACGTAACAATTGACGGCAAGCGCAGGTGCGAACTTGCCCTGAGTCCGCTGTTGTGTACGATAGAAATCGGGGAGATCAGCATTGACGGCGACTATCCCCTTTTGGATCCGGTAGCCGGGCTTACAGGTGTGAGCGCATCGGCGGACATTTTCCGATACGACGGATTTCATCCTTCTTATACATTGGACGGTCCCGAGACGCTTCGTTATCCGATGATGATGCTGACAGAAATACCTTTCGACATTGGCAACACTCCCCGGGAAGCCGGGATACGCCTGTATTGTTATCCGAACGAAGATGAGTATTCACCGGGCGGCAGCGGGACATCCATCATCGTTTCCGGAATAATCGAAGAGGGATTCAAGCAATTCGACATTCCATTGGGCCCCTTGCGTCGTGGCGGGTTCTTAGAGAAAGATATCATACTGAAATAATGTGTGTTATAAAAAATATAACTATCTTTGCAACGGTGTATGAAAACAGTTTTTACAGTAGGAGTATTCGACCTCATCCATTTCGGGCACGTGGAACTCTTCCGCAAGGCAAAGGCGCTTGGTGACAGGCTGGTCGTCGCCGTTCAGGAAAGCGAATTCATAGCGAAATACAAGCCGGAGAATCCTGCAGTCAATTCCACCGAAATGCGGATGTATATGGTAAAAGCCATCCGTTACGTCGACGAAGTTGTGACATACCGGGATGTCGACACTATCGTCAAGGAGATTCCTTTCGACATTTTCGCAATTGGCGGAGACCAGAGGCATTCCGGATTTATGGCAGCCGTCGAATGGTGCGAGAGCCAGGGCAAAGAAGTCGTTCGCCTGCCACGTACGGAAGGCATCTCATCATCAGAGATCAAAGAGCATATCAAGAATATGTGATGCTGCGGAAGAGGTCATCCCACTTGCTCATAATACAATCCTTGTCGAAACGTCCTGCTGCGGCATAAGACGCTTTTCCATAATTTGAGAGCACCTCAGGATTGCCAATCAAAGTGCATATTCCATCAGCTAGACCTTTTATATCGCCGGGAGGCACAAGAATTCCACTTACCCCATCCTCAACAATTTCCGATGGTCCGCAAGGGCAGGAATAACTGACGATTGGGAGCCCTGTTGCCTGAGCCTCCAGCAATACCATAGGAAAGCCCTCGAAACGTGAGCTCAAAAGAAGTGCGGAACTGTTCATCATCTCGGAGTGTATATCGGCGGTGCGTCCTTTCAGGTGGACACAGGAAGCCACCCCAAGAGTATCAATCAGCCTCTGCAATCTCTTTTCATCGCTCCCGCTGCCATAAATATCCAGTTTCCAGTCCGGATATCGCTTTGCGACAATAGCCCAGGCGCGGATCATATCGGGATAGTTTTTCTGATACTCCAGCCTGCCGGCCGCAATAAAACGTTTGCTGGTCAGTTCGGCCCTCTTTTCAGATTTGAATGTCAGCGGATTGTAAATCTGATGCACGTTACCCAGCAACCGGCTCCAAACCTTGCAGTCTTCTTCGGTAAGAACCACGAGCGCATCCAGTTTAGCAAGAGAGCGTTCAAGTTTTCGTGTGCGCAACCTCGCATAGGCCCTTCCAAGCACATTGCTCCCGTACTTCAGAAAAAATTTGTCGTGAGAGAAATGGTATTCAGCAATCTTGCGGCTTCCGTCGTCCAGATCCCCGAGCACGTGCACGTCTCCCCCGCACAGCGAAATGCATATGTCCGCCCCTATAGTCTTCAGACAGTTCTCGAGGCTCCTTCTGAACTTCCGTCCGGCGCCGTGGTCACTGACGCCCAGGTCGTGAAGTGTCACTTTTTCTGACAGAGAAAAAAAGGGTTTGCGCCCTTTAAGACGGGCAGTTATGATATGCACCTCATAGCCTGGCATATCCGCCAGGGAAGATGCTTTAAGGCTCAGCACCCTCTCCATCCCTCCGGATGAATGAAGCGAATGTATGCAATAAGCGAGAATCATCTTATCCTGAAAACTTTTCCAAAATGCCGTGTACGTTGCTGTGATACCGGAGGGGGTGTCATATAATCTCCATACATCCTGGTGAGGTAGGTATCTGCATCCTTGACAGTACTGTACATCCTGCCTTCGAACTCCCTGCGGACGAACTCGTGGAAGACTTTTGAAGGGATGTGCGTTCCCATTCCCGAGTCGCCCATAATCGCCCCGGCATACTCACTGCTTTCAAAAGGATAGGCTTCGATCAATTCACGAATCTGCCGGTAAGTAATATCACGCGACGGGTAAAATGGGGCACGTAACAATGTTTTCAAGGCCACCAGAGGGTTTCCGGTCATCTTGTAGATAGGCGTTTTCTTGTAAAACTGTCTGTTTAGCCGGGCATATCTGTCTACATAAATTCTTGTCTCTTCTTCTGTCGAAGGCTGCCCGTCAACGGGAAAAACATCAAGGAACACGCCATAGCAGGAGATTCCGTTCCTTGATATTATCCTGGTATCCAGGTCTGTGATTTTTGTAAACGGACGTGGGAAATTCTCATCTACACGATAATTAAGGGCTTTAATGCCATCGTGACAGTTATTGAAGCCAGAAAGGAAACGTTCATAATCCGGACGGGGCATCATAAGGTCGACATCATCATCCCAGGGGATGAAACCCTTATGCCTGACAGCCCCAAGAAGAGAACCGCCGCTAAGTGAATAATTAATGCCCTCGGAGGTGCAGAATGCATCCACCTGATCCATCATTGATAGTTGAATATCCCTCAACCCTCTGGCATCCATTCTCTCTTTCATATCTCGAACCTTGATTTTTCGGGAAAACGTCCTTCAAATGCGGCAAGTATCTCCTTTCGCATCTGTTCATATTTCTCGTCCGTCATCTGAACATCGTTGATACAGGCGAATGCCGTGGACGGCTTGCGGATGAAAGCGGCAATCTGCTCTCCGCTGTAAACACCCAGGGACAGATGCT
>ERZ842401.6860-NODE-6860-length-11941-cov-8.339643_pt1 | contig 11941 bp, 10 predicted proteins | sample MGYA00521270_ERZ842401 | MGnify/ENA primary metagenome ERZ842401 (study PRJEB31892, sample SAMEA3878208) | bioreactor metagenome | biome: Moose rumen | place: Sweden | collected 2011-10 | study: EMG produced TPA metagenomics assembly of the PRJEB12797 data set... | reverse complement strand
CTTTCCTTAAAACTGAGTCTCTGAATGTTTTTGTATATTTCATAGTTGCCCCTCCTATGGGCGACAACTATATTGACACATTCCGAAGACGAGCATCTTCAACGCGATACGATATGTGGCTGTTTGTGATGTCGGAAAGAGAATACAGTAAAAATTCAGTTAATTGCTTTTGATTTGTTTGATTTCGATGACTTTTGGCAATTAGTCGGAAGTAGAGAGAAAGTAGTTTAAATGTCTGGTATAAAAGAAAAAAATGATAAAATTGAACTCTTAAAAAATGAATGTCGTCTTGCAAAGGTTCCTTTTCAAAAAGTAGGGATTATTTATCCCCGTTTTTGGGAAGAGTTACATGATGTTATAATGCAAAAACCTCATGAGCAAAAGCAGATTCTGAATGGTGTGATTTTTACAAAAGAGTTTAATCAAAAAGATTTCAATGTCGATATTCCAAATGAAACAAGAAATTACTATCTTGATAACAGTACAAATGGAAGAAACATATTTAGTATCTTTTCAAAAGATTCCAACGAAACTAGAACCTTAATATTTTATTCAGAGTTAACACAATCAGATTTATTATCATATACAAACGATCAAAGAAAGAATAATGTCATAATTACGAGAGAAAATTCAGAGGTTAGAGTTTATTATCATGGAACTATTTCTGTATTAGATAATAGAATTTGGAATATTTATAAACGAAAAACAGATATTATTCAGATATTAAATAAAAAACTTGTTTCAATTCCTGAAAATTTTGAAACATTACTTGAATATGCATATTATGATTTGGCTTTAAACAAAATAGGTACCACCTTGGTCTTTTATTCAGATGAAAGTAATATCAATTCAATTGAAATGGATGTAAAAAAGCCTAAAGAGCCTATTGATTTAAATAACCAGCCTAATAGGGCATTATTAAAAAATTATGCAAAAAATCATGATGGAGCAATTATTGTAAATTCTTCGAATCAAGTAATAGGAATAAATGCAAAACTCAATTTATCTGACAAGGCTTTAAAAGTCGTAAAATCGAATTTTACAGGGATGAGACATACATCTTCTGCTGCATATTCATATGACCATAAAACCACACTGATTATAACTGTTTCTGATGATGGAGGTGCAACTGTATTTAGACAAGGTAAAGTGGTTTTTGATATGAAATCAGAATTATCATCTGTATCTGAAGAATTACAACACAATGTTAGTCAAGGTCAGTTAAACTTTTCCAATTATACACACATTCCATTAAATAACAGGTCGCAGAAAAGGAATTATAATCATTTATATAACAAATTAAAAAAAACTCAGAACTTTGCGGAAGATCTTGGTGAAATTTCTGAAATAGGTTCTGCAACAGCAATATGTCCTCGATGTGGACGAAAATATATAATAGGATTTGTGCGTATTTCTGGTTGGAATGACCATGAAGAATTAGAATGTAAAAAATGTGGCTCTATTTATTATTCAAAATCTTGTTTTGAGCTAATTGGGGAACTTGTAAACGATGATAAGTAATTACCATCGAGCCCATCCTAATGAAATAGATAATAGAAATGGTTTCTGAAGGAAATAGAATATGGTTTATTGCTGGGGAAAACGCTAGCTAAGGCGCTGGCGGTCTGAAACAGTTTTACAGTTGCGGAAAAGTATGAATCAGACATATACTCCAAAGTGTGAACCGCTCAAAGTTACACAGTGGAGGAAAATATGTCTGATTATGATAGCTTAAGCCTTTCGGCAAGGAATCAAACGGATGTCATTATGACATGTTTTTTTGGAGTTGATTTGCACAAGACACAGTTCACCGTATATGCGAGGACGGAGAACCGAGTGGAAAGCCCCGAGCAGATTATTCAGTATCCTGCTACAAACGAAGGATACAGGAACTTTCTTAAGAGGCATGATAAAATAGTCAACAAGCAAGCGGTAATGTGATATGCTGAAGATGATTCAGCTGAAACCAGACATGAGTTCGCCATTTTTTGTAGGGGCATGACCTTGGTTAGGATGATAAAATGATAAATGCTGATAATTATAAGCCTGTGCCAGATGTAGAATGTTTGCGGTATAAAGGAACTACAGAAAACTCCGATATAAAGATTTTTGTTTCTCATAGAATTGATTTTGATAGCGAAATAATAGATAATTCTCTTTATATTCCAGTCCGTTGCGGTGCCGCCTACGATAAACGAAAAAGTATTTCTATGCTTGGTGATGATACGGGTGATAATATTTCGGAAAAGCGTCTTTCATATAATGAATTTACAGTTATGTACTGGGCATGGAAAAATGTAAAAGCGGATTATTATGGATTATGCCATTATAGAAGATATTTAATATTCTCTACTGAAAAATTTCCTGTAGATTATAATTTTAATGTAATTGAAGAATTCATAAATGAGAATGCAGTACAAAAATTTGGTCTCACTGAAAAGACTATGCGGAAAAAAATCGAAGAACATGATTTTATTTGTTGGCATCCAGTTGATGTCAGTTTGCTTGCTGGAAAATTTAAATCAGTAAAAGACCAATATTGCAGTTCTGCGAATTTTTTACTTAAAAAAGATTTTGAACTCATGGAAAAGATAATAGAAGAAAAACACCCAAAATATGCTCCTGCTGCAAAAAAATATTTTTATGGAACTATGGCATATTTTTGTAATCTTTTTATTATGAAAAAACATTTATTTGATGAATATTGCAATTTTTTATTTGGGATACTTGAGGAATTATCTAAAAGTATAGATGTCTCTAATTATTGCGAACAAGGATTCCGCACAGTAGCTTATTTAGGTGAACGGCTGCTTGGTGTGTATATTACTTACCTTATTGATGGTTATCCGAAATTAAAATATAAATGCGTGCAGACTGTTGTTTTTGAAAAACCTCAGAGACAGGTGATACATATAGCAACGAAAAGAGAGGCTGTTGTAATTCTTTTGCTTACCCGAAATGGATTTGTCCCACAGACGGCTGTAATGTTGCAATCCCTTGTATCACACAGCAATAAAAATCGTTGTTATGAGATTTATGCTTTTGGAACAGATGTTTCGCCAGAAAATGAAGAAGCTTTAAGGAATATTGTTGAGGTAAATAACAATTGTTTATTTAAATATATAAATGTATCACAATTTTTTGCTCACAAAAACTTGTATACAAAAGATCATGTGCATATTGAAACGTTTTATCGTTTTGTAGCCTTAAAACTCTTTAGTCAAACAGAAAAAGTGTTATACTTGGATGCCGATATTATTGTAAATACAGATGTTGCGGAATTATTTGATATAGATATTTCAAACAAATATCTCGCTGCTGTAAAAGATATCGATATGGCTGGCCAAGTTGGTGTTAATGGTAATTCAAAAGATTATTTGAGAGAACAAATCGGATTGCTAGATCCCTATCAATACTTTCAAGCGGGTGTTATGCTGTTTAATATAACGGAGATGCGAAAACACTGTGATATGGATTACCTTGTAAATTTGATTAGCGAAGCTGATTGGCGGTACCTTGATCAAGATATAATGAACCATGTTTTTAAAGATAAAATTTGCTATTTGCCACAGTCATGGAATGTCATGATGAACTGGAAATCAGATGTTGATTGTCGTATGAACTCCATCAGAAATGCACCATATACATTATATAATGAATATTTGAAAGCAAGAGAGTCTCCAAAAATTGTACACTATGCAGGTTATCAGAAACCTTGGAATAATCCAAGTTGTGATTTTTCGACATATTTCTGGTATTATGCAAGAAAAGTACCTTTTTATGAAATTCTTTTACAAGGTTTGTATATGCAAATAATAAATCAATATCAGTCTTCATGGAATAATAACCAACGATTGATAGAGGAATGCCGTATACGAATAAATTCAATTGAGCAAGCAAGAGCGACAGCTTTTCCTCGGCGTACTTTATTATGGCGTTTATTAAGAAAGGTGTATCGATATTTCAAAAAATAAAGGTAGTTATCTATGATAATCACACGGACACCGTTCAGAATAAGCTTCGTTGGCGGCGGGAGCGACCTGCCGGGATTCTATGAACGGCACGAGGGGGCCGTCCTCTCGACGACGATAAACAAATACATGTATGTGACGATTCATCCGACCTTCGGGAAGGGCGAGACAGCCCTTAAATATAGCAGGACGGAAACAGTCTGCGATGTGCACAAGTTACAGCACCCCATAGCGCGGCAGCTCCTGCTCGACCACGGCATCGAAGGCTGCGAAATCGTCAGCACGGCGGACGTGCCGTCGGGAACGGGACTTTCCACGTCGAGCGCGTACACGGTGGGGCTCATCCATGCCCTGTATGCCTATGAGGGAAAATACTGCTCGCAGGAGCGCATAGCGGCGGAAGCCTGCCGCCTTGAAATAGAAGAGCTGGGGGAGCCGATAGGCAAGCAGGACCAGTACGGAACGGCGGTAGGCGGCCTCAAGGTCATACGCTTCCTGAAGGACGGTTCGGTAGAAGTGGAGCCGGTCGTCGTAAGCCGTGACGTGCAGAAGGAACTGAACGACAGCCTGCTGCTGTTCTATACGGGAATGACGCACAGTGCGGGCGAAATCCTCAAGGAACAGAATAAGAACGTGGTGGCGGAGGAAGACAAGTTCAATTCCCTCGTGAAGATGACGGGGCTCGTCTACGACATGCGCGATGCGCTCTCTGCGGGGAATCTCGACGATTTCGGCTCGATGCTCAACGAGAACTGGCAGCTCAAGCGGAGCCTTGCCACGGCAATATCAAACGATTTAATCGATAAATATTACGACATGGCGATGAAAAGCGGCGCACTCGGAGGAAAGCTGCTCGGCGCGGGCGGAGGCGGCTTCCTGCTTTTTTATTGCCCGAAGGAAAGGCAGCTGCGGCTGAAGGCCGCCCTGAGCGACCTGACGCTGCTCCCGTTCGATCTGGAAAACAGCGGAACGAAAGTCGTCTATGTGGGAAACAAGGACTGGTAGGAGAAGGATATGAAAGTACTTGTCGCAGGCGGGGCGGGGTTTATCGGGAGCAACCTCATAGACCTGCTGATTGAGGAAGGGCACGACGTTGTCTGCGTGGATAACTATTTTATCGGTACAAAGAAGAACATTGCGCACCTTATGGGAAACCCTAAGTTCAAAATGTATGAGAATGATTTGTGCGATTTTGACGCTCTCTCAAAGATTTTTGAAGCAGAGAAATTTGATTACGTTTTTCACCTTGCCGCAAACTCCGACATTCAGGCGAGCGCGAAAAATCCTTCCGTTGAATACAAAAATACCTATACCACGACATTTAACATCCTTGAATGCATGAGGCTTCACGGCGTTAAAAAGATGTTCTTTGCATCGACTTCTGCAGTCTATGGAGACAAGCAGGAGCTCCTTACAGAAACAACGCCGGATTTAAGGCCGGTTTCTTACTATGGTGCTTCAAAACTTGGGAGCGAAGCCCTTATTTCTGCGTTCAGCTATATGAATGATTTTGAAGTGCTCGTTTTCAGATTTCCGAATGTAATCGGCCCCCGCCTTACCCACGGCGTTGTGTTTGATTTTATAGGGCGGCTAAAAAACGACCCGGCACAGCTCAGGATTCTCGGCGATGGTACTCAGTGCAAGCCTTACATTTATGTAACGGATTTGGTAGAAGCGATTGTCAGATTCATGGAAACAGGAAAAAAAGGAATAACGCTCTACAACCTTGGTGTTGAAGGTGCTACGACGGTAACAAAGATTGCTGACATTATTTGTGAGAAGATGGGGCTGAAGGACGTCAGGTACAACTACACTGGTGGAAATGTCGGCTGGAAAGGTGATATCCCTAAGTTCCAGTACGATTTGACGAAAATCCATTCTACCGGCTGGAAGGCCAGATACAATTCTGATGAAACTGTCGCAAAGACTGTTGAGGAAGTCCTCAAGTGCCTGCGGTAATTATGGCGGGCGGAAAAGGAACCCGCCTTGCCTCAATTACGAAAGACGAAGTTCCGAAACCGATGGTAAAAATTCTCGGAAAGCCGCTCCTTGAATGGCAGGTTGAAGTCCTCAAAAGAAACGGAATAACAGATGTCTGCTTTATAATCGGGCATCTTGGAGAAAAAATCCGTGAATATTTTGGCGACGGGAAAGAATTCGGAATCAATGCAATTTATATAGAAGAAACAGAACCGCTTGGGACTGCGGGTGCGTTTTATTACCTGAAAGATAAACTCACTTCGGAACCGTTTTTCCTCGTGTTCGGTGATGTTTTTTTTGACATCGATATGAACCGCATGATGGATTTCCATAAACGGCACAACAGTGAAGCAACTCTTTTTGTTCACCCGAATTCTCATCCGTTTGATTCTGATCTGATCGAGACTGGTTCAGGGGGAAGAATCGTAAAATTTGACTCAAAACACAATGTCCGTGATTACTGGTATAAAAACTGCGTAAACGCGGGAATGTATGTCTTGAATCCGTCTGTCTGTGGGCAGGTGAAATCTGCCGTAAGAACGGATTTTGAAAAAGAAATCCTTTCAAAAATGATTGCTGACGGCTGCCCTGTTTTCGGCTACAGAAGCCCGGAATACATAAAGGATGTCGGAACTGTAGGGCGGATAGCAGATGTAAAGCGTGATATCGAAAGCGGGTTCATTTCAAAGCGGTGCCTGAAAAACAGGCAGAAATGTATATTCCTTGACCGTGACGGAACCATCAATGTCTACAAGGGGTTGATTTCAAATATCGATGACTTTGAACTTGAAAAAAATGTTATAGATGCAGTCAAAAAAATCAACTCATCGGAATATCTCTGCATTGCTGTAACGAACCAGCCTGTGGTTGCCCGCGGGATGTGCGGGATTGAGGATGTCGAAAACATTCACCGCAAGATGGAGACGCTTCTCGGAAAGGAAGGCGCCTATCTTGATGACATCTACTTCTGCCCGCATCACCCGGACAGGGGCTATCCGGAAGAAAATCCTGCCTACAAGATTAAGTGCCATTGCAGGAAGCCGGACACGGGAATGATAGAGGAAGCTGCAAAAGACTACAACATAGACCTTTCAGCTTCATGGATTATCGGAGACACGACGCTTGATATTCAGGCTGGTAAAAACGCGGGCCTGAAAACCGTACTCGTTCATACGGGAGTCGGTGGCAAAGACGGAAAATATAACGCTGAGCCAGATATGCAGGCTGAAAACTTGCTTGAATCAATAGAAAAAATTTTAGGAGCGGATAAAAATGGACTACACACAGGCAATCAAAGATTATATCGAGCTTGAAAAGGATACTCTCTCAAAGCTTGATGTAAATGCAATCAATGAGGCAATGAACGCAATCATTCAAGCATACGAGGGGAAGCATATTATTTATATTTTCGGAAATGGCGGAAGCTCCGCGACGGCGAGCCACTACCAGAACGACTTCAACAAGGGCATTTCGGAATATGTGGAGACCAAGTTCCGCTTCCAGTGCCTGAACGACAACGTGGCGACAGTGATGGCGATTGCCAACGACATCGGCTTTGAGGAGGTGTTCCGCTTCCAGCTGAAGAATAAACTTGAGGAAGGAGACATCATCATCGCGATTTCAGGCAGCGGGAACTCGAAGAACGTAATTAATGCCGTTGAATATGCAAAATCCTGCGGAAACAAAATAATCGGAATGACTGGCTTTACGGGCGGAAAACTGAAGGAGCTTTCTGATATTTCGCTGCACGTGCCGGTGATGAGCATGCAGACGACGGAGGACATCCACATGGTCTTTGACCATCTGATTATGAGCATTTTTTACAAGACGCTTTGCGGAAGGGAGCATTTGAAGAAATAGAATGCCTGATTTTTCAGTCATCATACCAGTTTATAATTCTCAGCCTACGTTAAAAAGATGCATTGATTCTGTTTTGAATCAGTCATATCAGGATTTTGAAGTTTTATGTTGTTATGATGATTGTGCTGACGGTTCAAAAGAAATTATTTATGAGTATTGCAAAAAAGATGAGAGAATCAAATGTATTCAAGGAAGAAAAAAAGGTCTCTCAGGTGCACGCAATGACGGAATAAAGGCTGCAGCAGGAAATTATATTCTATTTTTGGATTCGGATGACATTTTTTCTTCGGAGGCTCTGCTCCGCGTAAAGCAGGAATTTGAAGAAAGGCAGTGCGACATAGTTGTTTTTGGAAGTAAAGTTATAGCAAAAGATCAAAATATAGATGAATGGTATTATAAAACATTAACCACGCCGGACGTATTTTATCCGCAGTATACGGTAAAGGCATTATTAGGGGAGGATTCTGCCCGCCCTTTTGTATGGCGGAACTCATATCAAAAAACATTTATTCTAAATCATAACCTGTATTTTGATGAAGAATGCATGGTCGGAGAAGATCATGTATTTCAGATGTGCGCATTCCCGAATGCAAAAAACGGAATTTCATATATAAGTGATGAGCTCTACTCGTATTCATGCGCCAGAGAAGGCTCTCTGATGGATATATATGCGAAGGACAATGTTTTTCGGATTACAGGTCATATTAAGATGGTAAATTCGGTTTTTACATATTGGGAAAAGTATAATTATGAGTTTATTTCAAAAAAAGATATTGCAATATGGGCTGTGTTTTTTCTGACAGATGAAATTCCTTACTTGCAGCAAAAAGAAATAGATGCTTTATCTAAAGACCTTAATCACCTCATTACAGAGTATTTTGATGATGAATTTGTTGGATCACTGCCTGACAGCGTAAGGAACAGGCTGCTTTTATTGCAGGAACCATATACGCATACGAAGGATTATTCGTCTCTCTTTTTTGATTTACTATGGTGGAATTATTATTTTAACGGAATCCAGAAAGCATACGACATGCTTTTTGAAAAGGTGAAGGTACAGGAACGAGAGCTTATGAATATACGACGGAATCTAGAGAATGCTGAATGTCAGCTTGCAATGAAACGGCATGAATTGGAATGCGTCTATGGGTCGCTGTCATTCAGAATGGGGCGGATGGCGACGCTCGTACCACGGAAACTGAGGAATGTCATCAGCCAAATGGCTGGTAAAAAGGAAAGTTAAGTGAAAGTTTGGGGAAAGATTGTTTTTACGTTGGGAGGAATTGCTTCCTTTACTGTATTGTGCGCACTCTTGCTGTACAGGTTTGCATTTATGGATGCAAAAGAAACTGCGTTGCTTACCACGAATCAGGTTGCAGCACTTGCTTTGCTATGCATGGCAGCCTTATTCTTGTGCGGTATTGCCTTGATGGGCATACCTGAAAAAAAGGAAAATAAAAAGACAGGGGGGGGGCGCAATGCTTCTGTGGAGTTCTGCAGATTCGTTACCATTATGTGCGTCGTTGTCCATCATTATGCCAGTTCATATTCTCCCGGTGGCTATCTGGGGGTTGATTTCTTTTCCATTCTAAAGCCCATCCTAATTTGAATGTATGGCTGACGACAGAAGGAATAATCCCCCATGCTACAATCCGTGTGTTTGCCGAAATAGGTCTGGGATGTATTTGTTATGAAGTGTACGAGGCATTAAAAGAGAAGTTCCCTGCTGATTGCCCGATGCAGAATATACTTGTGCATACATTGGTTGAAGTCATCGCTATTATTGATATTTTATATTGTGTCTTCCTGTCTGCTGCGACAAATGCAGATTTTTCCTGCGTTTTGTTTATGGCGGTTCTCATAGTCTCCTTATTTATGGAACGAAGTCTTATATCAAAATTGCTGAATAATCCCTTATCCCGCTATTTGGGTAAGATAAGCGTTTGTATTTACCTGACCCATATAATGATTGGACAGATTAACTGGGTGAATATAATCGGTCTGTCGTGGAAGAAATCTTCTGTTTGCTATCTGCTGATAGTCATTGCCTTTTCCTGTATCATCACAACTTTTGTGGAATGCATTGTACAAAAAATACAGGCGGTGAGAATACAAAATGCTTAAGAAAAAGAATGCCGTCATGGTGGCGGACACGCGGACAGCCCTTGTGGGGACAACGCTCATCAATTTGAATGAGACGAATCAGGGGCTTTTTGACGAGGCGATTATTTATCATCAGGGGATAAGCGAACAGGATAAAATTGTTTTAGAAAACATTATGCCCTGTCGCTTTATCTTTTATACTCCACCAATACCTGATGATATATTGCAATTAGCAGATTTTAAACGATTTTCTGCGATAGCCTTATGTAGATACGAGTTGTTTAAATATCTTGATGAATTTAAAACAGTTACATGGATAGATACTGATGTTTTAGTTCAAGGAGATATAAGTTCGTTGTTAGAAAAAGCAATGCAGCATGAGCTTGTTGCACCTTTTGAAAATGAAGAAGATTATTCTTATTATAAACCAGATACGATAAAATGTTCTTTCCATAGTTTTAATACAATTCCATCGAAATATGATATGAATCGTTATAGTATGTGTTCTTGTTTTATCGTAATAAGTGATAAAATTTCTAATAGACAAGAATATATTGAGTGGTGTTATAAGAAAACAATTGAGTATGCACAAGATCTAAACAGTCCAGATCAGGGCATCTTGAATTTATTGTTGCAAGAATTCAATATTGATGCAGTCTCTACTGGTGAACATGGAGCATATTGTGTATTTCCATATTATAATCGGAATACATCGTCTGTGAAGAGTATTCATTCATGGGGACTACGCAAATTCTGGAACAGCTGGTATCTATATAATGAGTATCCGGCATGGGGCGTGTACTACCGAAAATGGCTTTCGCTCGGCGGTACAGATATATTTGGCGAATTCAAGCCGGGAGTTTCCGTTGTTATTCCCTCATATAAGCCGAATATAGCGTATTTGCGACAAGTGCTTGACTGCCTGCTCGTTAATCAGGTACATGCTGTACAACCGTGGATTGCTTTCGATGATGTGGAGGTCATCATCATCCTTGAGCCGGTTGAAACGGAGGCTGTTGAGGCTCTGGTCAGGGAGTATGATGATAAGAGGCTTGTACTCCATATAAACAAAGAGCGTTGCGGCATTGCAAAAAGTCTGAATATAGGGATGAAACTTGCAAAATCGGACTACATCATGCGTATGGATGATGATGACCTGTGTGCTGAAACTCGGCTCTACAAACAAAAAGCCTATCTTGATGTCCACCCTGAAATTGATCTCGTGACGAGCGATTATGAATATTTTGGAGATATGAATGAGCGACGTGTAAGCTTTGAGGGGGAACAGAGCCGCGCATGGTCGCTTGTCACCTGTCCCTTTGACCATCCAACAATTATGTTCCGCAAGTCTTTCTTCGCAGACAATGAGCTCTGGTATGATGAATCCCGTGGTTATGTGGAGGACTGGGAACTATGGCTTAGGGCTTTCAAAAAAGGGCTCCGCGTGGGCTGTGTGCATGAAGTGCTTTTTTGGCACCGTTGGCATAACGGCAGTGCGGGACAGAATGATAACACGCCACGCATGATGAGGGAACTTGTCCGATTGAATTTTGCGGAACTTGGGGTGGATATACCGGAATATCTGTTGCCCTATGTCGCTCCATGGCAGGGAAAAGTCACCGAACAGGCTGTATACACGGAACTGTTCTGCATATATGCTCATGCGCTTTATTTGAACGCCGAGAAAAAACGCTATGATCAGGATGCGCTTGCATATATATTTTCCCTGCGCTTGCAGGAAGCTACTACTGGTAGGCTCGATGCTCTTGTGGGGCCGCCTATTGGCATACCAGAGACATATCGCGAGCCACCTGAACCTATAAACTGTGAAGAAGCCCCTGCTTCTGCCGCGCCACGAAAGACTGTGAAGCAACGGATAAAAAGCTCTGTAAAGCGGATGTTGCGCCCGTTTTACAGACCTCTTGCAAACTATATTCAGCGTCAGAAGCGTGAACTGTTGGAAGAACTTCGTGGTGAAATCCATAGTGAAGTTTGCAATGGATTGCAACACCTACAAGAGGAACAAA
>ERZ842401.6859-NODE-6859-length-11943-cov-48.745542_pt1 | contig 11943 bp, 10 predicted proteins | sample MGYA00521270_ERZ842401 | MGnify/ENA primary metagenome ERZ842401 (study PRJEB31892, sample SAMEA3878208) | bioreactor metagenome | biome: Moose rumen | place: Sweden | collected 2011-10 | study: EMG produced TPA metagenomics assembly of the PRJEB12797 data set... | reverse complement strand
GACCAAGGAGCAGTACGACCTGCAGAAGCTGGCCAAGCACATGCACCAGCACAACACGGCCTTCTCGACCGGCCTCATCGTCGGCGTGCTGACCGACATGGTGGCCTGCATGAAGGAGCTCATCCTCGAGGGCAACACCGTCAAGATAGACAACCTGGGCATCTTCAAGCCCACCGTCGAGGCCAACGGACTGACGCTCACCGCCGGCGCCAAGGTGTCTGCCGGCCAGGGCTCGCAGCGCACCGACCAGGAGCTGCAGGCCGACATCACCCGCCAGCAGTTCGCCGTCAGCTGCGTCAAGCTCATCATGCAGGCCTCCGGCGACACCGCCAAGGACGACATGTCCGACGACGCCCGACTGACCTTCACCTCGAAGGCCAAGGAGCTCATCAAGAGCAAGACCGGCACCGCCGCCACCGACAGCGACAACGACAACGGCGGCTCGGGCGGCAGCGGAAGTGACACCGGCAACAGCGGCGGCTCGTCCGACAGCGGCTCCGGCGACGACGGTGACGACGGGTACGGCATCTGAGAAATGTAAAAATGTAAAAAAAGCGTATGAAGACGTCATGGAAAGAAGTTGTGCTGCGGGCGCTGATAGCCGCCCTGTCAGCCGCCCTCACCGCACTGGGCACCACCTCGTGCATGGGCTACGGACCGATTAGTCTCTGAACACTCTGAAAAAAGCCTGCCTTGGACGTACGTTCCCTGGCAGGCTTTTAGGTACTCACGCTCGGAAATTCTCAAATAAATTTGGAATTTCTCTCACTTATTCTTTGACCTGAAGGTACAAAGTGTGGCGATGCAATCCCCTGTGAGGTGACACATCTCAAACCATCCCCGCCGTGTGACAGGCGGCGGGGAATATATAAAGCAAAAGTGCTCTTTGACTTATTGAAACGGAAATTTCTTGGGGATAGTTTGGCAGTCTCAGAAAAATCCATTATCTTTGTCGCCAAAAACATATATTATTTAGAATATGGCAAGAGAAAACATTGCAAATAAATGGTTGGAAATAGCGGCGACAGATCTTGATGTGGCTGAATTAAACTTCAATCATGGCTATTGGCTTTATTCTGCTTTTCTATGCCATCAGGCTTTGGAGAAGACGTTGAAGGCCTATTATGTTTCGACACATGATGACGATCCGCCATTCACCCACAGCCATACCAGATTGTTGAGTAAATGTGGTCTGACCGATGAACTGACTGACGAGCAACTTCGTTTTGTCACCCTCATTGAACCCATGTATATTGAGGCACGTTATCCTGAGCAAAAACTTGACGCAGCTAAGATGCTAAACAAGGAGGCTTGCCTTTACATTCTTAATACAACAAAAGAATTGATAGAATGGATAAAACAACGCTTACCAAACAGCAAGCCCTCGATGTAGTCAGAGAGTTCAAGCGAGTGATAGCGCCTCGCTACCATTCTGACCCGAAAGTGATGATGTATGGCTCTTATGCCAAGGACCATGCTAATCCTGACAGCGATATTGATGTGGCTGTTATAGTACCGGAGACTGAGATTGTAAACCACTGGGAACAGTGGGCAGACCTTTGGGCAGATATCCGTAAGGTGAGTGTACTCATTGAACCTGTATTGATGGGAGACAAGGAGGACTCTATGCTCTATCGTGAAGTGATGCGGACAGGCATTGCCGTCTGACATATCCTTCTTTGGAAATACCCTATATAAGAATTTTCCGCCGAGACATCAAAACTGATGCTCTCGGCGGTTTCCGTTTTTGAGAATCATTAGGACAGTCCCCCCAAGAGCTGAAACACACAAGCGCTCTTTATATAATTAAAGCATGCTAATATGTGGGACCCATGGCCACTAAAGCATAACGCTTCTCAACCCCCACCGCCAGACTGGCGGTGGGGATGTCTGGAGGGGAGTGCAGAGGAAAACTTTTTCGAGTGCACTCAGACATTAATGGGGAGAAAGCGGCTTCGCAGCATCTGGCCTTTTGTATCTTCATTAGCATTCAGATACATCAAACCAAAACTGATAGCATTTAGAACATTGCTCTTGCCATATCCGTTAGGCGCAATAAGAGCGTTTATATCTCCAATATCGTGAGTTGAATCATTTTTAATCATTATTATCGCTCTATCTCCCCAAAATGAACAATATGACACTTATAAATTTGGAATTTCTCTCACTTATTCTTTGACCTGAAGGTACAAAGTGTGGCGTTGCAATCGTACCTTTTCGCTTCGCGAGAAAGTAGGCTGCACCTCAGAAAAACTCAAATAAATTTGGTTTTTCGTTCGGTTTGCACTACCTTTGCATCCGGAAATGAAGAATATCAAGTGGGGTTTCATCGGATGCGGTGAAGTCGTGGAGAAGAAAAGCGGGCCTGCTTTCTCGGAAGTGGACGGTTCGAGTGTTGTCGCTGTGATGAGTCGCAGTGAGCGCAGGGCGCGTCGCTATGCCGAACAGCACGGGATTCCCAAGTGGTATATGGACGCCCAGGAACTGATAGACGATGCCGACGTGAATGCCGTCTACGTGGCCACGCCTCCCTCCAGTCATGCTACCTATGCCATCATGGCTATGAAGGCTGGCAAGCCTGTCTACGTGGAGAAGCCTCTGGCGTCGAGCTACGAGGACTGTGCGCGCATCAACCGGGTGTCTGAACAGACAGGCATGCCGTGCTTTGTGGCCTACTACCGTCGGCAGCTGCCTTATTTCGAGAAGGTGAGGGAGATAGTGGAGCGTGGCGTCATTGGCAAGGTGGTCAATGTGCAGGTGCGCTTCTCCGTGCCGCCCCGCGAGGAGGACTATGCACCTGACGGCGAGCTGCCCTGGCGCGTGCTGCCCGACATTGCGGGTGGAGGCTACTTCTACGACATGGCGCCCCACCAGCTGGACTACCTGCAGCAGTTGTTTGGCGTCATTGTGGAGGCGCGGGGCATTTCGTCCAACCGTGGCGGACTGTACAAGGCCGAGGATACGGTGAATGCCTGCTTCGAGTTTGAGAACGGGCTGTCGGGCTCCGGCTCGTGGTGCTTCGTGGGCCATGAGTCGGCACGCGAGGACCGCATCCACCTGATGGGCGACCGCGGTTCCGTCAGCTTCTCCGTCTTCGACTACCAGCCCATCCGCCTGAACACCAGCCGCGGCGAGGAGAGTTTTGCGGTACCCAATCCGCCTTACGTACAGGCACCGCTTATCAAGAATGTGATAGAACACCTGCAGGGCATCAGTCTCTGTGACAGCACCTGCGAGTCGGCGACGCCCGTCAACTGGGCGCTGGACCGTATCCTGGGAAAATTCTGAGTCTCTATGCGTAAGGTTCTGACGATACTGTTGCTGACCCTGAGTCTTGGAGCTGTGGCCGACCCGCTGGCGGCCGACACCGTGGCGGCCGAGTCGCCCAGGAAAGGGTGGCTGCGGCGTGTGATCGACGCCTTCAGCGACCAGGACACCCTCTATGTCGAGCCCCAGCACTACAACTGGGCGCTGATGCTACAGTCTGTCACGACCTACGACTACTACCGGCTGAGCACGTCGGGCGACAACAGCCAGTCCATATCCTTCTCTCCCCAGCTCGACGTGCGTATGGGCCCGTACTTCGGCTGGCGCTGGGTGTTCCTGGGTTATACGGTCGACCTGCGCAACCTGAACCTCTTCCGCAAGTCGCCCAAGTTCGAGCTGGACGCCAGCATCTACAGTGCCCGCTTCGGGGCCGACGTGTTCTTCCGCCGTACGGTGAACGACTACAAGATCCGGCATGCCGACATGGGCAAGGGCATCGACACCGCTCCGCTGGAAGGCGTGGCGTTCGACGGGCTGAAGGTCAGCATCACGGGCATCAACCTGTACTACATCTTCAACTACAAGCACTTCTCCTATCCGGCGGCCTTTGCGCAGAGCTCGTGCCAGAAAATCAGCTGCGGCTCGTGGATGGCCGGGCTGGGCTACCTGAACAGCCACATCGACTTCGACTACAACCGCCTGGAGGCGCTGGCCAAGCAGTATCTGGGGCAGGAGATTCAGCTGGACAGCGGGCTGAACTTCAAGAACGTCAAGTATCGCGACATCAGTGCCTCGGTGGGCTATGCCTACAACTGGGTGTTCGCCCGCAACTGGCTCCTGTGCAGCAGCCTCTCGCTGGCGCTGGCCTACAAGAAGTCGTACTCAGAGAACGAGCACGAGAATGCCCGGGGCTTCGACTTCGGCAACTTCAACGTCGACGGCATCGGGCGCTTCGGCCTGGTGTGGAACAACACACGCTGGTATGGAGGGGCGTCGGTCATAGTCCGTGCCTACAACTACCACAAGTCTCAGTTTGCCGCCAACAACATCTTTGGCGATTTCAATATTTACTTCGGATTAAACTTCGGGCCGCGCGGACCGTATAAGAAAAAGAGATGAACAGAAGACTCTGTATAATAATAGGTATGGCGCTCTCGCTCAGCGTCGAGGCGCAGGTGACCTACCAGCGGCAGGACAGCCTGACCGTCTGCCGGCTGTTGCAGCAGCACAGCAAGACGGACGTGCTGACCCTGGCGCGCTGCTTCCTCAACGTGCCGTACGTGGCGCATACCCTGGAGGTGAACGACGAGGAAGAGCTGGTGGTGAACACGCGTCAGCTGGACTGTACGACGCTGGTGGAGACGGTGGCGGCGCTGAAGCTCTGCCTGCAGCAGAACGAGCGTACGTGGGCCGACTACACGCGGATGCTGCAGACACTGCGCTACCGCCGGGGAAAGATGGATGGCTATGCGTCACGGCTGCACTACTTCTCCGACTGGATAGCGGACAAGGCGGAAATGGGGCTGGTCACGGACGTCCAGTCGCCCAATCCGCCCTTTACGACCGTGCAGCACATTCGCGTCAGCTACATGAGCGAGCATCCCAACCAGTACAAGGCGCTGAGGACGAATCCGGAACTGTTGCCGCTGATTCGCCAACAGGAGCAGGCGCTGACGGGACGGACGGCGCGCTACATTCCCAAGTCGGACGTCAAGAACACGACGCTGCTGCGCAAGACCATCAAGGATGGCGACATCATTGTCATACTGACCAACAAGGCGGGGCTCGACACCAGCCATCTGGGCTTTGCCGTATGGCGCGGCGACGGCCTGCATCTGCTGAACGCGTCGCAGATTCGCCGCAAGGTGGTGGAAGAACCGATGTCGCTGCGTTACTACCTGACGAAGCATCCGACGTTCATCGGCATCCGAATAGTCAGAATTAACTAACACAAAGGAAAGAATATGGAATTACCCGATTTTATGAACTACGCCAACAAGTTCTCGAAGCGAGACTTTGTTGAGAAGATTGCCCGCATTGCCAAGAGCGCCGGCTCGAAGCTGGTCTATGCGGCCCTTATCCTGTACTACACGCTGCAGAGCGACAAGGTCAGCGCCACGAACAAGGCGATGATTATCGGCGCGCTGGGCTACCTGATCAGTCCGCTCGACGTGATGCCCGACGCCATACCCATTGCGGGTCTGGCCGACGACCTGGGCGTGCTGGTGTTTGTGCTGAAGAAGGTCTGGACGGACATTGACCCGGAGATTCAGGTGAAGGCTCGCCAGCGTCTGACCAAGTGGTTCGACGAAGACGAGATAGCGGAGATTAACGACCTCTTTGACAGTGAGAAGTGATGAGTGAAAAACCGAACTTTTCACCACAGGACCAATGATTCAGGAGTTTCAGTTTAGGGTTCAGCCCCATGTGGCCGCTAACGAGCAGGCACTGCGCGAGTGGGTGGCCGGCGAGTATGGCCTGGACGTGCGTACGCTGACCGCACTGCGCGTGCTGCGCCGGAGCATCGACGCCCGCCAGCGCACCATCTTTGTCAACCTGAAGGTGCGTGCCTACATCAACGAGCAGCCGCAGGACGACGCCTACCAGCGGACGGAGTATCAGGACGTGTCGGAGGCGCCGCAGGTCATCGTCGTGGGCGCAGGCCCCGGGGGACTGTTTGCGGCGCTGAGGCTCATCGAGCTGGGCTTGCGACCAGTGGTGCTGGAGCGCGGCAAGGACGTGCACGAGCGGAAGAAGGACCTGGCGCTGATAGCTAAGACGCAGCAGGTGGACGCTGAGAGCAACTACTGCTTTGGCGAGGGTGGGGCAGGAGCCTATTCGGACGGCAAGCTGTATACGCGCTCGAAGAAACGCGGGTCGACGGAGAAGATTCTGAACGTGTTCTGCCAGCATGGGGCGTCGACGAACATTCTGGCTGACGCTCATCCGCACATTGGCACGGACAAGCTGCCGCGCGTCATCGAGAACATGCGCAACACGATTATCCGCAGTGGCGGCGAGGTGCACTTCCAGACCAAGATGACACGGCTGCTCATGGAGGGCAACCGGGTTGTCGGCTGTCTGGCGGCCGACCGGGAGTTCCGCGGACCGGTGATTCTGGCGACGGGCCACTCGGCGCGCGACGTGTACCGCTACCTGGCCGAGGCGCGGGTGGAGCTCGAGGCAAAGGGCATTGCCGTGGGCGTGAGACTGGAGCATCCGTCACAGCTGATAGACCAGATACAATACCATTCGCGCCAGGGCCGTGGACGCTATCTGCCGGCGGCGGAATACTCGTTTGTGACGCAGGTGGACGGGCGTGGCGTCTACTCGTTCTGCATGTGTCCGGGCGGCTTCGTGATTCCGGCAGCGACAGATGCAGAGCAGATAGTGGTCAACGGCATGAGCCCGTCGAGCCGCGGCGGGCAGTGGTCGAACTCGGGCATGGTGGTGGAAATCCGTCCTGACGATTTGGAGGGTGAGGGAGCCCTGAAAGTGCTGGCCTTCCAAGAACGGCTGGAGCGCGACTGCTGGCAGCAGGGCAATAGAAAGCAGACGGCCCCGGCACAGCGCATGGCCGACTTTGTGAACCGCAGGCTGAGCTACGACCTGCCCCGGACGTCGTATGCCCCGGGACTGATCTCGTCGCCGCTGCACTTCTGGCTGCCGCAGTCGGTGAGCCACCGGCTGCAGGAGGGCTTCAAGACGTTTGGCCGTCAGAGCCACGGCTTCCTGACCAACGAGGCGGTGATGATTGGCGTGGAGACGCGCACGTCGAGTCCGGTGCGCATAGTGCGTGACTCGGAGACGCTGATGCACGTGCGGCTGGAGGGGCTGTTTCCCTGCGGCGAGGGTGCGGGCTATGCCGGTGGCATCGTCTCGGCAGGAGTCGACGGCGAGCGCTGTGCCGACATGTGTGCGGAGTATCTTCGGGGGTGTAGATAATGTTAAAAAAAAGAAAGGCGGTAGCAAATTCTTCACGCTACACTCTTAACTCTTCACTTTTTTGTTTATCTTTGCAGGCACGAAGACATTATTCATTAATAACTACTTAATATTATGCTATCACAACAAGACCTGAAACAAATTGCCGGAAAGGGTATTTCCGAGCAGCAAATCGAGAGACAACTGGGTGAGTTTAAGACGGGTTTCCCGTTTCTGAAGCTGGAGGCCGCTGCGGCCATCGGACGGGGCATCGTGGCACCGACAGAGACTGAGGGCAAGCAGTATGTGGAGGCCTGGCAGCAGTATAAGGCTGAGGGCCGGAAGGTGGTGAAGTTCGTTCCCGCCTCAGGTGCCGCCAGCCGCATGTTCAAGGACATGTTTGCCTTTGTCGATGCCGACTACGACGTGCCGACGACGGATTTTGAGAAGAAGTACTTCGACAACATCGAGCGCTTTGCCTTCTATCAGGAGCTGGACGCTGTCTGCCAGAAGAACGAGGGCAAGGGCATCAAGGAACTCATAGCCGCCGGCCAGTACAAGGCCGTGGCTGCCAACATGCTGAAAGCCGAGGGACTGAACTACGGTCAGCTGCCGAAGGGTCTGCTCTTGTTCCATAACTATGCCGAGGGTCCGCGCACGCCGATGGAGGAGCACTTGGTGGAGGGCGCGCTGTATGCAGCATCGAACGGCGAGGCCCACGTCCACTTCACCGTCTCGCACGAGCACATGGAGCTGTTCAAGCAGAAGGTGGCTCAGAAGGCCGACCTGTATGCCCAGAAGTATGGCATCCGTTACGACATCTCGTTCTCCGAGCAGAAACCCTCGACGGACACCATTGCCGCCAATCCTGACGGCACGCCGTTCCGCAACAGCGACGGCTCGCTGCTGTTCCGTCCGGGCGGCCACGGCGCGCTGATAGAGAACCTGAACGAGATTGAGGCCGACGTCATCTTCGTCAAGAACATTGACAACGTGGTGCCCGACCGTCTGAAGCAGGACACGGTAGAGTGGAAGCAGATCATTGCCGGCGTGCTGGTCACCCTGCAGAAGCGGGCCTTCGAGTATCTGCGTCTGCTGGATACGGGCAAGTACACCCACGAGCAGATAGAGGAAATCATCCGCTTCGTGCAGCAGGATCTGTGCTGTCGCAAGTCGGACATCAAGGAGTTGGAAGACGCCGAGCTGGTTATCTACCTGCGCAAGAAGCTGAACCGCCCGATGCGCGTCTGTGGTGTGGTGAAGAACGTAGGCGAGCCCGGCGGCGGCCCGTTCCTGACCTACAATCAGGACGGCACGGTCAGCTTGCAGATTCTGGAGAGCTCGCAGATTGACAAGTCCAATAAGGAGTACATGGAGATGTTCACCAAAGGTACGCACTTCAACCCCGTTGACCTGGTATGCGCCGTCAAGGACTATAAGGGTCAGCCGTTCGACCTGCCGAAGTATGTTGACCCCACCACGGGCTTCATCTCGCAGAAGTCGAAGAGCGGAAAGGAGCTGCAGGCGCTGGAGCTGCCGGGACTGTGGAACGGCGCCATGAGCGACTGGTCGACCGTCTTCGTCGAGGTGCCCCTGTCGACGTTCAACCCCGTCAAGACCGTCAACGACCTGCTGCGCGACCAGCATCAGTAAGCAGTGAAAACGTAAGCTGAAATAGCAATAATTTAACAAATCGCAACTTTTCTACGCAAAAAAGTTGCGATTTGTTTGTTTGTTTCAAAGGAAATGTGTAACTTTGCAGCCGTTTTAAATGATATAACGACAATGAAGAGTCTCAACCTGATTACCAACCTGATTATTATTCGACTGCGCAGCGTGGCCGGAAGTGATGAGGTATGTGTTATATAATAATTAAGGTATAAAGGAAACAACAGAAACAAAAAGATACGAGCCCCTCACACTTCTAAGAGTGCGAGGGGCTTTTCTCATCATCAGAACAACAGAACAACAACATAATAAACAACAAAACAAAATTAAACTAAGATGAACGACAGATTGTACATTTTCGACACGACGCTGCGCGACGGCGAGCAGGTGCCCGGCTGTCAGCTGAACACCGTAGAGAAGATTCAGGTGGCCAAGGCGCTGGAGCAGCTGGGCGTGGACGTGATTGAAGCAGGATTTCCAGTGTCGAGTCCGGGCGACTTCAACTCGGTGATTGAGATTTCCAAGGCCGTGACGTGGCCAACTATCTGCGCGCTGACCCGCGCCGTGCAGCACGACATCGACGTGGCCGTCGAGGCCCTGCAGTATGCCAAGCACAAGCGCATCCATACGGGCATCGGCACGAGCAACGAGCACATCAAGTATAAGTTCAACTCGAACCGCGACGACATCATCGAGCGTGCCGTCTGGGCCGTACAGTACGCCCGTCAGTATGTGGACGAGGTGGAGTTCTATGCCGAGGATGCCGGCCGCACGGACAACGAGTACTTGGCCCGCGTCGTCGAGGCCGTCATCAAGGCCGGGGCCACGGTGGTCAACATCCCTGACACGACGGGCTACTGCCTGCCGCTGGAGTTCGGCCAGAAAATCAAGTATCTGAAGGAGCATGTTGACAACATCGACCGCGCCATCATCTCCACCCACTGCCACAACGACCTGGGCATGGCGACGGCCAACACGCTGGAAGGCGTGCTGAACGGTGCCCGTCAGGTGGAGGTGACCATCAACGGCATCGGCGAGCGCGCTGGCAACACGTCGCTGGAGGAAATTGCTATGATACTGAAGTGTCACAAGGACATCAATATCGACACCAACATCAATACGACGAAGATATATCCCACGTCGCGCATGGTGTCGAGCCTGATGAACATGCCCGTGCAACCCAACAAGGCCATTGTGGGGCGCAACGCCTTTGCCCATTCCTCTGGCATTCATCAGGACGGCGTCTTGAAGAATGTACATACCTACGAAATCATGGATCCCAAGGACGTGGGCATTGACGACAACTCAATCCTGCTGACGGCTCGCTCCGGACGTGCAGCGCTGAAGTACCGCCTGAACGTGAACGGCGTGGAGCTGACGGAGAATAAGCTGGACAAGGTCTACGAGAAGTTCCTCGTGCTGGCCGACCAGAAGAAGGAGGTGACCGACGCCGACGTGCTGATGCTGGCCGGTGCCGACACGGCCGAGGCGCACGCCGTGAAGCTCGACTTCCTGCAGGTCACCACGGGCAAGGGCGTCAAGTCGGTGGCAAGCATCGGACTTGACATCTCGGGACAGAAGTTCGAGGCTGCCGCCAGCGGCAACGGCCCCGTGGACGCCGCCATCAAGGCGCTGAAGAAGATCATCATGAAGCAGATGACGCTGAAGGAGTTCACCATCCAGGCCATCTCGAAGGGCTCTGACGACGTGGGCAAGGTGCACATGCAGGTGGAGTACGACGGCTCGCTGTACTACGGCTTCGGTGCCAACACCGACATCGTGACGGCCTCTGTCGAAGCATATATTGACTGTATTAACAAGTTTAAGAAAGAAGCATGAATACACTTTTCGATAAGATTTGGGACCAGCACGTAGTCCAGCAAGTAGAGGACGGTCCCACACAGCTGTATATCGACCGTCTGTACTGCCACGAGGTGACCTCGCCTCAGGCTTTCGACGGCATGAGGGCCCGTGGCCTGAAATGTTTCCGTCCGGACCACATCTACTGCATGCCGGACCATAACACGCCTACCCACGACCAGGACAAACCCATTGAGGAACCCGTGTCGAAGAAGCAGGTGGACACGTTGGCGCAGAACGCCCGTGACTTCGGGCTGACACACTACGGTATGATGGACCCCTCAAACGGTATCATCCATGTTGTGGGGCCGGAGAAGGGGCTGTCCTTGCCTGGTATGACCATCGTGTGCGGCGACTCGCATACGTCGACGCACGGTGCCATGGGGGCTGTGGCCTTTGGCATCGGAACCAGCGAGGTCGAGATGGTTATGGCTTCGCAGTGCATCCTGCAGCAGAAGCCTAAGTCGATGCGTATCACCGTCAACGGCCAGCTTCAGAAGGGCGTCACGGCCAAGGATGTGGCGCTCTACCTGATGTCGCAGCTGACCACCAGCGGTGCCACGGGCTATTTTGTGGAGTATGCGGGCGACGTCATCAGCACGCTCTCCATGGAGGGCCGTCTGACGCTCTGCAACCTGTCCATCGAGATGGGTGCGCGCGGCGGCTTCATTGCCCCCGACAGTGTGACGTTTGATTATATAAAAGGTAAAGAGTTTGCCCCCGAGGGCGCTGAGTGGGACAAGGCTGTGGCTTACTGGCAGACGCTGAAGAGCGGTCCTGATGCCGTGTTCGACAAGGAGCTGGTGTTCGACGCTAAGGATATCGAGCCCCGCATCACCTACGGCACCAATCCTGGTATGGGTATCGGTATTACCGAGGCCATTCCTGCCAGTGCGCTGGATGCCAAGTCGCCCGAGCAGGGCTTCCGCAAGGCGCTCGACTATATGGGATTCAAGGCCGGTGAGAAGTTGCTGGGCAAGAAGATTGACTACGTCTTCCTCGGCGCCTGCACCAACGGTCGCATAGAAGACTTCCGCGCCTTTGCCTCCATCGCCAAGGGGCGTCAGAAGGCTGCCGGCGTGGTGGCCTGGCTGGTGCCCGGCTCGTGGGCTGTCGACCGCCAGATTCGTGAGGAAGGACTGGACCGCGTGCTTGAAGCTGCGGGCTTCGAGATACGCCAGCCCGGCTGCTCGGCCTGTCTGGCCATGAACGACGACAAGGTGC
>ERZ842401.6858-NODE-6858-length-11945-cov-12.866863_pt1 | contig 11945 bp, 16 predicted proteins | sample MGYA00521270_ERZ842401 | MGnify/ENA primary metagenome ERZ842401 (study PRJEB31892, sample SAMEA3878208) | bioreactor metagenome | biome: Moose rumen | place: Sweden | collected 2011-10 | study: EMG produced TPA metagenomics assembly of the PRJEB12797 data set... | reverse complement strand
AGAAGAAGCTATAAATTCTCAATCTTAATTTATTGACTTTTTATAGCAGGTCTCCTAAATATGCGGCTTTTACCGTTGGATCACTTACCAGTTCTTTTGCATCACCACTCTTTATAATCTTGCCTGTTTCCAGAATATACACACGATTTGCAATGTTCATCGCCTTAAAGGCATTCTGTTCCACCAGCAGAATAGTCGTGCCTTCCCTGTTGATTCTCTGCACAATCTCAAAAATCTCATCTACCAGAATCGGAGCAAGCCCCATACTGGGTTCATCAAGCAAAAGCAGTTTTGGCTGACTCATAATGCCGCGTCCCATGGCGAGCATCTGCTGCTCACCACCGCTCAACGTGCCCGCTACCTGCTTAATTCTTTCTTTAAGGCGAGGGAAAAGTTCGTAAACGCGCTCCATGTCGGCCTTTATTTCTGCCTTGTCCTTTCGGATGAATGCACCCATCTCAAGATTTTCTCGTACCGTAAGGTTTGCAAAGATGCGCCGCCCCTCCGACACATGAATCAAGCCACGGCGTACAATCTGGTCTGCGGCAAGCGAGGTAATATCCTCACCGTTAAAAGTGACGCTTCCACCCTGTTTCTTTATTAGATTTGAAATTGAATGCAGTGTTGTAGTCTTTCCTGCGCCATTTGAGCCAATCAGACTGATTATTTCTCCCTGCCCAACGGTAAAAGAAATGCCTTTCAGCGCACGAATCGCACCATACGAGACCGTCAGATTTGTTACTTCAAGCATTTGTCCTGCCATTCTTCCCGCCTCCTACATATTTACTGCGTCTTCACCAAGGTATGCTTTGATAACCTGAGGATTAGAAACCACTTCCTTTGGATTTCCGCTTGCAATCACTCGTCCATAATCCAGCACAAAGAGCCGCTCACAGATGCCCATAACCAGTTTCATGTCATGTTCAATCAAAAGAATTGTCACCTTAAACTGTTTTCTTATTGCCGCAATTGACTCCATCAGTTCTTTTGTTTCCTGGGGATTCATTCCCGCCGCCGGCTCATCCAGCAAAAGAAGCGTAGGCTTTGCCGCAAGGGCACGGGCAATTTCCAGTTTGCGCTGCTCACCGTAAGGCAGATACTTTGCAAGCACGTTTTCTTTTTCCTTCATGTTAAAGAGGGAAAGCAGCGTCTGCACCCGCAATGTCATCATCAGTTCATCACGGAAAAAACGCGGCGTCCTAAAGAGCACGTCAAAAGGAGTCACCCTGCGCTGTGCATGCATGGCAATACGTACATTGTCCGCCACCGTCAAATTTCCAAACAGGCGAATATTCTGGAAGGTACGGGCAATACCGATTTTATTCAGTTGGGCGGGAGTTTTTTTGTTCACCACCTGCACCTTGCCCTGCCTGTCCCAAAAGGTTATTTCGCCACTGGTAGGAGTATACACGCCGCTCAGCATGTTGAAGACCGTTGTCTTTCCTGCACCGTTGGGACCAATCAGTCCAACCAGTTCCCCCTGATGCAGTTCCATGTTGAATTCACTTACTGCCCGCAGGCCTCCAAAAACAATGGACACATCGGAAGCCTGCAATATCAGTTTCTTTTCGTCACTCATGCCTCTGCCTCCCCATTATTCTCTCTAGCCTTTGCTTTTTTCGCCTGTAGTTTCCGCACTGCTTTATATTCTTTTAGATTGTCAACAATCCTGACGAAACTCAGTTCCTTCATGCCCAGCAAGCCCTGCGGCCTAAAGAGCATGACCAGAATCAGTATAACTGGATAGAAAAGCAAGCGATAATTCTGAAGGAAGCGCAGGAACTCCTGCAGGTAGGTCAGCACAAAGGCCGCCAGCACAGAACCCGTCACACTACCCATGCCACCCAGAACGACAAAAATCAAATCATTGATAGAATTATTAAAAGATGCAAGGTCAGGCTTGATAAATCCAATAAAGGGAGCGTACAAGGCACCGCCAATGCCGCCCACAAAAGATGCCGCCACAAAGCCCACCATCTTGTATTTAAAGATGCTGATACCATTGGAGTTTGCCGCAATCTCGTCTTCCCTCACCGCAAGAATTGCCCGTCCATAGGTGGAGCGGATAAAATTCTGCAAGAGAATGATAATCGTCACCAGCATCCCCACAATCACAAGATAGGAGAGTGCCGGTCCCCACACAAAATCAGTTGAAAGAATCGTGGGAAACTGTTTTCCGTTAGGCCCACCAGTAATATCCTTTACATTCACCAGCACCACACGGATAATCTCACCAAAAGCCAGCGTCACAATGGCAAGATAGTCGCCCTCCAGTTTAAGCGTAGGAAAACCAATCAAAAAGCCAAAGAATGCCGCAATCAAGGCCGCCAAAACCATGCTCACCGGAAGGGGAATGCCCAGATTCTGCGTAAGCAGGATAACCGAATAGGCACCGATTGCCTCAAAGCCCGCCTGCCCCAGGGAAAGTTGTCCCGTAATGCCGCAGACAATGTTTACACTCAGAGCCATAATGGCATTGATGCCCCCCAGCGTGATAATCTGAGCCGTATAGGCATTGATTACGCCAACCTTAATCAGCACAGTGGGAAGAGAAACCGCCAGAAATGCAATCATGCCCAAAATAAAGGTATTTCTGTAAAACTTATTCTTCATGCAGCACCCCCATCAAACCTTCACATGGGTCTTCTTACCCAAAATGCCCGTCGGTTTTACCAGCAGAATCACAATCAAAATCATGTAGGAAATAGCATCCGCATACTGTGAAGAAACATAAGCCTTGGTCATCGTCTCCGCAATGCCCAGAATGATGCCGCCCAGCATTGCCCCCGGAATGGAACCGATTCCACCCAGAACCGCCGCAACAAATGCCTTCAAGCCAGGAATATAGCCCATCACTGGGTCAATCTGAGGATATGCAGTCGCATAAAGAACGCCACCTGCACCCGCCAGCACAGATCCAATCACAAAGGTAATGGCAATAATTCTGTTCACGCTAATTCCCATCAGGCTTGCCGCACCCAAATCGTAACTGACTGCACGCATAGCCTTTCCTGTCTTGGTATAGTTTACAATGTAGTTCAAGACCACCATAAGCACGGCACTGAGCACAATAACAATCAGCTGAATATTTGAAAAAGAAACGATGCCTACATTGAACATCTTGGTCGCCATAGTAGGAAACTGACGGGGATCCGGGCCAACAAAAGGAAGCACGCGCATCACATTCTGCAAAATCAATTCTACCGCAATGGCCGTAATCAGCGAATTCAAGCGGGGTGCATTCCTCAGCGGACGATAGGCAAGCCGTTCAATCACCAGGCTCAAAAGCCCGCACATGACCATTGCAGCCAAAAAAGCCAGTGTCATTCCCAGGGGAGTCGTTCCCACTGCGCAGAGCACAAAATATCCCGCATACGCACCCACCATCATAACATCACCATGGGCAAAGTTTATCAGCTTTACAATACCGTAGACCATCGTATAGCCCAGCGCAATCAATGCGTAGATGCTTCCAAGTGAAAGTCCGTTTATCAGCTGCTGAACAAAAATAGAAGCGTTTGTCACGATTCCTCCGTTCCAATTTCAAAAAAGACAGTACTAGAAAAAAAGCATAGTCCCGTTCCCGAAACTATGCTTCGTTGCCCTTCTCTTTATAGCAAATTATAGAAGAAATGTAAATAAGTAAGGCGGGGGAAGAATCCCCCTCGGCTCCAACTCGCATTGCTCGTTTTCGCCTACCCCCTCTGCGGGCTCAAACGCCGCCCGCAACGCCTGCTTAGGGGTTAACCGTTGAATTATACTTTGTCGCAAGTTTGCCGTCTTCACCGCGCATCATTTCCAGCATAACAGCAGACTTAATCGGGTTGCGCTTTTCATCAAAAGTCAGGTGACCAGTTACATAGTCGCCGTCAGTTGCTTCCAATGCGTCACGAACAGCCACACCATCAGTTGTGCCGGCTTTTGCCAATGCATCCTTGAGCATATACACACTGTCATACCCCAGAGCCGCAAAAGAGTTCGGTGCCTTGCCATACTTTTCTTTAAAAGAAGCAACAAACTTCTGCACCGCCTCAGAATCAGAGTCAGTCGCGTAGTGGTTAGAATAGTACCCGTTCAGAACTTCTTCACCAGCATTTTCAGTCAGACCGTCCCATCCGTCAGCACCAACAATCGGCTTTGTAATACCCTGAGCGCGCAACTGCTTTGCAATCAGAGCAACAGTACCATAGTAGTCAGGCAGATAGATAACATCCGGATTCACATTCTTGATTTTGGTAATCTGAGCGTTAAAGTCTTTGTCACCTGTGTTGTATGATTCCTGTGCAATAACACGACCGCCAAGGCGTTCAAACTCCTTAAAGAAGTTTTCTTTCAAACCAACTGAATAGTCGTTGCCAATGTCATACAGGATTGCCGCACTGTTTGCTCCCAAATTGTCAGCGGCAAATTTTCCGCCTACCGTACCCTGGAAAGGATCGATAAAACATGTGCGGAAAATATAATTGCCTGCATCGGTAATCGCCGGAGCAGTTGCAGCAGGAGCAATCTGAACAATCTTCTGAGCCTGTGCGCTCTGCGTTATAGCCTGAGTACAGCCTGATGTCAGGGAACCGATGATATATTTTACACCGTCCTTAGTAACCAGCTTCTTGTATGCGCTGACAGATTTTTCAGGATTTCCTTCGTCATCCTCAGCAACGATTTCCAAAAGCTGACCGTTTACGCCACCAGCAGCATTGATTTCTGCTACAGCCAAATCAATACCGTTTTTACACTCAACTCCATACACAGCAACCGGACCAGAAAGAGGACCAATTGAACCTACTTTAATTGCATTGCTGCCTGATTTTGAACAGCCTGCAAGAGCCAAACCAATCAATGCTGCCGCAAACACAAAAAGAGTTTTTTTCATTTATAAACCTCCAAAATGTTTATACAAAATAATAAAGCCGTCCTTGCAAAGTGAAGAACGGCTTGGAAAGTTACCCGGCGACTTACGCCTGAGCTTCTTCAGTTGTTTCAGCAGGTGTTGTTTCAGCGGCGGGTGCAGCAGCCTTAGCCGCTCTCGCTTCTTTCTGTGCAACATTTTTCAGCGTTGCATTACAAACCTTACAAATCTTAACCTGCTTTCCGTCAATCTCTTTTTCATACAGAGTCTTAACGTTTGTTTTTCCACAGCGCGGACACGTGCCACGACCGTGATGTGCTTCTGAGCGGATACCAGCTCCGCGATGACCTTTAGACATCTCTTAGTCCTCCGCCTTTGCTTTCTTTTCAGCCTTCGGTTTTTCCGCAGACTTAGCAGGAGCCTTCTTTGCAGCCCCTTCTTTCTTTTCAGCCGCCTTCTTAGCAGGTTTTTCTGCCTTTGCCTTGGGCTCAGCCTTCTTTGCCTTAGCAGCATCCTTATCTTCTTCAGTCGGCAACGTATAGTCTACCAACTCAAGGATAACCATGTCTGCTGCGTCACCCTGACGGAAACCGATTTTAAGGATGCGGGTGTAACCACCCTTGCGTTCCTTCATTCTGGGACCCAGTTCCGTAAAGAGCTTGTTCAAGATTTTTTCGTCCTGAATGTACTTTGCTGCGATACGGCGATTGTGTACTGAATCTACCTTACTGCGTGTAATCAACTTTTCAGCAGCACGACGCACTTCCTTTGCTTTTGCACTGGTAGTCGTAATGCGTTCAAATCTGAAAAGAGAAGTTACCATATTTCGTGACATAGCACGGCGATGTGCTGTTGTACGAGAAAGCGGATTAAAACCATTTCTATGATTCATCTGATTCTTCCTTCTGCTTTGGCTTAGTTAAATTGACAGCGTTTTTCAGGTGACTGTAGTCCGTCATACCGAGCGTCAAGTTCCATTCCTGGAGTTTTTCCTTAATCTCAGTCAGACTCTTCTTACCAAAATTACGAGTTTTGGCAATGTCATCCTCTGTCTTTTTGGTTAATTCGCCGATTGTGCGAATATTTGCGTTCTTCAGGCAGTTTGATGAACGAACTGAAAGTTCCAATTCCTCAACAGGCGTACGGAGCAAGGCACTGATTCTCTCGTCACCTTCATCAACATCATCACCACTAAAAACATCATTGTCGTTAAAGTTCACAAAGATTGAGAAGTGATCTTTTGCAATCTTTGCCGCTTCTGCCAATGCATCTTCAGGAGCGATAGTACCATCGGTCCAAATCTCAAGAATAAGCTTGTCGTAGTCATTGCGCTGACCAACACGACAAGGTTCAATAGCGAACTTCACCTTGCGAACAGGAGAGAAAATCGCATCCATCGGAATTGTACCAACAACTTCGATATAATGCTCATTCACTTCTGCCGGAACATAACCTCTTCCCAGGTCAACCTGAACTTCAATTTCAAGATGAGCACCATCCATCATAGTGAAGACTGGCACATCTTTTGTAAATACTTCAAGTTGTCCTTCTTTTTCAAAGTCATCGCTTTTTACCGTGCCAGGACCTTTGAATTCATAAAGAAGAGTATCTTGCTCTGTATCGCCAGGAAGACGCACGCGAATCTGTTTCAAGCTATTCAAGATTTCCAGCGTATCTTCTGAAACATTCGGAATTGTTTCAAACTCACTGGAAATTACATGAGGTACACCGTCAGCATCATATGAAGTAATCCGAACTGATGAAACCGCAAATCCCTGAATAGATGAAAGCAGTACACGACGAAGGGTATTTCCAATCGTTGTACCAAATCCATGTTCAAAAGGATATGCCGTAAACTTACCGTAATCCGGATTCGTTTCCAGATGTTCAAATGTAATGCCTTTTGGTTTCTTAAAACCTTTTAGCAGATTTTTGCGAGCCATCTGAACTCCTTTGTATAAAATAGAGCTCAACCACGAGCCATTTTTGTAATACTATGCAGGCAGATAATTCTGCCAGATTTCCAACAATCCGCTGCGGTTTAGGCGGACTGTGCCAGACTATCCGGCCACTTGAACAAATGACAGCAAAAAAAAGGCTGTCAAATGTTCGTCTTTTACATACGGCGTGTCTTACGCGGGCGGCATCCGTTGTGAGGAATCGGTGTAACGTCAGAAATTGACTTTACCTTGAGTCCCAAAGTTCCCAAAGCGCGGACTGCATTTTCGCGGCCGACACCCGGTCCCTTTACGAATACGTGTACTTCACGCAGACCGTAACTCACTGCCTTCTGAACAGCTGTTTCTGCAACAGTCTGTGCGGCAAAGGGAGTAGATTTTTTTGCTCCACGGAAGCCCAGTCCACCCGAAGAAGCCCAAGAAAGCGCATTTCCCTTCAAGTCTGTAATTGTTACGATAGTATTGTTGAACGTTGCCTGAATGTACACATTGCCTTCGTAGACGCTCTTCTTTTCCTTTCGTTTCTTTGTAGTATTTGCCATTTACCTTACATCCCCCGCCTATCAGACAGCCTTCTTCTTGTTTGCAACCGTCTTCTTTTTACCTTTGCGAGTACGTGAGTTAGTGCGTGTGCGCTGACCACGAACGGGCAAACCTTTGCGATGGCGAAGGCCACGATAGCAACCAATATCCATCAGGCGCTTAATGTTAAGACCAATTTCTGAACGAAGACGACCTTCAACCTTGTACTCTGCATCAATCAGAGCACGAAGCTTAGCCTGTTCATCCTGATCCAAGTCATTCATCATCTTCTGAGGATCAATATTGGTTTTTTCACAAATCGCTTTTGCTGCTGAACGACCGATACCATAGATATAGGTCAATGCAACGACAACATGCTTATTAGGGAGGTCAACTCCCGCAATTCGAGCCATCTGTTACTCCTCAACCCTGCTTCTGCTTATGCTTTGGGTTAGTGCAAATGATACGGACAATACCATTGCGCTTAATTACCTTGCACTTGTCGCAAATGGGCTTTACGCTGGTTCGTACTTTCATAAAAGTCCCCCTAGGAACATATGCTTTTTTCGCTGAATCATGGCAATTCGCAATGAATTACAATTCAACGTTCTAAAAATATAGCATAAATTCCCAAACTTATTCTACTGCTACAGTCGGAAAATCTAAGAAATTTAGACACAATTTGCGCGAATTTAGCACTAATTCGCGCAAATTATTGCATATCTAGATTAGCCTAAAGATTTCTTGACCGCAGTTTGCCTCTCTTAACAAGCCCCTCTGAGTGGTGCATCTTAAGCAAGGCTTCAATCTGGCTCATCGTATCCAAGTCAACACCAACCAAAATCAAGAGTGAAGTACCGCCCATCAACATTGAAATCGACTGGGGGAATCCAAATAGATTCTGGATAATTGTCGGCAATACTGCAATTGCAGCAAGATACAAGGAACCCGGCAATACGAGACGGTTTAAAACCTTCTGCATATATTCTTCTGTTTTGTCGGTACGAATTCCCGGAATGGTTCCGCCATTCTCTCTTATGTTCTTTGCGATTTCTGTGGGGTTCAGGGTTACCTGTGTGTAGAAGTATGCAAAGAAAATAATCAGGAGCACCAGCAAAATATTGTACCACCATCCTGTCGGCGTAAGGATTGCAGAAAGACGAGCAATCCAACGTGCAGAATTCTGACTGTTACCAAGACTTGAAACAATCTGGAGCGGGAAAGTCAAGAATGACGAAGCAAAAATGACCGGAATAACTCCCGACGGATTGATTTTGAACGGAATGTAAGTATTCTGTCCGCCGTACATCTTGCGGCCAACAACACGCTTTGCATAGTTGACCGGAATCTTGCGAACGCCCTGCTGCTCATATACAACAAAAGCGATGACTGCAACAAACATAATCAGTACGACAATCAAGAACACCGGATTGATTTCCGGGCTCGGTCCCGAAACCTTTTCATACAGTTCCACAACCGCATGGGGCAGACGAGCAACGATACCAGCAAAAATCAAAATTGAAATTCCGTTTCCGATACCATGTGCCGTAATCTGGTCACCCAACCACACCGTAATCATTGCACCCGTTGTTACCGTGAGCATTGCAAGCAGTCTGAATGCGATACCGTTTTCAAGTACAACTGCACCTGGAATACTGTACGCATACACTGTTACAGCAAAAGACTGAATCAGACAGACAAAGACTGTCCCGATTCTCGTCCAAGCCGCAACCTTACGCTGACCGCCGTCCTCTTGCGCAATGCGTTTGAGAGACGGAAAAATAATCAGCGCAAGCTGCAAGATAATCTGTGTTGAAATGTAAGGCATAACACCCAACATGAACACAGAAAAGTTAGAGAATGCACCACCGGCAAAGAAGTCCATATAACTCGCAAATGCGTTTCTGTTTTTTGATGCCAAATCCCTAAAATAGTCAACAAGGACTCCTGCATCAACACCCGGAATTGTCAGCACACATCCCAGACGGAAAACAGCTAAGATTACAAAAGTAAAGAAAAGGCGACTGCGCAATTCTTTAATTCTGAACATATTTACAATCGGATTATTTGCCATGTGTGTCTCCGCCGCTTACTTTTCTTCTTTTTTGGTAGATTTTTTTGCAGCCTCGACTTTTGTATCAGCATTTTCAGCGACCTTTACGGAACCGCCGGCCTTTTCAATTTTAGCCTTTGCAGATGCAGAAACCTTGTCCACTTCTACCGTCAATTTTTTTGTCAGTTCGCCGTCAGCCAGAATCTTTACCAGCTTATCAGCAGAATCAAGCAATCCCTTTGCAATCAGAGATTCTTTGTTTACCGTATCGCCATCGTTGAATTTTTCTTCCAGCAACTTTACGTTTACAGTAACGAATTCCTTCTTGAAAGGATAGTTTGAGAAACCGCGGTGAGCAATACGGCGATACAAAGGCATCTGACCGCCTTCAAAACCGATATATGTCTTACCGCCAGAGCGAGACTGCTGTCCCTTGTTTCCCTTGCCTGCTGTAGTACCACGACCTGATGATGAGCCACGACCTACAATGCGCTTTTTCTTATTGGCACCCTGAGGTGCGCTCAGTACGAAATCTGCCATTATTTTGTCTCCTCAACTTCAACCAAGTGTGAAACAGAAGCAACCATGCCACGAACGCAGGGATTATCTTCCTGTACTACTGAAGAATTGATCTTTTTCAGACCAAGACTGCGGACAGTAGCCTTTTTAGCAGGCTTCTGACCAATTACGCTTCTCTTAAGAGTAATCTTGAGTTTCTTAGCCATGATCAACCCCACATATCCTGCAGAGACTTACCTCTGTTAGATGCAACTGCCTTTGCGTCCATAAGGTTCGCAAGGGCATCGAATGTTGCGCGAACAACGTTGACTGATGAGCGTGAGCCCTGTGACTTAGAAATAACATCAGTTGCTCCGATTGCGTCCATAATTGCACGAACCGGACCACCAGCGATGATACCAGTACCAGGACAAGCCGGCTTCAGCAGAATTGCTGAACTCTTGTACTTGCCAATCATCTCATGGGGCAAAGTTCCGTTCTTAACGGGCACCATAACGAGGTTGCGCTTTGCCTTGTCAACACTCTTTCTAATTGCCTCGGAAACATCATTTGCTTTACCAAATCCGTATCCGACACGTCCCTTCTGGTCACCAACAACTGTCAGTGCTGAGAAAGACATTCTACGACCGCCTTTTACAGTCTTAGATGTACGGTTCAGCTTAACCAGCTTTTCGATGAACTCTTTCGGTTCTCTTTCTTTATCAAACTTATTCTGGCGTTCCATAGACTCTCCTAGAATTCAATCCCGGCTTTGCGGGTTGCGTCTGCAAGGGCCTTGACAACACCATGATACAGATAACCGTTGCGGTCGAAGACTACTGTTTTAATCTTCTTTTCCTGCAGGCGTTTTCCCAAAGCTTCACCAAGTTTTGTTGCACCGTCGATATTCGGCTTAAGTGCAGCAAATTCCTTTTCCATCGTAGAAATGGCGGCCAGGGTCTTACCCTCATCGTCATTGATAACCTGAACATACAGATTCGTATTGCTGCGGGTTACAGTCATGCGCGGGCGTTCCGCGGTACCGAAAATCCGCTTGCGAATGTGAATCTTACGATGCAGGCGCTTTCTATTTTTTTCAGTCAGTTTCTTCAACATATTGCTACACCACCTTATTTAACGCCGGTCTTACCAACTTTGCGTCTGATAACTTCAGTTTCATAGCGGATACCCTTGCCCTTATACGGCTCCGGTGCACGCAATTTGCGAATCTGAGCACTGAACTCACCTACCAGTTGTTTGCTTACGCCAGTAATAGTGATTTTACCCTGAGCGTCAGCTGTAACAGTCAAGCCTTCAGGGATAATTGCGATGAAGTCTGAAGAATACCCCAAATTCATCACAAGGTTTTTGCCCTGCACTTCTGCTCTATAACCAACACCAGTGATAATCAAAGATTTTGTAAAACCAGTCGTAACGCCTGTCACCATATTGTGAATCAAAGCGCGATACAGACCATGAGCCGCATTAGCAGCCTTAGTCTCAGACTTTGGTGTTACCGTAATCTGCCCATCTTTAAACTCAACAGCAACATCATCGCTATAAGCCTGTTTCAGTTCGCCTTTCGGTCCCTTTACAGTGATAACGTTGTTCGCTGTTGTAACTGTTACTCCTGCCGGTACAGCAACAGGAAGTTTTCCGACTTTAGACATCTCTTCCTCCTATTACCAAACCTTGCAAACCAGTTCGCCACCGACCATCTTCTCGCTTGCTTTCTTGCCAGTAGTTACACCGACAGATGTAGAAACGATCAATGTGCCGTAACCGTTGTAAACACGGGGCAAATCCTTATAACCAGAGTATACGCGGCGACCAGGCGTAGAAATTTTTTCTACTCCGTGGATAACCGGACCATTCTGATCATCATACTTCAAGAAGATACGGATGATTGATTTGTTTTCTTCCTGCACTTTCTTGAAATTCTTAATATATCCTTCTGTCTTCAGGATCTTCACGATTTCCAGCTTAAGTTTAGATGTAGGAACATCTACCTTTTCGTGGCGAGCCTGAACGGCATTGCGGATCTTTGTCAGCATATCTGCTACGG